>SERZ01000532.1_pt1 | contig 25395 bp, 21 predicted proteins | sample 3171461 | NCBI WGS metagenome assembly SERZ01 (sample SAMN06051861, study PRJNA518727) | freshwater metagenome | biome: subpolar coniferous forest; feature: holomictic lake; material: water; isolation source: holomictic Lake 227, 6 m depth | place: Canada: near Kenora, Ontario | collected... | reverse complement strand
GCGAGGGTCGGAATCGGGCTGCTATGAACCGCAAACCTTGCCTAGAGTGCCTGACTTTATGGGCTAGTCAAGCTAATCGAGGATAACTCGAACGTAGGCGTTTACTACTCGCGAAGTGTGCGTTTCAGTGTGCGTTGTCGTTTCTCGCCACTGAACTCCGGAGCGCCATAACTGCGGTCGCGCACCGGGCCACGAGCATAGTGGCTCGCTATTGCTTGTGGCCACCCTGGTGTGGCTGGAGTGTGGATTCCACTCCAGCGATCCCAGCTACTTGCGAATTGCCGGGCCTCACCAGAGATTGTCGCATGAAGTAATTGGAGGCCGCCGAGGTAAGGGATGACGAAGGGGCCCTTCCGTCTTGTATGCGACAATTCAAATCGTGCCTAGCTGAAGCGAAATCTCTTCTGAGAGCTATACGGTTGCAATTCTGTGTGTCCTTGTCGCCTTTGCGATCCGTTACTGGCTCAGTCCGGTTCTCGGCGAGGAATTGCCATTTATGCTCTTTGTGGCCGTCTGATTGGTAGCCGCCTGGTACGGTGGAGCCGTGACGGGCATTGTAGCGTTGCTTCTGGGTCTAATGCTGGGGAGTTACTTCTTTCTGCCTGCCAAAACCATCCCTGACGCGCCCTATTCTGCGGAAACAGTTCAACTCATCCGTTATTTCTTCACGGCTTCTCTCGGCATCGTTCTGATTGAAGTGCCGAAGATGGGGTTTGTGGATGATCCGGAGCGGGGGGACAAAGAGATGCTGCGGTTGAGCATCGAGACGGTGCCAGTGTGGATGCCTGGGTGGAGTATGGGGGAGGGGGGTGTTAGCGGAGCCTGCCCCGGCGAGTCATCGAGGCCGGGGCACCCGAAGGGCCGCAAGCGCCGGAGCGGGTGGGACTCACGAACGGATGTAAAAGGTTGGACGCGGGAGTTGGCGTTCGACCAGGCTGAGTTGTGGTGGTCGTCGGTTGTGAGTTCGGAGCCGACAGCCCCCCAGGGGCTGGCGCCGGAGCGCGAACTGATGGTCCTGCGAGTGTCAGCGAACTGGCTTTACAGGCGGATTCGGGAGGAGTAAGGGTGGTCTTGATGAAAAGAAACCTTGGATCCGCCAAGCGCGGGCGTTTGGATATCACCCCGAAATGGGTGGATATCCAGACCTGTTTAATCACTTGGCACAATAAATAGAGAAGGAAGAAACCATGAAGAAGGCACTGTTACTGATCGATTTGCAGAATGATTACTTTCCCGGGGGTAAGTTCCCTCTGTGGAATACTGATGTCACGCTCAGCCACATCGAGCAGGCGATCAGGGCGGCGCAGGTTAAAGGCATTCCAATTATCCATATTCAGCATATCGCCAACTCGGAAATGGGAATTGCGCCATTCTTCAACAAGGGGACTGACGGCGCGAAGATTCATCCACGTATTCTTGAAGCAGCTCCAGATGCCCCCGTTGTGGTCAAAGAATTTGCTGACAGTTTCGTGAAAACAGAGCTCGAGAAGACCCTCTCTGAACTGGGAGTCACCGAGCTACTCTTGTGCGGCATGATGACCCAGAACTACGTAACCCATACGGCGATCTCGAAGTCCGCCGAGAAATACAAAGTCTGTATCCTGCCGGATTGCTGCACCACCATGAATGAAATGATCCACAACATTGCGCTGCATGCTGTCTCAACCCGTGTAGCACTTGTGCCGGCAAAAGATGCAATCTGAGCCGAAGCAGCAGGTGCAGGCGACGCTTTACAGCGCGCCTGACCTATCGTTCGGCAATTCCTCCACACACCGCCTTGATACAAGCTACGATACCTATGAAGCACATCATCCTTCTAGCGCTCACGCTCATTTGCTTTGGCTCGGTCCCCGGCCGCGCCCAGGAGAAGACCGACAGACCCGACCTTGCCACAGCCACGAACGGCAAGTCTTGGAAGATTCTTAACGCCACCGCCAAAGTCATGGAGCTGGATGGCAAGCGAGCGCTGCATCTGAAGGCCACAGGAGATTCGGCCAACCGGATCGCCGGGCTGGCGTTGCCGGTTGGGGTGGAGTTCGGCACCGGCGTGATCGAACTCGACTTGAAGGGGAAGAACATCCCGCAAGGAAGTTTCCTCGGTGTCGTTTTCAACGTGATGGACGAGAAGCGATTCGAGGGCGTTTATTTCCGCCCCTTCAACTTCAAGGCAGAGGAAGCCCGGCGTGGCCGGTCGGTTCAATATATCGCCTGGCCGGAGTACACATGGGAGAAGCTTCGGAAGGACAAGCCTGGCCAGTTTGAGAAGCCCGTCAATCCAGTGCCTGATCCGGACGGTTGGTTTCATGCCCGAATTGACGTCACGGAAAAGCAGGTGCGGGTCTTCGTGAATGACGCAACGGAGCCTTGCTTGGTAGTGGACCGCTTGGCGCGTGGCGACGTGAAACGTCCGACAGGGTTGTTCGTGGACGTGGCAGAAGGCCTTTACGCCAACCTCAAAATCACGTCAGCCAAATAGAATGGACTCGAAAACGCCGAACAAGGCGCCTGCACCTAACCTCCGCCCGCGCTTCCCGTTCGGATGTCTCTGCGGGTTTGGACGTGAGTTTTGCGCTCCGTCTGCCTTCTCCGCGGCGGTAGGTGAGGCGCAGCGTTCGTTAGGCGTCTTAATCGACGCACGAGTCTCTGGTCAACCAAATCCGACCTGAACAGGATCTTGTATGCGTATTCCTGACCCCAGTTTCTCGGCGCGCGACGGATTGAACATGGCACTTGAGCTTCTCTCGTCGCGAAGTCGTGACTCTGTCGACCTGCCGCTCACGCTTCCCGAGTCCGGGTTGGGCGATATTCGCGCACTGGAAATGCTCTCGGGTCACGTTCTCGACAGGGCCGCTCAACTCGGTTCGCCCACTTCGCTGGCGCATATGGATCCTCCGACCCCGTGGATCACGTGGGCCATGGCGCTCTGGAATGCCAGTCTCAACCAGAACATGCTCCATGAAATGACCTCGCCCTTTGCCACCCAGGCGGAGGCGCTGGTCTTAAGTTGGCTAGCACCCTACTTTGGCATGCAGGGCGGGCACTTCTGCGCGGGGTCAACAATTGCAAATCTGACAGGAATCTGGGCCGCGCGTGATGCCGCAGGCGTGAAAACGGTCGTCACCTCACAGGCCGCACACCTGAGCGTCGAGAAGGCTTGTCGCCTGCTGCGCCTCGAACTTGTGAAGGTTGCAGTTGACCGGCAGGGGTGCCTAGATTGCGAGCAACTCCCGAACCTCGATGACGCGTGCCTTGTTCTCACCGCGGGAACCACGGCCACAGGTGCTGTCGACCCGTTGGACTTGGTCGGCGCGGCGAAGTGGACACACGTCGATGCTGCATGGGCCGGTCCGCTCCGACTTAGTCGGACCCACTCCGGACGACTCGACGGCATTGAAGCAGCCGACTCGGTGGCCGTGTCCGCCCACAAGTGGCTCTTCCAGCCCAAGGACTCGGCCCTGGTAATGTTCCGCAACTTGGATATAGCGAATGCAGCGGTCAGCTTCGGCGGCGGCTATCTAGCAAGGCCCAATATTGGCGTTCAGGGCTCGCGATCGGCTGCTGCTATTCCTTTACTCGCGACCCTTCTCGCTTGGGGTCGGGAGGGCGTGGCCCAACGGCTCGACCATCTCATGCAGATGGCTGACTCGCTAGCGGACGCCATCGAGAAGTGTGATCGCCTGGAGCTGTGGGGTAGACCGCAGACTGCGATCAATGTGTTCCGCCCCGTGTGCTCATCGACTGCTGCACTCGTGCAGGCGCTGCCGCCAGGCATGTTGTCAACATGCGTGCTGGATGGCCAGACTTGGGCGCGTTCGGTGGCGGCAAATCCGTCGGTGGATATGGATCTCGTGGTAGAGAGAATACTGGCTGCCAGCCGTGAAGACGCCTACCCTCATTGCACCGGGCCGCCTTCGGCGGCCGGTGAATTCGAACGTTGAAGAGGCGCACGATGTGACAGGCTAGCGCTGCCAACCGGAGAGAACGAGCCAACGCCAGACGAGCGGCTGCCACCAGGGGAGACGAGGACGGAACGCAGGAGGACAACCGCACGCACGCCAGAACTGCACGGGCAAAGTAACGCGATGGAAATAGAACGCCGCAACCCGACACTGCAACCACTGCCAACGAACGCCGACCAGAACCTGCCAACGCCTAGCGCTGGACGCGTAGGAGAACCCGCGACGCCCGACAGCCCGAAGGAGTCAATTCAACTGACTTTGGCTTTGTCTGGAGCGAAGTGGCAGGGCGCATTCCAATTGTTGCAGTAGGCGTGCCAGCCTGCGGGGTTAAGGGGAGGCTGGCGCGACTACTGCATCGTAAACGCGCCCGAACGGAGAGTTCTGGGGGCGTCCGTGGTTCTGAGGGCGTTGGTTTCGCGGCGGGCGTTCGTGGTCGCGAAGCGGGGTGCTGTTCCAGTTTCCAAGCGTGAGCCGCAGGCCCCTCCACCGCCCGTTGCGAAGCATAGGGCGGTGGAGGGGCTGCGGCGGTCGTGCGCCTGGGCGCGTTCGGTGTGGTTGCGAGCGCGAAGCGCGAGGTCTGTGGCCCGCGTAGCGGGGGAGTTGTGGTGGTTGTCCACTCCGCCACGGGCGGAGTGGCTGACGTTAACCCGACGAGGCGAGCACGACGAGCGGAGTCGTCCACCTGGTTATCCACACCGCCACGGGCGGTGTGGCTGGCATTGCCCCAGCAGGCGCGCATCGAATTGGAATAAACGTAGGGAGCAGCCTGCCCCGGAACCCCCGTTGCGGCAGCATCGGGGGTGGAGGGGCAGGCTGCGACCGGGCGTGGTGGCCTGAGCGACTGGCAGGAGCGGGTGGCCGTGGCGGCGGTCGCGGGCAAAGCAACGCGATAAGGTCGCTTGTAATGTAGCTACAACGAGGCTACAATAACGCCATGAATAAGACCGCAACGATTCGCACCCGCATCGAACCGAGCCTCAAGAGTGAGGTGGAGGAAATTCTTTCCCAGTTGGGGCTGACCGCTTCTGAAACTGTTCAACTGCTTTATCGGCAGATCAAATTGCAGCGGGGTTTGCCCTTTGAGGTGCGGATTCCCAACGTCCTCACCGCGCGCACACTACACGCCAGCAAGGCGGGCAAGAATGTGAAGCGGTTTGGCAGCAAGAAGGAACTCTTTGCTGACTTGGGCTTGTGAGAACTTTTAGCCGCACCAACCAGTTCAAGAAGGATCTCAAGCGCGCTGAGAGGCGCGGCAAGGACATGGCGAAACTTAAGGCCATGCTTGAACGGTTGATTGATGGCGAGCCGCTGCCGCCGGAATGCAGGGATCACCCGCTGCGCGGAGATTTTGCCGGGAGCCGCGATTGCCATATCGAATCGGATTGGTTGCTGATTTATACCCTCACCGAAAAGGACGCACACGTTTGCTTTGAGCGCGTCGGTACGCACAGCGATTTGTTCCGGTGACGGACAGAGCGCGGTTCACGCTGGCCGCAACCAGCCGCCGAGAACGAGCCACCACCAAACCAACGGCTGCCACTCGGGAGACGAGGACAGAACGCAGGGGGACAACCGCACGCACTGTGACGCTCGCCGCCCGAAAGGCTCGATGCCATCTCAACGTGAATCACTCGACAGAAGATTGCAAAAAGTGAAATCTTGTGTATAGTCTGCTGTGGAATGCAACCGATGAAGCAATTGGAAAAGGTTCTGGAGTCACTGGCTGACGGTGAACATTACCTGTTCACCAGCTCCGACTTTGAGGCGGCACTTCCCGGGCGCCGGGGGCTGGCCGTGCTGCTGTGCCGGGCTCAGAAGGCGGCCATTCTGAAGCGGGTTTGCCGTGGGATTTATCTCTATCCCCGAGTGAATTATCCGCGAGGGATGGTGCTCTTTCACGCCGCGGCCCGGCTACGCGCCAGCGGGTTCAACTACATCAGTTTAGAAACCGCGCTGAGTGATGCCGGCGTTATTTCGCAAGTTCCGATCAATTGGGTCACCCTGATGTCATCGGGCCGCAGCCAGGTGGTGGAATGCGGTGATTTTGGGCGAATTGAATTTGTGCATACGGCCCAATTGCCCGGGGAGCTGACTGAGGAGCTGACCTACGACCGGGAACGCCGTCTGTGGCGGGCCTCGGCGCGGCTGGCGCTCCGCGACATGCGAGCCACGCGCCGCACTCAAGACCTGGTTAACCCGGAGGTGGCCCATGAGCTTGTTTGACCGGCTGGTATCGCAGGCCCTACAGGCCAGGCCGGAACTCACCGTGGTCAAGGCGGTGGTGGAAAAAGAGTTGTTGCATCACGACATACTGCGGGAGATGAGCGCCGCGGGATTGCTGGGGGGGCTGACCTTCATCGGCGGCACCTGCCTGCGCGCGTGCTACGGGTCGGTTCGCCTGAGCGAAGATCTTGATTTTACCGGCGGCGCGGATTTCACACGCGAAATGCTGGCCCGGCTTGCGGGTGTGCTGGTGGAGCGTCTGGAGGCCCGCTACGGGCTGAAGGTCACCGTGGGCGAGCCGAAGAAGGAATCGCTCGGGGTGGACACGTGGAAACTGAGCGTGATGACGCAGCCCGAGCGAAAGGACCTGCCCGCGCAAAGGATCCACATCGATATATGCGCGATTCCAAGTCACGATCGCCGTCCGATGATGTTGCGGAACGTCTATGGGGTAGACCTGGGAACCTCCGGGTTAATTCTTCAGGCTCAGAGCCGGGAGGAGATCCTGGCCGACAAAATCATTGCCCTGGCGTTTCGCCCGAATCGAATCAAGAACCGGGACCTCTGGGATATCGCGTGGCTCAAGCAGCAGGGGATCGAGCTGCCGCTGGCCCTGGTCCCCGCGAAAATCAGTGATCATCGCCACACCGTTGCCGAGTTCCGGTCCCAGCTCGAGGCGCGGCTGTCCGCCTTGAAGGCCGACCCCGCCGTGCGACGCGATTTCGTGAAGGAAATGCAGCGTTTCCTGCCCGCGGCAACGGTCAGGGAGACTGTGGAGCAGGAGTCCTACTGGGGATATCTAACTGAATTGGTGCGCTCCGAAGGGACGAGGGCGATGACCGCTGGATGAGCTTTTTGATTCCGTCCGGAGCTTGATCATTCCGATCTCGCTTTCAAGCGTTTCGGTGCCCGTTGTTCGGTGGGTAATATCCGACAAAGAACAACCATGACTTCCCGGCTCAGCGGGGACGAGGCCGTCTCGATGAACATGTGGGGATTTACGCCGGCCTTAAGGGGAGGCCGCTGGCACGCTCCCTGCGGGCCGCCCGAACGGCATGGCGTGCCAGGGCGGCAGAGGCTAGTTTCGCCCGATGTATCGGATGGCGCGAAGCGGCGTGGCGCTCATGGCTACGGAGCGGTTCGACGCTGGCCAGGATCGTAATGTCCGGCACCAAAGGGTGGCGGGAGAGGGATGTGGCGAGGAGTTAGCCCAGCACTCCAGGATTGACAGGTGTCTTACACTATGATTAATAGTCAGGTTGATGAAGTCCAAGATCCCGATCGCCGAGCAATTGCAGGCAGAGATTGAGTGCCAGTTGGCCCAACCGCCAGCGCAGGCCGGAATGCGCTTGAAGACGGTGCGCGAACTGGCACGGATGATTGGAGCGAGCCACGACACCGTGCAGCGGTCGCTGGGCGGGCTGGTGGAGCGCGGGATCCTTACGCGCAAACATGGCAGCGGGGTGTATGTGCGCAAGGTGCCGTCAGCCCCGACGCAGGCGTTGGGTGACGGGCCGCGCTTGCTCAAATGGCAGAGCATTTTTGCCGATGATCCAGCCCCGACGCGGCTGCGCGCGGAACCGGAGGGCGCGCGGTTGCAGTTGGATTTGTGGTGGGAAAACAGGGCGCTGAGCGTGTCGGGCCGGCTGAGTCAACGCGGTATTCTCGACCAGGCGCGGGAGCTGGGGCATCGGCTTCGGGTGCGGACACTGGACGAGGGATCCAACGGCGCACCGTCTCGAGTGAAGCCCAGCCCAGGCTGTGACGGGCACATTGTCCTGGTGTCGGTAGCGGAGACGTTCCAGCGGGTCGTACCGCTGAATCATGTGCCAACAGTGTATGTCTGGGTCGGCAATGCCAGCCCGGAGTTCCAGCCGCTGGTGCAGATCGACATGGATGACGCTTTGGAAAGGGCGATTCGGCTGCTGGCGAAGCAAGGGCACGAGCGGATCGGGCTGTTGAGTTGGACCGATCTGGAGGCTCGCCAACGCAGCTTGTACGAAGGAGTTATGGAGGGACTGGGCCGGAGTTACCGGGCGGCAGAGTTCAGTGATGCGACCGAGGAGCACGATGCGGCGGCGGTGCGACGCTTATTCGAACGGTCAGACGCGCCGGAAGCGCTGTATGTAGCGGACGACATCATGATGCGGCTGGTGCTGCCGGCATTGCGCGGGCTAGGCCGCGAACCGGGGCGCAACCTGGCGCTGATCACGCACGCCAACCGCGGCAACCCGCTGCCGAAGGGGATGGAGTGGAGCCGGATGGAGTTCGATCCGTATTCTGTGGGGCGGCTGGCCATGCAAAGTTTGGTGCGCGAGATCGAATCCTCCGGCGATGAACTGCTGTCGTTTTCGCACCAGGCGGCATGGAAACCGGGAACAACCCACCTTCGCGCGGGCGAATCTCTTTAAGCTTTCCTTCGGAGGAACTACGCCGATTACTCTGAGCTTCTGACCAGCCGTTCAATGGTGGGCATAGGCGAGGGGTTCGCACAGCGCTCTCAGGTTTTCGGCCGGTGTTCGGCTGGGAATTTCGCAGCCTGCGTTGACGATGAAGGGATTGCCCGCCTCGCGATAGCAGCGCTCCAACTTGGCGCGGATCGAGTCCGGGGTGCCCCGGAATATGTCGGCCACCGGGTCGAGGTTGCCTCCAATTGCCACCTTCGCGCCGAGAGCTTCGCGAACTTCTGCGACGCTGACCATGTGGTCAACGTCAATCACGTCGAGCCCCAGGGAGGCAAGACCGGGCAGCAGATGGGTGATGTTGCCGCAGATGTGCATCCGCACCTTGGCCCCCATTTCCTTGAGTCCGCGCACGAGCCGTTGCTCGCGCGGGAGGATGAGACGCTCGTAAACAGCGGGCGAAACCTGGCTGGCCGCGGCGTCGCCAATGCCGATGGTGTCTGCCCCATCCGCGACCTGTGGCCGTGCGAATTCCAAGGCGACATCAACACAAAGGTCCATGAGGTCGCCGATATAACTTTCATCCTCCAGGAGATCCACGAAGAAGTTGTCGAGCCGCCGCAAGTCAGCGGCCTCCGCCGCGGGTCCCTCGACCCAGCCCATGATCGAATACTCTCCGCCGACCCGCGCATGGTAGGCTCGCACTGCTTCGATGCGGTCGCGCATGCGTTCCGCCTCCAACGGATTGGGGCGGGGCAGCTTGGAAAAGTCGGGGGCGTCTTCGAGGGGGTGCTTTTCACAACGCGGCACCATGTCGCGTTCGTAGATGATTTTGGCGCCGAACCCCTGCGTCTCCCGGTAGGGATCCGACATGGTGTTCATTTGATCGATGCCGAACTCGCGAGCACAGACGATGTTGGACTCGGCCAGGATACGATAGTCGGAGGCAAAGGCGCCGTAGTAACTGCCGATGTGCTCGGCGGCAAATTGCATGAGGATGGGCAGCCGGGCGAGGTGGTCAACCGGTTTTCCCTCAAGCGTGGCGAGGTAGCGTTCGAGCGGTTTCATGGCCATGGTTTAGGCTGAGGGCGCAAGTTGTTTGAGATCCGGGCGCTTGGATTCATACGATTCGTTGAACGCGAGCACGGCAGCATCGGGCGTGATCCCCTGACTCTGGCACCAAGATTCATAGATTCATTCAAAGAAGCAGATTCAAGTTACAGCGGTCGCTCAATTGGGGGGAGAACCCACCGTTGCCGGGGTCACGAGCTGATAGTAGCGGTTGAACCAGTCCTCAGTGGATTTGGGCCTGGCTGCCTTGGGATCGGGTGGAGTAAGTCGGCCGACCACCACAGCCTGCACGATGTCCTTGCCAAACAATTGTTTCAAATCCAGTTGAGCCGATCCGCTCCCGTAGACCAGACAAAGCGGAAGTTTGCCAGGAAGTTGGCGCATCTCCGCACCAGTCAACTCCGGAGGACCGGCAAAAGACACGATGGCGCCAATGCCAGAATAACCATTGATCAAATCACGATACTTCTGGCCGCTCAACATGGGCGGCAGCGGCATCCCGCCCGGACTGTAGCCAACGGTCTCCACCGCCCTGATCGTGATGTGACTCTTTTGCTTGAGCGCCTTCTTAAAGGCATCCAGTTGCGCGGCGGCATAAGGCAACGGCGTAACCTTGGTATCGAAGGTTACCACCACGATTTCGCCCTGCCCGTTTAGCAGCTTGGCGGTCTCGTTGGCCAACACTTCCCCGGCGGCAATCTGGTGTCTCAGGTTGACCGCATCGTCCCCGTCGCGTTGGCGGAAAATATATACGGCGAACAAGACGGCGAGAACCGCTAAGCAGGCCAGGGCAATCCGCTGGCGCCTCTGGGATGAATCTTCTGTTTTGGAATCTTTAATTGTTTGCATACGGTTATTTCTCCAATCGGCAGCTCACCAATGGTTGCCACGCCTGATGTCCGCCGACAATGTCATGAACCGCCCCACCCATTGTTCGATGGCGGGGCTGCAGATGATTATTCTTACACATTACTATTTTGTAAGACCTGGTCAAGTCAAGAAAACGGGGATGGGACGGTTGGTGGGCCGGCGGAGACTGGCGGCTCCCAACGCTTCCACCCGGCGGCACGGTCCATTGCCGGATCCGGCTCAAGCCGGCGTTAATTTAAATTCTACACTTGGGGTGATGCCCGCTGATTGCGCGTGGATTATCGGCGTCTCGGGCGGGCCGCCGCCTCGCAACTGCTTCACGGCACTCCCGTGCCCCGCCTCCGAGCGTCCTTTGTGGCACCGCAGCCGGAGTGAGGGATTTAAAATCAATTCAGAGCGAAGTGTTTTGTTAACTTTTAGAATTTTGAGGTTGTGGCAGTTATTAATTGTCCGGGCGTTCAATCGCCATGGCGATACCCATACCGCCGCCGACACACAGAGACGCGATGCCCCGCTTGAGCTTCTTGTCCTCCATCAGGTGCAACAACGTGCACGAGCACACGCGCACCGCTGCATCCGATCGGATGCCCGCCAGCGGCCAGAGCGACGCGTTGCAACGACCGAAAGCGCGTGGCAACTGCTGGTTCACTGGGGTCAATACAAGCATTCTTTGGCTGCCTCCGCAAAGACCTTGAGATTTTCAACCGGGGTTTCGAAAAAATGGTCGCTGGCCGAACAGATGTAGCCGCCGTTCTTGCCGAAGCCTTTGAACAGCCGATGCGTCTCGGCCCGGATCTGGGCGGGCTTCCCCGTGGTCAGCATGTTGAACTGGTCCATCCCCCCGATCATCGCCACCTTGCCCCCAAACACCGCCCGCACCCTCTCCGGTTCGGTGATGTTGCCGCCAACCCCGGGCGGCGAGAGCGTCTCTGAGGCGTCCGTCCCATTCCGCACCACCAGGTCCAGGAGATACATCATCCCGCCGCAGGTATGGTAGGTTGTCTTGTGCCCGGCGGCGTGGAGCGCCTGGTGAATCTGCTGGTCATACGGCAGGCAGAACTCCTCGTGCATCTTCGGCGAAATCACCGTGTCGCTCGCGGCCCCGCCTCCCGTCTCGATCAGGTCAAACTTCGCCCCCACCAGCGATTCCTCCACAAACCGCAGTTTCTTCTCCAGAAGCGTCCGCAGCAGCGAATGGACCCAGTCCGGGTTGTCCATGGCTTCCAGAATCAGTTCCTCCTCACTCATCAGGCAGCAGGCGTGCTGCCAGCAACCAGCCTGATCGCCCCACACAAACCCACGCAGGATACCCGCATCCCCGATCCGGTCGTATTCGGCGGCGATCGCCGGTTTGTTGAGCCGGGCCACGGGCATATACTTGGCGATCAGCTCGACGTCCTCGTGCTTCTTGATGAGGTATTCGAGAATCCAGGTCGTGGTTCGGTTCCCGCCGGTTTTGTAGGTGAGCGTGCCCCCCGGCGTGTGGATGGTGTGATCAAGAAGCTTGTTGTTGGGATCATCCTTGATCACCTTGATCTCCTCCCGCCATTCCGGAGTCGAGACAACATATTTTTCCGCGTCGGGGATCCAGAACTGGCCCATGGCCTCGAAATACTGGATTTGCGCGTCCATGCCCGTGAGGCGGAACGCTTCGAGCGCGTCCACCCCGTTCATGTAGGTGTCCAGGTGATATTTCTGCCACTGGTGGACGGTGACCGGCAGGCGGTCGGGTTTCTCACGCGCCAAGGCGCGCAACAGACGTTCTTTGGAGGTCATCATATTTGTATCAGGGGTTGGTTGCTTCCGCGACCATCGCGGAAACGTTCCCGGGCGCCCGGTCGAACCCGCGTCGCTCGGCCGGCGTGGCTTGCGCGAGACAATCCGCCACCGGCAACAACACTTCGCAGGTCCACCGGAACTTGGAGGCCGTCGGAACACTCTTCGTCCGCCGCGCGATGGCCACCGCCTCGGCGAGGTAACGCACCTGCTGCTCCCGGATGGTGGACGGCAGGTCGGTGTAGCCGAAGTCCGTGTGGGAATGGTGGATGATGTGGATTTCTTTGATCATTTTCGATTCATCGATTCGGCCGCAGTTTTAAACTAAAGTTGGGTTCAGTGGTTCAATAAACCGCAGCCTGGAAGGCGCGCAGGTTCGCGGGCGTGGTATCCGGCGGAACTTCGCAACCGGCGGACAAGATCACACGCCCCGCAGCCTGCGCCCGGCATTCGCGCACACTCGCCATGATCTGCGCAGGAGTGCCGTTCTGGATGACGCTGACCGGGTCGGTCTTACCGGAGAAGACCTGTTGGGGACCTAGAAATGGAGCAAAGGGTGCCATGTCAGGCACCAGATGATCCACGTCCAGGATATCCGCCCCCGTGGCAATCATGTCGCGCAGGATCGGCGCGGTGTTCCCGCAGATGTGAAGCTTGGCTTTGGCTCCAAGGCGATGGATGTGATCCACGAGCTGCTTCTCGCGCTCGAAGGCCAGTCGCCGGTATGGCGCGGGGCCGATTTGCGAACAGAAGGCGTCGCCAATGCCGATGCAATGCGCGCCCGCCTCCACTTGCAGCGTGATGAATTCCTTGGCCGAGGCAACAATGACATCCATCGCCTGGCCACACAAATCCGGGTCATCGAGGAAATCCATGGCCGCCTCGCTCAGCCCGCGAATGTCGGCGTAGGCGGCCACCGGGCCTTCGACCCAGCCCACAATAAAATACTTGTCGCCGGCCAGCCGCTTAAACTCCCGGATTTCATTGATACGGTTGGCGCACCGGACGTTTTCCAGTGGTTGGTAGGGTTTGATCCTGGCAGCGGATTCGAGGTCAGGCAGGCGTTCACCAACATCCATCGGCAGGTTATCCTCCGGATACTTCACTTGGATGCCAAAAGCCGTGGCCTCGGCCCACGGATCGGACATGACGGTCACCCAGTCGATGCCGAAGTCATCCGCACACTTGATCATGGCGGCGGCTTTGGCGCGGTAATCGAGACAGAAATCCCGGTATTTGACGCCGGCATAGCGCGCCGCCCAGCGCATGATGATCGGGTGAAAAGGCGGGTGATCCACCGGCTGGCCGGCGAGAAATGCCAGGGTTCGCTCCAAGCCAGTCATATCATTCATGGTTCAAATAAATGTTCACGCAGGTGGAACCGCAGGGGAATCCGTTTACCTGGCAAGAGGAAGGGAAGTCTTCGCGACCTCCCCGGCCACTTGGTCACCGAAGATTTCCGCCACCTTCAACCATGATGCGCGCAGATCCACGACGGTGCCCGACGCCATTGCCGTATCGATGGCGTGGGCCGTGGTGAGCGACCGGAGCCCCTCGACAAATCCTGCGGCGGGCGGCTGATTTCCAGCAAGCACTTGAACCAATTCCCTGGTCATCAACTCGTCGCCGCCGGCATGGGAATCGCCCTCCACCGGTTGATGAATTACCCGGGGTTCATCCCAGCCAACCCGACGCAATTCAATCACGCCCGTGTAGGCATCCACCCGGAGGGTGCCCTCCGTGCCCAGCAGATAAAACCTCCGTTCCGGAATGGCCGCGTGACAGTTGGTGTGAAAGGTCGCGCGCACACCGTGGGCAAACTCCAAAATGGCCACCTGATGGTCAACGATGCTTTTGTCATCATTGAACGGACTGATGCCGTGAGGATCGGGCCAGGCCTTATAGGCGGGCAATCCTTTGGGGTTGGGCCCGATCCGGTCGGCATGAAACGCATTCTCCGGGCGGAAGAAGGAACAGCCGCCAAAACTGGCCGTCCGCACCGGCAGATCACCGACAATCCAGAGCGCGAGATCCAGGTCGTGACAACATTTTTCCAGGAGATGCGTGCCGGCGAGCGCGCGGTTCCGCCGCCAGTTTCCGTGAATATAGCCGCCGTGATTGAAGACGAGGGTTTCATTGAACTCGAGGGAAAGGAGCGATCCGATTTTTCCCTCATCGAGCAAAGCCCGCACCTTTCGGTAAAGCGGCGAGTATCGCAGGACGAGCCCGAGGGCGAAATGACCTCCGGATTTTGCCTGCGCCCGTTGCATCGCAGCAGCCTCATCAAAGCTGAGAGCCAAGGGCTTTTCGCAGAACACATGTTTGCCCCCCTGAAAGGCGGCGATGGTGTGGGCGGCGTGGTGGCAGTTGAAGGAACCAATGAACACCCAGTCCACGTCGTCGCGCGAGCAAAGTTCTTTCACGCTTGCGCACACGGCCGGATCCGGGGCGAGTTGATTCCTGAACCGGGCCACGGCGGCGGCATCCGGATCATGGACTGCGGTAAGGGCAATTTCGGGGCTTTCCTGCATCAGCCGCTTGACGACCCCGCTGATGCGGACGCCGCAGCCGATCACTCCGATGCGGACTCTGGGAACGTTTGTTGATGGATGGCTCATGGGTTGGTTGACTGGATTGATAGGCATAAAACGGGCCTATTGCGCCTCCCCGTCATCGCCGGGGTCGGCGTGCTTTTCCTTCAACCGCCGCAGCAGGCGAAACAGGTCGCGGATGCCTCCGATGGAAAACCAAATGCCGGTTACCAAACCGATCAGGAGTGGCAGCGCGATGTTGGCAACCAGGACATAGTTCCACCACCAGCTATTGGGCCAGGGCGAAACGAGATTCCAGCAGGTTCCGCCGATGAAGAGGAACAACCAGAACATGCTCCACCCAAAGATTGCATACGACTGCCACCGATCCGTTCGGCTGAAATGTTCGTCCACACCGATCAACCGCCTCCATCCTGCCGCAGAAGCCTCGATCTTCGGCAGCGGGATGCCATCCGCATCGACGGCGTAAACTCCACGGTGCAGCAGCTTATCCATATTGTGGGGATCCCGGCAGGTGAGCAGGGAGACCGCGATGTAGGTAACGATGGCGCAGAGAGCGGCAATGAGGGCCAGAACCTGGCCGTTGAGCGGAAAATCAGGAACAATCTGGCGGATCACAATGCCCGCAACGGAAAGGATTGCCCCCACGATCATGGAACTCCACGCGGCTGTCGCTGTGCCGCGATTCCAGTAGAGCCCGCCAATGATTACCGTTCCCGCACCGCCAAGAAATATCGCCCCGGTGATCGCAAAATACATGAGGATATATTCCGTTTGGTGGAAGAAGAGGCTGAACAAGAACGCAAACACGGCGACGCCAACGATCGCCAGACGAAGCCACCGAATGTGCGAGACCGGATCCAGATGCTTTCGGCGCAGGGGCAGCAGCACATCCTGAATGAAGATGCTCCCCCACGAGTGCATGTAGGAGGTGTCGCAAGCCATGATCATAAACAGAATGACCGACAGCAAAGCGCCTTTGGCCCCGCTCTGCAGCGATTCCGACAGGGCGATGGGCACAGTCATTTGCTTCTGAATGGACATGCCGGCATCAATGTGGGCGATCCGCTCGCGGGCGGTTTGGGCTTGCGCCGCAAAGTCCGCGTGATGGAGATATACGTAGCCGCAGATGGCGAGGATTCCGATCATGCCACTGCGGGCGAAAGTTCGCCAGTTGCCGAGGATGCGGCCCATCTTAGCTTCATGGGGGTTAAGGGCCGAGGCATTGAACCCCTGGTTGCCCTGCCAGGCCATGTACATATAGGCCGCCATGAACACTCCGATAAGAGCAAAGCCGAGGTTGAAATCCTGCAAGCGGGATATGTCGAAGGGGTTGATGAATGATTCGCCGGGGGGGCGGTCGGCGAGGGCCGAGGCAATCCGGTCGATTCGGACGAAGTGCAGGAGGTTGAGGGAGACAAAAAGGAACAGCACGCTGGCGATGATCCCCTCGATGCTATTGGTGATCATCGCGGTCAGTTGACCGCCCGCCAAAGCGAAGCAGACATTGACGGAAAGGATCACGAGCATGACCGGCGCAAAGGTGGGGACCCCGAGTCCGAGGAGGCTTAATCGGTCGGGCCAGTTGCAGAAATAGACGATGAACCTCGCCCCGACCGCGGGGAAGATCCCGAAGTTCAGGATTCCCGCGACGAACGCCAGGAGTCCCATGAAGATCCGGAAGCGCTTCGAGTAGCGGCGCTCGAAGAACTCAGCCATCGTCAGCGCCCGCGTCTCCCGGTAGCGGTAGATGATGAACCCGGTGAGGGTGATAAACAACATCACCGGGGTAAGCAGCGTGCCCCACCAGATCGCTCCCAAACCGCCATTGTAGTACTGCTCGCAAATGGCCACGACACTGATCGCCCCCAGAGCGGCAGCCCCCTCGGCGTTGCAGACGAGATAGCGGCCGCCGGCCCGGCCGGCTGCAAGAAAATCAGCCACATCCCGGACATAGCGCTTCGTCCAAATCGCCGCCCCGGCAACAATCAGGAATGGAACGCAGACGAAAAGCCAATCGAGCAGGCTCATGACCGCACCTCCTTCGAGGGCCGAATTTGGAACCGGAACTGCGCATCCTCGCCATTCCACATGGGAAAATTCGTGGTCCAGGTGTTGTTGTAGAGGTGGAAGGAGACGCCCGCCGAAGCGGCGGGAAGGGTGTCCTTGAACCCAAGCAGATTTGGAAGGCCGGGACCCGCAAGCGCAGCATCCAGACTTTCCAGCAACAGGTCAGGTTGTCCCAGGCGCCGCAGAACCACCCCCTGGTCAATGCCATGGAGTTGGCGGCCCGCGCTCTTGCAGACTTCATCACCGGCGATCAGTTCCCCCATCTTGTGGAAAAGCCAGCGGGCATCCTTTTTACTCCCCGGACTGAATTTCAGCCAGAGCGCCTCCGCGCCACGATACGCATCTTTCCCGCGATAGTTCAGATCAAGGGAAACGGACGGCGCCTCAGCTCGCTGAGTTAGACACACCTGGATTTCGCGGGGCGCGCCATACCGGACTGACGCGATTTTCGGAAAGCCCATTTCCAGAATCCACGTGTCACCGTCTGCGGTTTTCCGATGCCAGAGTTTGCGGACCCGGGCCGTGAACCGTTTCCGCTTGCGGATGATGGTTTCCATGCCGGGCTTGGTGAAGTCGGGAACGGCCCAGAAACTCGCGAGATAAGCCGGAACGACATATTCCTGCTTGAACGTCTGGTAATCCTCGGACCCGAACGCCTCATAAATAAACTCCCATGCGAGCGGTGCCGGCTTGGAGTCGCCTTGCGGCAACTGGCCGCATTGGACCAAGGCGGGAAGTTTGCGCACCGGAGCAAATCCCTTGAGGTTGCTCCAGCGTGGTTCGAGCGCGGACAGTCGCTGCGCAACCTCGCGCGCATGGGGCTTCGAGGTCTGCACGGCTTGGAGCGCCGCTTGCACATAGTTCCGCTGTTCCGTCCACGAGGAGGCAAACCGGCGAAAGGTCGGGGTCTTCAGTTTCCGCAGGAAGGCGGCTTTGCGGTAGGTGCGCTCCTTGCAGTAGAGCGTGCCGTTGGTGAGATGACTTTTTTCATCCATGCCCCATGTATGCTCCGCAACGCACAAGAGATTGTCATCAAACTTCGCCACCCATTTGCCGGCGAGCCGCCCGGTCGCCTGCCATTCCCCGCGCAGGCGCTGCAGCTCGCGAAACCGGGCCATCTTCCACGGATCCGACCCGTAACCGCGAATCCACGAATCTCCGATCTCCCCCGCAAACGTCGGCCATGTTGGAGCGCTGCGCGCAATGGCCGCTGCCAGTTCATTGAAGGAAGAGGTCGTGATCTTTGCCTTCGGAAAACGCTGCCGCAATTTGGCGAAGGCCGCTTGAACCTGCTCCAGGGTCTGCGGCCCGTGGTTGTCCGACGTGAAAGAAAAGCAAAAGGCCTCCGTGGTGCCGGGCAAAACGTGCGTGCCGCCGTAGTCGTGCTCCAGAATCACCGGCAACTCGGCCCCGGACGGATGCACCCAGCGGAAAAAGAGCGGCAGCGCGGGTTTGGCGCTGGCCGGATTGATGCCGAGGTGCATCGCCTTGACACCTTTTGCCGCCAGAATCGGGACGACGCCGCGCGTGTGTCCGGGCACGTCGGTCGCTTTCACAAAATGCGCCGACGTTCCAAACCGCTTTTCCAATTCCTCGGCGTAGCGGAAGGCGGCCCGGAACAGGTGCGGCTGCATGGATTCCGACTCGAACGTGTAGGGCAGCGCGTGCCAGGTCACCGCGCCGTCGTGGATGGCGGCTTCGAAGCGGCGCAGGGCTTTGCCCTTGAGTCGTTCGAGGTATTGGTGCACCAGCCACGAGCCGGTCGCCCACCGGAAGGAGAGCGCGTCGTCCATCTCCCGCAGCTTATCAGTCAAGGCCAGCGCATTGGGCCAGTGCGTGGTGAAGTATTTCTCCGTCACCGTCGCGGCAAAGTCCGTGAAGCCCACATCAAAATGCGTTTTAAAAAACAGATGAACCCGGGTGATCGCCGGGTCCGGCTCGAAGACCGGATCCGGCAGACGTTCAAAGGCGAGGGCAGCAGATTTTTTCCTGGGTGGCATGGCTGCGGGAGTGAGTGATTGTGGTGTAAATAATTATAAGTGTCCGTCGAGTTCGATCATCTGGTGGCAGGAAAACACCGGCACGCGAAGCGTCACTCGGTCGCCAGATTGTTTGAGTAAAATCTCGCCTCCCTGCGTCACGAGCCTGGCCGATGTGACCAGCAGTTGCAGCGTGACCTCGATGTCATGCAGCGGCGGCAGATCCTCGATGACTTCCACGCTCTTGCCGCCGGAGACATTCCCGCCGGAAAGCTGCATCACCCCGCCCCGGCTCACCGTCGGCGCATAGAGCAGATGCAGGACATGGCGGTTTTCTTTCGGCTGCTTCGTGAGCGTGACTCGCGCGGTTGAAGGAAGATTGGTTGCGAGCGTGAGTGCGTTGCCCAGGAAAGCCCGGATGGCACGCATGACGAACTCGCGCTGGGCCACGGCGCCGTAGGACCGGTAGTTGCGGAAGACCGGGTGGGCGAAATACAGGATGTTTCCGTGGCACACCCCGCAGTCGAACCCCGAAGGCTCAGGTCGGTTCGGCGTGTGCTGGTGGCTGCAGAAATACTCCCACGTCCGGTTGAAATACGGGTCAAAGATCTGCCCCAGCGATTCGCCTTTCGTCGCGCGAATGCGATGGGAGCGCTCATACATAACTTGCGGCATGTTGACGAAGGCGGCGCGCAATTCCGGCACGGGCAGCAGGTAATCATGGCCGCGCTGCGGTTCGTTGTCCGGCGGATAATACGGGCTGAGACCCTCGTAGGTGGCACCCAGATCGAAGGCGAATTCCGCCCGATCCTTCCAGAGGCCGCTCTCGCCGGAAAGGATCAGCTTGCCGCCTTGGGCGAGGTAGGCGTCGAGCTTGGCTTTGAGCTCCGCATCAATCCGGATGTCGTCGGGAAGAATGAGCGCCTTGTAGCGGGCGAAATCCATCGTGCGATCAATCAGTCCAAAGAGAAAATGGCTTTCGAGTAGCACACGGCAGGCCCCCTCGTCGGGAAGCGACTCGCGGTGGGAGAGGCTCTCCGCTTCGCTGGAGAGGATGGCGAGATCGAACACCTGCTCCGCGCCAACGCACCAGGGTTCCTTGTCGCGCACCTCGCGGTAGGCTGTGCCGATCAACCCATAAGTCGTTTCATCAAGCTGGCCGCTCGGGTGTAATTGTTCGCCAATGCAGCATTTCGCTCCGAAAGCCAGCATGGCCGCGCACTCGTAACGGAGGGCGTTAGGGTGCTTGTAGCCGCCAAACTCGCCCCAGGTCGTGTGGAACTTGCCGGTCATGCCGAGGAAGTCGAGCGGGAGGTTACAGGCATATTTGGCCGACATGGGGAAGTGGTCGTAGCCCCAGCCACCGGTCGGCAGCGACTCCAACTCCAGATGACTGAAGTATTTGAGGATGTCGCGACGGCCGCGCGGGATGTGCCCGGAATTGTGGAAGACCGGCATGTCGGAGCGCAGCGACTTCGCCGCCTCGGTGGTGCGTTGATAGTATTTTTCCAGCGCGAGGCGCGACGACTCCTTGCGGTCGTCCTCCTTCTCAGGATTGAGGCCGTTGGCCTTCATGAAGTCGAGACTCCACTGGCTGCACGACTGATGCTGAGCGATGATGTCCAGGAAGATGCCGTTGCAATCGGGGAAGAGTCTCACCACCTCGCGGATCTGTTCGCACAGGTAATCCAGGTAGGGACTGTGAAAATCCAGCGAACGGAACGCCGCCTTGAAAACGCCCGGGTTCCAATCGGCGTAGCGCCCATCCTTGTCCAATTCGCGCCAATCCGGGTGCTCCTGTGCGGCGACATTGTCAACCCCGGCGGAGAGATAGACCGGGGCGTTGATGCCCGCTTCCTTGGTGGCCTCATATTGGGCGCGCAGCAGGTCAAATCCAAGGTGGGGATGGATTTTCCCGACCTGGGTCGGATGATAACTCCAGCCGTGGTGGCACTTGGAGAAGAGGGTGATCGAATCGACCGCCGCCGCTTTCAGCGTCTCCTGCCAGCGCTTCTTATCGAACTTCTCCCCGATCCCGGGAATGTGGGGCGAGGTATGGAAATCGAAAATGATTTGACGGAAGCGCAGTTGTTTGCCGTGGAGTTGCATTCAGGAGGCTTGGGGTTATTGGGATTTCTCCGCGTTACGGATCCAGATATAGACGCCGAGCACCGCCTGCTCGGGATATTTCAGCACGAGGAAGCCGTCGGCCGAGACCGCGGGGATATTGGGGATGGGCCCGCCGTCACCCGTGGTGACGAGGGGTTTCTCCGAGGTGATGCCGAGGGCCCTGACGTTGATGCGCAATTCGGAGGACGGGACCGACCGCTTGGTGGTCGCGGGAGCGATGAGCACCGAGCCCTTTTTCCGGTGCGAGGAAACAACAACGTCGGGGTTGGAGCTCGTCACGAGGGCGTCACCCTTCCAGTAAGGGACGAACTCCGCATCCTTGATACCGAAGGCCTCCCAGGCTTTCCAGATCGGGACGCGCCAGTTGGCGGTTTCGGAAGTGGGTGCGATCCCCGAGGACCAGACCCCGTAGCCGTGGGCCAGCGCGATGGGGCGGATGTAGTCGTTGGCCAGGATCGGTCCGCGGTAAAAGTCGTGCGGCACGCCCCACTGCGGGCTCAGCACCACGCGCAGGTAGTCGAGCGGCACCTCAAAACCCGCGGGAGCCACCCAAAAATTCTCCCCGGTCATGAAGTAATCGAGATAGTAACCGGCGAACGGGGTCATGGTATGCCCGAGGAAGAAGAATCCCGGATCGGCCGCGCTCGTGGCACGGCGGAGCCGTTGCATGCACTTGTGGGCCGCGCGGACCGGCTGGTAGGGCGCCACTTTCCCGTCGGGATAGAAGGCCGAATGCCGGTGGTTCGGGTTCATGCAGACGCAAGAGCCGTGGGTGCCGTCGAAATACATTCCCCCGACCCCGTATTCCTTGATCAGGCGGACCCATGACCAAATGTAAAAGTCGCTCCATTCGGTGTCATGGCAGATGAAGAAAAGATCCTGTGCCGGCGTTCTTTGGAAAGCGGCCACCGGCGGAGCTTTGAGCGCAAACTGGTTGCCCCATTCCTCGAATTCGGGGGCGAGGGTGGAGATAATGGGATGCGAATAGAGGCAATCCCGGATGCCCTCTTCTTTGGCTGCCGCGCTCGCGTCCTTCACCTGTTCCATATTGAGGAAGGAGAACGGGTAACCCATGATCTCGGTCCAGGGTTCGTGGGTGTGAACCTCCGTCACGCCGAGGGCCTTCCCCTGCGCGAAATGATCAGTGAGTTTGGCTGCTGAGAGAGGCGGGTTGGCGGGATACCAGCCGTCTCCGACGGACCGCGTGCCGTAGGGATCGAGGAGCGGCTTGACGGGTGTCGCCAGCCACGCGAAACCGAATTTCCTCTCGCCCTCCACCGGCCCCGCTTCATCCTGCAGGTGGCAGACCCACTCGACCTTGTCCTTTCCGGGAATCACGGAGACCGCCTGGTTCCGATCCTTGGGCAGCCAGGTCGCATCCGTTTCAGCTTGGAAAGCGAGACCGCATTCCTCGTCGCCCAGCCAATTCACTCCGATGGCTTTCTGCGACACCCAGTCGAGTTCGTTGAGGGCCTTTGTCCTGATCCCCTCAGCGGGGATGGCGACGGGATCGTTGAAGACCGGCTGACGGTATTTCGCGATCGATTTCTCAAGGCCGAGCTCGAGTTTCAGACTGTTCAGTTGTCCCCCCTTGGGCGGGTGAAGCGTGATCTCCGTCCAGGCGAAGCCGTCGAACTGAATGGTCGTCTCGGTCGTGTAGCTCCAGTCGCCGGCCGTCGCGCGGGAAACCACCTTGGCGCGGGTGTCGTTGATCCGGGTGACCTTGAAGTCCGCAGCGCTACCCTTGAATACCAAATCTCCCTGCGCCGTTTTGGCCGCGAGTTTCCATGGCGAAAACAGGAGATTGCGCTCCTTGGTGGTGATCTGGGCGGGCAATCCGTCCGGGCCGAACTCGTAGGTGCGACCCCAGACTTTCACCTTGTTTCCGGAAACCTCGACGGGCGTCCAGGGCGGGATCACGGTTTCCTCGCTGCCGAGTTTGGTGCCGCGCCACGCGAAATCGGCCGCCTTCTTGAATTCCGTCTCCTTCGAGGAGAGCGCCGAGCCGTCCTTGGCCAGCGCCCGGGTCGTGAGCTTGTAAGCGCCGCCGGCCAGCTTGCCGTAGCCGGGAAATCGGATCGTGCCTGCCGCGTCCTTGGCAGACCCCTCCCAGAGGACCGTATCCTTCCCGTCCTTGAGGATCATCGAGACCGAAGCGATCGCATCGACCTTCGGAAGTCGGGAGAGGTCATAGTCGATTTCGGCCAGCCCCACCTCCGGGTAGCGGCGGGCTTTGACCGTGATCGGCTCGACTCTCTCCAGAGGGATGACCTGCCTGAAGAGCGGCTCGCCGTTCTTCTCCTCCACGCTGATTTCGTAGGTATAGAGTCCGGCGGCTTCTGGAAACACGGGGTCGGCAAGTTTGAGTCGCTTGCCGGCCGTCAGGCGGATCTCCGACTGCTCCTCGGAAAGGGTTTCGGTGATCTGCTCGTTGAAGACCATCACGGTGGCCTCGGTGGCACCCTTGGTGGTAGCGGGATGTTGTTTCACGACCCGCGTCTTCAGCTTGAGCGTGCGGTCGGCCTCGATGTTTTGGATTTCACCATGGACTCGCAGGTCGGTTCCCAAGGCCGAGGGAATGGTGAGGTTCACCACTGGGGACTTATCCCCAAAGACGATGGTTCCGCAATTTGCGAGCGCATGCCAGGTCGAGACCATGGGGCCTGACCACTGGGAATAGGCCTGCTTCGGGGTCTGAACCGTGCGACCTAAGAGCATGCCCCACTTTTCGCCGGCAACGGGTGCGGCGTTTCCAAGAGCCGTGAACGGGATGCTCATCTCGCCCTCCCAGCCGAATTCGGTCTGCCGGGAAACCCAGTGGACGCCGTTGGTCTTAGTCGAGGGAACCTCGCTGATAGCGGCACGGAGGACGGAGATCGAGTTACCGGCAAAATGGTATTCCGCGCCTTTCTTCAGTGGGTCGAGCATGATCTCGATGCAGTCGTCGGCGAAAACCGGGGCGCCGGTTTCCTTGATATTCGCCACCGGTCTCGCCCCCGGCTGCATCCAGCAGCGGACGGCGATGTGGAGACCGTCCTTGTCGTAGCCGATCCATGCCCGCGTCCGCTCGGTGGGGGCGCCGAGCGCGTCGAGCTTGCTGAGTCCGTCCAATGTCGCCGCGGACTGCCATTCCGCATCCTTGATGGTCCCGTCGATGGCGGGCGGTGCCGAGAGCTGGGGAAGGGTCACCGTGGGCAAGAAGGGTTTCCCTCCGGGTTCCGCGGCGTGGAGACACGGCAGACAGGCGAGGGTGATGAGGAGAAACGGGACGAGCGGGGAGCGGGATGGCAGTTTCATGATTTGTTTGAAAGGGATTGCGGTTGATTGTTCGGGTTGTGATTCAGTTTTCGAAAAACGTCACATTGTCGATTTCCACCAGCCGGCTCCAGTAGCCCTCGGGAGAGAGATCCAGTTGGATGCCCGGCTTGAAGGTCTCCGGGACAGCGCCCGGAACGGTCTCGGAGCGCAGCGGGGCGCGCGCGATCAGCGAGCCATCGGCGGCGCGGTGGATCTCCGATTCCAGGGAAAGGACCCCGTTGGTTTTGGTCACCCGGGTCGTGAAGGAATACCAGACGCCGGGTTGGAGCGTCTGCGGATGTTCTGGCGTGCCGCCCCCCTTCCAGGCCATCTGGCCGGCAGGATTCACTTGGAATGAAACGGAGACGGCTTGCTGATCCGGTTGGGTGACGAACTGTTGGGCCATGACCACCGTGCCCTCCGGTTTTGCGCGGTGCCGGATGCAGAAATCGAAGCTCAGCTCGCCCTTGGCAGGGAGCTTCAAGGGTGCATTGCCGAGCAACTCGATGTGTCCCGTGCTGAAGGCCACCAGCGTGTTGCCGTCGGATGCCGGCAGGCCCGCCGCAGCGCCTCCCAGATTCGCGTCATGCACCGGATCCCAGCCGAAGCCAGACCAGTAAAACCCATAGTGGTAGAACTTGACGACGCTCCAGCGTGGCGACGCCTTTTCGAATGGATTGGTATCGAAATAGTCAGAGAAAAGCAACTTGGCCCCGGAGAGAGCCGGACTTGCGCTGCCACCCGCCACAATTTTGTCCACGACCAATTCGGCAGCCGGTGCGAGTTGAACCGACAACCAGGCAATCCAGCAGGCGCTGGTGAATGTTTTTTTCATAAGGCACAAATTTCTTTCGTTAATGACCGCAGGTTGATGGGACTGTCTGGCCGGCAACTCAGGGGAATCCTTGTGCCTATGGCACCCGCACCCGGAAAAACACGCTGCCTTGCGCCGGATTCACAGTCACGTTTACGGGGCTGGTTCCGCCCCCCGGATAATCCACCCAGTTGGTGCCGAGACCGCTGTTCAAGCTGTTGGTCTGCCACTGAAGGCTGCCGCTCCCGGTCC
>SERZ01000526.1_pt1 | contig 25556 bp, 19 predicted proteins | sample 3171461 | NCBI WGS metagenome assembly SERZ01 (sample SAMN06051861, study PRJNA518727) | freshwater metagenome | biome: subpolar coniferous forest; feature: holomictic lake; material: water; isolation source: holomictic Lake 227, 6 m depth | place: Canada: near Kenora, Ontario | collected... | reverse complement strand
CGTCATTCCCATTCCGGATGCTTTTACTGCAGCCGTATAGCCGCCGGGTCCGCTGCCGATGACCACCAGATCATAGATATTTTCCGCTGGCATGATCAAATCTCCATCATGAGTCGTTCAGGTTCTTCGATGCATTCCTTGATCCGTTTCAGGAAAGAAACTGCGCCCCTGCCATCCACAATGCGGTGATCGTAACTGAGTGCTACGTACATCATGGGCCGGATAACAATGGTGTCGTCAATCACCACCGGACGTTTTTCGATTTTGTGCATGCCAAGAATGCCGCTTTGAGGAGGATTCAAGATGGGGGTGCTGAGAAGAGATCCATAGACACCGCCATTACTGATGGTAAAGGTTCCGCCTTCAAGATCGGACAAACCAAGTTTTCCGGAAGTGATTTTATTCACTGCCGATGCAATGGCTTTTTCCATACCCGCAAACCCCATGCGATCTGCATGACGAAGAATCGGAACTACCAGGCCCCGATCACTGCCAACCGCAATTCCGATATGGTAGTAATTGTGATAGACGATGTCCTTCGCGTCGATAAATGCATTGATATCGGGAAAATCCTTGAGAGCGGCGATGCTGGCCTTGATAAAAAACCCCATAAAACCCAGTGACACCCCGTGTTTTTTCTGAAACACGTCTTTATAACGGATTCGAATCGCCATCACCCGGCTCATGTCGATTTCGTTGAACGTGGTGAGCATGGCTGTCTGCTGTTTGACCTTCACAAGCCTTTCAGCAATCGTCCGACGGATCGGAGTCATGGTTTTGCGGATAGTGAGTTGATCCATGGTTTCATGCATAATCTCATTTAAGGTCTCGTTCATAACCGCACTTATGGTCTCATGAAGGGGTGCATCCATGGCCGCTCGCAGGGGTGGTCCAGTTTGTGATCCGGTTGGTGGTCCGGCTGCTGGTCCGGTTGCTGGTCCGGCAGGTATGACTGGTATGGCCGGTGCTGCTTCAAGATGCAGCAAGACATCCCCCTTGGTTATCCTTCCGCCAGGTCCTGTTCCGGTAATGGCGGCGACATCGACAGGATGTTTTGTCCTGTTTTCATGGATGAGGCGGCGGACGGAGGGAGGCAAATGGGTTGAATCATGAATGGGTAGATGCGATAATGTGATTGGAGCATCATCCGGCGGTGCTGATGGGTGGGTGTCGCTGGGCGGATGAAGGGAGGACGGAAGGGATGGGGAAGGGACGGGCATCGGCGACTCTGAAGATTGAAACCCGTTGGCCAAGTGAAGCAGCGGAGAAGATATCACGGGCACAGGGACTCTTGTCTCGGCGCCTTCCGCCACGTCAAGGGTTGCGACAATCGCACCGATGGATGCAGCGGTTCCCGCCGGAACCTGAATGTGAAGCACTCCGTTAGCTTCCGCCGCCACTTCCAGCGACACTTTGTCGGTTTCGAGCAGCAGTATCGGCTCATCTTTTTTTACCGCATCTCCATCATTTTTAAGCCACTGGGCAAGAACTGCTTCCCTGATTGATTCCCCAATGCTGGGGATTCTGATTTCAATGACCATGGCGCTTCTCACCTCTTAATAACGAAATAGAAGTTAATAATTACGAATACAGAATTATTTTAAAGTTTTGTCTTTGCCTTTAAGTAACGCCTCAAGGGCGGCGAACGGTTTGTGTCCGGAACCCGTATCTGTCGTAACGTCGCCCGGGGTTTCAGCGCCGTACCATTCTGCATCCAGATACCGGGAGTGTTCATTTTCATGGCAGTAGAGACAAAGCAGTTCCCAGTTGTTGCCGTCTGGCGGGTTGTTGTCGTGATTGTGATCCTTATGATGGACCGTCAGTTCCCGAAGCTTTTTACCTTCAAATTCGCGTGCGCATCTCGCACAAACCCATGGAAACAGTTTGAGTGCGCGTTCCCGGTAAGTCTTTTCCCGAAGCTCCCGACCTGCCTTGGCCTCGGCAATGATCCGATCCATGCTGCCTGTTTCCGCCAATTTCTTTTTCTGTGACATATACCTGACTTTCCGACAATGGGCTATAGGTAAACTTCCAAAATTCAATACTATTACCTATAATGTTGCATCCTTGTCAACAAGTAAGTAGGGGACGGGTATTGATATATTGATTAACGTGGTTTTATTCGTTTGAAGTCCAAGCTGATTTTGAAGGTAACCGTTCGCGCCCCTTACCAGCTTACCAGCGGGAGGGAGTCGGGAGGGGAGGGGATTGAACGCCTACATTAAAGGAGCATGTAATTATGAAATGTGCGGAATGTAAAAACGGAATTTGCTTTTTGCTCAGGAACATTTTATGATCAGGCAACTGTATTTGACAGGAGGGAGAAATGAGACAGACCATCACTGCCACCAATACGGTTCATAACTTTTGGGGGTACATTTCATCGAACACAGTCACGAAGCCATCTGCCAGTCTATCTTACGGCAAGGTGGATGTGTCGGAATTGAACATCGCAGTTTCTGAGGAGACCATAAGATGGATGAGCGGCAAACCGCCCCTGGGACCGCCGCACCCCAGTGCGTCAGTTATGACGAAAAAAGCGAAGTGAGCCGCACTTGAATGGGTGGTTATGCCGAATCATTGCCATGTATTTTTTGCACTGTTTGAGGGTGTTGCTTTGGGGAAAATCGAGTTGTCATGAAAGAGTAGGGGCGACCGGCGGTCGCCCTTACCATTCGGCGCGCTTCACCGACGAACACATGGGCCGCACTGGGGTGCGGCGCTCCCAGGAGGGACTTTCACTCCCTTAATCCCTTTCCGCAAGGGGGTCGGGAGTTTGGACATTTACTCCCCCTCCCCTTGCGGGAGGGGGTCGGGGGGTGGGGGTGGGCTGATGAAAAAAGCACATTACCCAACGCAAAAGCAACTAAAGGATCAAGACAATGACTAAAAAAAGCGATATTTCAAAACCAGCAAACGATACGTTCCGGCAGCTCATGCAGCCAGTTATGACAGTCTTGCACAATATAGTCGCTATAATGCAAATGTTGTTGACTCACCTGCGATGCTGCTACGTTCTTATCATGGTATTGCTTACGCCCTGTTCCAGCCTCGTGTTTGGCCTCGATGCCCCCCTGATTCAGATGCACGGCAACGTTGTCCTTGGCGAGCAGGATGCGCAATTTATCCAGTCTCTTGCTCCGCTTCGAGTGATGGTGGATGACAATTTCACTCCCCTTTCATACTACGATACCAATACCAGCTCCTATCAGGGGATCAGCGTTGATCTCTTCCGTTATCTTGCAAACATTATGGGGCTCAAGTATCAGTTTCTGTATGATAAAAATCTTGCATGGTCGGACAAGGCGGAGCTGCTCAACAATCGGAAAATTGATCTGCTTATGCCGACAAGTTACACGGCTGAGCGAGCCACAACAGGCATCTTCACCGCCGGCCATCATGACACCTATTATGGAGCTATTGCAAAAATTTCAAAGAAGATCAAGATCAAAGACTCATACGACCTGGCATCCTACAAGATTGGCGTTGTAAAAGCCTGCTCCATAGTACCGTTTATCCAGTCATTTGTCTCTCCCCACAGGATTATCTCCTATGATAACCAAACACTCCTCTATCAGGCAGTCAGGAATGGCGACATTGATATTGCACTTCAGAACATAAATGTGTTTCAGGAAGATCGCTATCGTATGGATTTTGTTGATCTGACCATGTTTCATACCATCGTGGAATCACCGCGCAGATACGCATTTTATCTTAGCGCTACAGAGCAGAACAAACGGCTTGTAGCAATCATGGATCGCTACATAGCCGAGGTTGACTATAGCAGTTTGATCGCTTATTACGAACAGGGCGAAGATGGACTGCTCCTGCGCTATACCGAACAGAAACAACAAAAGAAGCTGCTGGAGCAGGTGATTACAGGAGCAGCGGTCCTGCTGATCATGCTGGGTATTGCCTACCTTAACCACCGCAGACTTGCAGCGAAACTTTCGGCGAGCCTGGATCAGCTACAGCAACAACAGGCGGAACTTCAGAAAGTCAACTGCTATCTTGAGGATGCTACGGCTAAGGCGATCGACATGGCGGCGCAGGCGGAGGCGGCTAACATCGCCAAGAGCGAGTTTCTGGCCAACATGAGTCACGATATCCGTACCCCGATGAACGGGGTCATCGGCATGACCGGGCTGTTGCTGGATACTGATCTAAATGATGAACAGCGACGCTATGCCGAAATTGTGCGCTCCAGCGGTGAATCTCTGCTATGGCTGATCAACGACATACTTGATTTCTCCAAGATCGAGGCTAAGAAGCTTGATCTGGAGACGTTGGATTTTGATTTATGGAGCTTGTTGGACGACTTCGCTGGTACGCTGGCCGTGCAAGCTCATGAGAAGGGGTTGGAGCTGCTATGCGCCGCCGATCTAAATGTGCCAATGATGCTTCGCGGCGATCCGGGCCGTTTGCGCCAGGTACTCACCAATTTGGCAGGCAATGCTATAAAGTTCACCCATGATGGCGAGGTGTCGATCCGCGTAACATTAGTAGAAGAGGCGCAAGAAAGCAGTGGACAGGCTACAGGAGGCTGTATGCAGGGCGATGCGTTTGAAGTGGGGGGGGGGGCATGAAGAGAGAAACAGTCATGCTGCGCTTCTCCGTGCGCGACACGGGCATAGGCATTCCTGCAGCCAAGATCGGGCTGCTCTTTGGCAAGTTCAGCCAGGTGGATTCATCAACCACGCGGCAATACGGCGGGACTGGGCTTGGTTTGGCGATTTCCAGACAACTGGCCGAGCTGATGGGCGGTGAGGCCGGTGTTAGCAGCGAAGAAGGTAAAGGCTCGGAGTTCTGGTTCACAGCGCGCTTTGAAAAACAAGCTGCTGGGGCGGATATGGAAAGTATTCCGCCAGCCGATTTGCACGGCGTTCGTGTGCTGATAGTCGATAATAACGCCACCAGCCGCGAAATTCTGACCACCAGCTTTGCCCACTGGGGCATGCGCCCGACAGAGGTAGGGGATGGTCATGGAGCCATCCAAGCCCTCTATCTGGCGCTGGATGAGAACGACCCTTTTTGCATCGCCGTGATCGATATGCAGATGCCGGGCATGGACGGTGAGGCCTTGGGCCGGTTCATTCATGCGGACAAACGCCTGGCTAATACCCGGATGATGATGATGACTTCCATGGGGACGCGGGGCGATGCCCGGAGCTTCCAGGAGATCGGCTTCTCGGCATATACGACCAAGCCGATTAAGCACCATGAACTGAAGGCGATTGTGTCTCTGGCGCTGACAGATCAGGTCGGAACTGCGCCGAAGCTCATCGCCACTCGTCACTCGGCCCGCGAGATGCTGAACATGTTCGCAGGCAGCAAGGCGCGCATTCTGCTGGCGGAAGACAACATCACCAACCAGAAGGTGGCGCTGGGCATCCTGAAGAAACTGGGCCTGCGCGCGGATGCAGTAGCCAACGGCGTGGAAGCGCTCACCGCCCTGCAAACCCTGCCCTACGACCTGGTGCTGATGGACGTGCAGATGCCTGATATGGATGGATTTGAAGCCACAAGGAGAATTAGGAATTACGAATTAGGAATTACGAATAAAGCGCAAACAGACGATTCTTCCTCACCATCATTCGCAATTCCGATTATCGCCATGACCGCCAATGCCATGCAGGGCGACCGTGAGCGTTGCCTGGAGGCGGGCATGAATGATTACATCACCAAGCCCGTGTCGCCAAAGGCGTTGGCGGATGTGCTGGAACTATGGCTTCCCAAAGATAAGGCAACTCAAAAAATATAATCTACCATAGTTCACTTAAAAAATTTAACATGGCCAGTCTTATCTTTTGGCCAGGATGGACAGGATAATGAAAAATTCAGGATAGGAAGCTATTCTTTTTTATTTTCTTTATCCTGTATATCCTGTCTATCCATGTAAATAAAAAAACATCACGATCTGGGAGATTTTTTCATGTGAGTTGCCTTACTGCAATAATCGCACGAATCCAGCTTGTTCGAAATGATGGTCCGTCGTGAATCCTTGACTGATCTGTCGATCATTCATAACAACAAAACTTGAACAATCAACCAAACTCCATATTTTATCATCTCTTTCTTTAAGAAATCGCCATGCTTGATCATTCAGCTTTTGGTCAATATGGATGATTTCAATCCAATCAACAGATTTGATTGTATCTATGGCCTGTATTTGTTGTGAACGTGGAATTCTTAGCGGACTTATGAATAAAGCAACAAGCTCCGAAAGAACATAGTTTGTGGTGATGATTCGGGTTTGATCTTTATGCCATTGTTGCATCAATTGCTTTGCAGCTTGATGGAATGGTTCAGTCCGAACAAAGTAATTCGCCCAACCAGATGTATCGGCGAAAATCTCACTCATGAGTGTTTCTCAATTCCTGTCCGATATAAAAATCGTGATTCTCACCTATACCCTTGATATCCGAAGCAAAGGCTCCGGCTAATTGTAGTAATGGATCATCCAGTTCATCCTTGACAGCATCTCCCAACCATTCAATTAAGATTTGATTGAGTGGTTTTCCACGCTTATCAGCCTTTTTTAACAAAGGGCGATAAATTTGGTCTGGAATTTCCAAAGTTAATGTGGTTGACATTTCAGACTCCTTTTCTGCACATATCAGCAGCGGTTTTCTTCCGCAGGATCAGGCCGGTTGAGTCGCCAATTTTGTTACTGTGACACTCATGGGATAAACGCAGCTTTTGTTGTGCTAAATATTATAAGAAAATGGTTCGCCGGTCAAGCTGGTATTTCCTTGGCGCCTGTTGATCCGGATCAAAATATATTTGTGGCGTAAATATACTTTAAGCGACCACAATCGCTTGACAATCTGCCCGCAAATGTGCGAAAGGCAAAAATGGAATTTGCTTTTTATTCAAGAACATCCTAAAATCAAATAACCTTATTTTGAAGGAAGTGGGAAAACAGGGGACGGGTATTGATATATTGATATAGGAAAAGTTAATTCAATGCTGAATGTGCTGCTGAAAAGATGAAGCTTATTTTTTAAATCATTAATGACGGAGGACTGAAATGAATCAGACAATAGATGCCATATTTGATGGCGAAGTTTTTTGTCCCTTCATCCCGTCAATCATCAAAAACAATAGCATGGCCAACGACGGACGATGTGTTTTCGAAGGGGATATATCCAGATGAGTGATCGTGATCAACAGACAACCTTACTTAACAACATGAAAAACCCGCGATTTACGGTGACGCTGCTCCTGTCTATTTTCGTTGCTGTGGTTGCTGTACTTGGCACGGACATTAACGCCCGCACCTGGAAATGGGATATTGCCGCCCAGTCGGCCCTGGCAGGGGAGATTGTACCCGATGCTTCCCAGCCAATCCAGTCCGCACAAACCCCAGCGACAATTCGAATCGGTGTTTTGGCGCATAAGGGGGTGGATATCTGCAAGCAAATGTGGCAGCCCACGATGGACTACCTTGGCGAGGCTCTGCCCGGCTATCACTTCGATATAGTGCCGCTGCCATTCACTGAGATTGATCCGGCGGTCAGGAACAAGACGATTGATTTTCTTATCTGCAATCCTGCGATATATGTTGATCTGGAGGTGAAGTACGGCGTTACACGCACAATGACACTGCTGAATCTGGTAGGGTCGCAAATCGTGTCGGAATATGGCGGTGTCGTCTTCTGTCGCGCCGATCGCAGCGACCTGCATGACTTGCAGGATGTTCGCGGTCAACGCCTTGCAGCCACCGGGCAGACATCATTCGGTGGATGGTATTTGGCCCTGCGTGAATTCAAGGCGGCAGGCATTGATCCCGAGAGGGACTGCTCCAGGCTGGTCTTTCTGGACACTCATCCAGCGGTGGTTCGTGCTGTTCTCTCTGGCGAGTCGGATGTCGGGACCGTGCGCACCGATACAATTGAGCGTATGGCCGCAGACGGCCAAATCCGGATGGATGAGATTCGGATTATTCCTGCTAATGTTGCGTCAGTACCGAGGTCCAACTTTCCTTATGTGCATAGCACTCGCCTCTATCCCGAATGGCCGTTTGCAAAACTGTCCGGCACATCAGAGGAACTATCGCGCAAGTTGGCCGTGGTGCTTCTTAGTCTGCCTGTCGATTCGCCCGCCGCCACAGCCGCACAAAGCGGGGGCTGGGGTGTTTGCCTGGACTACACCAGCGTCCACGACTGCTTGCGTGAGCTACGTTTGCCGCCATATCAAGACTACGGGCAAATTAGCTTGTCGGATATATGGCTACACTACTGGCAGTGGCTGATAGCATTTGCGGCATTGGTAATTGCGTTGCTGGGCATGTTGCTGCTTCTTCGCGGCAGACAGCTCGCAGTGATTAGGGCCATTGGCCAAAACCGGCTGCTGCTTGCGTCCGCAGGGGAAGGAATTTGTGGTATAGGTATTGACGGAATCACGACGTTTGTTAATCCAGCGGCCAATGAAATGCTGGGATATGCAACCGGGGAGCTGCTCGGCAAGAACCTGCATGCCCTGACGCATCACACTAAACCGGACGGGCAGCCATATCCTGTTCATGAATGTCCAATCTATACGGCCTGCAAAGACGGCACAGTTCATCAGGGGAGTGATGAGTTTTTTTATTGCAAGGATGGGCGCGCCATTCCGGTATCGTATTCCAGCCGGCCAATCGTTGACATGGAAAGGATTACCGGGACGGTCGTATGCTTTCGCGATATTTCCGAGCGCAAGCAGGCGGAGGCGGAACTCCGAAAACTCAACTTCTATCTCGAAGAGAGCGCGGAGCTGGCCAATGACCTGGCGCTGAAAGCCGAGACAGCCAGCATCGCCAAAAGCGAGTTCCTGGCCAATATGAGCCATGAAATCCGGACCCCGATGAATGGGGTTATCGGCATGACAGGGCTGCTGCTGGATACGGATCTAAACGATGAGCAGCGGCGCTATGCCGAAATCGTGCGCGCCAGCGGTGAATCGCTGCTCTGCCTGATTAACGACATTCTTGATTTCTCCAAAATCGAGGCCAAGAAGCTCGACCTGGAGATGCTGGACTTCGATCTGTCGAGCCTTTTGGACGACTTCGCCGCCACTCTGGCCGTGCAATCTCACGAGAAGGGCCTGGAGCTGATCTGCGCCGCCGATCCTAATGTGCCCTCGTTGCTGCGCGGTGATCCAGGCCGTTTGCGCCAGATTCTCACCAACCTGGCGGGCAACGCCGTCAAGTTCACATCTGCAGGTGAGGTGGCGGTCCGCGTCTCCATGGAAGACGAGGAGGCGGAAAACATGGAGCAGGGGACAGCCAATATATCTCTTGGCGGGGGACAGAATCTCGCAACTGTTCTTTTGCACTTCTCGGTGCGCGACACGGGTGTCGGCATTCCGAAAGACAAGATTGACATGATCTTCGACAAGTTCAGCCAGGTGGATGCATCGACCACGCGGCAATACGGTGGCACCGGGCTGGGCCTGGCGATCTCCAAACAACTTGCCGAGCTGATGGGCGGCAAGGTTGGCGTAAGCAGCAAAGAGGGCAAAGGCTCGGAGTTCTGGTTCACTGCGCGCCTTGACAAACAGGCTATGGGATTGCATGCGGAAAATATTACGCCAACCGATCTGCGCGGCACACGCGTTCTGATCGTGGATGATAACGCCACAAACCGCGAAATCCTGATGATCCGCCTGTCTTCATGGGGCATGCGCGCATCGGAGGCGCAGGATGGTCCAGGCGCCCTCCAATTCCTCTACCGGGCGCTGGATGAAAACGACCCCTTCCGCATTGCCGTGATTGATATGCAGATGCCGGGCATGGACGGTGAGGCAGTAGGTTGCGCCATCAAGGCGGACAAACGTCTGGCCGACACCAGGATGGTGATGCTGACATCTCTGGGGATGCGGGGCGATGCCCGGCGCTTTCAGGAGATCGGGTTCGCAGCATATTCGACCAAGCCGATACGGCACCAGGATCTAAAGGCAGTGCTGTCTCTGGCGTTGATGGATCGGGATGGGGTGGGGCCGATGCTGCAGCCACAGCCCATCGCTACGCGCCACACTGCCCGTGAGAAACAAAACCTGTTCGCCGGCCGCAAGTTGCGTATACTGCTGGCCGAGGACAACATCACCAATCAGAAGGTGGCGCTGGGCATACTGAAGAAAATAGGCTTGCGTGCGGATGCAGTCGCAAATGGTGCTGAAGTACTCAGCGCTCTGGCTACCCTGTCCTACGATATTGTGCTGATGGATGTGCAGATGCCCGTGATGGATGGATTAGAGGCAACAAGGAGAATCAGGAAAGATGAAAAGATGATGATATCGAAAGGAAAATTTGCTGATGATGGCGAAGTTCACACATCACGCATTATTCCAATAATCGCCATGACTGCCCACGCAATGCAGGGCGACAGGGAGCGCTGCATAGAGGCGGGGATGAATGACTATATCACCAAGCCGGTTTCTCCAGGGGCGTTGTCTAATGTTCTGAAAAAATGGCTTCCAAAAGAAAATTGTGAATCAAAAAGCAGAAATGATGAAAAAGACATGGTGAAAAAGAAAATTGATCAGGTGGGAGGCCATTCATCACTGATCACTGATCACTTGCCAGTCATATTTGACCGCGCCGGTCTGATGGCCCGGTTGATGGATGATAATCATCTGGCCCGAATGGTTGTGGAAAGCTTTCTCGAAGATATTCCGCTACAGATTGATTTACTGAAGGGTTATCTGGAAACCGGAGATGATTCACGCGTCGAACACCAGGCCCACACCATCAAAGGTGCGTCCGCCAACGTGGGTGGAGATCGCCTGCAAACTGTGGCTCATCTGATGGAGAAAGCGGCCAAGGCCGGAGATTTGAACGCCGTCAGGGGACATATTCCAGAGATGGAAGCGCAGTTTGATACGCTGCATCAAGCGATGGCGAAAGAACTGTGAACAGCCTCGAAAGAAGAACACCATTTTCACGGTAAAGGAGAAATTCATGGGACGGGCGCTCTTGAAAGAACAAGTTTACACCAAAGAAGAATATCTGAAATTTGAAGAGAGTGACGAATACAAAAGCGAATTTCATAATGGCGAGATTTTTGACATGGCCGGTGGAAGCTATAAACATAGCGCCATAATCTCTAATCTACACCGAAGAATCGGGAATTTGCTCGATGGAAAAGATTGTATGCTATTTGACAGCAATCTGAAGCTTGCAATCCCGAAACACAATGCCTTTGTGTATCCGGATATGATGGTTGTCTGTGGAAAAATCGAATTCTACGAGCATCAAAACGACATCATTTTGAATCCCGTGCTTATTGTTGAGGTATTATCACCTTCAACTGAATCTTTTGACAGGGGCAGGAAATTTGAATACTATCGCACCTTGGTGTCTTTAGCAGAATATGTTCTGGTATCGCAGAAAGAGTACATAGTTGAGACATATTTCAAACAGAATGAAAAGAGCTGGCTATATTCTGTGGCGAAAGGACTTGAAGAAAGCATTGTTTTGCAATCACTTCCGAGCGGGATTGTGCTGAAGGAAATATATCAGAAAGTGGAAAGCACTGGTCAGGATAATTTACCGTGAAAATACTTTTAAACCACGAAACTAAAATCAGATAATTTTAAATCTTGCATGAAGAAGAAATACGAAATCAACTGGAAAAATCAGCGAGGCATCCATCATGGTATCAAGAAAAAAAGACAAAGTGAAAACACCCGAAGCGCCAGATATCCGATCAGATATCCGATCAGATATCCGGCCAGTGATCAAGACGGAGATTGATACCGATACTGATACCGAGTTCGCCGAAAACGTGGCGGAGGCGCAAGAGATGGCTGAAAAACCCGCTGTCACTTTTCCTATTGTCGGCATCGGCGCCTCGGCGGGGGGGCTGGCGGCGTTCGAAGCTTTTTTTTCCGGCATGCCCAAGGATGTCGAGCCTGGAATGGCCTTTGTTTTGGTGCAGCATCTGGCTCCTGACCATAAGAGTATCCTCACAGACCTTATCCGGCGCTACACCCGTATGCAGGTCTTCGAGGTCGAAGATGGAATAGTGGTGCAACCCAACTGCGCATACATCATCCCGCCCAATCGCGATATGGCGTTTATTAACGGCGTACTTCAATTAATGGAGCCATCCGCCCCCCGTGGTCAGCGAATGCCGATTGACTTCTTCTTTCAATCCCTGGCCCATGATCAACACGAACGGGCTATCTGTATCGTGCTTTCGGGTACGGGCAGCGACGGCACCCTTGGCATACGGGCCATCAAGAGTGAGGGCGGCATGGTTATGGCGCAGAACCCCGAATCAACCGAGTACGACGGTATGCCGCGCAGCGCCATCGCCACCGGTCTGGTTGACTACGAGCTGCCGCCGTCCGAAATGACGGATCAGCTCATGGCCTATGTAGCCCAAGCTTTCTTCGGTCATTCCCCAAGGATTACACCCACCCCGGCGCCTGCGGCTGAGAACGCACTGAGGAAGATATTTATCCTGCTGCGCGCCCGGAGCGGCAACGACTTTTCCCAGTACAAGACCAGCGCCATTTATAGCCGCATCGCGCAGCGCATGGCCCGCCATAAAATTGAAACTATGAACGAGTACATCAGGTATTTGCAGCAGACTCCGTCGGAGGTGGATGCACTTTTCTGCGACCTGCTGATCGGTGTGACTAGTTTCTTCCGTGATCCGAATGCTTTCGACATACTTGAGAAACAGGCCATTCCCAAACTGTTTGTCGGCAAGAGGTCGGATGCAGCGATACGTGTCTGGGTGCCAGGATGTTCCACCGGCGAAGAAGCCTATTCCATAGCCATTCTGATCGCCGAACATCAAGAGGCGATGAAACAGAGTTTCATGGTGCAGATATTCGCCACCGACATCGACAGCCGTGCGATTACCACGGCCCGTGCCGGCATCTATCCTGTTAGCATCGGTGCAAACATCTCGCGGGAACGGCTTCAACGTTTTTTTACGGCCGAATCCGACGGCGGCGCCTACCGCATCCACAAAGGCATTCGCGACATGCTGGTCTTTTCCGAGCAGAATTTGATCAAGAACCCGCCATTCTCAAAAATAGATCTCATCAGTTGTCGCAATCTGCTGATCTATCTAAACAGCGAATTGCAGAAAAAGCTCATTCCCCTGTTCCACTACGGGCTGAACCCTGGCGGCTTTCTCTTCCTGGGCACATCCGAGACCGTTGGGAATAGCGACGATATATTTACCGTGCTGGACCGTAAAACAAAGCTGTATCAGCGCAAAGAACAGTTTCAAGGCTGCCATAGCACTTTCGCGGGCCGATTTGTCCCGCCCATTACGGCGATAGAAATGGCATTACCACGGGCCGCCAGAAAGACAGCATTCACAGTGAAACAGCCACTATGCGAGCTGACCGAACGAGCGATTCTGCAGCAGGTTGCTCCGGCTGGCGCGCTCGTCAACAGTAAGGGAGATATCCTCTACCTGCACGGCCGCACCGGGCTGTACCTGGAACCGGCCCCAGGCGAGTCCGGCGTCAACAATATCCTGAAGATGGCCCGCGAAGGGTTGCGGCGCGAACTGACAACGAGCCTGAGCAAAGCTGTGAGATCAGCACAAATCGTGCGTTACCCTGGCCTGCGCGTCAAAACCAACGGCGACATCACCTTGGTCAACCTGACCATCCGTCCTGTGGCGACAGAATCTGTCTCATTGCTTGAATCGTCCGTTTATTTGGTCATTCTGGAAGAAGCGCCATTCCTTGATAACAATCAATCTCAGCAGTTCATAACAGGATCGGACGACCCCAATTCGGACATCGAATTGCATATTGCGGAGCTTAAAAAAGAACTACAAGCCAAGGAAGAATATCTCCAGAGTTCCAACGAGGAATTGGAGACCGCCAACGAAGAGCTGAAATCCTCGAATGAAGAGATGCAGTCGATGAACGAAGAAATGCAATCCACCAACGAGGAACTGGAGACCAGCAAGGAAGAATTGCAATCAGTCAACGAGGAACTGCTCACGGTCAACACCGAGCTGGGAATCAAGGTGACGGACCTCTCGCAGGCCAACAACGACATGAACAACCTGCTGGCCGGCACTGGCATCGCCACTGTCTTTGTGGATTACAGACTATGCATCCTGCGATTTACCTCTGCCGCCAACAAGATCATAAACCTGATCATTAGCGACATAGGAAGGCCCATAAGCCACATCGTCTCCAACCTGCTTGGATACAACCGCCTGGTTGCGGACACGCAGGCAGTGCTGAACACGCTGATTCCCAAAGAGGTTGAAGTGCAGACAGTAAATGAAAATTGGTACTCCCTGCGCATCAATCCCTATCGCACGCTCGATAACGTGATTGAAGGCGCGGTGATAACCTTTGTTGACATCACAGAGATGAAGCAGGCGAAGGAGTCGCTCCGAAAAGCCAACGAGCTGCTTCGTCTGGCCGTGGTGGTGCGCGATGCACACGATGCCATCACAGTACAGGACCTGGACGGAAATGTCCTTGCGTGGAATCCTGGAGCTGTCAGGATGTATGGTTGGAGTGAAGCAGAGGCGCTGATGATGAACATTCGCGACCTGGTTCCGGAGGGACTGCAAGAAAAAGCATTGGCCAATATAATTCGGCTTGGTCATGCTGAAATATTGGCCCCGTATCGTACACAGCGGATCACTAAAGCTGGTGCTGTCGTGGATGTTCTGGTTACCGCCACAGCTTTGGTGAATGAGACTGGGCGGATGTATGCGGTTGCGACAACGGAACGAACAAGAAAATCAAGGAAGGCTCGAACGAAAGATTTGGAGGTGCGGATTCAATGATATCGCAGGAAATGTTTATTAATCTGTTTGGAAGTCAGGTCCGGCAAGTAGCGGCGGCAAATAGCGTCTCGGAGGACGATGCGCAGCGGCTTATTCTGATTTTTGCAGAGGCCATGAAAAATCCCTACATGGATGAACGCCACATTTATCAAAAACTGGTTGATATGGACGGTGCAGAATGAAGATCGAGCAGCTTAAAGTCGAGCACATTGGCTGCTATTCGGGAATGTCGTTTAAATTTTCGGACCTCACAGTTGTTTACGGGGAAAACCGGTCGGGTAAATCCACACTGATTTACGCCCTGTATTACGCCATGTTCGGAAAACACCTGAATACCACCCTTAGCGTTCCGGATATGTGTCAGAAAGGCGAAAAATTCGGTACGGCTACACTGCATTTTTCCATGCAGGAAAAAATCTGCCAATTGTGGCGTTCCACTCTGGGAACGGTTGCGCTTTCCATTCTTTCCGAGGATGGGGTCAGTTGGAATTCCCTTGCCCAAGATCCGTCCGAATCGTTAAAACCATATATTCCCATTCCATCCGATGTGGCTTCCTTAACCTCTTTTTTCCGGGAAGGAGAGCTGATCTATTTTCTTAAAGATATCCCCAAATACAACAAGACGCTGCTTCAGCAAATCCTGGAGATGGATGATATCTTTATTCTACAGACCCGTTTTAAAAAAGCCGCCGCCATCTCCAAGGAAAAACGAAAAGACCTTCAGCCTGAAACATCCGCCAAAATATCAGCTCCCCTGAATCTGGCTGCGGCGCAGAAAGAGGTGGATGATCTGGAAAAAGAGATTGCCGGAACGGATGCCGAAATCAAAAGCCTTTCGGTTGCACCGGGCGGCTTTTCTGATCCTCAGCTTCTGATTATTCTTCAGCGAACCTGCGATGAAAAAAAATCTGAAATAGAATCCATCGAAAAGGCCAAGAGCGAATTGCCGCCGCTTGAGGATATGACTCGAAAACTTGAGGAAATGATTCGGAAAAATGATGAGATTGCAAAGAGCATTTCCGATGCTAATGCCGTTTACCCGAATCCGGATGATCTTCAGCGCCAAATGGGAAGTTTCGATCAACGGATTCGGGGGCTGAAGTCCGATATCCAGCGCCTTTCGGATATGGAAAAGCAGCCCAGTTGCCACGCCTGTGGTCAGGCATTATCCACTGAGCATCTTTCCCTGTTGATTGCCGAGCGAAAGGCTCAGTGCGACGAGCTGGAGAACAGCCGCAACCAGTTGGCCTCGGAGCTGACAACTGTTCAGTCTGCGCTTAAGGAACAGAAAAACTGCAAGATCGAGATGGAGACCATGCAGCGACGAATCGCCGAAATCCAGCACTGGAACGTAAAAGTCGAAAGCCTGAAATCCAGGTTGAGTCAGGCCACTGATGAGCTTGAGAAGGCAAAGGGAACGGCGCATGATCCTGAAATTGAAACGCTCAGTCATCGCATTCAGGCGATTCAAGCGCGTCGGACTGATTTGCAGAAGCGATTTGTTGACCTGAAGCTCAATATTCAGCAGGCCGAACAGCGAGCAAAGGATGCTGAAAATCTCAAGGAGAAAATCAGGCTTGCAGACCGGCATGTTCTCTTGTGCGAGATCGCCTATCAGTCCATGGATCGCGCAGTGGCTGCGCTTAACCAGAGTCTCATGGACAAGGTCCGGGAAAGCCTTCAGCAATGGGCCGGGCATTTTCAGTATCTGGATCAGTTTGATATAGAGATAACGCCCAAGGAGCTTAGTCCCATCATTCAGGCTAAGGGTTATACCTACAAGCTGAACCAGATGAGCAAAAGCGAGCGCATTTTTCTATATTTGATGCTAAAGCTCGCCATTGGCGATGCCATGGGAAATTTGGGGGTGTTTATTCTGGATGATCCTGCAGATGGCCTGGACGCCAAGCGTCAAAATGTGATGGCGCACCTGCTGCAGGAGGTAAGCCGCAAGCGGCAGGTCATTGTCACCACCAACGACGACCGTTTTGCGGACATGTTTCCGCAAGAGTACCGCCTGAATCTTTGAGGTTTTTTTGACGGGCGATACGCCACTGCTCTCAGCTTTTATGTGAACTAAACCAAACGTTGACCGTTGACCGTGAACGGTGAACGGTCAACGGTGTATTGTGTGTTTGATTTAACATGCTTTCAAATCTACGCCCATGCGACTGAATACCGGATTGATGCGGTCCATGGCCAATTTCTGGTGTTCCTTGACTGCTTCCTGAAAACGATACCAGTCTGTTTCTTCCGGAACTACGTCCTCCCGCCAGATGCAGTAATAGTTGATGATAAACCCCATTAAATCTTTTTTAATTGCAGCATCGCGCCATTCAGCTTCGTCGAACTCGCCCAGCCATGGCGCTTCGCGCCGGTAGGCATCCATGCGATTGTCCTGATAGCAGTTGCTGCTGCCGGAAAATGGTAATCCCATGGTATCCAATAACTTCGTCTGCAAATCGGACCATTCTTCGGTCGGAGTGAGATTTTGGAGAGCAGCCCGGTATTTTTCATAGAGTTTTTGCGCGGCTGCCAGAAATCGTACAGTGTTGTGGACGGCGCCTTCGACCATACGCTCGTCTTCCCAGCGGTGGGAGGGCCAGTCTGGATGGTATTCGGCGTCTGCATGGCCAATATCCGGCCTAATGTTGAAGCCGATGTTGTTGAAGTAGTCGAACCAGCCGACGAAATTCTGGTGCGCCCAGGTGTCCGTGTATGCATGAGTAGCGATTCCGATACGATACAGCCTGGTTTCGCCTGTGACTTTGATGGCCTCGTCGAGCAGGTAGTTTGCAATTTCAGAATCCGGCGTCGTATTTAGCAGATGCATCTTGCCATCCCTGCGGAGGGCTGTGTCGGCATCCGGCTCACCGGGAATGAAATGGAATATCGGATAGATCCGCATCAATCGCAGTTTCGGTTTTAAAATGTTCATGGTTTGGGAAATGTAGTTTTCATAGACTTTACTGTTGTGTCGGTCTTTCACTGTGAGTATTTCATCATTTTCATCGGTGTATTCCGATGCCGTAGCGATGGTTTTGGCTTCAGCCGTGCTGAATCCTGCAGCATGAGCAATCATCCCAGTCATGTAGTAATGAAATTCGGTGTCCATGAAAATCCTCCTTTTTCGTAAATTAGCTGTTCTTCCATACTGCAAACGGGCATAACTTGCATTTTTGAACATATAATATACGGAAAATAGATGAAGTACCAGAAATTTCTTGTCATGTATTAATTCGTATTATATTGTAAGCACCAGTCACATTGTGTGGCCTTTTGCAGTGTTGACATATCAACTGTCTGCAAAGCAGCGAACTGCTCAATGATATATCGATCCAGCTCTTCAGACATCTACAAGATCGTTTATCGGTTTTTATGACGACCAGAAGAAACCAACGGAGTGGGGAAATGAATAGTACAGAACCAATTCAAAATCCGATATTTCGTTATCACTATTTTAAGGAGTTTTTATGTTCGACAGAAAAATTTTAGAAGTTTTGGGAATTAAGGAAAAGAATTATGGCATGTCCACTGGGTTGGAATGGGGCAAAACCACCGATCAAAGCGAATTGACAATTTATTCGCCGACTGATGGCCAGAAAATTGCTTCAGTATATCAGGCATCGGAAGCTGATTATGAAGTTATTGTTAAAAAAGCGGAAGAAGCTTTTAAATACTGGCGCAAAGTTCCTGCGCCCATGCGTGGTGAAATTGTACGACAGATTGGCAACAAACTGCGTGAATTCAAGAATCCGTTAGGCAGTCTGGTTTCTTACGAGATGGGCAAGTCTCTACAGGAAGGCTGGGGCGAAGTGCAGGAAATGATCGATATTTGCGATTTCGCCGTGGGTCAGTCGAGGCAGCTTTATGGATTTACCATGCATTCCGAACGTCCCTCTCATCGCATCTACGATCAATATCATCCGCTCGGAATAGTCGTAACCATTTCTGCTTTTAATTTCCCGGTGGCGGTCTGGTCATGGAACGCCATGATTGCTGCTGTTTGCGGTGATGTGAATATCTGGAAACCCGCCTCGAAAGTACCTTTGACAGCAATCGCCACACAGAACATTTTGAGCAGTGTCCTTAAAGAGAATAATATACCCGAAGGCGTGTTCAATCTTATCGTCGGTCGCGGCAAGACTATCGGAGAGCAGATGCTCAAAGACAGGCGCATTCCGTTGGTATCGCTGACGGGTTCAACCCGGGTCGGCAAACATGCCGCCAGTGTGATTGCCGGACGTCTGGGCAAATACATCATGGAATTGGGGGGTAATAACGCCATCATCATCACTCCCAGCACCAATTTGAAGATGGCGATTCCGTCTGTCGTGTTTGGCGCAGTCGGCACTGCTGGTCAACGCTGCACGACCACACGGCGCCTTATCATTCATGAATCGATTTATGAAAAAGTGAAGGCGACTCTGCTAAAAGCATACAGCAGCTTGCGTATCGGCGATCCGCTGAACGAAAATAACCATATAGGTCCGCTGATTGATAAAGGTACGGTTGCAAGCTTTCTTGAAGCGATTGAACGAGCTAAGAAAGAAGGTGGCGGGGTGATATTCGGCGGCGAGGTGTTGAACGGCCCTGGCTTTGAATCGGGCTGCTACGTGCGGCCAGCCATTGTTGAAGCTGAAAATCATTATGACATTGTACAGGAAGAAACCTTTGCGCCGATCCTTTACCTGATCCGGTACAGAGGGGACGCGCATGAGGCCATCGCCCTGCAAAACGCTGTTCAGCAGGGGCTTTCGTCATCTATTTTTACAGATAGCATGAAAGAGGCCGAAGTTTTTCTGTCTCACTGGGGATCGGATTGCGGTATCGCCAATGTGAACATCGGCACCTCGGGTGCTGAGATTGGCGGAGCATTCGGTGGTGAAAAAGACACTGGCGGCGGCCGTGAGTCAGGCTCGGATGCGTGGAAAGCCTATATGCGGCGTCAAACGAATACCATCAACTTTGGCGACACGCTGCCATTGGCGCAGGGAATTAAGTTTGACATTGAATAAGAGGTTCTACGGTCATTTACGTCAATGCTGCCTACACTTCACTAATGGATTCTTGCGGCGGTTCTCTTTCTGGGAATCGCCGTGGGGAGGAGTTTATCGTGAAAACGGGGAGGTGTTACAGGCAGACGTAAATGCCGCATGAAACGTTTTAACAAGGCTGTACGACTCAGAGATAAGCCGATGGCTACCATATTAACATGTTATGTTTTTTTTGAAAACTGATTTGCACAAACCAGACGTTTTTAACGATCTGACTGAAAAGAATTCTTTCTTTTTTCAGCCAAACGTTTTTAATAAAACAGTTTAAAATTGATAAATTGTATTGAATCCATGGTTTCTGGTTACATATACCTTGCCCAATTCTATCGTTGCTGGTGTGAATTATAGACTATCGACTATACCAAATGAAAAATGCAATAATATATCAAAAGTTGGTCCGGGATCGAATACCGGAAATCATTCGCAGTCATGGCAAAACACCGCAAACCAGCATTCTGGAACAGGCTGAGTTCAGAGATGCTGTTGCCGCCAAACTCCTTGAGGAGACTTATGAGCTATATTCAGAATGGAAAAGAGGCGATTCAGATGCCATTTTAAAAGAATCAGCCGATGTTCTGGAAATTCTTCTGACCGCGCTGAAGGAGTACGGTCTCACGCTGAATGATCTAATGACCATGCGAAACCGTCGTGCACTTGAGAGGGGCGGATTTGCAGAGAAAATCTTCCTGGAACATGTTGGCGAAAGCGATCTTTTCACCCCGGATATTCAAGCCTGTCCGACTCTTATTTTTAATCCCGTTCAGCAGAAGCATCTGATTCAGATCATCCGGGGAGAATTTGCCCAAAGCAAAACAGCATTGATCGCCTCTGCTTTTTACTCGCCCGGGATTACCAATCTGTTGATGACAGATATGGAAAATTTTCTTCAGAAAAATGGCTCTCTACGCATTCTACTTTCAACGATGGGTAACATAGTTCGTCCGGAATATTTTGCACATTTGAAAACCTTTCTGCCGGATTCCAATCTCAGGGTTTTTCACCCCCCGGACATTCCCTTTGATCAAAATCCTCCGTCGTTTCATGTCAAAACCTTTCTCTTCCGTCATACCAGCGGCAGCGGTTCCATCCTGATTGGATCATCCAATTTCACAGAAGCCGGATTTACTCGAAATGTCGAGTGGAATTATTTTTCATCCGGTGAGGTCAATCTCCCGTTTGAAGGTGTTTCCCCATTTGAATCGGCGGTGGAGGAGTTTGATCGTTACTGGAATACATCGGCTGTGGAAGTGACGCAGAATTTTCTGGAAGGTTATCAAAGGCGATTTCAGTTTTCGGAAACAGATCGTTTTCAGATGCAACGGCATCTCCCAAAAAAGTCTGGATCAGAGCTGTTTGAAAAACAGCAGGGTTTTGGTGGGCAGTCTGTCAAACCGATTATGCCCAATGCGGCTCAAATAGAAGCACTTGAAAACCTTGCCCGAATGCGCAGTCAGGGGATTACCAAGGCTTCCGCAATTGCGGCAACCGGAGTCGGAAAGACATTTCTGGCGGCGTTTGACTTCAGGCAAAGTGCTTGCCGGCGGGTGTTGTTCATCGCCCATCGTGAAAATCTTCTTTTCAAGGCCAGGGAAAGCTTTGCCAGGGTCATGATGATCCCTGATTTTGGGAGGATTATGGGAGGCGGGAACGGGCTTTTTGAGACAGAAAATTCCGTATTCGCCATGATTCAGACTTTAAGCCGAGAAAATCATCTTGAAAAATTTTCACCGGATCACTTTGATTATATTGTCATTGATGAGTTCCATCACAGCGAAGCATCAAGCTACCAGAAAGTTCTAAATTATTTTAGCTCTGTATTTCTCTTAGGTCTTACAGCCACTCCGGAGCGCATGGATGGCAGAGATGTACTGGCCCTGTGCGACTACAACATTGCCTGCGAAATCCGTCTAATGGAAGCTGTGGGCAAGGGATGGCTTGCGCCGTTCCAGTATTACGCCGTTTATGATGAGACCGACTACAGCCAGATTACCTGGCGGGGCAGTCGCTATGATGAGGCTGAGCTGGATCGAGTGCTGGAAAATGACACCCGAACCGCGATTGTCGCCCGTAACCTGCTCAAATACCTTCCTGCATCCGGCAAAATCAAGGCGCTTGCATTCTGTTCATCCATCGCCCATGCCTGCTACACAGCTAAAAAACTGAAGGACAAACACGGTATTGATTCCATGGCTTTGACAGGTGAATCGTCAGAGGCGGAAAGGAACCAAGCTATTTCCAGGCTTCAGACCGAGCAGAATAGCCTGAAAGTGATCTGCTGCGTGGATATTTTTAACGAAGGAGTTGATATTCCGGATCTGACCCATGTTCTGTTTCTTCGGCCAACCCAGTCTTTTACCGTGTTTCTTCAGCAATTGGGCAGGGGGCTCCGCCTGTCGCCAGGAAAGGATTTTGTGGTGGCTCTTGATTTTGTGGGTAATTTCAAAAAAGCCCATGTTGCGCCCTTGGCATTAACGGGCTTTACATCTATTGATCAGTTTGTTGAGTTCCGTAAAACAGCAGCCAAATCTATTATGTTGGACAGGCTACCCATCGCTTGTTTTTTAAGCGCTGACACGGATGTTCAGCGTATATGGGATGATGAAATCCGCCGGGTGCTGCGAAGTGAACTGAGTGCGGAAGAGCGGCTCAAAATGCTTTATCTGGAGATTCGGGAAGATTTGGAAGATACATCTCCCAGCCTGATGGATTTTCTGGCAAACCCCCGGGATGTGGACCCATACATTTTTATTAAGCATTTCGGAAGTTGGCTTAAAGCCAAACATTTTTGCGATGGCGTTCTTCCGGATAATGAAATGCAGCTTTTGAATACGATTGGTGAAACATTTTTGTCCTATCTTGAGATCGATCTGAAACCAACCCGCTCCTATAAAATGGTAGTTCTGCTCACCCTGCTGGAGCTGTCCGGAACCGAATGGCTGATTGAAGACATTGCTCGCAGCTTTCTATCCTACTTTCTCAATCACCCGGACAGAATCGCCAACTACGAAGATCTGGCCAGAAATTCGAACCCGAAACAGTTTTCCATTCGGCAAGTTGTTAGCAAGCTTAAATCCACGCCGCTTCTTTATCTTAGCAATGGTCCAAAGGATTTTTTCATACTTGACCGGAACGCTGGTATTTTTCGCCTGAAACCGGATATGAATTCGTACTGGAATGATGATGGGTTCCGCAAGCTGGTGAAGGACCGGGTAATGTTTGCACTGGAGCGGTATTTTTCGAAACCTTAATAAGCCTTCTGTCCCTGGTGTTCTGCTGACCGCTCTGGCCCGCATGGCTGAAGAACTGGAAAGAAAGGATCAATCATGAGCCGGTCCACCATAAATTTTCAACAGCCCCAAAAAAAGGTGCGGCATATTCTTTCTCTTTCCGGCGGCAAGGATAGCACTGCTTTAGCTGTTTATTTGAGGGATAAGTTGCCAAATTTGGAGTATGTTTTTTGTGACACAGGAGAAGAGTTATGTGAAACATACGACTATTTAGATAGGATGGAAGCTTATTTAGGTAGAAAAATTGAACGCCTTAACCCTGAGCGACCTTTCCAGCATTACCTTCTTGTTTATGGTGGGGTACTGCCTGATCCGAGGACTCGTTGGTGTACGCGAATGCTTAAGATTCGTCCTTTTGAGCGGTATGTTAAAGATGATCCAGTAATACTTTACGTTGGAATACGTTCAGATGAACCACACAGGACTGGATATGTTTCAACAAAGCCAAATATCATTCCTCGGTTTCCCTTTGTAGAAGATAATATTACATTAGAGGGTGTCCATCGACTGTTGGAAAAGAGCGGGCTGGGCCTTCCGGATTACTACCGCTGGCGTTCTCGTTCCGGGTGCTACTTCTGTTTTTTCCAACAGCACCGGGAATGGATTGGCCTGCTGGAAAACCATCCGGAGCTATTTCATAAAGCCATGAAATATGAAAAAATCGATCCAACGACTGGAGAGGGCTATACGTGGATTCAGAGGGAGAGCCTACCGCAGTTGATCCGCCCTGAACGGATTGCCGCTATTAAAGGTGAATACGAGCGAAGAAAAAAACGGAAAGCGGCATTCCGGCGCAATGCCTCCCTATGGGATGTATTCGCTTTGAATGCAGATGAAAACCGTGATGGATGCCTAATCTGCCATTTTTAGAGGATAATATGAGCCGGAATGTAACAACAGATAATACAAAAAAATCAGAGGAGGTGAAGTGATATGCCGCAAGTAAGTATTCAAGAACGGCGTAATGATCATATACAGAGTTTCATCAAAATAGGCATCGAATACCAGTTGAGAATCATATCTTTTGGGATTTCCAAGACAGAGAGGAAACTGGAGCTCCTTGAAAAAGAAGCGGGGATGGACAGCAGAAATTTTTATCGGCAATTCATGGATGGGCGATTAGGCGATGATTTGAAATTCATCAAGTGGGCCGGTGAGTGCGAAACCTTAGAGCAACTTATGAAAGATCAACTGGAGCTTCAGGAGTATAAAAATTGCTTATAGCTGAATATTTTCAAAAATTGAAGTCACTATTGTGTTGGAAGAAATAGACGAACTAATAAGCCTCCATAAAACCCGGTAGGCGTGCAAGAAAATAGGGTCAGACTTACCAACTCTTTCACGGTTTGACCGGGCGCGGAACCTGCGAGGCGCCATTTTTCTGAGGGAATTGTAAATGCGAACTCTGTCATTATTTAGCGCAGGCAACTATTCAGTTCCCGGCAATACAAGCTGGTATCTCGCCGATTTGGGCGAGTTTCGCGGCAAGCAGGAACTCTACACCCGCCAGTCGCCACAACGCCTGAAAACACTGCGGGAACATGCAGTGATTGAAAGTGCGGTCTCCAGTAACCGGATGGAAGGGGTGGAGGTTGATCCGCAGCGTGTGCGTAACGTGTTGGCCTCTCCAAAGCCTCTTTTCAGAGATCGGGATGAAGAGGAAGTTCGCGGTTATCGCGAGGCGCTCTGCCTTATCCACGAGAACGCATCAGATATGTTTGTATCGGAAGAAACAGTTTGCCGGCTGCATTGTCTGGTGCGCGGCCAGATATGGGATGCTGGCTGTTACAAGTCCAGGGATGGCGATATCATCGAACGCTATCCTGATGGCCGGGAACGGGTTCGCTTTCGCCCGGCGCCGGCGATAGAAACGCCGCAATACATGGCAAAACTTGTCTCCAACTGGGTGCGCTGTCTGGAAGAACGCTGGGTTCATCCCCTGATCGGCATAGCTGCTTTTAACCTTGACTTCCTCTGTATCCATCCGTTTCGCGACGGAAACGGTCGTGTTTCCAGGTTATTGCTCCTCTTGCAATGTCAGCAACTTGGCTATGAGGTCGGCCGCTACATCAGTATCGAACGTCTGATCGAACATAATAAGGAACGCTATTACGAAACCCTGGAGCAAAGTTCCAAAGGCTGGCACGAGAATAAACACGACCCGTGGCCGTACATCAATTTCACCCTGTCAATTTTGAAAACCGCTTATCAGGAGTTTGCGGAACGGGTTGGCGATATCCAGGCGCCCAGAGGCTCCAAAACCGAGATGATCCTGGCTGCCCTTCTGCGCCTCCCGCGGGAGTTTACATTGGCCCAACTGGAACAAGCCAGTCCGGGCGTTAGTCGAGAGATGGTGCGCCGCGTTCTCAGTGACCAAAAAGGAAAGATCGTTGAGTGCGTAGGCCGTGGACCAGGTGCAAAATGGATAAAGAAGAGGTAATTGCCAT
>SERZ01000521.1_pt1 | contig 25766 bp, 21 predicted proteins | sample 3171461 | NCBI WGS metagenome assembly SERZ01 (sample SAMN06051861, study PRJNA518727) | freshwater metagenome | biome: subpolar coniferous forest; feature: holomictic lake; material: water; isolation source: holomictic Lake 227, 6 m depth | place: Canada: near Kenora, Ontario | collected... | reverse complement strand
TGAACCTGGGCGTGCTGTCGAACCACCTGATCGTGTTGTGGGCCTTGATCGAATTCACCACCTTGTGCGCTGCGCCACTGGTGGCGCGAGGTGATTCGATTGCGCCCAAACGGGTGGCATGGCGCTACCTGTTGTACTCCTCGATGTCGCTGGGCATCACTTTTCTGGGCTTCATGTGCCTGACCCAGTCCGCCCATCTGCGCGGGATGGAGATCAACTTTGCCCTTGACCAACTCAGCTTTGCCTTAACCCCGGCCAACGACCCCTGGCAGCGCCTGGGCCTGGCCTTCATGTTGTTTGGCTTGGGCGGCAAACTCGGCCTGGCCCCGCTCTATGGCTGGTTGCCTGAAACCTACGAGGCTGCCCCCACCAGCACCAGCGCCTTGTTGGCGGCCGTGCAGTTCAACATCAGCGTGGTGGCGGTGTTTCGGGTGTTGCAGGTGTTTCATGGCTTTGACGCCGGTTTTGTTTCGCAAGAGCTGCTGGTGATGGGCTACTTGTCCTTGATTTTGGCGGCGATTCAGGTCATGGCGGCGCGCAACTACAAGCGCCTGATTGCCTACGCCTGCGTCAGTTCCTCCGGCGTCATCGCCATCGGCCTGTCGGTAGGTAAAGCAGCGGCCTATGGTGTGGTGCTCTACATTGTCAGCAATGCGTTTGTGAAGTCGCTGCTGTTTTTAACGGCCGGACGGCTGCGCGCGGTCTACGGCACCAACGATGTGGCGCCGCTTAATGGCGTCATCCGGGTGTTACCGTTCTCGGGCTTGTTGTTCACGGTGGGCATTTTTGCGCTGCTGGGGTTTCCGCCATTTGCCAGTTTTCTGGCCGAAATGTACATCCTCTCCGGCATTGTGCAGGCCGGTAATTTGATGGCGTTCACGCTGATGTGCAGCATGTTGACCATCATCTTTGTCGCCACCGGGCGCACTGTATTTCCGATGCTGTGGGGCGCCTCTACGGTGGAACGGCCACGCTTCACGGAGTCACTTCTGACCACCATTCCCAAGCTGGGTTTTGTCGGCATCCTGATCATGCTGGGCACCTACCAGCCCGAGCGGATCAGCCATTTACTCATCGCGGTGGCCGAGTCCATCGGAGGGCGCTGATGAAAGCACTTGAACCCCTGTTGATGCGCGATGTGCGTCAGCTGCCCGTCCATGATTTGCAGACATTCGCTCAGCTGTGCGACGCGCGTCTGCACGCCGGGGACCGCTTGCTCACCTTGTTTGGCAGGCCGGATGTGAAAGCCGGCCCCGACGCCTTGGTCATCACCGCCGTGCTGCAACCCGAGGCGGGCGAACTCAGCGTTTTACGCGCCAGCGCACAACGCGGTGAACATTACCCAGCGCTCACCGGCCAGCACCCCGGCGCTCAAATTCATGAGCGCGAACTCTGGGAGCAAACCGACCTGCAGTCGGACGGCCACCCTTGGCTCAAACCCGTGCGGTATGAAGGCGAACGCCAGCAGCACATGGCCGACTACCCCTTTTTCAAGGTACGGGGCCAGGAGGTGCACGAGGTCGGGGTCGGCCCGATTCACGCCGGGGTGATCGAGCCGGGGCACTTCCGCTTCATGTGCCTGGGCGAACACGTTCACCACCTTGAGATTCAGTTGGGTTACCAGCACCGGGGCGTCGAAGCCTTGTTGCTGCGCCGCCCGCCTCTGACCTTGGCACCGCTGGTGGAATCCATTTGCGGCGACTCGTGTATCGCCTACTCTTGGGCCTACTGCGCGGCAGTGGAAGCCCTGACGGACACCCGCGTCAGCGCTGAAGTCGAGATGGTGCGCGGTGTGGCGCTGGAGATGGAGCGCGTGGCGATGCACCTCGCCGCCCTGAACGGTCTGGCCACCGACATTGCCTTTTTGCAAGGCGGCGCTACCTATGGCCGCTTGCGCACCGCCATCATCAACGCCAGCATGCGCATGTGTGGCAGTCGTTTTGGCCGCGGCTGGCTGCGCCCGGGTGGTGTGCGCGGCTTGACCGAGGCCCAACGTCTCGACTTGGTGCAGACCCTGAGCGCCTTTGCCAAAGATGTGGCACTGGTCAACGACCTGATGGTGAGCGCGCGCAGCGTGCAGGCGCGGTTTAAAGGCGTCGGCGTGGTCAGCCAGTTGGCCGCGCAGGAGTTGGGGCTGGTCGGTCTGGTGGCGCGTGCCAGTGGTGTGGCGCTTGACACCCGAACGCGCTTGCCGGGTCGTCTGTATGCCGCCTTGCCGGCAGATTTGCTGACCGAAGCCAGTGGTGACTGCTGGGCGCGTATGCAACTTCGCATGCGAGAAATTGACGTATCCATCTCCTGGCTTTTAAAGCTGCTGGGCGACACGGAGATCGATCTGCGCTGCGGTATGGCACCCCTCCAGAATGAGTTGCGCCCGGACCTCTTGTGCGTGTCCTTGCGTGAAGGCGCACGCGGCCCGGTGGTGCACGTGCTGGAGACGGGCGCACCCGGCCAGTTGCTGCACTACAAAGTGCAAGACCCGTCGATGCCCAACTGGTTTGGTCTGGCGCTGGCGGTCCGTGACAACGAAATCGCAGACTTCCCCGTCTGCAACAAGAGCTTTGATCTCTCCTATTGCGGCAATGATTTGTAGACCCCACCATGCTTAAATCCATCGCCGTACGGCTGTCTCAGGGCACGCAATACATTCCCAACCCGCGCACCGCCAGCCCCCTCGGACTTCGCGGCAAACCCGTCATCGGCGAGGCCGCCTGCGCCACCGGTTGCAGCGCTTGTCTGGTGGCTTGCCCCAGTCAGGCGATTAACCTCGCACCGGTGCAAATTGACTTGGGCCGTTGCGTGCTGTGCGGTGACTGCGAACCTGTGTGCCCCAGCACCAAACTCACCTTCAGCAACGATGTCAAGCTGGCCGCGACCACGCGCGAAGCCCTGACGGTGAGTGCCACACGCCCCAACCTTGATCCGATTCTGGTGTCCGCCGCGCTGCACAAACGGTTTGGCCGCTCGCTCAAGCTTCGCTCTGTCTCAGCCGGGGGTTGCAACGGTTGCGAGATGGAAATCAACGCCCTGAGCAACGTCAACTTCGACCTCGGACGCTACGGCATTGACATGGTGGCCTCGCCGCGCCACGCCGACGGATTGGTGCTCAGTGGCCCCATCACGCGCAACATGGTGGAAGCCTTGCAGATTTGCTGGGACGCTATCCCCGAACCCAAGCTGGTGATCGCAGTCGGCGCCTGTGCAATTTCAGGCGGAATATTTGCCGACTGCGACACGCTGGACCGCCGTTTTCTGGAGTCCTTCAAACCGTCGCTCTACGTGCCTGGTTGCCCGGCGCATCCCCTGACGTTCATTTGCGGCATTCTGGATTTATTGGGCATTGACAGCTAAACACTTGCATTGCTGCGCTGCTGGGCCAAATGTCGAGATGTTCAATCCTTTATTTTCCAATATTTCCAAGCTCTCACCGTGAAGATTGGATGGCAGTATTGCGATAGCTGGCACAGGGAAATACAAGCTTTGCAAGTGCTAAGATCGAAAAGACAATTTGCATTCAGGTCGCACGTGGTCGTGGAGGTTACAGGTCCACCCAAAGCGTTCTAGCCAGGACTGAACCATGCGTTACATACTTGTCGTTGACGACAATTCCGATATCCGTCGTTTGCTCAGCGTAACTTTTGTCAATCGGTACGAAATCATAGAAGCCGATAACGGCAAAGCCGCGCTCTACGCGATTCGTAAATTTCATCCGGCGGCGGTTCTGTTGGACGTGATGATGCCGGGTGAGATAGATGGCATGCAGGTGCTCGACGCCATCAAGTCCGACCCCAAGACTCGAGACATTCCGGTAGCCATGGTCACTTCGCGTGGCCAGCAGGTCGATCAGGATGACGCCAAGCGACGTGGTGCGGATGCCTATTTTGTAAAACCCTTCAGCCCTCAGAAGGTGGGCTCCTGGATTCAGGGCCTTGCTCACTAAACCTTGCTGCGCCAGCGCGTCGGCATACCTCTCATGATCGATCCTCCCTACGCCCAATTGACAGTGGCCGAACTTCAACAGTTGGCGCGTGGAAATTCAGCTCACAAACCGGATGCACAGGCACGCTTCGAACTGGGGCAACGCTATGCAACAGGCACAGGTGTCGAAAAAGATAACCGGCAGGCCGCGCATTGGTTTGCCCTCGGAGCTGATATCGGCCACCTTGGGGCGCAACGCAATCTGGCATTTGCCTATCTTCACGGCAGGGGGGTGGAGAAGGACATGGTCGAGGGCATCAGGCAGTTGCGTAATGTCGCAGAGCGCGGCGACGCGCCGGCCCGCCGACAGCTGGGGTACCACTACGCGACCGGCACCGGCATTGCCAAGGACGAAAACGAAGCCGTGCACTGGTTTCGCATGGCCGCAGAGCAGGGAGATGTCTTCGCCTTGTACAACCTGGGATTTGCCTACGACAACGGGCGTGGAATTCCGATTGATCCGATGCTTGCAATTTACTGGTATCAACGTGCCGCAGAGCAGGGCATGGCCGATGCCCAATGCGCGCTGGGGCTGATCTATGAGGCCGGCTTGAGCGTGCCGGTGGACTACCCAAAAAGTGTTAAATGGAACCGACTGGCGGCAGAGCAAGACCATGCCGAGGCTTGCAGCAATTTGGGCTGGCTGTATGAAAATGGTTTGGGCGTGACACAAGATCTGGACCAGGCTGACCATTGGTACGCGATCGCAGCGCGCCAGGAGTTTACCCAGGCGAAAGAGCGACTGGCTCGACTGCGACAGAAGCGGCCTGAGCATCCAGTGGAAACCGTTTCGTCCGAAATATCTGCTAGCTGCCTAACGCTGTCTGAAGAGACTGTGAGCCAGGCACCCAGCGTGGCAGCGTACCTGAATCAGGCATTTTCTGGTCTGATCGGGCTGGAGGGGGTACGCGACGAAGTCCTGCGCCAGGCTAGCTACATCCACGTGCAAAAGCTGCGTGCGCAACAAGGTCTACGGATTCCCAGGTGGCCGTCTCGCCATTTGGTTTTTATGGGCAATCCGGGAACTGGAAAAACGACTGTCGCCAGAATCATCGTCGGCCTGTATCAGCGTCTGGGTATTCTCAAGAGCGACAAAATTATCGAGACTGATCGCGCCGGCTTGGTGGCCCCCTACATCGGCCAGTCGGCGCTAAAGACCAAGAAATTGGTGGAGTCGGCGCTAGGTGGGGTTTTATTCATTGATGAAGCCTATGCGCTGGCTCGTTCCGGTGCGCAAGACTTTGGCCATGAAGCCATAGAAACACTGCTCAAGATGATGGAAGACCACCGCGACGACCTGGTGGTAATTGTGGCCGGTTACAGCGCCGAGATGGAAAGCTTTCTTGAATCCAATCCGGGTTTGGCATCGCGCTTCAACCGGTACCTGCACTTTCCGGACTACTCCCCGGCTGAGCTGTTGCAGATCCTGCAGAATTTTTGCGCCACACAGTCTTACGCATTGGATACTGATGTGAATGAGGGGTTGCAAACTCTTTTCGGCCGCGAGATCAAAGGGCAGCGTGGTCACTTCGGCAATGCCCGTTATGTTCGGAATTTGTTTGAAAAAATGATAGAGGCTCAGGCACTGCGAATCTGCAAACTTCCTACAGCCTCCACTGTAGATCTGCAGAATATTCTGCGCGTTGATGTGGAGTCCGCCCTCGGCCACGCCTTGCCAGAGACCGACGTCAGCGCCATCAGCTATGAGCACGCACTGGCCCGACTCGATGCCTTGGTAGGACTGCACCAGGTTAAGCAACAGGTGCGCCGCCTGCTGGCCTTTATGCGCACCCAACACGCGCGGACTGAGGCCGGCAACAAAGCTGCGCAGGGTTTTTCTCAGCATCTGATCTTTACCGGAAATCCCGGCACCGGGAAAACCGTTGTGGCCCGAATTTTGGCCGACCTCTACTTCAGCCTTGGCATCATTCCATCCAACCGCATGGTGGAAGTCGATCGTTCCGGCTTGGTAGCAGGCTATGTCGGCCAGTCCGCCCTGAAGACCCAGACAGTAGTGCAATCAGCCTTGGGCGGTGTGCTGTTCATAGACGAGGCCTATGCCCTGAACGATAGCGATGGCGGAGCCGGCTTTGGTGCGGAAGTGGTGGACACCTTGCTCAAGGCAATGGAAGACCAGCGTGCACAACTCGTGGTGATTGTTGCTGGTTACACCGCGCCCATGCAGGTCTTTATCCAGAGCAACCCGGGGTTGCGTTCGCGCTTTAACCACCACATTGCATTTGAGGACTATTCCCCGCAAGAATTACTCGAAATTTTCACCGTCTTCTGCCGGGAATCAGAATACGCGCTGGATGGCGCTGCGCGCGCGCCGTTGCTCCAAGCCTTTGATCAGCTATTCAGCACTGGCGCCACTGAGTCAAACGGGCGTTTTGTGCGAAACGTATTCGAGCGCGCCATTGAAGTGCAGTCGGGACGCCTGTCCGCGCAAGAAGATGATCCCGGCAATGACATGAACCTGCTACTCAACGTGGACGTTTTGCAGGCACTGCAAGAGGTGCAAGCAGAGCGGTTGTAAACGCCGACCTGACGCCAAAATTCGGTTTCAAGAAATCCCAAGGCCAACAACGCAGGAAACCCACCCAACACTGTCAAGCGCGCCGCTGTACCGCTTTCAAAATACCGCGCAGTATTTCAATCGGGGCCGGAGGGCAACCGGGGACCGTGACATCGACGGCTATCACTTTTGAAACCGGCCCCAAGCTGGCATAGCTCTCGCCAAATAGTCCCCCATCGCAACCACAGTCGCCCACCGCCACCACCAGTTTGGGATCGGGCGTGGCATCATAGGTACGACGCAAGGCCATTGCCATATTGCACGATACCGGCCCAGTCACCAGCAGCAGGTCAGCGTGGCGTGGACTGGCCACAAACTTGATGCCCAGACCCTCGATGTTGTAGTACGGGTTGCCCAGCGCATTGATCTCCAGTTCGCAGCCGTTGCAAGAGCCCGCATCGACCATGCGAATGGTCAGCGCCTGACCCAAAATAGCCAGCAGGTCCTGGTGAATGCGCCCTGCTTCGAGCAGCACGGCATCTGTGTCAAGGGGCAAGGGCTCGGTGCGAATGCCATTTTTGGCAATCTGTTTGACGACTTTCCAAATCATAAATCTTGCCCCGAATAGCTGAGGTTGAAGGACTTGTTGATCAGCGGAAAGTCCGGCACGATATTGCCCATGATGGCGTGCTCCAGAACCGGCCAGTTCTGCCAGGAAGGGTCATGCAAATGACAGCGCCGAATGCGGTGCTGGCTGCCTGCCCCCGCCAACTCAAGCGCCACAAAAACCTCCCCGCGCCAGCCCTCGACCCAGCCCGCACCCCGGCTCGTAGGGTCCGGCAAGCAGACATCGCTGCGCACCTCGCCCGCGGGCAACTCTGTCAGTATTTGACGGATCAGTCGCAGTGATTCAAAAACTTCGTCAAAGCGCACCGCCACCCGGGCTGCCACATCGCCGTTGCGCTGGGTGGCCATCTTGACGTGCAAGCGGTCGTAGGGCGGCGCGGGATGGTCACAACGCAAATCCCAGGCTTGAGCGCTGGCACGTCCTGACATGCCGGTCAGCCCCAATTGCGCCGCCAATGCCGGGGCCACGCGCCCGGTGGTCAAGAAACGGTCTTGCAGCCCAGAATGAGCCTCGTAGATCGCATACAAATCTTTCACTTCGCGCTCAACGGCATCACATTGCTTAGTCAGATGGCCTTTGTGCGCTGCGTCAACATCGCACGCCACGCCTCCTGGCACCACGCAATCCATCATCAAGCGATGGCCAAACACCACTTTGGACAGGCGCAACCAGTCTTCACGCAAACGAGAGAACTGGGCCAAACCAAACGCAAATGCCGCATCGTTGCCCAGCGCCCCCAAGTCGCCCAGGTGGTTGGCAATGCGTTCGCGCTCCAGCAGCAAGGCCCGCAAACTGGCAGCCCGGGGCGAAATGACGCATTCAGCCGCGGCCTCCAGCGCCATGCAGTACGCCCAGGCAAACGCCACCGTGGTGTCGCCCGACACCCTGCCCGCCAAGCGGTGCGCCTGCAGCGGCGGCAACTGCGTCATGCGCGCCTCAACCCCTTTGTGTGTGTAGCCCAGGCGTTGCTCCAGTCGCAGCACTTTTTCGCCCACCACGGAAAAACGGAAATGTCCGGGTTCGATCACACCCGCATGCACCGGGCCGACCGCGATTTCATGAACGCCATCGCCTTCGACCCGAACGAAGGGGTAATCAAGCAACTCACCAGCAGTCGGCAAGGGCGTTGCATCTTCCGAGTGCTGGAGAGGAAAATAATCGACGGGCCATGCGCCGTGGTTCAGCCACGGACGCAGGTCTTTGGCATCACCCGCCTCGATACCTGACAACTCAAAAGCAGCCCGCTGCATTCTGGCCACGGCCGGGAAAAACGGCACCAGGTCTGGGTAGTGGCGCTGGTCGCCGGCCAACGGTAATTCAAGCCAGACCAAGCCGTCTGCCACGCCATACGCCACACACACCGAGGCTCCTTGCGCCAGTGCGCCAGCCCACAAGGCGATCAATCGCCCCCCTGAATCGCGAACGGCGAGGGCGGCGGCAAGCCAATCCGTTGTCGAGACGCTGGCGTAACCCATTGGCACTGGGGTTGCCAAGCGCTGAAAGTCGACGGCCATGCCTGGAATTTTCATCAATAGCCTCCGACCATTTTTGCGGCCTGCACAAACCAGTGATTCAGGTAGGGTGGAATGTAAAGCCCCAGCACCAATCCGATGCCAAGGTGAATAAACACCGGCAGCAGCGCCGGTGGATGGGCCAGCGGTTTCAGCGATGTTTCGCCAAACACCATGGGCAACACCCGCACCAGCATGGAGGCAAAAGCCACACCGAGTGCGATGAACAAAAAGGGCGTGGCCCAGGGCTGCTCGCGCATGGCGGTGGTAAGAATTAAGAACTCGCTGGCAAAAATGCCAAACGGGGGCATGCCCAAAATGGCCATCACGCCCAGCATCAGACCCCAGCCGACCGTCGGGTTGACTTTGATCAGGCCACGAATCTCACTCATGATCTGGGTGCCGGCTTTTTGTGTCGCGTGGCCTACCGTAAAGAAAATGGCTGATTTGATAAGCGAATGCACCGTCATGTGCAACAAACCGGCAAAATTGGCAACAGGTCCGCCCATGCCAAACGCAAAGGTGATCAGCCCCATGTGCTCAATCGACGAGTAAGAAAACATGCGCTTCACATCTTTTTGACGCGACAAAAAGAACGACGCTACTACCACCGACAGCAGACCGAACCCCATCATGAGTTGCCCAGCCAAATGACTCTGCAAGGCTCCGTCGGTCAGCACCTTGCAGCGCAGCACGGCATACATGGCCACGTTGAGCAACAGGCCAGACAGCACGGCAGAGACCGGCGTCGGGCCTTCGGCATGGGCATCGGGCAACCAGCTGTGCAAAGGCACCATGCCAACTTTTGCGCCATAACCGATGAACAAAAAGGCAAAGGCCAGCGTGACGATGGCCGGGTCTAGCTGGGTCTTGATGGCATCCAGACTGGTCCATAACAATGTGGCGCCGTGGGGGCCCAGTACTTTTTCGGCCGCCATGTACAAGAGCACGGTGCCAAACAAGGCCTGGGCAATGCCCACGCCACACAAAATGAAATATTTCCAGGCGGCCTCCAGGCTGGCGGCCGTGCGGTACACGCTGACCAACAGCACGGTGGTCAGCGTGGCGGCCTCCATCGCCACCCACAAAATGCCCAGATTATTGGTGGTCAGCGCCAGCAGCATGGTGAAGCTGAACAGCTGGTACATGCCGTGGTACAGGCGCATGCGTTTGGGGTTCATCTTGCCGTGGTCTTGCTCCACCCGCATGTAGGGACGGGAGAAGATGGCGGTGGTGAGCCCGACAAAAGCCGTCAGGGTGACCAAAAAAACATTTAACGGGTCAATGAAAAATTGCTGATCCCAGACGAACGCCGGTCCGCCTGCGATGATCTGTGCCGTCAAGATACAAGCCGCGATAAAAGTACCCAGACTGAAGATGACATTGATGTTGCGGGCGACATCGCGATGACCGGTCAATCCCAAAACCACCGCGCCCGCCAGTGGAATACCCAAAACAAAGTAAAGAACGTGCATGTTCAGTCTTCCTTGAGCGATTCAAGGTGGTGAATATCGAGGCTATCGAATTTTTCACGGATCTGAAACATGAACACCCCCAGAATCAGCACCCCAACCAACACATCCAGCGCAATGCCAAACTCCACGATCATGGGCATGCCGTTGGTCACGGTGGTGGCCGCAAAGATGAGACCGTTTTCCATGGATAAAAACCCGATGACCTGCGGCACAGCTTTGGAGCGCGTGATCATCATCATGAAGGACAGCAGCACGCAGGCCAGCGCAATACCGAGTGAGCCGCCCGCCATCGAAGAGGACAAGCGCGAAATCGGCAAGGCCAGACTGAAAGCAAAGATTACGAGTGCAATACCCACCAGCATGGTGGTGGGAATATTGAACAGTGTCTCTACGTCCCAGCGCACGTTCAGCTTGCGAATGACCCGGTGCAGCAGCCACGGGATCAGGATAACTTTAAGCACCAGCGTCAAGCCCGCCGACACATACAAATCGGGTTGGTGTGTGGCATAGCCGAGCAGGACAGACGCGGCCACCAAGGCAGCCCCCTGCAGGGCAAACAGATTGATCAGCGAGACGATGCGGCGCTGCGAGATCATGGCAAACGACAGCATCAAGATCAGGGTCGCAAACAGGTTGATCAACTGCGGAACAAACTTGATCATGCAACCCCCAGCAAGATGTTGACCAGCAGCCCGATCACCGCCAGCAAAAAGGCCGTGGCGAGAAACTCCGGCACCCGAAAGATGCGCATCTTGGCGCTGACGGTCTCGATGAACGCCATCAACACCCCGCCAATCGCCAACTTGACCATCAACACCGGCAAGGCCAGCAGTAGCGCGAGCGGTGCATTGGCTTCTGCCACGCCCCAGGGAAAAAACAGCGCCAGCCCCATGCAGGAATAGGCGAACAGTTTCAGGCTGGCGGCCCATTCCAGCAGCGCCAGATGACGACCCGAATACTCCAGAATCAAGGCCTCATGGATCATGGTGAGTTCCAGATGGGTGTCCGGGTTGTCCACCGGCACCCGCGCATTCTCGGCCAGCGACACCATGGTGAACGCCACCCCGGCCACCAGCATGCTGGGGTATATCGCCAGTTCGCGGTGCGCCAGCGTTTCGACGATGGTGGTGAGTGAGGTTGAGCCTGAAATCATGGAGGCACAAAACAGCACCATCAGCAGCGCGGGTTCGGCCAGAAAGCCCACCAGCATTTCGCGCCGGGCACCCAAACTGCCAAAGGCGGTGCCCACATCCATCGCCGCCAACGAGATAAAAACACGCGCCAGCGCAAACAAACCCACCAACGCAATGGCGTCCGCAGCCGGGGACAAAGGCAAGTCGGTAGACAAGGTCGGGATGATGGCGCTGGCCAGCAACATACAGCCAAAAACAATATAGGGCGCCATGCGAAACAGAGTGGACGCGTGCTCCGCCAACACCGATTCCTTGTTGAACAGCTTGCGCAGCACACGGTAGGGCTGCAGCAAGCCGGGTGCCGACTTGTTCTGCAATCGGGCCCGCCACTGATTCACCCAGCCCGACAGCAACGGGGCCAGCAGCAGCGCCACGACAATCGCCATGAGTTGCGACAGCAGGCCGAGCGCGCTCATTGCTTCACCACCAGCAACACCACGATCAGGGTCACAAAGCTGTACATCAGGTACACGGCGATGCGCCCTTGTTGCAACAGTCCGATAATTTTTGACACGCGCTCCACCCCCGCTGCCACCGGCAGGTAAAGCCAGTGCCACAGAGGATCTTCGACCGTCACCCGGTAATGCGGTTGCTCATCAAACGCGGTGGGCAGTTCGCGCCTCATCCGAAACAACGGCTCGAATATTTGTCGAATGGGTTGCCCAAAGCCTTCGGCGGTGTCTTGCATGCGGGCGGTTTGCCACGGATGACCACAGTCCCACGGTGGGGCGCGGCGGGTGCCGCCCTTGTACAACTGGCGAACGATCAGGTACGCCACCCCAAAGCAGGCCAGTACACCCAATAAGAATATGGTGGGGGCGTAGCTGGCGCGCTCCATGCTGACCGGCACCAGCAGCCAGCCACTGGCCTCCACTGTTTTAGCCAAACCGGCCGAGACCAGCAACTGCGTCACCGGATCAATCAGCCCAATCACCTGATTGGGGAACAAGCCCAGCACCACGCAACCCAGCGCCAGCCACACCATGCCCATGCGCTCCCAAGTTCCTGCGTCATGTGCTCCGGCGAGCTTTTCTTCACGCGGTTGGCCCAGAAAAATGATGCCAAAGAACTTGACCATGGTGTAGCCAGACAGCGCGGCAATCAGCGCAATCAGCGCGGCCACCACTGGCACCAGCATGTTGAGAAACGAACTGGGCAGCCCGGTGGTGAACAGAAAACTCTGCAGCAGCAACCACTCGGCCACGAAGCCCCCAAAAGGCGGCAGACCGGCGCAGGACAGCGCACCAACCAGACTGGGCCAGGCAACCCAGGGCATGTACCGAATTAAGCCACCCAGTTTGCCAAGACTGCGTTCACCGGTGGCGTGCAACACCGCGCCCGTGCTGCAAAACAGCAGACTTTTAAAAAAGGCGTGACTAAGGACGTGGTACAGCGCCGCCGTCAAGGCCAGGGCCGACAGCGTTTTCATGCCGTAGACTGAGAACAGCAGCGACAGCCCAAAGCCGACGCACATCAGGCCCACGTTTTCAATGGACGAATACGCCAACAGACGCTTCATTTCCACCTGCACGGTGGAGAACACCACGCCGAACAGGGCCGTCACCAAGCCCATCGCCATCAGCAGCACGCCCCACCACCAGAGGCGCGTTTGCAGCAAATCAAACGCCACCCGCAAGATGCCATACAAGGCAATTTTCAGCATCACCCCGCTCATCAAGGCCGAAAAAGGCGACGGTGCCGCCGGATGCGCCTCGGGCAACCAGGCATGCAGAGGCAAGATACCGGCCTTGGCACCAAAGCCAAACACCGCCAGCACAAAGGCCACCGACGCCCAGAACGGCGACAGGTGCTGGGCCCGCATATTGGCAAAGGTGTAGTCCCCGGTGTTGGCCTGCAGCACACCAAAGCACAGCAAGATGCCCAAGGCGCCGATGTGGGCGACCAGCATGTACAAATAACCTGCGTTGCGAATCTCGGCACTGCGGTGGTTTGCCATGACCAGAAAAAAGGACGAAAAAGCCATCGTTTCCCAAACCACCATGAAGGCATAGGCATCATCCGCAATCACCACCATGGCAATGCTGGCCAAAAAGACGTGGTACTCGAAGCAGATCAAGCCAGGTGGCGTGCCCTCGCCCTGTCGGAAATAGCCGGCGGCAAACAAGGACACCCCGACCGATACGCCACCCATCAGCATCAGAAAGAAAGCCGACAAACTATCGAGTCGCAGATGAAATGGCAGTTGAGGTAGTCCGATAGGTAGCACGGCCACTTCGGGACCACTGCTCGCAGCACTAAGCGCCACCCCCATCAGCACCAGCGATATGACGCCACTCACAGGAAACAGCACGTTCACCACCAGGCCGAAGCGCTTGAGTGCAAACACCCCCAGCAGGCCCAACAGAAGCCAGGCACAGACCAGCACCAAGACCCAATCAAGGTGAACCCAGGCTGCTAGATTGGTTAAACCATTCATCCAACCATAGTACTCGCTGGGGAATGAATACGGCTACAACTTGAAACGCGAAAAATCAACATCGATGCGCACAGAGTTTGATCAAAATTAATAATTACATTTGTCGCCAGTCGCATTTCCGCCCCGTTAACGACGCGACAATAGCGGCCATGACTTTCAAGCCCCATCAGCCTTTGCGTCAAGCGCTCTCTTTCTTTCGGCCCCGTTTGGTGGATGCCATTCAAGGCTACAACCGACCCCGGTTCATCAAGGACCTTGGCGCCGGACTCACCGTCGGCGTGGTTGCGCTACCCCTGTCGATGGCCTTTGCCATTGCCAGCGGACTGAAACCGGAAGCGGGCCTGTTCACGGCCATTCTGGCGGGTCTGCTGATCTCGGTATTGGGCGGTAGCCGGGTGCAAATTGGCGGCCCCGCCGGTGCCTTCATCGTGATTGTTTACGGCATCGTCGAACGTTATGGCTTGGCCAACCTGATTTTGGCCACCGCCATGTCAGGGGTCATGTTGTTTGCCATGGGGTTTTTCAAAATGGGCACGCTGATCCGGTTCATCCCGATTGCGGTGGTCATCGGCTTCACCAATGGCATTGCGGTGCTGATTGCGCTGTCGCAGGTGAAAGACTTTTTAGGATTGAGTGTGGTCAGCATGCCCGCCAACTTCTTTGGCATGCTGAGCACCCTGACCCATGCGATCGACACCCTCAACCCGCAAGCCGCAGCGATGGCCGTGTTGTGCCTGAGCACTTTGGTCATGTGGCAGATTGCCCTGCCTAAACTGGCTCGAAAACACCGGTGGGCCGCGCGCTTGGCTCTGGTGCCCGGCACGGTGGTGGTGCTGGTGCTGGCCACGGTATGCGTGTCGGTGCTCAAACTGCCGATCGAAACCATTGGCAGCCGTTTCGGCGGTATCCCGTCCACCCTGCCAACGCTGGTTTGGCCTGACTTCTCTTGGGAGTCGGCGCGCTTTTTGTTTATTCCTGCGCTCACGTTGGCCCTACTCGGCGCCATTGAATCCCTGCTGTGCGCCCGCGTGGCTGACAGTATGATTGACGACCGCCACAACCCCAACCAGGAACTGATGGCACAGGGCATCGCCAACTTTGTCACGCCTTTTTTTGGTGGCATGCCAGCCACCGGCACCATCGCCCGCACCGTCACCAACGTCAAAAGTGGCGCCACCAGCCCGATCGCGGGTGTGGTGCATGCCGTCACGCTGCTGCTGGTCATCTTGCTGGCCGCCCCATTGGCGCAGGATATTCCACTCGCCGCCATGGCCGCCATCCTGATGTTTGTGGCCTGGAACATGGGTGAATGGCGGGAGTTTGTGCACCTGCGCCAGTACCGCATGCCGTACCGCGCCACCCTGCTGTCAGTGTTCTTCCTGACGGTGGTGTTTGACCTGACTGTTGCCGTGGAAGTCGGTCTGGTGGCGGCGTGCATCACCTTCATTTACCGTATTTCAAGCCTCTCTCGTTGCGAAGTCGTGAGTGATCAAGACTACCCGGCGCTTGCCGAACAGGCCGGCCAAGTCGCCAGCTACCGGCTTTATGGCGCCCTGTTTTTTGGTGCCGTCAAACTGATTGAAGACCTGCAAGACCGCCTGCCCGCCCGGGTGTTGATGCTGGATATGAAAAACGTCATTTACATTGACTCCTCTGGCGCAGACACCTTGAACGACCTTGCCCGTGCCTGTGCTAAAAACAAGGTGAGATTGGTGGTGTGCGGCCTGAGCCACCAACCGCTGGATATCACCGAGCGCTGCGGTTTTGTTACCCAAGTGGGCGCGGCCCATTTATTCCCCGATCTGGCCGAAGGCGTGGCGGCAGCGCTGGCCCGGTAAAATTCAACAAATAGGAAGATTTATGAACATTTTTTACCGACCCAAATACCTGTCTGAAGCCACTCAATTCATTGATCAACTGAAAGACAAAGACCCCTCGATCCATGCCAAGCAGCGCGAAGGCCGTGATCTGCTGTGGGACAAAAACGTGAGCCGCAGTGACTGGAGCGCGTTCCGCGAGGCGGAAGTTGCGCAGAAGCCCTACGTTTACCAAACCGCTGGCAAATAAGCGGTTTATAAGGCAAATAAGCCTCTAGCGCTTATGCTTATTGCGTATGCAGCTACTCAATTAATAGCATATTAATGACAGAAACCGCTGACCGCAGCGCGCTCGCCCTTCCCGCTGCGACCGATCCGACGGGGATGCCCGAGGTGGTGGACCACGTCGCCGTGGCTCGGCTTTATGGCGAGCCGCTGTTTGCCATGCCGCGGGATTTGTACATTCCGCCGGATGCGTTGGAAGTATTTCTCGAAGCCTTTGAAGGTCCGCTGGACTTACTGCTTTACCTGATTCGCAAGCAGAATTTCAACATTCTGGACATTCCCATGGCGGGCGTCACGCGCCAATACCTGGTTTATGTCGACGAAATCCGGGGTCGCAATCTGGAGTTGGCCGCCGAATACCTGCTGATGGCCGCGATGCTGATTGAAATCAAGTCGCGCATGCTGCTGCCGCCCAAAAAAGTCGCAGAAGGCCAGGAAGCCGAAGACCCACGGGCCGAGCTGGTGCGACGCCTGCTGGAATACGAGCGCATGAAACTCGGTGGCGCCAAGCTCAATGCCGTGCCGCAGTTTGGCCGCGATTTTCTCAAGGCACAGGTATTCATTGAGCAGTCGCTGCACCCACGTTTTCCGGATGTCAACGCCATCGATTTACAAGAAGCCTGGCGCGACATTTTGAAACGCGCCAAGCTGGTGCAAACCCACAAAATCACGCGAGAAGAACTCTCGGTGCGCGAGCACATGACCCTGGTGCTCAAAAAACTCCAGGGCCGTCGCTTCGTCGAATTTGAAGAGCTGTTTGACGCCACCAAAGGCACGCCGGTGCTGGTGGTGACGTTCATCGCCATGCTTGAACTGGCCAAAGAAACCCTGATCGAAATCACCCAGGCCGAAGTATTTGCCCCCATCTATGTTCGTCTGGCCTACTCCCCCACTTGACTGCCTCAACCGCAACACTGCCGTGAATCAACCTGTGAAATCCTCCCCAACCCTTCATTTTGATGTGCTGATTGTCGGCAGCGGGCTGGCCGGTCTGAATGCCGCCCTGCTGCTGGCGCCCTCGCAGCGCGTGGCGGTCATCACCAAACGCGCCGTCCATGAAGGCTCCAGCGGTTGGGCGCAGGGTGGTATTGCAGCGGTCTGGAGCAAAGACGACAGTTTTGACGCCCACGTGGACGACACCCTGGTCGCTGGCGCCGGCTTGTGCGACCTGGCCGCCACCCGTTTTGTGGTCGAACAAGCGCCCCAGGCGATTGCCTGGCTGCAAAAAATGGGCGTGCCTTTTTCAGAAGAAGACGGCCAGTTGCACCTGACCCGCGAAGGGGGCCACAGCGCGCGCCGCATTGTGCATGTCACAGACGCCACCGGTGCGGCCGTGCAAACCACCCTGATTGAGCGGGTGCGCCAGACGCCCAACATCACCCTGTTTGAGAACCACACGCTGGTCGACCTGATCACCGACGCCAAACTTGCCTCGCAGTCGGGTCAAGCTGCCAACAAAGCCACCCAATGCCTGGGCCTTTACGCACTGGACGAAGCCACTGACGAAGTGCTCACGTTTCAAGCCCCCCACACCATTTTGGCGACCGGTGGCGCCGGCAAGGTTTACCTCTACACCACCAACCCCGACACCGCGACCGGTGACGGCATCGCTGCCGCTTGGCGCGCCGGCTGCCGGGTTCAAAACATGGAGTTCATCCAGTTTCACCCAACCTGCCTGTACCACCCGCACGCCAAATCGTTCCTCATCAGCGAAGCGGTGCGCGGTGAAGGGGGTCGCCTGCTGCTGCCGGATGGCACACGTTTCATGCCGCAACACGACCCACGCGCTGAACTAGCACCGCGCGATGTGGTGGCCCGCGCCATCGACTTCGAGATGAAAAAAGGCGGTCTGGATTGCGTTTACCTCGATATTTCGCACCAGCCCCTGGCTTTTCTGCAGGAACACTTCCCCAACATCTATGCACGCTGCCTGGAGCTCGGCATCGACATCTCCAAACAGCCGATTCCGGTGGTACCCGCCGCACATTACACCTGCGGCGGCGTGCTCGCTGACCTGGAAGGACGCACCGACATCGGCGGTCTTTACGCCATCGGCGAGACCGCTTGCAGCGGCTTGCACGGCGCCAACCGACTGGCCAGCAACTCGCTGGTGGAGTGCATGGTGTTTGCCCAAGCCACGACCAAGGCCATCAGCCAGACCGCACCAGCCCCCGCGCCGAGCCTGCCGCACTGGGACGACAGCCGCGTCGGCGACGCCGACGAAGCGGTGGTGATTTCGCACAACTGGGACGAATTGCGACGCTTCATGTGGGACTACGTCGGCATTGTGCGCACCAACAAACGCCTGGAGCGTGCCGCCCACCGCATCGCTTTGCTGCAAGACGAGATTGAGGAGTACTACGCCCACTTTCACGTTACGCGTGACCTGCTGGAGCTGCGCAACCTGGTACAAGTGGCCGACCTGATTGTGCGCAGCGCCCAAGCCCGCCACGAAAGCCGTGGCCTGCATTTCAGCCGCGACTACCCGGAACTGGCGGAGCAAGCCATACCCACCGTTCTGGTGCCCTGACCTGCTTTTTATATTACCTTCTCGACCTGAAAAAAATTTAAATCATGCTGCGTACCCTGCTTAAATCCAAGATCCACCGCGTTGCCGTGACCGACTGCGAACTGCACTACGAAGGTTCCTGCGCCATCGACGAAAACCTGCTGGACGCCGCCAACCTGTGTGAAAACGAGCAAATTCACATCTGGAACATCAACAACGGCGAACGTTTTGTCACCTACGCCATCAAGGGCGAACGCGGCTCCGGCATGATTTCCGTCAATGGCTCGGCAGCGCGCCGGGCCAGTGTGGGCGACTTGATCATCATTGCCTCTTTTGCCCAGGTTGAAGAAGCTCAGGTCAGCGGATTTCAACCCAAACTGGTGTTTGTCGACGATAACAACCGCATTAAATTTGAGCGCTCGCACATTCCGGTGCAAGCGGCCAGCAACCCCTAAGCCATTCCTACGCACAAAGGTCATCTGCCATGAACACACCGGTCGAACCCACCAGCGCCACCCCTTACGGCACCTTGCCCGCCCACACCACCGCCACGGCGCGCAAACCAATCAGCCTGCCGCGCTTGCAGGAAATGCATTCACGCGGTGAAAAAATCACCATGCTGACCGCTTACGACGCCACTTTTGCGGCCGTTGCCGATGCCGCGGGCGTGGAGTGCATTCTGGTGGGGGACTCGCTGGGCATGGTCTGCCAGGGCCTGAGCAGCACCGTCGGTGTGACGTTGGAAACCATGTGTTACCACATGGAAAGTGTGGCGCGCGGGCTGCGCCGCGCCCAGGGCGCGGCCTGGCTGATTGGCGATTTACCCTACGGCGCGTACCACGAATCCCGGGAGCAGGCGCTGCGCAGCGCTGCCTTGCTGATGCAGGCCGGCGCCCACATGGTCAAGCTCGAAGGCGGCGGCTGGACGACTGAAACCGTGCGTTTTCTGGTCGAGCGTGGCATTCCGGTGTGCGCCCATCTGGGCCTGACACCCCAAACCGTTCACGCGCTGGGTGGCTACCGGGTGCAAGGCAAATCCACCGAGTCGGCGGCGCTGCTCAAGCAACAGGCGCACGCCTTGCAGGACGCAGGCGCCACGCTGCTGGTGCTCGAGATGGTGCCCGCGGCCTTGTCGGCTGAGTTGACCGCCGAGTTGCTGCACTGCGCCACCATCGGCATAGGCGCCGGCAATGGCACGGCAGGACAGGTGCTGGTGCTGCATGACATGCTGGGACTGAATCTGGGCAAGATGGCCAAGTTCGTGCGTAACTTCATGACCGGCGCACCCAGCATCCGCGAAGCCATGCAAGCCTATGTGGTGGCCGTTAAAAATGGTTCTTTCCCAGACAACGCCCAGCACGCCTGGTAAGTTTTTATGAAAATCATTCACACCATCACTGAGCTTCGTGCGCATCTGGCGGCTTTCCAGCGCCCTACTTTTGTGCCCACCATGGGCAACTTGCACGAAGGCCACCTGGCCCTGATGCGGCAAGCCAAGCCCTTGGGCGATGTCTCGGTGGCCAGCATCTTTGTCAACCGCCTGCAGTTCCTGCCACACGAAGACTTTGACACCTACCCGCGCACTTGGGCCTCGGATTGCGACAAGCTGCAAGCCGCCGGCTGCGATGTGGTATTTGCGCCCAACGAACAAGAGTTGTACCCCGAACCGCAAACCTTTCGGGTGCAACCCTCCACTGAACTCGCCGACATTCTGGAAGGTTTCTTTCGGCCCGGCTTTTTTGGTGGCGTCAGCACCGTGGTGCTCAAACTGTTGAATTGCGTGCAACCCGGCGTGGCCGTGTTTGGCAAGAAGGATTACCAGCAACTGATGGTCATTCAGCGCATGGTGCAGCAGTTTGCCCTGCCGGTTGAGATCGTGGGGGGGGAAATCACCCGGTCCACCGAAGGCCTGGCATTGTCTTCACGCAACGGTTACCTCAGCGACAGCGAACGGGCCGAAGCGGTGCAACTCTCGCGCGCACTCAACGCGATGGCCTCGGCCATCCATGCCGGTGCCAGCGACTTTGCGGCTCTGGAGCAGCAAGCCATGGCGACTTTAACGGCACGCGGCTGGCAACCCGACTACATGGTGGTGCGTCGCCGCCGCGACCTGCAAAGCCCGGAGCCGGGTGATGTGCTGGTGGTGCTGGGCGCCGCCAAAATAAGCAACACTCGACTCATCGACAACCTCGAAGTGTGATTAGCGCTCCCCGTGCGCCTCAGCGCGGGACCAGAAATGCCGATTTTTCTCTCAAGTGACCTGGCGAATCCAGTGAGTCAATTTCAAACTGGATGGCGTGCGAACCGGGCGCCATGGCATTTGGTGGCGCCTGAACCCGCACCGGCACCCCCTGCTCCTGCGACGAAGGTACCGACACGACGTTGTCAGACGTCACCAGCAGACCAGGCTGGCCGGAGACCGTTATTTTGTAGCGTTGCGGCGACTCCGTGGCGTTCATCACCTGAATCCGGTACACATTCTCAATGCTGCCGTCCTGCATCTCGCGCGCCATGACGCCGCGGTCACGCATCACATTGACCTTGAACGGCGTGCGCATCATCAAACTGAGCACGGTAGCCAGCACAATGGCACTTAGCACGGCGGCATAAATCAGCACCCGCGGTCGCAGCACCTGGCGCAGGGTTTGCGCCTGGGTCCAGCCTTGGGTCATGGCGTTTTCAGTGCTGTACTTGATCAGCCCCCGCGCGTAACCCAGCTTGTCCATGACCGTGTCGCAGACATCCACGCAGGCACCGCAGCCAATGCAATCATGCTGCAGACCATGACGGATATCGATGCCCGTTGGGCACACCTGCACGCACAAACTACAGTCCACGCAAGAACCCAGGTTCAAGATCGACGCATCGGCCTTGCGCGAGCGGGCGCCCCGTGGCTCGCCGCGCTCGGTGTCGTAGGTCACGATCAAGGTGTCTTTGTCAAACATCACGCTCTGGAACTGGGCATACGGGCAGATGTGTTTGCACATCAACTCCCGCATGAAACCGGCGTTGCCATAGGTGGCCATGCCGTAAAACAAGGTCCAGAAGATTTCCCAGGAGCTCATGCTCATTTGCAGAAACTCTGTCCCCAATTCCTTGATCGGCGTGAAATAGCCGACAAAGGTGAAGCCGGTCCACAAGCCCACGGCTAACCACACCCCGTATTTGGCCGTTTTGCGTCCTACTTTGTCTATCGACAAAGGCTGGGCATCGCGTCGCATGCGGGCGGAGCGGTCGCCCTCCAGCTTCTTTTCGATCCAGAGGAATATTTCGGTGTAAACCGTCTGGGGGCAGGTGTAGCCACACCACAAACGTCCAGCCACGGTCGTGAACAGAAACAAGGCCAGCGCGGCAATGACTAAAAAGCCCGCCAGATAAATGAAATCCTGCGGGTACAGCATCAGCCCAAAAATATAGAAGCGCCGGGCCCCCAGATCAAACAACACGGCTTGGCGCTGGCCCCACTCCAGCCAGGGCAGGCCATAAAACACCAGCTGGGTCACATACACCATGGCGATGCGCCAGTTTGCGAACAGACCCGAAACACTGCGGGGATAGATATCCTGATTCGAAGCGAAGCGTGAAACCGGATTAGGAACGTACCCGGTCTGAGGGACGATAGGGATGACTTTTCGGGTCACAGGGGCTTTGTTGTCCAACGCGTTCTTTCAGGAAATCAGGGCTCTGCCTCGGCAGCAGGGGGTCGCTGTGATGCTACCCAAGATAGTAAGACCTTAAAGATGCAAGGCTTATGCATCATAAAAGACGTAACAAAGAGGCGTCTTGCAACGCCCCGGCTTCCTATTAATTTAATAGCTAGTTACGCAGCACCGATATGGGCTACAAGGCTACCAGCCACTTGTTTTGCCTTGAGCGCAGCGGTGAATGCCAGCATCCGGTCAATCGGGCGGCGGGCGCGCAAGCCCAAAGCGGGGTCCACGTGGATTTCGTTTACGCCAGTTTCCAGCACCCGGGCCACGTCCGCCAAGCCATTCATCGCCATCCAGGGGCAATGGGCGCAACTCTTGCAGGTGGCGCTGTTGCCGGCGGTGGGCGCTTCCAGAAACACCTTGCCGGGGTTCAGGGTGCGCAGCTTGTGCATCATGCCGTTGTCGGTGGCCACAATGAACTCTTTGGCATCCATCTCGCGGGCCGCTTTGAGAATGGCCGAGGTCGAACCCACGGCATCGGCCAGCGCCACCACGTCCTCTGGGGACTCAGGATGCACCAGCACTTTGGCACCGGGATGGTCCTTGATCAGGGCCTCCAGCTCAAACGCCTTGAACTCGTCGTGAACGATGCAGGAACCGCCCCACATGACCATGTCGGCACCAGTTTCGCGCTGGATATAGCCTCCCAAGTGCCGGTCGGGCGCCCAGAGAATTTTTTGACCTTTTTCTTTGAGGTCACGCACGATGTCCAGGGCACAGCTGGAGGTCACCAGCCAGTCGGAACGCGCCTTGACGGCCGCACTGGTGTTGGCATACACCACAACCGTGCGGTCGGGATGGGCATCGCAGAAAGCACTGAACTCATCGGTCGGGCAACCCAGATCGAGTGAACAGGTGGCATCCAGATCCGGCATCAGCACCCGTTTTTCGGGTGACAGGATTTTGGAGGTTTCACCCATGAAGCGCACGCCAGACACGACCAGCGTGGTGGCGGCGTGATCGCGGCCAAAACGTGCCATCTCCAGCGAATCGCTCACCAGCCCGCCGGTTTCTTCGGCCAGGTCCTGCAAGTCAGGGTGCACGTAGTAATGCGACACCATCACTGCATTTTTCTCTTTCAGCAAGCGGCGGATTTTGTCTTTGAGCGCGGCCCGCTCGGTCTGACTGGGCTCCACTGGGACGCGGGCCCAGGCATGCTTGGTAGCGCAAATACCAGCGCTGGCTGCAGCTTCTTGCAGAGGCTGCTCGTATTCGACATCCATCATGGTTTTTGGCGCAGCGGTCATCACATATCCTTAAAACGAAGTTTCAGAGAAGACTCACTTGTACTCAAGTCAGGTCGGAACTAAAACGCATCGAAAAATCGATCGCCTGAACATCTTTGGTCAAGGCCCCGATTGAGATCCGGTCCACCCCGGTGGCGGCAATATCGCGCACCGTGCTCATGTTCACGCCGCCCGAGACTTCCAGAATGGCACGCCCGGCATTGATGTGGACGGCCTCGCGCAATTGGGCCAGCGTCATGTTGTCCAACAGCACCATGCGGGCACCTTCATCGAGCGCCTCGACGAGTTGGGCCAGTGTTTCCACCTCAATCTCTATAAATTGAGCGCTGGGGGCCACTTCGGCGGCGCGCTTCAAAACGGCCGTCACACCGCCCGCAGCGGCAATGTGGTTTTCCTTGATCAGCACGGCGTCGTACAGGCCTATGCGGTGGTTGGTACCGCCACCGGTACGCACCGCATATTTTTGCGCCAACCGCAAACCGGGCAAGGTCTTGCGCGTGTCCACAATCTGGGCGCGGTTGCTGGGCACGCTTTTCACGGCATCACAGTAGCTGGCCGTTTTGCTGGCCACGGCGCTCAGCAGTTGCAAGAAATTCAGCACCGTACGCTCGGCGGTCAAGAGCGCGCGGGCTGAGCCTTCGAGCTCCAGCACGACCTGGTCAAGCTTGCAACGTTCGCCTTCTTGCACACACCAGGAAACCTTGAGGCCAGGGTCGATCTGTTGCAGTGCCGCCCGCGCCCAAGGAATGCCACAAATAATGGCCGACTCACGCGCCAACACATAGGCGCTGGCTCGGCGACTGGGGTCAATCAGCCCGGCCGTCAGGTCGCCCGCACCAACGTCTTCCTGCAACGCCCGCGCCGCATCTGCCTTCGCCAAAACGGCTATGGATTCGGGAGAAAAATCAAAATTAGGAGTCATCAAAGTCACCATGAAGTTTCAAATCAGAGCCCGAGGCTTCGAGACCGATTCAGGTTAATTCGGAAGTCGGCTCGCGGCCCATTAACAGGGTCACCGCCTGGGCAGGTTGAATATGACCATCCAGCAAGGCCACCACAGCTTGCGCAATCGGCATCTCCACGCCCATGCTGGCGGCGCGTTGCACCACCGTTCGGGCCGAATACACACCTTCGGCCACATGGCCCAAAGAGGCGACCGCCTGTTGCAAACTCAGCCCCCGCGCCAGTGCCAGACCGACTTGCCGGTTGCGCGACAAGTCGCCGGTAGCGGTCAGCACCAAGTCGCCCAGACCACTCAGGCCCATGAAGGTTTCAGACTTGGCGCCCAGCGCCACGCCCAGTCGCATCATCTCGGCCAAGCCTCTGGTGATAACGGCGGCGCGGGCATTCAAACCCAAGTTCAGGCCGTCGCATAAACCGGTGGCGATGGCCAGCACGTTTTTGACGGCCCCGCCTACTTCCACGCCCACGATGTCATCGTTGGCATAGACCCGCAGCGTCGGGCTGTGAAAAGCATCGACCAAGGCACTTCGCACCACCGCATGGGCGCTGGCTGCCACCAGAGCGGTAGGCTGGCCCCGCGCCACTTCCAGCGCAAAACTGGGACCACTCAAAATACCCGCTATTAATTCAGGAGCTACTCTCGCTTGTATCTCGTGGGCTAGAAGCCCAAAAGACTCAGAAGTGGGGGCTTCAAAGCCTTTGCACAGCCAAGCCACCGGCATACGACACGTTGCCAGATTGGCCAACATGGCGCGCAAACCCGCCATGGGCGTGGCGACGATGACGAGATCTGCGCCGCCCACCAGGTTGGCAAAGCGGTCCATGTCACTTGTTGCGACAGAACTGACGGCAAGCAATGACGGCAGCTCAACACCCGGCAAGTAGCGCACATTCTCACGCTGCGCCTGCATGACAGACGCTTGCCCCGCATCGCGCACCCAGAGCGTCACAGCGTGCTGGGCCAGCGGGTTATTGCCCGCACTGACCGCCAGCGCCGTGCCCCAGGCACCCCCACCAAGCACTATAATTTTCATAGCGTACTGCGCAGTAGAGACGGGGGCTAGAGGGCTAAAACTCTTAAAATTTTTACTGAATCACGACGCTGGGTTCAGCGGCTTCGGCAGCGGCTTGCTGCTGCTGTTGTTGCTGCTCAAACATCGCCTGGAAGTTGATTTCCGACAGATGCACGGGCGGAAAGCCACCGCGCTGGATCAGGTCGGCGACGTTGCCGCGCAGGTACGGGTAAACGATTTGTGGGCAAGCGATACCCATGATCTGGCTCATCTGCTCTTGAGGCAAATTGCGGATCTCGAAAATACCGGCTTGCGTGGCTTCCACCAGAAACACGGTTTTGTCTTTGATCTTGGTCTGCACGGTCGCGGTGACAGACACCTCAAAAATACCATCGGCCACCGGCGTTGCATTCACACCCAACTGGATATCGACGGAGGGAGATTCTTGCTCCAACAAAATCGCGGGCGAGTTCGGCTGCTCCAGT
>SERZ01000519.1_pt1 | contig 25858 bp, 21 predicted proteins | sample 3171461 | NCBI WGS metagenome assembly SERZ01 (sample SAMN06051861, study PRJNA518727) | freshwater metagenome | biome: subpolar coniferous forest; feature: holomictic lake; material: water; isolation source: holomictic Lake 227, 6 m depth | place: Canada: near Kenora, Ontario | collected... | reverse complement strand
GTTAGTCGGCTTGGGAGGAAATTTTGTCCGAGTCGCTGACCCTACCTCGACTCGTGGCACGACGGTTTGGTACCCACGCAGGGTGACCGATTCGCCCTGCTATCTGGGGAGCGGCTGGCTGGGGCCTGCAGCAGTCGTCATAATAATTTCGTCAGGGTGCAATTTAGTCTCCTCTGACGTCCCTGCGTCGAATTTTAGATCAGGAAGTCATTGGAGGCATGGGGACTATGGGGACTTGGTGTCCTGAGTGTCCCGGTATTGTCCCGTTTCGATTTCGGGACAATCTGCTAAGCCATTGAAAAGATGGTGCTGCGAGAGAGGATTGAACTCTCGACCTCTCCCTTACCAAGGGAGTGCTCTACCACTGAGCTACCGCAGCGACCGGTCCGGCGGCCGGGGTTATGACACGGGTGGGAGCACGGCGCAAGCGGTCTTTGCGGGTTCCGACGCAGTTTCGTATCCGCTGGCCGGTGTTTGGTATTCGGGCACCAGCAAGCGCAACTGCGCCACCACCGCCGGGTGATCGCCGGCGCGGGCGGCGGCCTCGAGGCCGGTGAGAGCGGCGCTGAGCGGCTGATGGTCGATCAGCCGCGGCGCGGCGACGAAAACGCCATCGGCCTCGGTGGGCTCCGGCGCCTCGGCCTCGTGAAGGATTTCCTCGAACAGCTTCTCGCCCGGGCGCAGGCCAACGAATTCGATCCGGATGTCGACGCCGGGCTTGTGGCCGGAGAGCCGGATCATCTGCCGCGCCAGTTCCAGAATGCGCACCGGTTCGCCCATGTCGAGAACCAGAATCCGGCCGCGCTCGTCGGGATGGGCGATGCCGTGGGCCGAGGCCTGGAGCACCAGTTCGACCGCTTCGCGCACGGTCATGAAGTAGCGGCGCATCTCGGGGTGGGTGACGGTGAGCGGGCCGCCGCGGGCCAGCTGGCGCTGGAACAGCGGCACCACCGAACCGCTGGAGCCCAGCACGTTGCCGAAACGCACGGTGACGAAGCGAGTCGGCGTGGCGCTGCTCATGACCAGGGTGTCGAGAGCCTGGCAGTAGGATTCGGCGACCCGCTTGGTCGCGCCCATCACGCTGCTGGGCCGCACCGCCTTGTCGGTGGAGATCAGCACCATCGCCAGCACCCCCACCGCCCGCGCGGCGTCGGCGACGTTGCGGGTGCCGAAGACATTGGTCAGCGCGCCCTCGGCCGGACACTCCTCGACCAGCGGCACATGCTTCAGCGCCGCGGCATGGAACACCAGTTCGGGCCGGTGCTCCCCGAAAAGGGCGGCGATGCGCCCGCGGTCGCGGACGTCGGCAAGCACCGACCGGACATCAAGGGCCGGGAAGCGCTCCCGAAGTTCCATGTCGATGGTGTAGAGGTTGAACTCGCCGTTCTCGATCAGGATCAGCCGCGAGGGCCTGAGCGCGGCGATCTGGCGGGTCAGCTCGCTGCCGATGGTGCCGCCGGCACCGCTGACCAGCACCCGCCGGCCGCCGACCAGCCCCGCGATGGCGCCGCGGTCGAGCACGGCCTGGGGACGGCCCAGCAGGTCTTCCAGCATGATCGGCCTGAGTTCAACCTTGCCTTCGCCCAGCGCCTCCTTGAACTCGGTGGGGCTGGGCAGCCGCGAGAGCGGCAACCCCAGCGCCTCGGCCTGTTCGAGCAGCCGGCGCAGGGTTTTGGCCGGCATCTCGTCCTGGCTCTTGGCCAAGATCAGGCGCTGCGGACGGAGGCCGCGCCGGTCCAGCCCCTCCACAACCTCGATCAGGTGGACCAGCCCGCCCAGCACCGGCACGCCCCGGATGTCGCGGCCGACGCGGCGGGTCTCGTCCTTGTCGTCGAGCACGCCGACCACCCGGTAGGGCGCGTCGGGGGCGTGGGCCAGAGAGCCGATGAAGAGTGCGGCGGCATCGCCGACCCCGATCAACAGCACCGGAATCTCGCCCAGCCCCTCTTCGATCATGCGGCGGATGCGCCGGCCATCCTTGAAGATGCGGTAGCCGAAGCGTGGCCCACCCAGCAGCACCACCAGCACAAACCATAGGATCAGCGGCACCGAGCGCGGCAGCGAATTGGGCAAGGGCAGCACCAGCGGCATCAGGACGGCCACCGCGCCGAACACCAGCACCAGCACCGTCACCGCCTTGACCAGTTGAATCATGTCGGGCGCCGAGGCATAGCGCCAGATGCCGCGATAGAGCCCGAACCAACGGTAGGCCACGGCGCCGCTCGCCATCGCGACGGGCACGAACAGCGACAGCGCCGGGCCGTAATCGCTGAAGATGTCGCCCCCGACCCGCAGTTCGAGCGCCAGCACCACCGCCGCCGCCGTCATCACCAGATCGTGCAGATTAACGACGGCGGCCCGGCTGATCGTCATGACTGAACGCTTTCCCACGATAACACCCCTGCCCGAAGCATTGACCCATTCGACCGGCGCATGCAAGAGCGCGCCGGCCCCGGCGCGGCCGACGCTCAGCGGTCGCGGCGATTCTTCAGCAGCACGTAGCGGATCACCATCGCGGTGAGGACGCCGACGACGAGAATGATCACGCTCGACGCCATCGAGCCCATGCCGTCCGGGCTGGTCAGGGGCAGGCTGGCGGTGTTCATGCCGAAATAGCCGGTGACGAAGGTCATCGGCAGCATGATCACGGTGACGATCGAGAGCACATAGAGGTTGCTGTTGGTTTCCTCGGCGATCATCGCCGCGTACTCGTCCTGGAGCACTTTGGTCCGCTCCTGGGCCGAGCGGATGTCGTTGATCAGCGAGCCGACCTCGTCGATCATCTGGCGGAAGAAGGCCTGCTCGTCTTCGGTAACCCAGGCCGGCAGCCGCGCCGCCAGCTGGTTGATGCCGTGAAACTCGGGCACGATCCGGCGATGCATCGCCACCGCCTCCCGGCGCAGGCCGGCGAGATGGGAGCGCAAGCCGCCGGTTTGTCCGGCCAGCATCTTGTCCTCGTCCTTGTCGATCTCGATCCGCAGCCGCACCACCCGCTTGCGGAAAGTATCGACGATCTGGTCAAAGAGACGGAGAAAAAGGTCGATGCTGGAGGCCGGGGTGTCGTCGCCTTCCACCGCCTTGATCAGCCGGTCGGTGCACAGCATCGGCCAGCGGCGGATCGTGATCATCTGGCCGCGATCGACCCAGATCGCGATCAGGCCGGTGCTCTCGCGCGGGTTTTCGCTTTGGCCGAGGATGACATCGTGAAGGGTGAGCAAAAAGCCCTGAGCGGTCGAGACCACATGATAGTGCGGATCGGCGTCGAGCATGCCCTCGACCACGGAGTCGGGCAGCCCGGAGGCCTCCTCCAGCCAGCGCCGGGCCGGACGCATCGCGAGATTGAGATGCAGCCAGCGAAAACAGCCGTCCTCCGCCGTCTCACGCTGCTGGGCATCCGCCCAGGTCAGCCGCCGGCCTCGCTGCTCGGGTAAAAAGGTGTAGCCTGCGATCAGGCCGGCATTCGAATCATCCAGCATCGCCGCGCCGTCTCCCCGGTTGCGGTCACGCGAGGATGACAAGAGATAAGCGGCGGTTTGATGTCAATAGGGCGAAAAATTTATCCGCCGGCGATGCCGGGGCGGCGACCGCCGCCCGGGCCCGGGCGGGGTGGACCGCGGCAGAGTTCGATTCGCGGCTCGCCCTCGGGATATTGCAGGCGCTGGCTGAAGAAATCGGCCCCGGCCAGGATCATCGAGACCCGGCCGCTGGCGTTGCCAAGGGGCAGGAACAACCATTCGATGTCGACGCTGGCCCCGTTATCCCAGGCGACGATGCCGCAGACCGCGGCCGGTCCGGCGCTGGCCACGGTCCGGCGCAACGGTGCCAGCAGGGAGGCGGTTTCGCGGCGGTGCCAGGGCTGGTCGAGATACTTGCCGGTCGGATCCTGGCCAAAGACCTCGACCATCCGGGTTCCGACCAGCCGGAACCGGAAGCGCTGCGGTTCGGTCTCGACGTCGATCAGCATCACCCCGGGCAGCAGGGCCGGGATATCGACAGGATCGATGTCGGAGCGCAGCGGCCAGGGCCGGGTTCCGCGCCGCGCCCGCCAGTAGTCGCGCAGCGAAATCAGCCGGCCACTGGCCAAGTCGTCGGGCCTGATCCAGTCTTCCATGGCGCGCCTCCCTGGCGTCCGGACTTGTTTTCGTCCCTGCCGTATCTCTGCCGGGTCACCCCCGGCTGACCGTAAATGATACAGGAGCTTTCCCCAGAAAAGCCACCCTGTTTTCCAGTCATCGGCGGGATTTTCATTTGGCCGGCGGTTTGGCGTTTCGCCTGAGCACATAGTCGAGCTTGGCCAGAACTGTGCGGCGCAGCATTTCCTGACTGCCGCGGGCTGGACCGACCACCGAAACCTCGGTCAGGGTTTCGGGGTCAATGGCGCTGGCCTTGACCACGGTCCCGACCCGGCGGAATTCGATCAGGATCTCGCGGCGCGGCGGACTGGGCATGATCTTCTCGCCTCCGGTTTCGCGGCACTCTATCATAGCCAACGAAATCTTCACCGCGCACCCGGGGCGGCGCGGGGCGGCACTGTGAAAAGAGGCGGGCGATGGCGGGCGGCAAAAGCTGGGCGGATTTTCAGTGGCTCGATCCGCTGTTGCTCGAGGACATGCTGAGCGAGGAAGAACGACTGGCCCGCGACACCGCCCGCGCCTATTGCCAGGAGCGGCTGATGCCGCGGGTGCTGGACTGTCACCGCCACGAGCGCTTCGACCGCGCCATCGTCACCGAAATGGGCAAGCTCGGCCTCCTCGGCGCGCCGCTCTCGGGCTATGGCTGCGCCGGGGTCAACCACGTCGCCTATGGCCTGATCGCCCGCGAGGTCGAGCGGGTCGACAGCGGTTTCCGCTCGGCGCTGTCGGTGCAGTCGAGTCTGGTGATGTTCCCGATCCACGCCTATGGCAGCGAGGACCAGCGCCGCCGCTATCTGCCGCTGCTGGCCTCGGGCGAGTGGGTGGGCTGCTTCGGCCTGACCGAACCCGACGCCGGCTCCGACCCGACCGCGATGAACACCCGCGCCCGCTCGCGCGGTGAGCGCTTCGTACTCACCGGCACCAAAACCTGGATCACCAACGCCCCGATCGCCGATCTCTTCATCGTCTGGGCCTGGACCGACGAAGGCGACATCCGCGGCTTCATCCTGGAGCGCGGCATGGCCGGCCTGACCACGCCGACCATCGACGGCAAGTTCAGCCTGCGCACCTCGCCGACCGGCGAGATCGTGATGGATCAGGTCTCGGTCCCGGCCGATCAGATGCTGCCCGGGGTCAAGGGCTTTCGCGGCCCTTTCGGCTGCCTCAACCGGGCGCGCTACGGCATCGCCTGGGGCGCGATGGGCGCGGCCGAGTTCTGCTGGCACACGGCGCGCGACTATGCGCTGGAGCGGCGGGTGTTCGGACGGCCCCTGGCCGGAACCCAACTGGTGCAAAAGAAGCTCGCCGATATGCAGACCGAGATCACCCTCGGCCTGCTCGGCGCGCTGCGGCTGGGCCGGATGATCGACGACGGCAGCGCCGCCCTGGAGGCGGTGTCGCTGATGAAGCGCAACAATTGCGGCAAGGCCCTCGACATCGCCCGCACCGCCCGCGACATTCTCGGCGGCAACGGCATTTCCGACACCTATCACGTCATCCGCCACGTCATGAATCTGGAAACCGTCAACACCTATGAAGGCACCCACGACATTCACGCCCTGATTCTGGGGCGCGCGATCACCGGCCTCTCGGCGTTCTGACCGCCCCGGCACTGCGGATGACCGGCGTTCGGGCGCCACTCCGCTTGACATCCTGGCGCATCCGCCCATTCTTGCCCGCCGGCTCCCGATCATACATGAGGCAACGGAATGTTCACGATCGATCAAGCCGATCTCGTTGCCATCCGGCGGGCGCTGATGGCCGGCGGGCGCGATCATGCCCTGGTCGAGTTGCGGCGGCGCTACCTCGCCCTGACCGACATCACCGCGCCCGCGGTGCTCGATCGCGTGCTCGCGATGTCGGTCGAGCGGCCGGAAGGAGCCCGTCCGGCATGAAAAAACCCGCCGCCGCCCCGGCCCGGATCGAGGTCGGGGAAACCGGCCCCGAGAGCTTCACCCTGGCGGTGACCGTCGACGGCCAGCGCTTCGAGTGCGGCCGCTACCTCAACCGCGCCGCTGCCCTTCAGGCCGGCCGGCTGTTCGTCCAGCGCAAGGAGGCGGAGGCGGTCGGACAGAAACGCCAGCCGCGCGCCAAGCGTTGAGGCCCGGCCGGGAAGCCCCTTGATGACCACCGCCGCGCCGCCCGTGATCGTCTGGTTCCGCCGCGATCTCCGTCTGGCCGACAATCCGGCCCTCGCCGAGGCCGCCGCGTCCGGCCGGCCGGTGATCCCGGTCTATCTCCACGACCCCGAGGCCGCCGGCGCCTGGAGCGACGGCGCCGCCAGCCGCTGGTGGCTGCACCACGCCCTCGGCGCGCTGGCCGAGGCCCTCGACCGTGCCGGGGCGCCGCTGCTGCGACTCCGCGGGCCGGCCGGGCCGGTGCTGGCCGATCTCGCCGCCGCCACCGGAGCCGAGCAGGTGCTGTGGAACCGCCGGATCGAGCCCTGGGCGGTGCGGCAGGAGGCCGAGGTCTGCCGCCGGCTCGCCGGCCGGGGCATCGGTTGCCGCTCGTTTCTGGCCTCGCTGCTGTTCGAGCCCGGCTCCATCCTCAACCGTGCCGGCGCCCCGTTCAAGGTCTTCACCCCGTTCTGGCGGGCCTGTCTCGCCGCCCCGCCGCCGCCCCGGCCGCTGCCGGCGCCGGCCCGGCTGCGTCCCGCCGCGGCGCTCCCCGGAAGCGAGGCGCTGGCGGCGTGGCGGCTGCTGCCGACGGCGCCCGACTGGTCGGCCGGGCTGCGGCGGACCTGGCAGCCGGGCGAGGATGCGGCGCTGCGGCGGCTGGCCGGTTTTCTCGACGACACCCTCCTTGAGTATGGTCAGGGCCGCGACCGGCCCGGGCGGGATCAGACCTCGCGGCTGTCGCCCCACCTGCAGTTCGGCGAACTCAGCCCGCGCCAACTCTTCCACGCCACCGCCGGTGCCGGCCCGTCGGCCGGCGCCGAGCGTTTTCTGGCGGAACTGGGCTGGCGCGAGTTCTCGGCCCACCTGCTCCATCAACACCCCGATCTGCCCGAACGGCCGCTGCGTCCGGAGTTCGAGGGCATGGCCTGGCGCTGCGACTCCGAAGCCCTCGAGGCCTGGCGGCACGGCCGCACCGGCTATCCGCTGGTCGATGCCGGCATGCGCCAGCTCTGGGCCACCGGCTGGATGCACAACCGGGTGCGGATGGTGGCCGCCTCGTTTCTGGTCAAGGACCTGCTGATCTCGTGGCGCGAGGGCGAGGCATGGTTCTGGGACACCCTGGTCGATGCCGATCTCGCCAGCAATGCCGCCAGCTGGCAGTGGGTGGCCGGCTGCGGCGCCGATGCCTCGCCCTTCTTCCGGGTCTTCAATCCCGTCCTCCAGGGCGAAAAATTCGATGCCGACGGCGCCTATGTCCGGCACTGGTGCCCCGAGTTGGCCGCCCTGCCCGACCGCTGGCTGCATCAGCCCTGGCGGGCTCCGGCCGAGACCCTGCGCCGGGCCGGGGTGACGCCGGGACAGAGCTGCCCGGCACCGCTGGTGGCCCACGACGAAAGCCGCCGCCGGGCGCTGGCGGCCTTCGCCGCCCTGAAAGGCGCGAGACAATCCCGCGGGACAGCGGACCCCGGCGATGACAAGACCGCCAAAGACGACGAATGAGGCCGGATCACGGACAGGATGCCCGGCACCGCCCGGAGTATTCGCCGAGTCCGGCTGCGACTGCCGCCCGACCATGCCGGCCGGCGTTTTTTGCCCGGACAAAAGCCGCCAAGCACGATGTACCGCGGCTCCAGGCAAATAAAGGATTGTTGGACTGAATTTATTGTCGGTCGTAACGGCGCAGAATCAGCGGACGCCGACTTGTGGTGACACCGCAAGCCGTATTATGAATATTGCTGTTGTTCCCGGCATCGGTCGACGCTATACCAGAGGCATCACCTTAATGGAGGACATTGACATGGCGACCGCGAGTCAAGAAGAACTGATGGAACTGACCGGCCAAATCGTGGCCGCCTATCTCTCGCGGACTGTGGTTCAGCCCGCCGACGTACCGGCCCTGATCAGCACGGTTCACCAGTCCCTGACTCTGCTTGGCCAGCCCCGCGAGCCGGTCGAGGCGGCCGTCGAGTTGAAGCCCGCGGTGCCGATCAAGAAGTCGGTGTTCCCCGACCACATCGTCTGCCTCGAAGACGGCAAGAAGCTCAAGATGCTCAAGCGCCATCTGGCCTCGTCCTATGGCCTCACGCCCGACGAGTACCGGAGCAAATGGGGGCTTGCCGCCGATTACCCGATGGTCGCGCCGAATTACGCCAAGGCCCGCTCGGATCTGGCCTTGAAGTTCGGCCTCGGCCGGCGGGCGGGGTAACCGCGTCGGACCTCCGGGGCGACCGGACCCGCCGCCGTCACTCTGACCTCCTGGAAAGTCCCGTCATGACCACCCTGTTCAGTCCGCTCGCAATCGGCACGCTTACGGTTCCGAACCGCATTTTCATGGCGCCGCTGACCCGCTGCCGGGCCGACGCCGACCATGTGCCGACCCCCCTGATGGCCGAATACTATGCCCAGCGCGCCAGCGCCGGGCTGATCATCGCCGAGGCGACGATGGCCATCGAGGGCCACTCGGCGTTCTGGATGGAGCCCGGAATCTATTCCGCCGCCCAGATCGCCGGCTGGCGGCAGACCACCGATGCCGTCCACGGTGCCGGCGGCCGGATTTTCCTCCAGATCTGGCACGGCGGCCGGGCCTGCCATCCCCTGCTCAACAACGGCGTTCAACCGGTGGCGCCGAGTCCGGTCGCGATCGTCGGCGACGAAGTCCACACCCCGGAGGGCAAGCGGCCCTACGTGGTGCCGCGCGCCCTCGGCGACGACGAACTGCCTGGCATCGTTGACGGCTTCCGCCGGGCAGCGGCCAACGCCAAGGCCGCCGGCTTCGACGGCATCGAGATCCATGGCGCCAACGGCTACCTGCTCGACCAGTTTCTCCGCGACGGCACCAATAAACGTCAGGGCCCCTACGGCGGCCCGGTCGAAAACCGGGCACGGCTGCTGTTCGAAGTTCTCGAAGCCAGTTGCGAGGTCTGGGGCAGCGGCCGGGTCGGCCTCCGCATCTCGCCGCTCAACAGCTACAACAGCATGATCGACAGCGACCCGGTTGGGCTGTCCCAATGGCTGGCTGGCCGCCTTGCCGCCTTCAACCTCGCCTATCTTCATGTCATGCGGGGGGATTTCTTTCAGCAGCAGAGCGGCGACATCCTGACTCCGATCCGGGCCGGCTACCCTGGCGTCCTGGTCGGCAACATGGGCTACAGTGCCGGGGAGGCCGAAAGCGCGCTCGCCTCGGGCCAGCTGGACGCCGTCGCGTTTGGCACCGGTTTTCTGGCCAACGCCGACCTGCCGGCCCGAATTATGACACGATCTCCGCTCAATCTGCCCGACCCAGCCACCTTCTACACCCCGGGACCGAAGGGCTATACCGATTATCCAAGCCTGACGAACACCTGATCGGGGTCCAGCAACAAAGAGAAGAGAGTCCATGCCGATCACCCTCTATCAGGCGTCCATACCGGTCTTTCAGACCATGCTGACGAATCTCTCGGGGATTCTGGTCAAGGCCGCCGCCTATGCCGAGGCGAAGAAGGTCGACCCGGCGGTATTGCTGGCGACCCGGATTTTCCCCGACATGTTTCCGCTCAGCCGTCAGGTTCAGATTGCCGCCGACTTCGCCAAAGGCGCCGGCGCCCGTCTGGCCGGCGTCGAGGTCCCGAGCTTCCCCGATTATGAAACGACTTTCGGCGAACTGCAGGTCCGGCTGGAAAAAACCCAGGCTTTTCTGGCCACCCTGCGAGCCGACCAGATCGACGGCAGCGAGGCCCGGCCGATCACGATCCGCGGCCATGGCCTGGAACTGCAGTTCAAGGGCCAGGACTATCTGACCGGCTTCGCCCTGCCCAACTTCTATTTCCACCTGACCGCCGCCTACGCGATTCTGCGCATGTGCGGTGTCGAACTGGGCAAGACGGATTTTCTCGGCCCGGTCTGAGCCGGCAACGGCGGCCCGGCCCCGATCCCGCCCGGCCCGCGAACCGCCCGCGCGGTTCTCTTGGGCTATCCCGGGGACCGGGGCTTTGCTACTCTCTCCCGCGAGGGAGGAAGGCCAGCCATGGGAGAGGGCCTGACGGTCCGGAAGGCTCGGGGCGCGTTCTTCACGCCGCCCGAGATCACCCGGTTCATCAGCGATTGGGCGGTGCGCACACCCGCCGACGCCGTGCTCGAGCCGTCCTGCGGCGAGGCGGCGTTTCTGCTTGCCGCCGGCCGCCGGCTCTCGGAGCTGGGCGGGGCCGGAGCCGCGCGCCTGCATGGCATCGAGATCCACGAGCCTTCGGCCGAGCGGGGGCGGACGGCGCTGCGCCGGGCCGGCTTCAACGCCGCCATCGGGGTCTGCGACTTCTTCGACTACCCCCCGACCCCGGGCTTCGACGCCGTGGTCGGCAACCCGCCCTATATCCGCTATCAGCAGTTTCGCGGTGAGGCCCGCGGCAAGTCGCTGGAGGCGGCGCTCGCCGGCGGCGTCCGCCTGACCGGACTGGCCAGTTCCTGGGCTGCCTTCGTAATCCACGCCAGCCAGTTCCTCAAGCCCGAGGGCCGGCTCGGTCTGGTGCTGCCCGCCGAGTTGCTGAGCGTCAACTACGCCGCCGAGGTCCGGCGGTTTCTGCTCCGGCGCTTTTCCCGGGTGCGGCTGGTGATGTTCGACACCCGCGTCTTTCCTGACGTGCTGGAAGAGGTGGTGCTGCTGCTGGCCGAGGGCAGCGGCGGCGCCGCCAGTTTCGAGGTCTTCCAGGCCCGCGACCTCGCCGAGCTGACCCGCCTCGATACCCATGCCTGGACCGGCTTCGACCTCGGCGCCATCGACAAATGGACGCCGGCCCTGCTGTCACAGGCGTCGTTCGGGGTCTATCAGGCGCTGTGCCGCCAGGGCGCCTTTTCGCCTCTGCTGGGTTGGGGCGAGACCTATCTCGGGGCCGTCACCGGCGCCAACGGCTTCTTTGCCGTCACCGAGGCCGAGGCGGTCGCCCGCCGGCTGCCCCGGCAGGATCTGCTGCCGATTTCGCCGCCGGGGGCACGCCATCTCTCGGGTCTCAGCTTCTCCCCGGCCCAGTGGCAGGCGCTCCGGGATGGCGGCGGCCGCTGCTGGCTTTTTTATCCCCATGCCGCAACGCCGGGTGCCGCCGCCCGCCGCCTGATCGCCCAGGGCGAGCGCGACAAGGTTGATCTGGCCTACAAATGCCGGGTGCGCAAGCCCTGGTGGCGGGTGCCGCTGGTCGCCCGGCCCGACCTGATCCTGACCTACATGAACCACGACCGGCCGCGGCTGGTCAGCAATGCCGCGGACGTCCACATCATCAACTCGGTCTATGGCGTCACCCTCCACCCGGCGCTGCGCGAGGCGGGCCGGGTGCTGCTGCCGCTGGCCGCGCTCAACAGCGTCACCCTGCTCGGCGCCGAAATGGTCGGGCGGGCCTATGGCGGCGGCCTGCTCAAGCTGGAACCGCGCGAGGCCGATACCCTGCCCGTGCCCCCCCCCGATGCCCTCGCCACCCTGGCGCCCCAGTTGGAGGCGCTGCGGGCACCGGTGCTGGCCGCGCTCGGCCGGGGTGAAACGGCCCGGGCGGTCGACCTCGTCGACGAGGTCGTGCTGAGCCGGCCGCTCGGACTCGGGCCGGACGAGCTTCGGGTGCTGCGCGAGGCCCGCGCCTTTCTCTTTGCCCGCCGGGTCGGGCGCGGCCGGATGCTGCCCGCGGCCAGGGACGAGAGCCATGGCCCGGATTGACGATCTCCTGGCCGGAGTGCTGGCCGAGCTGCCGGCCAAGCCCGAGGATGACGCCCGTCAGGCCGACAAGAAGGCCTACAGTGAACGGGTTTCCAAGCTGCTGGCCCTGGCCTTCGGCGAGGAGCTGCGCCGCCGCGGCATGCCCGAGGCCCGGCCCAGCCCGCCCGGCACGCTCGGCGACTCGGGAGCCGAGCGGCGCATCGCCGGCGGCATCGGCGCCAAGAAGGTCGATGTCACCTGGGCGACCGAGGAATGCGGCCTGATCCTCGGAATTTCGATCAAGACCATCAATTTCCGCGACGCCAAGACCCGTAATTTCCAGAAAAACCTGACCAACCGCCGCGCCGACATGCTGATGGAGGCGGTGACGCTCCATCGCCGCTTCCCCTATGCCGTGCTCGCCGGCTTCTTCTTTCTGGACAAGGAGGCGGCCAGCGACGGCACCGACAAGCGGCGCTCGACCCTGCTCAACGCCCACGCCCGTCTGCGCCTCTTTACCGGCCGCAACGACCCCGCCGGCCGCGACGAGCAATACGAAAAGCTCTATCTGGTGCTGCTCGACAGCTCGGGCGCGGCGCCGCCACTCCAGGCCTGGGAGGTCGGCAAACCCGGCCAGCCGGTCGCCCTCGACGAGATTTTCACCGGCCTCGCCGATCTGGTCGCCGAACGCAATCCCGACTTCTACGAGGCCCTCGACGGCTGTCTCGGCCGGGCCTCGGCATAGCTGGCATCCCCGCCGCCGGCGCGCCGACAGGCGGGTCAGCCATTCTTTTTGGCCCGCACCGGAGGTATAACGGCGCTCACCCGGACCGGGCAAAGGGGGACCACCATGAGCCGACGTCGCATCGCCGCCGTCTGTGCCGTACTGATGCTGGCCACCGGCCCTGCGGGCGCCGGTGAAGGCGGCATCGGGCTCGGTGAAGTCTTCGGCTTCAGCGCCGACGACCAGACCAACCTCACGGTCACCGATCGCGAACTGGGCAGCCTCGGCTGTATCATCGCCGGAGCCGGAACCGGAGTCGCCGCGGTGCTGTTCGGCGGCGTCGCGATCATCGCCACCCGCGGCCAGGGCGCCGCCACCGCAACCACCGTCGCCGTGCCGGTGCTCGCCGCGACCATGACCGCCGCCTGCGCCTTCGGCTCCCAGGCCGCACCGGGCTTCGCCTGGCTGCGGCGCAACGCCGACGTCCTGCTGGGCAAGGTCATCAACACCATCCCCGCCGACCCGCTGGTCAAGGTGCTGCCGGGGATCAAGCCCGGCCCCTGACGGCGTCGCGGCGATTCGGAATCCGGCCGAAGGGCCGACCAGGACTCGCCAGCCGGTTCGGGTTGAGCTATCATGGCGGCTATGGCATCCCCCGCGCGCAAGCCGCCGGCCGGCACCTCCAGCGACACCGCAGACATTCTCGCGGCGATCCACGATCTTGGCGAGCGGATGGAGCGGCGGTTCGCCAAAGTCGAGACCACGGTCGGCAACCTCGGGGCCAGCGTCGGCGCCCTCGAGACCACGGTCGGCAGCCTCGGGGCCTCCGTTTCCCGGCTGGAGACCGACGTCGCCGAGATCCGGGGCGAGCAGAAGGAGCATCGCCGGGACACTGGCCGGCTACAGCAGGATGTCGCGGAGCTGAAGGGCCGGATTCCGGGTATCGAGGGTCAGCTGCGCTTAATCCCGACCCTCTGGCAGCTGGCTTGGCTGATCTTCGCGATCTTCGGCGCTTCGTTCGTGCTGATCCGCTTCGCCGGCCCTCACTGACCCCGGGCGGCCACCCGCCCCGGCCATCATCAGCCCGAGGTCGCGCTCGGCGGCGGCGGCTGGCCGTTCACCGACGATCCGGCCCTCGAACATCACCAGAATGCGATCGGCCAGACCGAGCAGTTCGTCGAGTTCGGCCGACACCAGCAGGATCGCGGTGCCGGCCGCCCGCAGCGCCAGCAACTGGCGGTGGATGAACGCAACGGCGCCGATATCGACGCCGCGGGTCGGCTGGCCGACCAGCAGCAGCGCCGGCCGCCGGCCGATCTCGCGGGCCAGCACCAGCTTTTGCTGGTTACCGCCGGAAAAATCGCCGGCCGGCAGCCGCGGCTCGGCCGGCCGGATATCATAGGCCGCCATCCGGGCGCCCGAGGCCGCCATCGCGCGGCCCGGATGCAGCATCACCCCGCCCGCCGCCCCCAGGAGATCGTTTTCCCAGGCCGGCAGAGCCGCGAGCAGCCCGAAGCGCAGCCGGTCCTCGGGAACATGAGCGATGCCGGCCCGGCGCGCGGCAGCGGCATCGGCGGGCAGCGGCCGGCCGCCGACGGTAACCCGCCCGGCCGCCAGCGGCCGCATCGCGGCCAGCGCCTCCAGCAGCTCCGACTGGCCGTTGCCGCTGACCCCGGCGATGCCGACGATCTCGCCTGCCCGCACCTGGAAGCCGAGCCCGCGCACCCGGCTCCGCCCGCGGTCGTCCCGAACCTCCAGCCCCTCGACCTCCAGCACCGGTGCGCCGGGCTCGGCCGGCGGCCGGGACAGGGCCAGACTGACCGGCTGGCCGACCATCGCCTCGGCCAACCGGTCGGCGCTGGTTTCGGCGGTCGCGGTCTCGTGGACCACGGCCCCCCGGCGCATCACCGTCACGCGGTCGGTCACCGCCATGATCTCCTTCAGCTTGTGGCTGATCAGAATCACGGTCCGGCCTTCGGCGGCAAGCGCGCGCAGGATGGTGAAAAGGTGTCCGGTCTCGCCCGGAGTCAGCACCGCGGTCGGCTCGTCGAGAATCAGCAGCCGGGCGCCGCGATGAAGCGCCTTGAGGATTTCCAGCCGCTGGCGGACTCCCACCGGCAGCTCGGCCACCGGACCCTCGGCGGGAACCTCCAGCCCGTAGTCGCGGCCGAGCCGGGCCAGCGCGGCCCGCGCCCGTGCCCGACCCGGGCCGAGCCCGCAGCCGCCCTCGGCCCCGAGCATCAGGTTTTCCAGCGCCGAAAAGCTCTCGACCAGCATGAAGTGCTGATGAACCATGCCGATGCCGGCCGCGATCGCCTCGCGCGGACCATGCCCGTCCAGCCGCCGGCCATCGACCCGGATTTCACCGCCCTCGGCCCTGACCGAGCCATAGACGATGCTCATGATCGTTGATTTGCCGGCGCCGTTCTCGCCGACCAGACCGTGGATCGTGCCCGCCGCCACCGTCAGCGATACCGCCCGGTTGGCCCATACACGGCCAAACCGCTTGTCGATGCGGACGGTTCGGAGTGCCTCCATCGATCGGACTCCCTACCCTTGATCACGGCCCCGCCCGGTCCATCTCGCTAGCGGAACAGACAACCAAGACATCGTTACGTATAAAGCATTACAATTCGAGGCTTGTCAGGGTGCGTCGCTCCAGCATAGGCTTTTATCGTAAGGCCGACAGCGGCGCCAGCCCGGGAATGCCCAACGTTATCGACCAAATCATACGGCAGCCAAGGAAAATTTGGGATGGGAGACTGTCGGTCGAAACCATCGATCGCCCTGGTCGATAGCAATCCGAACGATCGCAAGGCTCTGGCGCACGCCATTCAGAGCTTTTATTCCGTTTCCCAGTTCACCGATGCCGATTCCGCTTTGGACGGCCTGCGCCGGGCCGCGCCGGCGCTGATCATTGTCGACGAGATGGTCACGCCCTGCGGCGCCTATGATTTCGTCTCCATGGTCCGGGCCGACCGGACACTGGCCGAGATTCCGGCGGTGGTGGTGTCCGCGCTCGACCTCAAGAACGTCAAGGATTCGATCCGCCGCTGCGGCGGCAACGGCTACCTGCCGAAAGCCTGGAAACCCGGCGGCGCGCTCAAGACCATCTCCGTGACCCTCAACAAGGCGGTGGAACGGAAATGGGAGACCCTGCCCGAACTCCAGCGCGAAGCCTTGAAGGGCACGCTGGCAATCATGAACAAAATCCCGGAAGCGCTGGCGGCGGGAACGCCGATCAGCTACACCGAGTTCAAGAAAACCTGCGTCCCACTGGTCAATCTGATCTACCTGACCGACGTCAAGGGACTGCTCGATGCGGTCAAGGAATACGACAACTATACCTTTGCCCACTCCTTCAAGGTCGGCACCATGCTGGCCATGTTCGGCTGCGCCATCGGCCTCAAGGACCGTGATCAGATCCTGCTGGCCAGCGGTGGCCTGCTCCACGATGTCGGCAAGATGGCGATTCCCCTCGAGGTGCTGAACAAGCCGGGCAGGCTCGAGGCCGAAGAGTGGACGATCATGAAGAGCCATGTCCCGACCACGATGGAGTTCCTGGCCACCTGCGGCGACATCCCCAAGGGGGCGCTGATCATCGCCGGCCAGCATCACGAGAAGCTGGACGGCACCGGCTACCCCCATGGTCTCGCGGGGATGCAACTCAACGAACTGGCGCGCATGGCGGCAATCGTGGACATCTTTGGCGCCCTCACCGACCGTCGCAGCTACAAGCCGGCGATGGACTCCGAGGCCGCCCTCAAGATCATGAGCCGGCAGATGGCGGCCCAGATCGACATGGACCTGCTCAAGATGTTTCGCGAGGTCGTGCTCGACCAGACCCGCTGACGGACGCCTCTCTGCGGGCAAGCACGGATGGCACGGGAATCGCGCGGAAAGGCTTGGAAGTTTGGGCAAAAACTTGATAGTCGACGAGCGGGCGGATGCGACCGGGCCGCCGGACCAACCGGAGCGCCGGCACGAAGACGGCGAACCGGCTGAACAGGACGTACGAGGGGAGAGGCAACGGTGAATACCGTGGTGGTCTGGTTCCAGGGGTTCGTCCTCGGGGTGGCGATTGCGGCTCCGGTGGGGCCGATTGGTCTGCTCTGCATCCGGCGGACGCTTGAACACGGGCAGGCCGTGGGCTTTGCCACCGGCATGGGCGCCGCCGTCGCCGACACCATCTATGGCGCCATCGCCGCCTTCGGGGTCAGCGCCCTGCTGGTCTTCCTCAGCGGCCACGAATCCTCCTTCCGCCTGTTTGGCGGCCTGTTTCTGCTGGCGGTGGCGGCACGGACCTACTTCAAGACCGCCACGGCCGGCGACGACCCGGTTCCCGATGAAAAGACCTGCGTCGGCGGTTTCGTCACCGGCCTGACCCTGACCCTGACCAATCCGGTGACCATGCTTGCCTTCGTCGGCCTCTTCGCCGGCGCCGGGGTCACCGGCAAGCTGGAGTTTCTCGACGCCGCGATTCTGGTCTGGGGCGTGTTCATCGGGGCCTCGGCCTGGTGGCTGACCCTGAGTTCCGGGGTGGCGCTGGTCCGCCATCGCATCTCCGAAGACCGCCTCTCCGTGATCAACCATGGCACCGCCATCGCCCTCGCCCTCTTTGGCGTCTGGGCGGTGGTGACGTCGCAGCTCTGAGCCCCTTTCCTCCTGGTGAGACAATCCCATGACCCCCGAGTCCCTTGAGGTTCGTCGCAAGCGCCTGCGGTTCCGGGCCTGGCACCGCGGCATGCGGGAGTCCGACCTGCTGCTCGGCAACTTCGCCGACGCCCATGCCGGCGGCTTCGACGAGGCGCAACTCGACCGCTTCGAGACCCTGCTTGAGGTCGCCGACGCCGACATCTATAACTGGTATGCTGGTCGCGAGCCGGTGCCGCCCGAATACAACCACGACGTCATGGCGCTGCTGCAAGCCTTCCGCATCGTCGACACCGCGCAAAACTGATCCCCCCCCGGAACCTCGCCCCGCCCCCCGTGCCCAAGTTCGACCTCACACCGGGCCGCGCCGGCCGCCTGCTGATCGGTGGCGCCCCCGAGGGCCACGATGTCCGGGTGCTGCTGGACCTCGCCCAGCGCGCCGGCCCGGCCGGGCTGCTTCACGTCGCCCTCGACGACAGCCGGGCCGCCCGGCTGGCCGAGGCGCTGGGATTCTTCGCCCCGGCCCTGGAGGTACTGTCCTTCCCGGCCTGGGACTGCCTGCCCTATGACCGGGTCTCGCCCAATCCGGCGATCGTCAGCCGGCGCATCGAGACCCTCTGCCGCCTGATCGAGCCGGCACGCGCGCCCCGCATCCTGCTGACCACCATCGCCGCGATGGTTCAGAAGGTGCCGCCGCGCGCGGCGCTCCGCCCGGCCAGCTTCCGGGCCGCGATCGGCGAACGGCTGGACCTGGAGCGGCTGCAAAAGTACCTCAGCCACAACGGCTATTCCCGTGCCCAGACCGTGCGCGAGCCGGGCGAGTACGCGATCCGCGGCGGCATCATCGATCTCTTCCCGCCCGGCACCGAGGAACCGCTGCGCCTCGACCTCTTCGGCGACGAACTCGATGGCGTGCGCGCCTTCGATCCGCTCAGCCAGCGCACCACCGACAAGCGGGACCGCATCGACCTCAAGCCGATGGCGGAGCTGTTTCTCGACGACCCCTCGATCGCCCGCTTCCGCTCGGGCTATCGCGAGCTGTTCGGTGCCATCAACGACCAGGATCCGCTCTATCAGGCCGTCAGCGCCGGGCGCAAGCATCCGGGCATGGAGCACTGGCTGCCGCTGTTCCACGGCAGCCTGGAAACCCTGTCCGACTACCTGCCGTCGGCGATCATCAGTCTCGATCCCCAGGCCGAAGAGGCGCGCGACGCCCGTTTCGCCCAGATCGCCGACTTTTTCGAGGCGCGCAAGAGCCTGCGCCACGTCGAGCGCGCCGCCGGCACCGCGCCCTACAAGCCGCTGCCCGCCGACCGGCTCTATCTCGACAAGACCGGCTGGGAGCTGATTCTCGGCTGCCACGCCGTGGCCCAGCTTTCACCCTTCGGGGTGCCGCCGGGCCTGATCGGCCAGTTGGACGCCGGCGGCCGGCGCGGCCACGATTTCGCCGAGGCCCGCGCGCGGCCCGATCAGAACGTCTTCGACGCCGTCCACGAGCACATCGTCGACCTCGCGACCGCCGGTCGGCGGGTCATGGTCGCCGGCTACAGCCCGGGCTCGCGCGACCGCCTGCTCTCGGTGCTGGCCGACCACGGCATCACGGGGCTGAAGCCCGCCGATTCCTGGCCCGACGCCCAGGTTTTCCCCCGCGGCACCCTGGCCATGATCGTGCTCGGCATCGAGCACGGCTTCGTCGCCGGCGACCTCGCCGTGATCACCGAGCAGGACATTCTGGGCGACCGCCTCGCCCGGCCGCCCAAGAAGCGCCGCCGCGCCGCCAACTTCATCGCCGAATCCTCCAGCCTCGCCGCCGGTGACCTGGTGGTTCATGTCGAATACGGCATCGGCCGCTTCGACGGCCTCGAAACTGTGACCGCGGCCGGCGCGCCCCACGACTGTCTGCGCATCCTGTACGACGGCAACGAAAAGCTGTTCGTGCCGGTCGAAAACATCGAGATGCTGTCGCGCTTCGGCTCCGACGAGGCCGGGGCGCAGCTCGACAAGCTCGGCGGCACCGCCTGGCAGGGCCGCAAGGCCCGGGTCAAGAAGCGGCTGAAGGACATGGCAGAGGCGCTGCTGCGCATCGCCGCCGAGCGCGAGTTGCGCCGGGGCGAGGCCCTGGCCGCGCCCGAGGGCCTCTATGCCGAGTTCGCCGCCCGCTTCCCCTACCCCGAAACCGAGGACCAGCTGACCGCGATCGCCGATGTCGTCGAGGACATGGCCTCGGGGCGGCCGATGGACCGGCTGGTTTGCGGCGATGTCGGCTTCGGCAAGACCGAGGTCGCGCTGCGCGCCGCCTTCGTCGCCGCGCTCTCGGGCCAGCAGGTGGCGGTGGTGGTGCCAACGACCCTCCTGGCCCGCCAGCATCACCGCACTTTCACCGAGCGCTTCAAGGGACTGCCGGTGGTGGTCGAGCAACTGTCGCGGCTGGTCACGGCCAAGGACACCACCCGGGCCAAGAAGGGGCTGGCCGACGGCACCGTCGACATCATCGTCGGCACCCACGCCCTCTTGTCGAAGACCATCGGCTTCAAACGCCTGGGACTGGTGATCGTCGACGAGGAGCAGCATTTCGGGGTCAAGCAGAAGGAGCGCCTGAAGGAACTCCGGGCCAACGTCCATGTCCTGACCCTGACCGCGACGCCGATCCCCCGGACGCTCCAGATGGCGCTCTCGGGCGTGCGTGAGCTGACGGTGATCGCCACGCCGCCGGTCGACCGCCTCGCGGTGCGGACCTTCGTGCTGCCGTTCGATCCGGTGGTGGTGCGCGATGCCATCTTGCGCGAGCATTACCGCGGCGGCCAGAGCTTCTATGTCTGTCCGCGCATCGAGGACATTCCCAAGGTCACGGAGCGCATCCGCGAACTGGTGCCCGAGGTCAAGATCGTCACCGCCCACGGCCAGATGTCGGCCTCGGAACTGGAAGAGGTGATGACCGCCTTCGATGATCGCGCCTTCGATGTTCTGCTGGCCACCAACATCATCGAGTCCGGGCTCGACATCCCCAACGCCAACACCATGATCATTCACCGCGCCGACCTCTTCGGCCTCGCCCAGCTCTATCAGCTGCGCGGCCGGGTCGGGCGCTCGAAGCTGCGCGGCTATGCGTACCTGACGTACAGCCCCAAAGGTACGCTTTCCGGGGCGGCCCAGCAGCGGCTGCATGTCATCGAGACCCTGGATACCCTCGGCGCCGGCTTCCAGCTCGCCTCCCACGACATGGACATCCGGGGCGCCGGCAATCTCCTGGGCGAGGAACAGTCGGGCCATATCAAGGAGGTCGGCGTCGAACTCTATCAGCATATGCTGGAGGAGGCGGTGGCCACCGCCCGGGCCGGCGGCGGCGGCGCCGCCGCCGAGGAGCGCTGGACGCCCCAGATCAACCTCGGCATGCCGGTGCTGATCCCCGAGGCGTACGTCTCGGATCTGGCCGTACGTCTCGGCCTCTACCGCCGCATCGCCGATCTCGCCGACCGCGCCGAAATCGACGCCTTCGCCGCCGAGATGATCGATCGCTTCGGCCGGCTGCCGGCCGAGGTCGAGAACCTGCTCGAAGTGGTGGCGATCAAGCAGCTGTGCCGCCTCGCCAATGTCGAGCGGGTCGACGCCGGCCCCAAGGGCGCGGTCCTGACCTTCCACCACAACAGCTTCAGCCACCCGGACCGGCTGGTGCGCTACCTCGCCAGCCAGTCGGGCACGGTCAAACTCCGCCCCGACCACAAGCTGGTCAGCCTGCGCGCCTGGGACGCCCCAGAGATGCGGCTCAAGGGCACCCTCAGACTGATGAAGGACATCGCGGCGCTGGCAGCCGCGCCCTGATGCCGATTTTTTGACGGTCGGCATCAAATTTCGGATATCCCTGATTGTTATCGGTGCGATCGAAATGCTGAACTCAATATTCGGCTGGTGTCCGCCAGCCTCGGATCCTATCATCACATCATTCCCATGCTTCCGAAGTGATGATAGAATCCGGGGCGGCAGATCGGGGACGCCGGGTATCCGGGAGACGCGGAGAGACGACAATGGCTGAGGGTAGCTTTTCGGGACGGTTCAGGGTCGGAACCCGTATCTACACCGGATTTTTCATCGTCCTCCTGCTGCTGGTCGCGGTTTCGGCGGTCGGCTATCGCGGACTGACCGCGGCCGACGGCAGCTTCAAGGTCTATGCCGACATGGCCGGCGATGCCCTGTTGGCCGAGCGGGTCAAGGGCGATGTCGCCAACCTCCGCCGCACCGTCGTGCTCTATACCGAACGCGGCGAAGGCGAGGCCGAGGTCCGCCGGTTGCTGAAGGCGCTGAGGCCAAACCTGGAGACGGTGCTGAAGGGCGCCAACAGCGCCGCCGAGCGGGCCAATGCCGAACGCATGATCGGTCTCTTTGACGGCTACGCCGGCGATTTTGACGCCCTGGTCCGGATGAGCCAGGCCCGCGACACCCTGGTCGGCGACACCCTGACCCCGCTCGGTCTGCGCATGCGGACGACTCTGACCGACACCATCGCCGGCGCGGTCAAGGACGGCGCCTTCGAGACCGCGGCCCGCGCCGGCATGGCCCAGGAAGCCCTGATGCGGGCGCGCCTCAACGCCAACAAGTTCCTCGGTACCCCCGACCAGAAGCTGGCGGACACCGTTCAGGACATCACCCGCGAACTGATCGCCCTCGTCACCGACCTGCTGCCCAGGGTAACGGTCCCCGCAGCCGCGGAGCGCCTGAAACAGACGGTCGAGGATGCCCGCGCCTATGCCGCCGGCTTCGACAAGGTGAAGGTCACCACCTTCGAGATCGCCAGCCACGTATACAAGGGCATGGCCGGCAAGGCCCGGGAGTTCAACGACCTCGCCGACGCCAACGGCACCACCATGAGCAAGGCCCAGGACGAGCTTCAGGCCCGGACCGGGGAGTCGATCGCCCAGTCGATCCTGATCGCCGTGACCTTTTCCGGGCTGGCGGTGCTGATCGGCCTGATCTTCGCCTGGTTCGTCGCCCGCAGCATCACCCGGCCGGTCGGCAGCATGACCGGCGCCATGACCAGCCTCGCGGCGGGCGATCTCGCGGTCGCGGTGCCGGCGCTGGCCGATCGGGACGAAATCGGCGAAATGGCCAAGGCGGTCCAGGTCTTCAAGGACAACGCCATCGAAAAGGAGCGGATGGACGAGGCCGAACGGCAGCGTCTGGAGGCGGAGCGCCGGGCCGCCGAGGCCCAGCAGGCGCGCGAGCAGGCGATCGGCCGGGAAATCGCGGCGCTGATCGACGCGGTCTCCCGGGGCGACCTGACCTCGCGCCTGGATCTGACCGGCAAGGACGGTTTTTACCGCACCATGAGCGAGGGCATCAACCGCCTGACCGATACCGTTCAGGGCGCGGTCGCCGACATCGCCCGGGTGCTGGGCGCGCTCGCCGACGGCGATCTCAACCAGCGGATCACCAAGGAATACCAGGGCGATTTCGATACCCTGAAATCCGACGTCAACGCCACCTCGGCCAAGCTCGCCGACATCGTCGGCCAGATCAGCGACGCCACCGAGGCGATCTCCCAGGCCTCGGCCGAGGTCTCGTCGGGCAGCGCGGACCTGGCCGAGCGTACCGAGCAGCAGGCCTCCAGCCTCGAGGAAACCGCGGCCTCGATGGAGCAGTTGGGCGCCACCGTGCGCACCAGCGCCGAGAGCGCCCAGCGCGCCAACGCCATGGCCGCCGAGGCGCGCGCCGCCGCCGAACAGGGTGGCTCGGTCGCCGGCTCGGCAATCGAGGCGATGCGGGCGATCGCCGACGCCAGCCGCAAGATCACCGACATCATCGGTGTGATCGACGAGATCGCCTTTCAGACCAACCTTTTGGCCCTCAATGCCGCCGTCGAGGCGGCGCGGGCCGGGGATGCCGGCAAGGGCTTCGCCGTGGTGGCGCAGGAGGTGCGGGTGCTGGCCCAGCGCTCGGCCCAGGCCTCGAAAGAGATCAAGACCCTGATCCTCAACAGCGACAATCAGGTCCAGAACGGCGTGGAACTGGTCAAGAAGGCCGGGGATTCGCTGTCGGGCATTGTCCAGGGTGTCCATCAGGTCGCGACCCTGATCAGCGAAATGGCCTCGGCCAGCGCCGAGCAGGCCTCGGCCCTCGACGAGATCAACTCGGCGGTGGCGGCGATGGACGAAATGACTCAGAAGAATGCCGCGCTGGTCGAGGAGACCACGGCGGCGGCGCAGTCGATGTCGGGCCAGGCGTCCGACCTCCGGCAGCAGATGGCGTTCTTCAAGCTCGCCCAGACCGGCCAAGCCCCGGCCCACCACGCGCCGCCGCCCCGGCCGGCTTATGCCGTGCCGGCGGCCAAGGCGTCGCCCGCGCTCCGTCCGGCGGCAGCCGGCCGCAAACCCGCGGCGCCGGCCCCCAAGGCCGCAGCCGTCCGCAAGCCGGCAGGCCAGCGGCCGCTCCATCATGCCGGCGCCGCGGGCGACGATGACGAATGGCGGGAGTTCTAAGCCGCGGCCCGGGGGCCCCATTCGATAAGGCATTGACAGCCATCGATAAAGCTACGGGCGTCGCCGTCCGGGCCAAAAACCTCCGCGCCCTCGAGTTTCGCTCATCCTTCGCGATCTGCTGTGGTATATAACCGCGCTTTAACCTGAAGCGGGGCGAACGGCGATGGTCAGGCTCGCAACCACTCTCCTGTTCCTTGCCGGGGCCGGGTTGGTCGGCCTTTATTTTCTTTACGACCAGTACACCGGCGAGTTGCCGGACTATTACCGGCTGTCCGATTACCGGCCGCCGACGGTTACCCGTGTCCATGCCGGCGACGGCCGGATTCTTGCCGAGTTCGCTTCCGAGCGCCGGGTCTTCATCCCGATCGAGGCGATGCCCAAGCGCCTGCTCCATGCCTTTCTCGCCGCCGAGGACAAGAATTTCTATACTCATCCCGGCGTTGATTTGCTGGGCATCCTGCGCGCCTCGCTGTCTAATCTCGGCCATATCGGCGGCGACCACCGGCTGAAGGGCGCCTCAACGATCACCCAGCAGGTGGCCAAGAACTTCCTCCTGACCAACGAGGTTTCGTTCACACGCAAGATCAAGGAAGCCATGCTGGCCCTGCGTATCGAGCAGGCTCTCTCCAAGGACCGCATCCTCGAGCTTTATCTCAACGAAATCTATCTTGGCAACCGCTCCTATGGCGTCGCGGCCGCGGCGCTCAATTACTTCAACAAATCGCTCGACGAGCTGACGATCTCGGAGGCCGCCTTTCTGGCCGCCCTGCCCAAGGCGCCCAACACCTACGGCAGCGAGCGCCAGCATCAGGCGGCGCTGAGCCGGCGCAACTGGGTGATCGCGCGCATGGCCGAGGATGGCGCGATCAAGGCCGCCGAAGCCAGGACCGCCAGCGCCGAACCCCTGACCATCCGCCACCGCACCGCCACCGAGCAGGTCACCGCCGAGTATTACGCCGAGGAGGTGCGGCGCGAACTCTCCAAGCACTTCGGCGACAAGCAGCTGTACGAGGGCGGGCTCTCGGTGCGGACGCCGATGGACCCCCGGGTGCAGGAAATCGCCGACAAGGCGCTGAAGGCCGGTCTGTCCGGCTACGACCGCCGCCATGGCTGGCACGGCACCCTGACCCGTCTGCCCACCCTCGCCTCCTGGCCGGAGAAGCTGGCGCTGGTCCGCCTGCCCAAGGGCAGCGAGAAGTGGCGGCCGGCGGTGGTGCTGGAAACCGGCAAGGACAGCGCCACCATCGGCTTCGTCAACTCGCTGACCGGCCGCATGCCCTTCGCCGAGATGAAGTGGATGCGCCCGGCCCTGGAGGACGGCGCCGTCGGCGCCGAGCCGCGCAAGCCCGGTGATATTTTTCAGCCCGGCGACGTGCTGATGGTCGAAGCCATCGGCAACGGCGAGAGCTACAGCCCGCGCCAGATGCCGAAAATCCAAGGCGGCCTCGTGGCCATGGACCCTCACACCGGCCGGGTGCTGGCCATGAGCGGCGGCTTCAATGCCGCGACCAGCCAGTTCAACCGCGCGACCCAGGCGATGCGCCAGCCGGGATCGGCCTTCAAGCCCTTCGTCTATCTCACCGCCCTCAATAACGGCTTCACGCCCTCGTCCCTCATTCTCGATGCCCCCTTCGAATACAATCCCGGCCACGGCCAACCGATCTGGCGGCCCGAGAACTATCACCAGGACTATTATGGGCCGACGCCGCTGCGGGTCGGCATCGAGAAGTCGCGCAACCTCATGACCGTCCGTCTCGCCGACAAGATCGGCATGGATAAAGTCAAGGCCACGGTCGAGAAATTCGGCATCATCGATAATTTTCAGCCCTACCTGCCGATGGCGCTGGGCGCCGGCGAAACCACGGTGCTGCGCCTGACCACCGCCTATTCGATGCTGGTCAATGGCGGCAAGCGGATCACGCCGGCGATCATCGACCGGGTTCAGGACCGTACCGGCAAAACCCTGTTCCGCCACGACGACCGCCCCTGCGCCGGTTGCGTCGGCGCGCCCTGGCGCCCCGGCCTTGCCGCCCCGGCGGTGCCCGACGGCCGCGAGCAGATCGAGGACCCGCGCACCTGCTACCAGATCGTCAACATCATGACCGGGGTCG
>SERZ01000514.1_pt1 | contig 25980 bp, 21 predicted proteins | sample 3171461 | NCBI WGS metagenome assembly SERZ01 (sample SAMN06051861, study PRJNA518727) | freshwater metagenome | biome: subpolar coniferous forest; feature: holomictic lake; material: water; isolation source: holomictic Lake 227, 6 m depth | place: Canada: near Kenora, Ontario | collected... | reverse complement strand
TACGATCGTTGATCGCCCAAAACCGGAATAGCGGAATTTTGGTCTTTCTGAACGATTTCCATGATTCTTTTCGCTCTATCCGTGTACAACCCTATCCCTTCCCAATACGGGGCGCAGAAAAGCTTCTGCAAGAGAAGGCCGTCATCATCAAACCACCGGGGCAGCACTCCGCCCAGAAAATAGCCGCTGTTTCGAAATACGTCCACGGCAGCCCCTACCCAGGGTGACCCCAGTTTCAGCCAGACCTGAATCACTTCCACACCCTGGCGCCTTACCTCATGCTCCATCTTTTCCACCGACGATTCCAGGTCTGCTCCGGTTTCCTGAAAGGTCACCCGGGCAACCGAGGCGAAATCAAAAATCCTGATCTGGAACACAGTTGCACACTCTTGAGGCAATGTCTCCAGCGAGGGGGAGAAGAATCGTGATTCAACCATTCCGGAGTAAAGAAACTGCAAGGCATGGGTATATACAGCCGGGAGATAGATTCGGTGCGGCCTTTGCGTTACAGGCCGGTATGCCGCCATGCATGCCACCCGGCCCTGGCCGCCCTTCTCGGCCGCAAAGGCTGCGGCCGGCATGAGGGCAAGCTCGAGGCCCATCTCCACAGCTCCCAGATCATGCCAGTTCTTCTGAAGATGGGTATGCTGACACACCGGCTCGCCGAATATTCCGGCAACCCAAGGTCTGGACGGTGTCCACCGGTGAAACAGAAACCATTGCAGACTGTTATTGATTCCTTGAGCCCGGTATGACTTGAGAACCAATCCGGCTGCGGATTCATAGATACCCTCATAAGGGGATGATTGAACCGCATGAGTCACCCCCACCACCTGGCCGGATTCGTTACGCGCCACAATGGAACAACAATTCCCGGCGGCATTGGCGCGGATCAAAGCATCGGGATCGTAATACAGGCGTATGGGGTAGTTATCCCCATATACGTCCCGAAACAGATCTGCAATGCCAGGTGCATCTTCAGGTCTGAAAAAGTCTATGACAACGGTATGCCCGTCTCGGGTCTGGATGGGGCGGTCCTGCTCTTCCATGCAAAGGATTTTCAATCTCGGTTTCCTAATTTCCGTAATTGTATTTTCAGTCTCAATGTTTAGGCGATTTGATTGATTAATGCTCCCGGTTTTATAATATGAACCATAATTTCGATATAGTTGATAACAAACTCCTTTTACCGAACAACCGTGGATGAATGCTTGCTTTCCCAGCGTTTGTCCAGATAATACAGGATCGGAACCGTCATTCGTGAAAAGAGAAGCGACGCCACTTCTCCTGCCATCAGGCTGATGGCAAGGCCCTGAAAAATAGGGTCAAACAATATGACTGATGCGCCCACAACCACGGCGGCAGCAGTCAACATCATGGGCCGAAAGCGAACGGCTCCTGCGTCAATGACCGCCAGATCAAGGGGCATGCCCTGGGCCACTCGAATTTCAATAAAATCCACCAGGATGATGGAATTTCGAACCACAATTCCAGCCCCGGCAATGAAGCCGATCATGGAGGTGGCTGAAAAAAATGCACCCATCAGCCAGTGAGCCGGCAATATGCCGATCAGGGAAAAGGGAATGGCCATCATGATGACCAGCGGCGTGGAAAACGACTGAAACCAGCCCACCACGAGTACAAAAATAATGACCAGAACCACGGCGAAAGCCATTCCCAGATCCCGGAACACCTCGTAAGTAATGTGCCACTCGCCGTCCCACTTCATGGCGAATTTGCGATCGCTGTCCGGAAGGCCAGCAGTATGCTGAGCAATTTTATACCCTTCCGGAAGGGTGATTGCATCTATTTTTTTCTGCATTTCCAGAATGGCGTAAACCGGGCTTTCTCTTTCACCTGCCACATCCCCGATCACATAGACCACCGGCATCAGATTCTTATGATAAATGCTGCGCTCGGATTCTGTCTTTTTAGCCACAATCAGCGCCGAAAGCGGTACCAGACGATTTGCTGCGCCTGCGATCTTGATGGTCTCAAGTTTTTCAATTCCAGCACGGTCCTTCAGGGGTAGTTGGAGAATGATGGGGACATCTTCTTTTTCCCTGGGCTGGTGCAGCAGGCCGGTCTGTTTTCCGGAAAGCGCCAGTTCCAATGTCCCTGCAATCTGGGCTACGCTGATGGCATGTAGTGCGGCTTTTTCCTTGTCCACCACCAGATCAAACCTGGGCTGGCTATCTTCCATGTACCAGTCCACATCCACAACTCCAGCAGTCTGCTCGAAAATCTGGCGGATTTGAAGGGCGATTTCCCGCTGTCGTTCGTAGTCGGGGCCATAGACTTCGGCGATCAATGTGGATAATACCGGAGGTCCTGGCGGGACTTCGGCTACTTTGACTCTTGCGTTAAAACGGTTGGCGATTTTTTCAAGAGGCGGCCGGACCCGCTTGGCGATTTCGTGACTTTGCTGACCGCGCTTTCCTTTTCCAACCAGATTGACCTGAATGTCCGCCATATAAGCGCCCTTCCGCAGATCGTAATGCCGGACCAGGCCGTTAAAATTAAAGGGACCGGAGATCCCAACATGAATCTGATAGTCAATTACTTCTTTGACAGTTTTCAGATAATCTCCCATTTCCAGACCGGCGGCAGCGGTCTCTTCAAGGGTTGCGCTTTCCGGCATGTCTATAATGACCTGAAATTCGCTCTTGTTATCAAAGGGAAGCATCTTGACCTTTACCAAGCTGACGCCCACCATTGCACAGGCTATCAGCAGCATGGCCGCGACGGCCGCTAAAAATATCCAGCGCCAGAATGCAACTTCAATCAGGGGGGTCATGACCTTACGGTAAAGCCGGGTGCTCCAGTCTTCGGTTTCAGCGTGAGCCGGGCCGTCATGATGGCGAATAAGCCTTAAAGATGCCCATGGCGTTACAATGAAAGCAACCATAAGCGAAAAAAACATGGCGGCGGATGCTCCGACCGGAATGGGCCGCATATAGGGACCCATCAGCCCGCCAACAAACGCCATGGGAAGGATGGCGGCAATAACGGTAAGTGTCGCCAGAATGGTGGGGTTGCCGACCTCATCCACAGCTTCTATGGCTACATCCAGCCGGGGGCGGCTGGCATTTTCGGGCAGGCGGAAATGTCGCACCATGTTTTCAACCACCACGATAGCGTCATCCACCAGGATGCCGATGGAGAAAATGAGCGCAAACAAGGTAATGCGGTTAAGGGTGTAGCCATAGAGATAGAACACCGCAAGCGTCAGGGCCAGCGTCACAGGGATTGCAAAAGCCACCACGCCGGACTCACGATGCCCCAGCGTAAACCAGATGAGAATGGTGACGGAAACAATTGCGATAAGCATGTGGAGCAGAAGTTCGTCTGATTTTTCTTTTGCGGTTTCCCCGTAATGCCGGGTAACGGTCATCTGAATATCACTTGGGATCACGGATCCTTTGGCATCTTCAACACGATTTAGAACCTTCTGTGCAACGGAAATGGCATTGGCGCCTTTTCGCTTGGCGACCGTCAGAGTCACAGCCGGATACACGCCTTTTGCTGACTCATCAGCAGCGCGGAGCCCTTTTTCGGATGCTGCAGGACCCATCCCGAAAAAAGCATACTGGTCGGGCTCTCCAGGGCCATCCGAAATTATGGCGACATCCCGAAGATACACCGGCTTTTCGTCATAAGCGCCGACGACAATGCCTTCAACATCGGCGCTGGTTTTCAAAAATCCATTCACATGAACCCGAATTTGACCAGTAGGTGAAGGATAGGCGCCTGCATCGGACTCCTGATTGGCGGCGCAGACCATCGCAGAGACCCGGCCAATATCCAGTCCAAAGGCCGAAAGTCTGATCGGGTCAAGATCAACGGTCAGTTGCCGCCGATATCCGCCGATGAGGGTAGTAATGGAGACATTCTCTTCCCGCTTGATCAAATCGTCCACTTCTGCAGCCACCCGGCGAAGGACGTAATGATCTGCATCCTTTCCCCAGAACGTCAGGGCCAGAATCGGGACATCATCAATGTAGCGGGGTTTTATCAAAGGCGGAGAAACAGAAGGCGGAATCCGGTCCATATTGGCCATCAGTTTGGACTGGAGGCGGACAATTGACTTTTCCTCATCCTGGCCCACATAAAACCGCACCACCGCCATGGACATTCCTGGGCTGGATGTGGAATAGACGTACTCGACACCGGGAATCTCCCATAGCAGTTTCTCCATGGGGCGTGTTGCTCGTTCTTCCACTTCCTTGGCGCTGGCTCCTGGCATTTTCACAAAAATGTCGATCATGGGAACAATGATCTGGGGCTCTTCTTCGCGAGGCAGGGCAATAACAGCGGCAATGCCAAGAAGTACCGATGCGATTATGAACAGGGGTGTCAGCTTTGAATTGATGAAATAGCCGGCGATCTTGCCTGCCATGCCGGGCTGGGTCATGACGGCACCTCCACCCGAAAGCCATCGACCATATTCGGCGGAGGAATCACCACAAAACGATCACCTGGCCTGATTCCAGACAGAGCCTCAACACTGGCTCCGAATATTCGGCCTGTGCGAAGGATTCGAAACCGGGCGATCTGATCGGAATCCAGCAGGAAAATCCCGGTAAGCTGACCTTGGAGGATGAGCGCACTTGTGGGAATAAGCAGCTTTTCCTGATTCCCATGGGCAAGAGTTACCCGGCTGAACATTCCGGAATGAATTGCCGGGTGAAAGGGAATGGCTACCTGAACAGTAAAGGATCTGCTGGCGGCATCAGCAGCGGGAAAAATGGCCCTGATCGTCCCCTCAAAATCCTTGCTGCCAGCAGAAGGAATGGAAACCGATACGGTTTGAGAAAGTGTTATGAACTGAAGGTAGGTTTCGGGAAGGAGCATATCCACGCGAAATGCATCGGTGCTTTCGAGTTTTAGCAGCGGCGTTCCTGGCGCTGCAAGGCTTCCGGGGTCAACCAGTTTGGCGGATATAACGCCGTTAAAAGGCGCAAAGAGTTTTGAATCTTTTTCACCGACACTGGCCCCTGCCACAGCCGCTTCAGCCTGTTGAATCCGGAACCGGGCGGCTTCCAAAATTGACTGCGCCTGACCCAGAGATGCCTCTGCCTGGCGAAATCTGGCGCTGACCTCGTCAAATTCCTGGCGGCTTGCGGAATCGGTTTTCATCAGGTTCACATATCGGTTGTATGTCGCTCTGCCCAAATCGGCGGATGCTTTGGCCGCATTCTGTGAGGAAAGCGCTGCCGCCTCCGCCTTTCTGGCCTCTGACAGGGCGGCTTCCGCCTGCTGAAGCTGAGCTCTGACCTGCCTTGGATCAATGTCCACCAGAACCTGATCTTTTTTGACCCGGTCGCCTTCTTTGACATAAACCGCCTTCACCACACCCATGATCTTGCTGGAAAGGGTGCTGGCCGCCTCTGCTGACACTGTACCAGTCGCCTCGTAAAGAATGGGTTCCTGGTTGATTGCGGCCGTGGCCACCGGCGCTTTGATTGACCGCGCTTGAGAAGATTTTGTGGCGCCAGGCTCAATTTTTTCGCTGCATCCTGAAAACAGGATAAATACCATGCCAGCCATTCCATAGATTAAACAGTGTTTCAGCATAACAATCTCCATTGATTCAATTACGAATTACGAATTTAAAAAACATTCAACCTGCACTATTCGCTTTTCATTCGTAATTCGTAATTCATAATTCATAGTTCGTGTTCAGCGTTCCTGTAGCCAGTGACAACTGAATTCGCGCTGCCAGATAATCATGCAGGGACCGATATCTGTTGTTATGGGCGGATTGAAGCGCAACCTCCGCATCCAGAAGGCTGACTAAGGTGAGCAGCCCGTTTTCATAACGGTCTCTTACGATGCGAAGCCCTTCTTCGGACTGTGAAACTGCAGCTTCCGCAACGGATATCCGGTTCCAGGCGCTTTGAGCCTGTAAAAATGCCTGTCGGGTCTGAACCTCAATGCCTGCGGCTGTATCGTTTCGCATGGCCTGTATCCGGCTGAGCATGGCTTCAGACTCCCTGGTTTTGGCGCTAATCCGGTCTCCGCTGTAGAGATTGACCCGCAGCATGGCGCCAACGGTATAGCTGTCTCCGCTGTTTCTGAAATCCTGCGAATTCAGTTCATAGCTTCCGATCAAATTGATATTGGGAAGATGGGCCGCTCTTGATTTTTGAATTTCATCTTCGGCAATCTTTTCCTGAAGCAAAAGGTATTGCATATCTGGCCGTCTGGACTGGGATAGACCGATCCATTCATCAATGGGGCCAGGGACGGGTTCGCCTTTTACAAGTCCGGTCGCCAGTCGCCAATTGCTGTCTCCAGGGACGCCCATGGCGGCGTTAAGAGCTGCCATCGCCATTGATATTCGACTTTCCGCCTGAATGCGATCCTGATCCAGTTCGGCAATATGAACCTGGGTCCGGAGAAGATCGCTTTTGACGGCAAGACCGTTTTCATACCGTTTGCGTATCATCTCAAGATGTAAACTTGCCGTTTCCAGGGATTTATGGATGACATCGAGATGGTGATAAGCCAGAACCAGCCCGGTATAGGCAGTCGCCGCCAAGGCAATCACTTCTTGTCTGGTTCGTGTTAAAAACAGGTCCTGAGCCTGTCTGTCGAGTTTGGCCTGGTTCACGCCAATTCGGGTTTGACCGCCCTGATATACAGGCCATTCCACGGAAAGTGCGGAATTAAAGTTATTGAGGGGGTCGGGGTGGTTTAATCGGGCAGGGTCAAAGTCCGCCTGTGTGACGGTTTCCTGATTAAGGCGGTTTCCAAATGCCCATAGGGGATTGTTGGTATGACTGAAGGTTTCGGTAAAAAATACCTGGGGTAAAAAGCCGGATTCAGCCTGCGTGATGCGATGATCGGCTGCTGAAACCTGTGAAAGCGCTGCCTTGATTCTGGGATTCTGCTTGTCCGCCAGTTGCATGGCATCAGAAATGGTTAGCGATGGCATGTCTGCAGCCGGGAGTTTGGAAGGAAAAAAGCAAAGAGAGGCGAAAAACAGCATCGGCCATGCTGACCGAAAAAACATTTGTTTCATCGTGCAATTCCCTTGAATGATTTTAAAGAATCATGGGCGCGATTGAGCCAGACTTGCGACGGTTCTTTCGCACATTTCACCATTAACGAAAAAGGGTATCACTTCGTTATCACTACGGAGGCGAATGAGCAAGGGCTTTGTCACATTGCAGGGCAGGGCGCTGGCTGTCCATGCTGCAAGCCCTCTTAGGACAGGATTCGGAGAAGTTAAAAAAGGAACCAGAAACCCGGATGCGCCCTCTACCAAGTGGGGTCGAACCTGGGCCAACCGTCCCAGTCCCCAGAGGATGCCTTTTTGCAAAGCAGGGTGATCAATGAAGTTGCCGCAGGGGTTTATATAGGAGATCAGTATGCAGGCATATTCTCCGGCTATCTGGTCGTTTCTGGCCATGATTTCACCCATGGCTTCCGCAGATCCCCAGCCGATGCCGCCTGATTCGTCGTTCAGATTCCACATCAGACGCCGCATCACTACACGGGCCGATTCAATGTTTTCATCGGCCAGAAGAGACACCACTGCGCCCATTGCGGTGATAGCCTGCCAGAAATGCAGTGGATTCATGCTGTAGAAAAAAGGAAACAGTGCATTCACAACTTTCTGAAGGGGCATGCGGCATAAGGCGGCCAGGGCATCTTCCGGTACTCCTTTCGAAAACAGGACCAGAAGTGTTTCTTTGATGTCCCGGATCGAAACGGTTGTTTCAGGCATATCACTCCCAAACAATACAGTCCGCCGGACAATTCTTTATGGCTTCGTCCACACAGAACAGTGTATAGTCCGGCATTTCCACCACTTCAATGTAACCGGCGGCGCTCAGCCTGAAAACTTCCGGACACACATCCTGGCATACTCCGCAAAGAATACAATCGCTTAAATCAATAACAGGTTTTTTCATAATGTATATTTCCACCCTGACACAAGTAGTTAGTGCTTTGCAACAAGAAGCAGAAGTTGATTGATCATTTTTCAGTATAGGAATAAAATCAGTTCTGTCAATGCAGACAGAACCATTGCGCCTGGAAATCGATTCCGTAAAATCGCAGCAAAACCAGCAATCAATATCAAGCAATTATTTTTCGCTTGCATTTCTTCATGTCGTCATATATTATCAGAGGATATAACTGTTCAAAATTGTTTGATGAACCGGGAACAAAATTCTCAGTTACCGTCAAGTTTCAGATGCTTACCTGTTTCGGGTCAATTTATTTCTGATTCTGCAGCAGGTATAAGCTATAATTTGTTAACGTGAGGAGGTGCAGGCATAGTCCCAACAACTAAAAGACCCATCAAAACCGATAAGACCAATATCAACCGGGATATCCGCGCCAAAGAGGTCAGGGTGATTGATCCGGATGGTAACCAGATTGGAATAATCCCCACATACAAAGCATTGGCTGTTGCCAATGATTTCGGGCTTGATCTTGTTGAGATTTCACCCAATGCAGCCCCTCCGGTTTGCAAGATAATGGACTACGGCCGTTATCGTTACGAGCAAACCAAAAAAAAGCAGGAGGCCAAAAAAAAGCAGAGTACTTTTCAGATCAAGGAGATCAAGATACGCCCCAAGACCAGCGAACATGACCTGCAGACCAAGATTGATCACATTCGAAAGTTCCTTGACAAAAAAGACAAGGTCAAGTTAACCGTGGTCTTCAGGGGTCGTGAGATAACGCTGTCTCAGGCAGCCAAGGAATTGCTGGAAAAGGTTGTTGTCGAAACCCAGGAAATTGCTATAGTCGAGCAGGCTGCCAAATTTGAAGGGCGAACAATGGTGATGATCCTCTCTCCAAAATAACCTTTGAATTGAGCATAAAAGGCTCGATCATATCTGAAAAAAGTTTTTTGTTATGCAAGTTGTATAGGCGTGAGCAGATAATTTTGACTCACGCCTTCTGTTTTATACGCCTTCATAGATGAACGATTTGCAGGCCAATGAGTCTTAGAGTCTTAAAACATCATTGAGTCTTTAATTTTAGGAGCTCAAACCATGCCAAAAATCAAAACCAACCGTTCCGCTGCAAAGCGCTTTAAAAAAACGGGTACAGGGAAATTTGTTTTCTCAAAATCTCATGGCAGTCATATTTTGACCAAAAAGACCACCAAGCGAAAACGATCTTTGAGAAAAAGTCAGATTATTGATAAATCCAATGTCAGAGAGTTGAAGTTATTACTTCCGAACGGGTAAGCCCGGGACATGTTGTCGATTCAGACTACCCGGATAGATGGATATATGCATTGTCCGCCTTTGCGTGCAGCGATTTTTACAGGATGATGCAGGATTAAGGAGATAAACAATATGAGAGTAAAACGTGGCTTTAAGGCAAGGAGACGGCGAAACAAGGTATTAAAACTGGCCAGGGGGTTTCGCGGCGGACATAGCAAACTCTTTCGGACTGCTGCAGATACCGTTGACCGGGCGCTTGCTTATGCCTACAGGGACCGCAAGGTCAGGAAACGGGATTTTCGCAGCCTCTGGATCGCCAGAATTAATGCGGGTACACGTATGAATGATCTGTCCTACAGTAAATTCATGCATGGACTCAAAATGGCCGGTATTGCTCTGGATAGGAAAGTTCTTGCAGAACTTGCGATTGCAGACCCAACCGGTTTTTCCAGTCTGGTCAGAACCGCAGTGCAGCCAAACTGATGACAAGGTAAAAAGATCACCAGCTTAATTGTGAATTATCCCTTATGGATTGAAATGGTGGATGAGCAGTTCCATAGTGTCTGCCCATTGGGATTGGGATGGCAGGATGGATTTATTAAAGACCGTCCGGTCATCCCAGTCCATTTCGTTAATAAGGGAGTCGCCTTCCGATGGAGCCTGGAAAAAGTCATCGCTTGTGTTTCCAATGATTTTACCCGCCTTTCTCACAGCAGAGCATACAACCGTGGAACAACAAATAGAACAGATTCTTAAGCAGGCGATGAGTGAGCTTCAGTCAGCTTCGCAAACTGCTCAAATTCAAGCCTTTTCGGTCCAGTATCTGGGACGAAAGGGACTTGTCACCCAATATCTCAGAAACATCTCCCAACTGCCGGCCGAACAGCGTCCGATGGCGGGGAAAAGAGCCAACGAGATAAAATATATCCTGGAAGAAGCCCTGCAAAAGGCGCTTCAGGAGATTGAAACCAGACAGGCTGCCGAAGATGTTGGCATTGATGTTTCATTGCCGGGCCGCGCTATCTTTCGTGGCTCCAGTCATCCGATTACCCGGATTACCCGGCAGATATGCGAGATTTTCACGCGCATGGGGTTTGCTATTGCAGAAGGGCCCGAGGTGGAATTGGATCACTACAATTTCGAATCCTTGAATATCCCCAAAAATCATCCGGCAAGGGATATGCAGGATACATTTTATGTGTCAGAAGCCATCGTCCTTCGAACCCACACCTCGCCGATCCAGGTCCGATATATGGAAAAGCATGCCCCTCCGTTCAAGATCATTGCTCCTGGCAAGGTATATCGGTGCGATTCGGACATTACCCACACCCCCATGTTTCATCAGGTTGAAGGGCTTGTGGTGGGAGAATCCATAAGCTTTGGGGATTTGAAAGGTATTCTGACAGCGTTTGTCCATCAGATGTTTGATGATCAGACCAGTCTGCGATTTCGCCCCAGTTTTTTCCCCTTTACCGAACCCAGCGCCGAGGTGGATATTCTGTGTGTTATGTGCAGGGGCAAGGGATGTCGGGTGTGCAAACAGACCGGATGGCTTGAAGTACTCGGATCAGGAATGGTTCACCCTGCTGTTTTCGAGAATGTCGGCTACGACACCTCCCGCTACTCGGGGTTTGCTTTTGGAATGGGCGTTGAACGGATTGCCATGCTGAAATTCGGAATTGATGATATCAGGAAGTATTATGAAAACGACATCCGATTTTTAAAACAGTTCTAACCGATTTATCGGCGGGCTGCAAGGGCGCCGGAGCTGCCTGTCGTCAATGAACCCCGGTATTTTTATGATTTGCAAGGTTTTGATCCGATGAAAATAAGCTTAAACTGGCTAAAATCTTATGTTCCGATACAGATGGATGTCAACGATCTTGCGGAAGCGTTGACCATGACTGGTCTTGAGGTAGAAGCTGTTTACGACCGATATGATTATTTAAAAACGGTCGTAGTTGGCCGTGTCGTCAGCATCTCCCCACATCCGAATTCCGCCAAGCTCCAGTGCTGCGTGGTGGATATCGGACAATCTCTGGTACCGGTCGTCTGCGGAGCCAACAATGTTTATGTGAACTGTTTGTCTGCTCTGGCGCTTCCCGGAACACAATTGCCCGATGGCGCGGTCATAGAGGCCAGCACAATTCGGGGGGCCGTTTCCGAGGGCATGCTGTGCAGTGAGGCGGAGCTGGGGCTTGGATCGGATCGCAGCGGTATCATGATTTTGCCAAAAGATATCCTGGCATCCTTTACGACCGGCCAGTCTCTAACTGCGGCGCTTAATCTTTCGGATACGGTGCTGGAGATTGGCTTAACGCCGAACCGGTCCGATTGCCTCAGTTTTATCGGAATCGCCAGAGAGGTTGCAGCGATTCAAAACACCTCACTGTCGTACCCGGAAATAAAACTTCCTGAAGGCAAAGATGCCATCCGTCATATGACTTCCGTTACTATTCTTGCGCCCGACCATTGTCCCCGGTATGCGGCCAGAATACTGACAGGGGCCACAGTGGGTCCTTCACCGCACTGGCTTCGGGATCGGCTGATATCTGTCGGCATCAGGCCCATCAACAACGTTGTTGATATTACAAATTTTGTGATGATGGAAACCGGTCAGCCCCTTCACGCATTTGATTTTGATCGTCTGGCCGGGCATCGCATCGTGGTTCGAACCGCCATTTCCGGAGAGTCGTTCACCACTCTGGATCATAAATCGCGCACCTTGACCGCCGATATGCTCATGATCTGCGATGGGGAAAAGCCGGTTGCCATTGCGGGGGTAATGGGCGGGTTCAATTCCGAGATCGAACCTGCCACGCAATCAATTTTGATTGAAAGCGCCTGTTTTGATCCAACCAGTATTCGAAAAACATCCAAATATTTCGGACTGAATACGGATGCTTCCCATCGGTTTGAACGTGGCGTGGATCCCGAAGGAACGGTTTTTGCGTTGGACCGGGCCGCAGCACTGATGGTCGATATCTGCGGTGGCGTTTTGATTGAAGGGGTTATTGATGAACGTCCGGTTGTTCGGGAACTAAAGCCGATAGTTCTCAGCGCCGAAGCCACCAATCGGCTTCTGGGAACACAGATTGATTCCGCAGTTATGGACAGCATGCTTCAATCCATCGGTTTTACGGTTGAACCACTGAACCCGGATCAGCGAAATGTGGTTCCACCGTCGTTCCGGGTGGATGTTTCCCGGCCGGTTGATCTTGTGGAAGAAATCGCCAGGCTTTACGGTTATGATCGGATTCCTACAACGTTTCCTGTCATCTCGGAAGGATCTGCCCAATCTTTTCTTTCACAAAGTTCCAGGGAACAAATCCTTCAATTGATGGCCGGTTTGGGCTTTTCAGAAACCATTACCTACAGTTTTGTTCATCCGCAATCTTGTAAATACCTCAGGCTTGAACCCGGTGATCCCAGGATGCGCGCCCTTCGTGTCCTCAACCCGCTTAGTGAAGACCATGGGATCATGCGCACCTCACTGATTCCAGGTATTCTGGAGACTGTGTCCCGGAACATTTCCAGGCAGTCCAAAAACCTGAAGCTCTTTGAAATCGGCAATATATTTGTCAGCAACGGTCAGGATGTCCTTCCGGATGAAATTGAAATGCTTTCAGGCTTGTGGACAGGCGCTCGTCATGAGGTATCCTGGCATACGCCGGATACAGCATGTGATTTTTACGACCTGAAAGGGGTGGTTGAAGCACTTCTGGCTGCACTTCATATTCACGATACTCGTTTTTCCAGGAATGCGGTACAGTTATGTCCTTATCTTAAACCTGGAATCGCAGCCGATATTCGGTGTGGTCAGCAGGTGGTGGGACATATCGGCCAGGTGCATTCAGAAACGCTAAGCTCTTTCAATATCAAACAGCAGGCATATATCTTTGAGATTGATACACGGAAACTTTTTGCCAGTGTGCCAGATATCCACCAGATATTGATTATCCCCAGATTTCCGGCAGTCGCAAGGGATGTTACGCTGATTCTTTCAAAAACCATTGAATCCAGCATGATCATGGAAATGGTTCAAGAAATGCGTGATCCGCTCATGGAGCGAATCATGCTGTTTGATGTGTTTGAGGGAGGACACCTTCCATCAGATAAAAAAAGCCTTTCTTTCCGGCTGACATACCGTTCTGCTGCTGAGACTCTGGAAGATGAGGCTGTCAATGAGCTTCATAAAAGCATTTCAGACAAACTGATTCAAAAATTTGATGCAGAGCTGCCTTAGGATTCGGTTAGAGCTTCAACGAATCAAAACCATTTTGTCCTGAAGACAGAAAAGCCGATGACGATGGCGAATTTACGAAAAATATTGACAATCTCGTAATTTTAACGTAGTTTAGCCAAGGTAATTAGCGGGCATAGCTCAGTTGGTAGAGTACAAGCTTCCCAAGCTTGGTGTCGCGAGTTCGAATCTCGTTGCCCGCTCCAAAGTGAGTCCGTCTTTTCATTTAAATACTAAGTGAAATGCAGCGTTTTCATCTAGATCGGTGAGGTTAAAGCATGTAATTCTTCTTGCGGTTTATTACATCAGACATATTTTTTTTGGTCTCACTGCACTAACTCAAACGAGAGGAAACGGGCTTCAGCCCGTTTTTTTATTTTTAATGACTGAACGATTTGACCGATTGACACCATCGCGAAAAAAAGAAAAAAGGACAGAAGTCCCTTTGCCAAAGGCTTCTCCTTTAAAAAGGGACGAGATCATTTCCAAGGTAAATGAACTGGCTGGCCCCTTGTGCGATGCTGCAGAAATAGAGCTGGTTTATACAGAATACCAGCGAGAACCTCACGGGATGATCCTCCGCGTTTATATCGATAAACCCGGAGGGACGACCTTGCAGGATTGCACACATGTCAGCCGTCAACTGCAGGATATTCTGGATGTTCATCTGGATGTGAGTGATAATTACTACCTTGAGGTTTCTTCGCCAGGGGTAAATCGCCCATTGGGAAAACTGTCTGACTTTGTCAGATTTAAAGGGTGCCAGGCCAAAATTAAGGTACTTCAGCCAATTGATGGTCAAAAAAAATTTACAGGTGTCCTGTCTGGCGTTTTGCAGGAAACTGTTGCGATTCAGGTTGGCGACCGTATCGTTGAGATTCCTTATCAGGACATTACCCGGGCAAGGCTGGTAAATTATAATGGAGACATCTGATGCTCATTACCGACATTAAGCGTGTGGTTGAACAGATAAGTCGAGACAAGGGAATTGACAAGGACATCCTGATTAAAGCCCTTCAAGAAGCACTGAAATCCGCAGCGAGGAAAAAATTTGGAAACAAGATTGATATCGAAACCCAATACAACGCCAAAACCGGTGAGATCGAAGTCTTTCAGTTCAAAGAGGTTGCTGATGTCATAAAAGATCCGGACATGCAGGTGAGTCTGGAAGAAGGACGGAAGCTGGACCCAGAATGTGAAATCGGCGACAGCCTGGGCATAAAAATGGATACAGCGATTTTTGGTCGAATCGCTGCACAGTCCGCAAAACAAGTCATTATCCAAAAAATGAAGGATGCTGAAAAAGAGGCTGTTTACTCCAGTTTTGTGGACAGAAAGGGCGATATCATCAATGGGATCGTTCTGCGGATTGATCACGGAAACATCATTGTCAATCTGGGACAGACCGAAGCCATTCTTCCTGCAGACCAGCAGATTCCCAGGGAGTCCTATCGCAGGGGAGACAGGCTTCGTGCCTATATTCAAGATGTGAAGGAAGAATCTCGCGGTCCTCAGGTTATACTGTCGCGAACGCATCCCAATTTTTTAATCAGTCTGTTTAAGACTGAAGTTCCGGAAGTCAGCGAAGGCATTGTTGTGATTAAAGGTGCAGCCCGTGAACCGGGTGTCCGGGCCAAATTTTCGGTGGTTTCAAATGATTCGGACATTGATCCGGTTGGCGCCTGTGTGGGTGTAAAGGGTAGCCGGGTTCAGAGTGTTGTCCAGGAACTAAGAGGGGAAAAAATTGACATTGTTCCCTGGCACGCAGATGCAGCGAAATATGTGTGCAACGCGCTGGCGCCTGCTGAGATACTGAGAGTCATCATTGATGAAACCAAGCATGCGATGGAAGTCATTGTTCCTGATGAATTTCTGTCCATTGCCATAGGCAAGCGCGGCCAGAATGTTCGGTTGGCATCCAAGCTGACCGGATGGCAACTGGACGTTAAAAGCGAAAAACAATACACCGACACCATGAAGGAAAATTACGATGTCCTTGCATCCCTTACCGGGGTGAGTCCTTCTCTTGCCGATGCGTTGTGCGAAAAAGGTTTTTACTCGATCGAAGAACTTAGCCATGCTTCAGCCGAAGACATTGTGGACATTGAAGGCATGGATGAAAAAATGGCATTAAGTCTGATAAGCGCTGCACGACAGGCATTTTCGGGTTCTCACAGGAAACGAAGGTCCGGGGATAAATCGTCTTCAGTTAGCAAGCCTGCAGACATTGGTGTGCCTGATGCTGTAATTGTACCTGACGGTGTGCCTGACGATGTTGTACCTGACGATGTGTCTGACGACGTTGTACCTGACGGTGTGCCTGACGACGTTGTACCTGATAAGGATGAGAATTGTTAGACGTACTTGTTTGCGGAGATAAGATTCAACACGGTAAGGGGCTTTTGCGTACTCAGGAAACTAAAGGGTTCGGGGCGGTTATCAAAGCTGGAACATCAGAAATATTAAGGGGGGTAAATGGCAAAAATCAGAGTATTTGAACTTGCCAGGGATCTTAACGTGACCAACAAAGTACTGCTTGAAAGAATGCGGGATCTGGATATTTCCGTAAACAGCCATTTAAGCTCTCTGGAAGATGAAGACGTTGTAAAAATCAAGGAAAATGTTGTCGGGGGGAAACATAAAAAAGCTGATGGTATATCCGCCAAACCGACCATTATTCGACGACGCAGGGATACTGTCTCCAAAGAGGCTGTTACCGATGAAAAACCACCGCTGCTGCGAATTCCAGTGGAAGAATCTGAAGCCTTTCCCGAAATTGCTGCAGAACCGGGTGTGAGGGAAGTATCCCCGGACCATCGTAAAACGCCTGATTTTGCCGGAGCAGAAGCTCTGGATGTTTCCAAATCAGAAACGCCCGTTCCCACACGGTCAGCCAAACGTGAAGAACCGGCATTGATCATTTCTCACCCACCTAAAAAACCGAAAATTCCTGAAGTCGCTTCTGATATTGTGGAATACACGGAAGAGTACGAAAAGGCGGCGCTTTCCGAAACTGAAGAGGCGGAAGAATCCGGTTACGAATCGCCATCTGATCAGGAAAAGCCTTCCGTGGAATTGCCAGATTACTCCGAAATGCCGCAGGTTGAATCCACTGCCCTTACGCAGGAAGCCCGAATGGAAAGGGCCGGAAAAAAGAAAAAGAAACTCAAAAAGGATATGCCAGCAAAGATCATCAAACTGCCTGCCCCTGTTCTTGAGTCGCCAGTTCCGGAGTTGACCAAAACACCTGAAGCTGTCCGTCATCCTGAAAGGGATACGTCTGTCGCCAGAAAGTCCAGATTCAAATCGGATAGATTTCCACAGGTTGTTCCCGAAGTAATTCCAATTGTTGAAAAGCCCAAAGAAATCATCATCAAGGACAAAGACAAGGACAAAGACAAGGACAAAGACAAGGACAAAAAGAAAAAGAAGGTCGGTAAAGAAGCCGAAGAAGAAGTTGCCGATAAAAAACTGGTTAAAAAGAAGGTTCCCTTTCGAAAAAAGGAAGTCGTTGAAGGGGCTGATCTTTATTCCGACACGTTACGGAACCGTAAAGCCGGCCGAAAAGGTGGTAAAGGTAAACAGCTTCCGGCTCTGCTGAAACCCCAGTTGACCACGCCCAAGGCGATCAAACGACGGATCAAGGTGGATGACACCATCGCTCTTGCCGAGCTTGCCAAGCGCATGGGAGTCAAAGCCAGCGAAATTATCGTGAAACTGATGGGTATGGGGGTGATGGCAACCCTCAATCAGGTCATTGATTTTGATACTGCGGTTCTGGTCGCCACGGAATTCAATTTCGAGCTGGAAAGAGCTGCTTTCGAGGAAGATACATTTTTGAAGGTCGAAAAGGAAGACCCGGAAAAACGGATCGGAAGACCGCCGGTAGTTACCATCATGGGGCATGTGGATCATGGAAAGACTTCGCTTCTGGATGTGATTCGAAAGACCCGTGTTACGGAAGGGGAAGCCGGAGGTATTACGCAGCATATCGGTGCTTATCATGTTACAACGGACCGGGGGCAGATTGTTTTTCTGGATACGCCTGGGCATGAAGCATTTACCGCCATGCGGTCCCGCGGGGCCAGCGTCACCGATTTGGTTGTCCTTGTGGTGGCTGCAGACGATGGGGTCATGCCCCAGACCCTTGAGGCCATCAATCACTCCAGAGTCGCCAATGTTCCGATCATTGTCGCTATCAACAAGATTGATAAACCTGGCGCCGATACCGACCGGGTCCAGCGTGAGCTGGCCGATGCCGGCCTTGTTTCGGAAGATTGGGGCGGAAATACCATTTTCGTTAAGGTTTCCGCCAAAACCAACATAGGGATAGACACCTTGCTGGAGATGATTCTTCTGCAGGCGGAAGTCATGGAACTGAAGGCAGATCCGGACAGACCGGCATTGGGTCACGTCGTTGAAGCCAAACTGGATATCGGAAGAGGTCCGGTGGCCACGGTTCTGGTGCAGCAGGGAACGTTGCGGGCAGGAGATGCCGTGGTCTGCGGTGTCCACTACGGCAAAGTTCGGGTATTGTTGAACGATTGCGGGGTTCAGGTGGAATCGGCTGGTCCCTCCATGCCTGTTGAAGTCATCGGTCTTTCTGGCGTGCCAATGGCCGGCGATGAACTGGTCGCTCTTGCGGATGAAAAAGACGCCAGGCAGGTCAGTCTTCACCGGATTCAGAAACAGCGCTCAAAGGACCTGACCAAGACCACCAGGCTAAGTCTGGATAAGCTCTTTGAGCAAATGAAGGATGGTCTGATCAAAGACCTGAACATCATCATCAAGGCGGATGTTCACGGATCCATCGAAGCGCTGGCGGATTCTCTGGTCAAACTCTCCAACGAAGAAGTCAATATTAACGTGGTCCATTCTGCAACCGGTGCTATCACCGAATCCGATGTGTCCTTGGCCACGGTATCCGACGCCATTATCATCGGCTTTAATGTCAGACCCAGCGCCAAGGTTCAGGCTATGGCTACGGAAGAGCATGTGGATATGCGTTTTTATAACATTATTTACAATGTCATCAAGGATGTGAAGGATGCCATTGTTGGAATGATGAAGTCCACTTTTCTGGAACGGGTTCTGGGCCGGGCCGAGGTACGCGATCTTTTTCATGTACCCAAAGTTGGAACCATTGCAGGCTGCTCTGTAACCGATGGAAAGATTCAGCGCGGCAAACTAATCCGGCTGCTGAGAGATGGAGTTGTAACGTTTGAAGGCAAAATCAGCAGCCTCAGACGCTACAAGGACGATGTCAAGGAAGTTGTCAGTGGTTACGAATGCGGTATCGGCATCGAAAACTATAATGATATCAAGCTTGGGGATATCATTGAATGCTATTATATGGAAGAATTCAAACCAGAAGTTGAATAAGCGGGATTATGGTAGTTGGATACGGAATCATTACTTTAAGGCTGCACGATTGCCGCTCTCTCAAGGAAAAAAGATCGGTCGTCAAGATGGTTGTCCATCAGATTCAGAATAATTTCAACGTTTCTGTTGCGGAAGTCGGTGCCAATGATGTTCACCAACTGGCCGAGATTGGGTTTGCCCTGGTGGGAAACAGCGGCCAGCTTGTGAACTCTAAAATGGACAAAATACTAAATCTTGCCCATGAACTGCGAGTCGCGCAAGTCATAAACAGTGAAATGGAAATGATGACGTTATGAAATCCTATAAACGATCGGACAGGGTTAGCGGAGAGATTCAGCGAATTATTTCGGATGTTCTTCGAAAAGACATCAGTGACCCCCGGCTGAACCTGGTTAGCATCTCCGGCGTAAAGATGTCCAAAGACCTTCGAGGTGCCAGAATCTACTTTACCATGAGTGCAGGTAAATACACTCCTGAAGATGCGGCCGAGGGATTTAACAGCGCTCTGGGATACATCAAGCGCACACTGGCCAGTCAGTTAGGTCTGAGATATATGCCCGGTATCCGGTTCTTTTATGATGAATCCTTTGATTATGGTTCGCATATTGACCAGATATTAAAAACTGTCGATACAGCAGATGGATCATCTCATACAACGATTGAATAACAGCAGGAATGTGCTGGTTACCACCCATGTCAGTCCCGATGGAGATGCCATCGGGTCGCTGCTTGCCATGAATCTGGCGCTGCATGGGAAACATAAGCAGGTTACGCTTTACAACGAAAGCCCGATTCCTGCGGTGTATCGTTTTTTGCCGCGGGTTCACAGCGTTATCGGCAAGTTGAATTCCGCAGCGCCGTTTGATACGGCTGTGGTTCTTGACTGTGGTGACTTGACGCGGGTCGGTGAGGCAGCCTGCATCATTGATCAGATACCTGAAGTCATCAATATTGATCATCATATTACCAACACCCGGTTTGGAACCTGCCAGCTGATTGATGTCCAGGCATGTGCTTGCACAGAAATTCTCTACCAGTTGTTTGAGCGGATGTGTGTCCCGTTTACACGCGAATTGGCAACCTGCATCTACACCGGGATTTTAACCGATACCGGGTCGTTCCGATTTTCCAATACCAGCCGTACCACCTTTCAAATCTGTGAAAATATGGTAGCCTGCGGCGTAAATCCGTTCCAGGTCGCCCAGCATGTTTACGGTACATACTCTCTGGGAAGAATAAAACTCTTAAACCTTGCACTTGATTCCATTGAAATATCTGAAAACGGAAAGGTCTCTCTCATGGCCTTGACGCGTGCGATGCTGAATGAAACCGGCACACAACCTGAGGATACTGATGGCATGATCAATTATGCCCGGCGCATTCAGGATGTTAAGATCGCTGTGCTGATTCAGGAACAGACGGACGGCAATGCCCCCTGTTGTGCAGGTCAGCGGCGCCCGTACCACGTCAGCTTGCGATCTGATGGAAGCGTGGATGTGGCCGCCATAGCCGCAATCTTCGGCGGGGGCGGGCATCAGAGCGCTGCGGGCTTCAGTATTGAATCCACTTTGACTGAAATTAAATCCCAGATATTGCAGATGACGGAGTCCACATAAAAGAGTGCTACTCACGATAGTCAGAGGTTTGCTGTGCAGGAAAAAGATGCATCCCTGAATGGGATTCTTGTGATTGATAAATCGCCGGGGCTATCTTCCGCCAGGGTTGTTTCCATTGTCAAGCGCTTGCTTCAGGCCCCAAAAGTGGGTCATGCCGGAACACTCGACCCTTTTGCCACTGGCGTATTGATTGTCTGTGTCAATCAGGCGACACGGCTGGCCCGTTTCTGGTTGAACAGCACAAAGACTTATCAGGCGGAACTCTGTCTGGGTATTGAAACAGATACCCAGGATCCAACAGGAACAGTTATTTCAACCTGTGAGGCCTTGGACATTCATGAAGATACGCTGCGGGCTGTCATAGAGTCTTTTGTGGGCACAATGAATCAGGCTCCGCCTGTGTATTCTGCATTAAAACATCAGGGGGTTCCGCTTTACAAGCTTGCCCGAAAAGGTGAGCCGTTTCAAAAGCCTGCCCGTCAGGTCCGGATTTATCGGCTTGAAATTCTGGAAATTGCATTGCCACTGGTACGTTTTGAGGTGAGCTGCAGCGCAGGAACATATATCCGTACTCTCTGTTCAGATATCGGGAAAATCCTGGGATGCGGCGGCCATCTGAAGAATCTCAGGCGGACAGCCTGTAGCGGCTACACCATTGCAGATGCCATTACGCTTTCTGACCTGGAAGAACTGGTCAGGTCCGGCGATGTCGCTCGGCAGTTGACCGGTATGGTCGAGGCTCTGCCAGATATGGTTTCTTTTCAAGCAGATAAATCTTTGACGGATAAGATCAAATATGGCATGATGATCACTATAGCAGATGTTCCGTCATCTTGTCTTTTGCCAGGGGAGAATCTGGTAAAAATCATTGACGAAAATAACCGCCTGCTGTCCATTCTCAGTTATGACCCTGTTCAAAACGGGTTTACGTATTGCTGTTCGTTTGTGTGAAAGTAGGGACGAAAATTTTTCGTTCCTAATATGAAAATCGTTAAGGCTTGGCCCCGAGGTTATGCATTCATCAACCCTGGATTCAGCCTTAACGAGAAAGAAGTAACATAGCCGGCACAAGATCGTTAGCCGACGCTCTTGTGTCGGCTACAAGAGCGTTGCATTGCGGTGGCCAATAGTTCACGGCAAGTTGAGATGAATGCCCGCAGGGGTGAAGCGGAATTCACCCATTTCACTATTGTAAAACAGGAGGATTAAAGAAATTGGTTTTTAAACCCGAAGACAAGAAAAAACTGATTGATCAGTATAAACTTCATGAGAGCGATACCGGATCGCCAGAGGTGCAGGTTGGCCTCATCACCCATCGCATTACCTATCTTACCGAACATCTGAAGGTTCACACCAAGGATCACCATTCCCGCAGAGGATTGCTGATGCTGGTCGGAAAACGCCGCAGGCTCTTAAATTATGTCAAGAACAAAGATGTTCAGCGGTATCGAACCATTATTGAAACCTTGGGCTTAAGAAGGTAGTAACATTTTTGATTTTAACGTAATTATCCGAAATATCGGGAATGCCTGGTAAGGGCGACCGGCCGGTCGCCCTTACCAGGGTTCCATACAGAACTTTGCCCGCTTGCTGGCTTAAGTTTTGTGGTGGTGAGACTCGGCCGTTCATGCGAATCATCAGCCAGCATGACCACAATACGACGTAGTTTTGTAGGTGCGAAAAATTTTTCGCCCCCAACCACGTCGTTCAACATAAGGAGGCAAATATGGAATATGTTCTCGAAGCAACACTCGGGGATAAACCGTTAAGCATTAAAACCGGAAAAATCGCCAAACAGGCTTCAGGCTCTGTGGTGGTTCAATACGGGGAAACCATTGTTCTGGTGACCGTTGTTTCGTCCGACGAAAGCGCCAAAGGGGATTTCCTGCCGTTAACGGTTGAATACATGGAAAAAATTTATGCAGCAGGCCGTATCCCCGGAAATTATTTCCGCCGTGAAATCGGAAGGGGCAGCGAAAAAGAAACCCTGACAGCCAGACTGATAGACAGGCCGATTCGGCCACTCTTTCCCAAAGGGTACAATTTTGAAACACAGATTATCGCTACGGTGCTGTCCATGGATCAGGAAAATGATCCGGACACTCTGGCCATGATTGGCGCATCTGCTGCGCTGGGTCTGTCCGACATTCCGTTTGAAGGACCGATTGCCTGTGTCCGGGTGGGCCGCATTGAGGGTCAACTAGTCATCAACCCGCCCCTGCAAAAATTTGATGCCTGCGATATCAATATCATCGTTGCCGGTTCAGCCACCGGTGTTGTCATGGTGGAAGGCAGCGGAAATATTGTGAGCGAAGCGGATATGCTTGAGGCCATTTTCTTTGGTCACCAGGCCATGCAGCCGGTCATTGAAATTCAGAAAAAACTTCGGGAAAGCTGTGGAAAGCCCAAACGTGCGTTTTCCGCGCCTGAAAAAGATGCAGCCTTGGTTGAAAACGTCGAGTCTCTTGCTTCTCAGCGCATAAAGTTGGCGCTCGGCATTCCCGATAAAATTGAGCGCTATGCTGCGATTCGTACAGCAAAATCTGAGGTGCTGAAAGCACTTGGCGAAGAGTTCGTCAATCGGAAAGATGAAGTTTCGGCAATCTTTCAGGATATTCAGAAAGTCATCAGCCGGAATATGATTTTAAAAGAAGGCCGCCGTATCGACAACCGTAAATTCGATGAAATCCGCCCCATTACGTGTGAAATCGGCATTCTTCCCAGACCCCACGGCAGTGCGCTGTTCACCCGCGGTGAAACCCAGGTGCTCGGCGTGTTGACCCTTGGCTCCGGGCAGGACGAGCAGCGGGTGGAAACCTTGACCGGAGAAGAATCCAGGCCGTTCATGCTTCATTACAATTTTCCGCCATATTCAGTAGGCGAGGTCAAAAGACTTTCTGGCCCCAGCCGACGCGACATTGGTCACGGCGGTCTTTCGACGCGAGCTCTTGAAAAAGTGCTACCTGCAAAAGCCGATTTTGACTATACCATCCGCATTGTTTCGGAAGTTCTGGAGTCCAATGGATCATCTTCCATGGGTACGGTTTGCGCCGGAACTCTGGCCATGATGGATGGCGGCATTCCCATCAAGGCTCCTGTCGCCGGAATCGCAATGGGGCTGGTCAAAGACGGGGAAACCGTGATCATTTTATCGGATATCCTTGGGGATGAAGATCATACAGGGGATATGGATTTTAAGGTCGCTGGCACCAGTGAAGGCATTACCGCCCTTCAGATGGACATCAAGATTCACGAGCTTCCAAAGGAAATCCTGGGAAAAGCTCTGGAACAGGCTCGAACCGGCAGGCTCCATATTCTGGGCAAGATGCTGGCGTCGCTTGACAAACCACGAGAAGAAATCTCCCAGTATGCCCCCGCCATCATGACGATAAAAATCAATCCGGACAAGATACGGGATATCATCGGCCCCGGCGGGAAAATGATTCGCTCGATTCAAAGCGAAACCAACACCCGCGTTGAGATTGATGATACTGGTTTGGTGAAGATTGCGGCGATTTCAAAGGTCGATGGTGATGCCGCCATGAAGCTCATTCAAGGCATTGTAATGGAGCCGGAGATCGGGCGAATTTATGAGGGAACGGTTGTCAAGGTCATGGATTTTGGTGCTTTTGTCCAGATTGCTCCTGGGACAGATGGTCTGGTTCACATTTCCCAGCTTTCCACCCGAAGGGTGACAAAGGTCACGGATGTTGTGAAGGAAGGCGATACGCTCAGGGTAAAAGTCCTGGAGATATCCAGGGATGGTAAAATTCGTTTAAGCCATAAAGCGGTTTTGGAAGAGGAAAACCCGATTTGAAACCAGACGACAAGATCGAGAAAACCCTTCTATCAAACGGTGTCCGCATCCTTTCTCAGAGAATGCCGCACGTTCAGTCCGTGTCCATGGGAGTCTGGGTCAGTATCGGATCCCGGGATGAGACCGATGCCGAAAATGGATTGTCTCATTTTATTGAGCACATGATGTTTAAGGGTACGCAAAAGCGCTCGGCTTTTGAAATCGCCAAAGCTTTTGATGCCATCGGCGGATATACCAATGCCTTTACTTCAATGGAAAATACCTGTTACCATGCCAAGGTCATGGCGAATCATCTGGATACCATGTCGGAAATTCTGACGGATATTTTTCTTAATTCCTTGTTCGACGAAGCTGAAATCGAAAAAGAACGCCCGGTCATCTTTCAGGAAATCGTCATGATGGAAGATACGCCAGACGAATATGTACACCAGTTGGCCGCCCAGTCATTCTGGGGAGATAATCCTCTGGGAAGATCAATCCTGGGCACCCACGACAATATTCTACAGTTCGATTCCAAAAACATTCGAAGTTTTTTTGATAGGCTCTACCAGCCGGACCGGATTGTGGTTACAGCAGTTGGAAACATCGAACACGATCGTCTGGTTGACCTGGCCCGTCCGGCGTTTGAAGCTATTCAGACTGGCCAATTTTATGTTAGACCCATTCCGGCCCGCGACGTTCCGCAAGGCCACTTCAATGTGGGCCAAAATATCCATGTGCATTCCAAGGATATTGAGCAGGCTCATATCTGCCTCAATGCGTTGGGATTGCCCACAACCGATCCCAGGCGCTATGTATTGTCCCTGATGAATACCATTCTGGGCGGAAACATGAGCTCGCGGCTTTTTCAGCAGATCCGTGAGCAGCGGGGCTTAGCGTATTCGGTTTACTCGTTTGTTTCATCATTTGTGGATACGGGCATGTCCGGAGCCTATGCCGGCGTGGATCCGGCTAATGCTTTTGAAACCGTGGAGCTTATTTTGGATACGCTGCAAAGCCTCAAAGAAATCCCGGTTACAGATGATGAACTCCAGCATGCCAAAGAATTTACCAAGGGAAACCTGCTCATGGCCTCTGAAAGTAACGAAAACCAGATGGCGCGGCTGGCCCAGGGTGAATTTCATTTTGGACGCTATACCCCGTTGAAGGAGATTCTGGCCGAGATTGACCGGGTCGTCCCTGCGGATATTCAGATACTTGCCGAAGAGCTTTTTCAAAAGAATCTTATGACCCTGACGATTTACGGGCCGGAGCCTGAAGCTTCTCAATTTGAACAGCTTATGATGGCATGATGGAAGTGAACCATGGACACTGAAACACCCCCAACCATTCGCTTCTGCCGAATTGATCCGAAGGCGAATGCGGATATTCCACTGCCCCGATATATGACGCCTCAGGCTTCCGGCATGGATATATGTGCCGCCATAACGCAGGAGTTGATCGTGGAGCCTGGCGCGATTCATCTAATACCTACCGGATTTATGATGGCCATTCCCAATGGCTATGAAGCCCAGATACGACCTCGAAGCGGGCTGGCAGTCAAGCACGGGATAGGGCTGATTAATTCGCCGGGAACCATTGATGCGGACTATCGCGGAGAAGTTCAGGTAGCCTTGATCAATCTGGGAAAACACGATTACACGATCCGGCGGGGCGACCGGATCGCTCAGATGACCATTCAGCGTGTGTATCAGGCAGGGCTTGAAGAAGTCAGTTGTCTGGATAAAACCA
>SERZ01000513.1_pt1 | contig 25985 bp, 18 predicted proteins | sample 3171461 | NCBI WGS metagenome assembly SERZ01 (sample SAMN06051861, study PRJNA518727) | freshwater metagenome | biome: subpolar coniferous forest; feature: holomictic lake; material: water; isolation source: holomictic Lake 227, 6 m depth | place: Canada: near Kenora, Ontario | collected... | reverse complement strand
AGGTGATGCACCGTATGACGGTGCCTTACGCGGTTCAACCTGGTATTATTCTTTTGGGATATGGAGTGAAGCATTCAGCGATAAGATCACAACTAATCAGTCACCATTATTTCAATTATATGATCATAACGGTGTAGAATTAAATGACCCCATAACATATCCATCGAGCACATTCGGTGGTAGTAAAATATTCTCATATAAGATAAACACAACACCGGGCGCAACCGTAGATCCTGTATTAAACTTTCCTATTGTTTATACATCTTTAGGACAGGCATCTGATATTGTTTTTCAAAATAATCTTATAACAACCAGATATACCTACGGATCTGCACTAATACCGATTGACGGTTATTATTACTACAAAACTGTGACAGATACAACACTGTTTAATAATTGGAATTTATATCAGCCTTGCCCGTGTGATAATATTACACCACCGTCTCCTGTTAATTGTTTAGAAACAAGTAAGCAACGAGTTATTGATAAATTTGTTGTAGGTTACGGAACAGAATTTCAATTCAAATTAAGTGTTGAACCATATGGTTATGTTTTCGGTGACGGTCCTATACAATTATTAGCCGATATAGTGGTATCAGTAAATAGTACAGAAATTAAGAACGAAATAGGCGGTTATATATTTCAGGAAATTAATAATGCCATATATGTGGATTTAACATTATATCTCACAACTTTATTAACCACAACACAGACTCAACCACCTGTTGTTGAAGTACAAACATATACGCACGGATTATTAGACCCTGCTGCAATAGGTTATTTTGAGATTCCGCAACAATTAGAAGCTAACCCAAATCAACTAGAAGTACATGAAATTAGCGGAAGTAATCTAACACAACAATTTGTTTCTATTATCACCAATCAAATTAATGCATCGGGTTACGGATTTGGCGGGCCTAATAATTATAGAGATACAAGAAAGAATAGATCTATTGGTGCGTATATATTACAAAATACAGCACCACTATTAAAAACTATGTTAGTATCATCGTCCGATGATCTTGATTTTATTGTCGGGGAAAGATTCAGCCAGGACGAATATACAAAATTTAAAAATAAGTATTTAAGAACTGCTCTGCAACTTATTAATCAAGGATTTAATCCTGTACAATATCATAATAATACTATAGTTGTTAGTGCATGGGTAGAAGAGATTTTAAAAACAGTAAATGTTTCTAACGAATTCTCTAATGCATTTGCTTACTCATATATGATAGCAAATGGTAGTCCATATACTGATGAGACACAGGTTGTACTAGCATCAATAGATCCATTAGATCCAACACATTCTATTCTAACATTAACGAATTATCTTGATTTATCTGATCCAAGAAATGCGTTATATATCTACGATACTACTGGCCAAGAAACTTTATTGGTTATTGGGGAAGACTACGAAATAGTATCAACTAATTTATCTATTGATATTAGATTTAATTTAGATAATGTTCCACCTGGCAGCACAGTATTTTTCGCACTATATAAAAATCCTCTGCCAGCATATATTCCGTCTACGCCATCTAAGATTGGTGCATATCCTACATATCTACCAAGAATAGAATGGGATACATCGTATATAAACCCGACATGGGTCATAATCGGGCATGATGGTTCTAAAACACTTGCCTATGGTACCTATGATCCTGCAACTTATATATTCACCGATTACAGAGATAGTTTGTTACTAGAACTCGAAAAGAGAATTTATAATTTAATTCAATATAGATTTAGACATCAGTATTATCTACCACTGCGAGTAGAATCTGTAAAATCAGGGTATTTTAGACAAACAAGATATTCGAGACAAGAATATTTAGATATTACCAATTCGTACTTAAACAAATGGTGTGCAAAGAATAAGGCAAATTATCGAGCCAACGATTGGTATTCGATGTATGATAATCCGGCTGTGGTACCAAATTTTACTCCAGGTGTTGGTAATATATGGAAACTATATAATTATAGAGGCGCTGTCGACAGTACAGGACAATCATTAAATCTACCAGGTAATTGGAAGGGTATTTTCCAATATTATTACGATACATATTGCCCAGATACTCGGCCGTGGGAAATGTTAGGATTCAGCGAACAGCCTAGTTGGTGGCAATTTGAATATGGTGCCCCTGTATTAAATCTTGCAGGACAAGAAGTATGGACTTCAACTGCCATCGGCAATAGTAATATGTGGGTGGATTTAGAAGAAGGTTATATTCGCCAAGGCCCATCAGCAATATATGATCCGGTAACACTGCTTGTCCAACCTCAGCCTACGTGGGCAAGACCGGGCTTATCAACAATTATACCTGTTAATGATACCGGCGAGATTATACCAATACCTACATTATTTGAAGTAGCATACTCAGGTAACCCTTACGAGCCGTTTGATTACTTTGATGCAGAATGGATTTACGGGGATGGGGCACCTGTTGAGCAAGCATGGATGTCTACATCAGCTTATGCGTTCAGCGTACAAGAATTTATGTATCTAATGAAACCTGCTATGTACGGCGAGCTTATGTGGGATACAATTGGCACAGAATTATCGCCGGGCAAGATAGTAGTACCAGAATCAGCAGATCCTGTGATGTCGAACACAAATTGGCAATTTGTACAGAATGATACATTTACTAATAGTGATCCATTCTTCGCATGGATGCGTCCTAAAAATGCAGACCAAGTTATCCATGCCGAAAGTATTGATAGTACGATTCAGATCAAATACGGATATCAAAGATGGATCAGTGATAGAATCTTATTTTTAGGAAAAGACATCACATCTACCTTTGGACAGAAGATTAGAACACTAGATGTAAATCTTGCAAATAAGCTTGCAGGATTCACCAATAAAGACACAACTAACATCTATATCGAGTCTGTTAGTCCTACTGCACTTACAAACACTTTAATTATCCCTTCGACTAATTTTGATGTTATTTTACATAAGAGTCCTGTAGTAGATACATATTCTTACAGTGGAGTTATTATCCGTACTCTTGCAGATGGAACATTTGCAGTCTATGGGTATGATTTATTAAGTTCGGAATTCACTATATTGAACCGTTCCAGTGCTACATTAATCGATATATCAATTGGTGGCACGCCAGCAGCATATCAATATTTTGCACCCGGTGCAACATATAACCCCGGTGATATAGTTAGATATAATGGTATTTATTATAACAGTTTAGTTATACAGGCCACTCAGAAATTTATATCAGGCAATTATCAGAAATTAAAAAGTTTGCCAATAACCGGTGGCATTTCTGTGAGTTATAAACCTATCTCCGAAAATACAATCACACGAGTCCCATATGGTTCTATCTTAAAAACAGCACAAGATGTCTTTGATTTATTAATAGGTTGGGGCGCATATTTAGAAGCAAGGGGTTGGAAATTCGATGAAGTAAGTCAGGATACAAATCAATTAAGTGATTGGCTAGCATCCGCAAAGCAATTCTTATTTTGGTTAAATACAAGTTGGGCACCGGATGCATCAATTCAATTAAGCCCGTTAGCTAATAAAGCAACGCTGGTTGTTTCACGTGGTTACCCAAATGATGTAGAATCATTATCAAACGGTGTTTATAGTATATTAGATAAATTTGGTGTTGCAATCGCACCAAATAATACATCCACGAATAGAGATGGCATGTTAATTACGGTGGAGCCGGCAACACTTGCCTCTGGCGGAATTTATTATCTACAAGTTAATACATCAGAAACAGAACATATTCTTATGTTCGATAATACAACAAGTTTCAATGATATTGTTTATTCTCCGTTATTAAGAGCAAGGCAACAACGATTACGATTTAACGGATTTAGAAGTAATGCATGGTACGGAAAAATGGAAGCCCCGGGTTATCTTGTAATTGATAATCAATTGATACCTAACTTTGATACTATTGTAGAAAGTATGAGATACTACTATGACCCTAATGTTACTATTGATAATCCTAGCCTTGAAGATTTAGGCAGACACCTAATTGGGTATGAAAGTAAGAGTTATTTAGATAATTTACAAATAGCAAACGATGTTCAATACCTATTCTATCAGGGCGCTATTAGACAAAAGGGTACAGCCCAGGCATTTAATAAACTATTTAGATCTACGAAAGTTCAGAGCAACGAAGTTATTGAAGTATATGAAGAGTGGGCATTAAAACTTGGAGAATTCGGTAATACTATTGAGCAGGTATCAACAGAGTTTATATTACAGCCTGAACAAAATACCGGCGAAGTTATTATCGCAAGGTTAAATTTTATACCGTCGTCGATAGGTTTTGTAAGACAGATTAATATATTAAATGCACAAAATGTATATACATCGGTTCCTAAGATTATAATATCGGCACCAGATGCCAACCCAGCTGATTTAGCTTTAACAAGACCGTTAGTACAAGCAAAAGCATATATAGTATTAGATGCTGCTGGTAGAATTTCTCGTGTAGATATTGCTGAGCCCGGCTATGGTTATTTAACAGCACCTAGTATAGAAATCAATTCCGGTATCGAAGTACACGATCTTGATAGATTATACAGTATATGGCAAGGAGAGATTAATAAAGATGCCTCCCTAGATAATATTATTGATATCGATATAGATCAAACAGATGTATGGACTGTACGTCCCAATGATCCATCATATTCGCTAGAATTTCCAACTACAGATAAGATAGATTATCCACTGCCAAATGCCGGCTATGTAAACTTTAATGATGTTACATGGTCATCGTTTGATGTGATCCAGACTGCTGTAAACTGGGGTACATCGGGATTAAATCCGGCAGAGTCGGATACAGTATGGATTGCTAAAACCTTTACTGAAGACTGGTCAGTTTATAAGATGGCAGCATTTAATAATACATGGAGTGTGACAAAAGACGCAGATAACAACCTATTGTTGTTGACCCCGGGCATAATTGTGCCACAACTGTCTGATTCGATTATAGGTGATAAAACCGATTTTAGTAATATGGTCGTCCTGCAGCAAGTTGTTAACAGTAAGGTAATTGCCGAAAATAATTATACAGTTGGTATTTTACCATATACAACAACAGATTATACTAACCCTGGCACATATACAGATCCTACCACGCTTGTAACATATAACGCATATTATCTTACAACACTTGCTGGCATACCGATTACAACAGAAGAAATTGGTAACTATGCAGATTTCACAGATATGTTATTATATAAGACTATGCGATTCCCTGTCACGCCAGACTGGGGATATCCTCCATCGTATATTCAATATAATGATAAAATTTGGGTAGACGATGCGGATGGTAAATGGAATGTATTAACTTGGTTATTTGTATATGAATGGGGTATCTTAACACCATTTAGGCAGCAAGAATCTTTAATCGATTCATCCTTGTTCGAAAGTGCCAGCGTATTCGCTACAGGCTCTAAGGTTGAGCTAGTACAATTACCTATATATGATCCATTTAAGAATATCTTGCCAGGTCCTGCAAGACAGAATATCACATATATTTCGATGCAAGATCCTACAAGTTATAATGTAACAGCTGATCCAAGTCTATTCAGCGAAAATATAAGATTTGCCGAAAGACAAGTGGGACAACTATGGTGGGATATATCTTCTACCCGATATGTCTATTATGAGCAACCAATTGCATTAGACGGCAGCGAAACCAATACGGATAATATTGTCTATAGACGCAATCATTGGGGACAAATTTTCCCGGGTAGCACTGTTTCTATTTACGAATGGGTTAAGAGCTCGAAGCCACCGGCACTATATACAGGCACCGGTGTACCAAGAGATACTACAACTTATGTGCAGGCCAGAACATCTAATAGATTTACGGGTGCCACAGAAACTAATTACTATTTCTGGGTATTAAATACAACCAATAAACCTAATAAAGAAAATAGAACTTTAGCAGCAATAGATGTTGCTCGTATGTTGCAAACACCTAAGAGTCAGGGGTTTGCATTCTTCTGTCCAATACAACAGACATCTATAAACAATTGTTATATGTTCTATAATATACAACAGATATTAGCTTATCGTGGCAATAATATTCAGATTAAGTACAGACTAACGGAAAGAAATGATCAAGAACACGTACAGTGGGCATTCTTTAGAGAAGGCGATACAGGATCGATAATAACAGATCAATTCTGGAATAAGATGGTTGACAGCATATGCGGATATACAAAGGTATTACCTGTCTCGGATGAATATAATGGTATTATAGTTGCAAATAATCCCTGGGGTATGTTACCGTGGGATTCAGTAGAATGGGATTCTTATGGAGAAATTCTGACTGTTCCCGATCCTACGTTAAGCGAGGGAGAAAAATATGGTATTGATTATCGCCCTAGACAAGGTATGTTTGTATCTTTAAATGCTGCAAGAAAAGTATTTGTTCAATCTGCGAATGCTTTATTAAAACATATAGCTATACGTGATAATAATCCAAGTTGGAACAGTGGCGTAGCTATAAGTAATTATTGGACATATACAGATTGGTATGCTATAGGATACGAAGATGTAACACCTAATATAGTATTTCAAACACTTGCCCAGGCTAATGCTGCTTTAATTGCCGGTAATTTAAATGCAAGTAATATTGTTGAAGTAACCAACGGTACTGCCGATGGGCGTTTTATATTATATGCTGTAGTTCAACTTAATCCAAATATATCAACACTTAGTTTTGATGAGGTAGGTATCGAGAGTAGTGCTATTAAGTTATTAGATACAATTTATATCGCAAATAATCTGTATAGCTTACCACAAGAATTAAGACAATTATTGAATGCATTTAGAACAGAGGTTATGGTAGATGCTTATCTTGTAGACCAAAATGAATTATTCTTCTCAATGATAAACTATGTTATGAGTGAACAAAGGAATCCTAATTGGGTATTCAAAACTTCCTACATTTATATCAAAGAAAATAACTTACCTCTATCGCAAAATCAATTGTATATACCAGACCAAATCGGTAATATTATTCAGTACATCACCGATTCTAAACCTTATCATACACAAATAAGAGATTATACAAGCTCAAATATAACATCCGATATTGCTGAGGGTACAGCTACTGATAGTTATAATTGGAATATCAAGGTACAGTTTGGCCCTAACTGGGCAGGTGCATCATATACGGTACCGTATTATATTTTAGGTGATCAAACATTCTTAAATAATGTAGAACAATTTGTCTCAAGGGAAGATGTATATACAGTTGATTTAACAACATCATCAGATCCATCTAAGAAGGGCTATTCACAGCTATACCCTTATACATTTACATTTAACGATGTGAACTTAAATAACCCACAAATAATTACTACACGATACAACATTGTTGGTATTCAGGGAGATTCAATTGTATTAATATATGGTCAAGACTATTATGTTGAAGATAATAATGATACGACTTATACCATTTATTTCTATAATGACCCGAGCAGTTATGCGACATTGATTGCTCTTGTATGGTTTGATGGCGGCCAATTAGCGACAATTAATAGTGATACATATAGAAACGAAACTGCCAATGGTATCGGGAGTACCGATGATTTAGTTATTAATGTTGATACACAATTACCTGCCAATGATATAAGTAATATAGTTTCGCTTGCACCACTTACTGTAGCACCGTATGTGGGATGGGGAGATTCGTGGGATTCGTTAGAAGATCCTATTATTAATCAAATTTTACTTGATGCCGGTGGTACAGGTAGTATTCCATGGGATACATTAACATTAACGCTATTACCTAATACAATCAGCTTCAAAGAAAATACCAACCCTAACGATGGTCCTAATTTCTATAGAAATGCAGAAATATATTCCGGTAGCTTAGTATTAGATTTACCTGCCCCTACAGCAGAAACAGAAAATCTTGATGTTATAACAGTAGCAGCAGCTTCTGACATTTTCCCAGATCCAGATAATACACACGGGACAATTTGGGTCAACGGAGAACGTATTCAGTATAGAATGAAAACTCTTATAGCTACCAATATATGGGAATTAAGATTAGTTCAACGAGGAACAATGGGTACATCGGCCGCATTACATACTGCATTAGATACAGTATGGGTCGAAAGAGCTAATATCATGCCAGTTGAATCTAATAATAATGTGTGGAATGCTGCAGATTCAGCACCCATTAATACATCATTTATATCACAGTATGGATCTGGTCCATGGGGAAGTTTACTATGGACAATGCCTTTAGAGTATACAGATATTACAAGCGTGCCACTCGGCGGCCTTTGGTATTCGCAGACTCCAGAAGCCACTTTCTTAAAACAAGGTCAAGGCATAAGTATACCATAGTAAACTAGGTAGATAATAATGAAGATAAATAAAGAAAACGATGATAAAGAACAAAAACCCGAACCTAAAAAAGATGACGGGTTTATTGATATAGCATACATGGATGTTCAATGTCATTTGATAATAAAAGATAAAGATACTGGTGAAATACTAGTAAATAAAAGGGGTTAAGATGCTAGATACATATCGTGCTTCTATACAGGGTTTTGTTAAGATTATAGATAAAGATACGAAAGAAGTATTGCTAGACACGCATAATGATGTACTCTACGGAAATATGTCTACGGCATTAGCACATTCTCTTATAGGTAATTCTAACAGTTTCTTATATTATATGGCCTTCGGTAATGGTGGAGCATATATTGGTCCTACAGGGACAATTTCTTATAAACCGTCGTTGGGTGGCCCAGGTAGTTTAATTAAAAATCCTGTTGCTAATTTATATAATACAATCTATGTAAAGAAATTATCTAACGATGCGACAGATGCTCTTAGTTATGATCCATTATCAAAAGCATATATTTCTGCAGAAAATTATGCAACAAATTACGAAGATATTATAGTAGATGTCACTATAGGTTATAGTGAACCGCCTGCTTCAATCTCTTCTACTGCTATTCAACAATCGTCTATAGATAATTCTACTTTCGTTGGTACACCAGATACATTGGCTGTAACTTCTAACACACTTGTATTTAATGAGATAGGTTTGTTTGCCGGCTCTAATAATTTATTCACAGGCGGTTTTACAGCAGATATAACCGATGTTGATAATTTTGTTACTCAACGTCCTAATTTTTCGGATATAGCAGGATCAAAATCAAAACTAATGTTAACACATGTTATTTTTCATCCGATTCAGAAATCTGCTAATAGATCTCTTGAAATCATCTATACACTTAGAATACAAATGGGTGCATTATAATATGCCATATAACATATATAAATCAGACGGATCTACGATAGTTGTTCTAGATAATGTTGTTGATCAAAGCTTTAATGATCCAACCGCTAACGGCGGTAAAGGAATAGGTATACAAGTTCCCGGTTTATATTCACTTGATTATGTTACATCTATTGCACAGAATTTCTTACAACTTGCTGAAAATTTCTGTGGATCAACTATGCCACCCGATGGTAATGCATTACAAGGTCAGCTATGGTTTAATAAAAATAGTGAGATACTATATGTTAGAACTACCGACTCATTATCAGATTTAGCTAATTGGCAACATATTTTAGTAGGTGATACAACTGTTACAGCGGGATTTTATTCTTCGGCAGATATTATTGTTAATGCAGAAGGTAGAATTACATCTGCTGTGTCCGGGTCGTCAAGCACAGGAGCAACTGGGGCTACAGGCCCTATAGGTGCTACAGGCCCTATAGGTGCTACCGGCCCGGTAGGTGCTACCGGAGCAACCGGGGCAGGAACAACAGGTGCCACTGGTGTAACCGGGGCAACCGGGGCAACCGGGGCAACCGGGGCAACCGGAGCAAGCGGAGCAGGTGGCAGCGGAAGTGTAACAAGTATTTCTGTTGTCACAGCAAACGGTGTTTCTGGAACCATAACAAACCCAACAACCACACCTGCAATTACATTAAACTTAGGTGCAATTACCCCGACATCTGTAACAACAACAAGTTTAAATGTTCAGAATTTAACATTTACAGGTGCAGGCGCTGTCACTATTAATAGTAATAATGACCTAAATTTAACCGCAACCGGTTCAATCAATCTAGGCAGTCTAACAACTCTGCCATCAAGAACAAGAGCAGTATTGATAACAATTCTTAGCGTTCCTGGAGGAACTATGGCATATTGTTCCGATGTAGGTATTGCATGTCCTGTATGGTTTAATGGTACAGCATGGTACAAAATGACAGGAACAGCCCTATAATGCGTGAGTATATTATTACTGTTAATGATCCGGAAATATGGGATACTGGTCTCTGGAATGAACTAACAGTTGATGGTCTGGGCGATAACTTTATCCCTGCCCGAGCAATTGAAGTTTTAAATGAGAGACCCTTTAACGGCTTTTCTGCTCATTTTAATTTAACAGACGAAGAGGCAATTGCAATTAGGCAAGATTCGCGTATTGCATTTGTCGAATTACAGGCAGATTTACAAGAAGGTGTTATCAAAGAACACTTTGGAACAAGAACAACATATACATACGATAAAAGCAATTCAACTACAAATACAATGAAAAATTGGGGGTTACTTAGGGCAAACGGATTAACTAATCCTTTTGTTTCTTCAACGGCAGTAAGTACCGGCCTCACATATAACCTAAACGGAACAGGGGTTGATATTATTGTTGTCGACTCAGGAGTGGAGGCGGGCCATCCAGAGTTTGCTGTCAACACTGACGGTACAGGTGGATCAAGAGTAGTAGACTTTGACTGGGCAAGTCTCGGTGTCCCGGGTACACCCTCGGGCCCGAGCATTGGTGGCTACCTAGGTGATGGCGATGGCCACGGATGCAATTGCGCTAGTATTTCTGCCGGTAATACATGCGGATGGGCTAGTGGTGCTGCAATTTATAGCTTAAGAATCTTTGCCGGCAACAGTATTATGAATGGTGCATATCTGGGGGCAATTAGTTCCGATATTTGTTTTGATATAGTTCGTGCGTTTCACCTAGCTAAAGTAGCTGCAGGCAATACTCGCCCTACTATCTGTACAAATAGCTGGGGATATCGTTCTGCCTATAGTAATATGGTCTCAACTGTATGGCGAGGAAGCACATATGTCGGAACATCGACTAATACAACATATGGCCAGGTTAATTATGTTCACCCTTATGTTGTGAATTATTTAGATATCAGTGCCACGAATTGTGTTAATGCCGGCGTTATCTTAGTCGGTGCAGCCGGGAACTATTATCACAAAATCGATGTTCCCACCGGTGTTGATTACAACAATTATTATAATAACTCAGTGTACGGTCCGACCTATTATCATCGCGGAAGTAGTCCGACACGAGCCGATGGATTTATTAATATTGGTGCTGTCGATAATACCACAACCGAGCAGAAAGCAACCTTTAGCGAAACAGGCCCACGTGTTGACATATATAGTCCCGGCGTAATGATTATGGGTGCATATGCCAATAAACCTTATAATACTGCCGCAGTGCAAGATTCAAGGAATTCCTTATATTATCTTAATAAAATCTCAGGAACAAGTCAAGCTACGCCGCAGGTTACCGGATTATTAGCGTGTGTGTTACAGGCACGCCCGAGTATGACACCTGTACAGGCTAAACAGTTCTTAATAGAAAATAGTACACTAGGGACATTAAATGAAAATGCGGCAGGTGGCACCGGTTATACAAATACTCGATATCTGCAAAGTGGTGTAAATCGCTTTCTTTATCAGCCATTTAACAATTCTATTCGTGGATCTATCATCAGTTAAATGATATCTTACATAAAATGATAAATAACAAAACAAGGGAATTTTAAGTATTATGGCATACACAATTCATAAATCGGACGGAACTGACGTACCTGTTGCCGATAATTCGCTCGATACAGATTATTATACAGGTACGCCCCCAACTAGCGGTGGTACTGGCACTGGTATTTTATTAGTCGGTAGAAATACAATTGACTACGGTGCTGCTATTGCACAAAACTTTTTGCAGATGACTGAAAACTTTGCAAATACATTAATGCCGGCAGATAGTTATGCACTACAAGGACAATTATGGTTTAAGAAAGATGCATTGCCCGCCGTTTCTGGTAATTTATATGTAAGAGTAAAAGATACACTATTAGGCGGAATGAATAATTGGGAAAAAATTGTCACCGTAGATAATGGTGGCAGTTCTACAATAGACGGAAACTTAGATGTAACCGGTGATTTAACGGTTGATGGCGCAATTACATCGGGCGGACATCGTGTATCTGTTGTTTATACTTCAACGGCGGCGCCTGGCCAAGATGGTGACATAGCAGTTGAGACTGGACCTGTTATTTCCATGTACGCCGGCGGAGCCTGGAGACAAGTATTCCCGGCAATTTACTCTTAATAGGCAGGCCACAGAATGACTTATCACAAGTATGGTTTAATACAAGCTGCAACATATAATGCATATGCAGCTCTCATAAATAGTATATATGCAGATACAAATATAGGCTCTGTCACAGAAACGTCGGCAGATTATGGATACGGACAAGCAACTACCATACCTACTGTAGCAGTCGGTGATAAGATCTCGGCTGCTCAATGGACTGCACTTTTTAGCAAGATTACACTCTGCGGTACACACCAAGGTGTTAGTGTTTCACCAATACCGTCTTCTGTATCTATTGGAAACTTAATTGCTGCTTATAATGCATATCTTACAACAACAACATTAACTGATGTAATCAGCAGATTAATAGCAAACAGATTACTTGTCGCTGTAGGCGATTTAGCTAGTGCATCGCAGCCGACACAAACCTCAGCATTAACATGGACAACAGGACTTCAATACACGTTTAGTATGGATTTTGGTTCATGGGATAATGCTAGACATTATTTTAATACTGGTGGTTCTGTTGTAATAGGCGGAGCACATCCTATAGGTGATCCCGATAATACATATTGGAATGCTATTTTTACTGCCATGGGTTCTCTTAAATTTACATGGCACGATACAATCCCGGCCAATGGATCAGGCCCTGGGTCAAATAAAGGATTCTATGATTTGACAACAACCTATAGTCAAATTTATCAAAGATCTAATACCACAGCATATCCTAGTTATACAAATAATTACATTGCTATATATGCAAAATTAAATGCGGCTGCTGGCACCAATGGTAGAATTGATTTCTTAATTCAACTTATTGACAATGATCCTACACCAAATACAAAGACTGTAGGTACAGAATATTTTATTAGTACGCTGGCCTCAACAGGCAGTATTAGTACTATAGCCTATACCGGTTCAATAACGTTTACAGCAGGTTCGTTTGCAACAATAGCAAGTATAGCATACCCGGGCGTGCCTTTAGCATTAAGTATTGCTCCAACCACAACAGCAGCCGTAGTTGCGGGTGGCGGGGCAGGTACAGCCACTACTGGTACTATAACTGTAACAGCATCTGGTGGTACAGCACCATACACATATGCATGGACAAACGAGGCAGGTACTATATCATTCTCGGCAGCTACATCAGCAGCAACTACTTTCAGCAGAGTGATGACTAGCGGTGAAATTGCATCAGGTACAGCAAGATGTACAGTGTCGGATTCTGCAGCACATTCGACTTATGTTCCAATTAATTGGTCAATGAATAGTAATCCAGTTAACGATTTCAGTGCGTAAATAATATAAGTTCAAAACTAAAAACCTCCGTTAAAACTATAGATAAATAGTAGTAACGGAGGTTTTCCATGGAAGAAAGATTACAAAAAGCACTTGAGTTTGCCAATTATAGACAAACTCTTAATAACCAATTACACAAAATAAAAATCCGAGCAGAAGGATTACTTATATTTGCTAAAAATGGAGGCAACTTCAATGTTAATCAGGAACTAATTTGTTTCTTAGATTATCTTGTTCGGACAGGTATAACCGAGACAAATATACTTGATGGGGACAATATTCCTGTACAAATTGCTGATGTTGCTGAATTTCTTAAAGAAATTACACGGCGTTATTTTGAAGTAACAGATGATTACTTGAAAGAATATCAGGCTATACGGAAACTACGAAATGTTAAATCTATTGTCGACTTAGAGGAAGATAAATGACACGTGGCGTACTAATGGTTGCACACAACAATGCAGAGATTGATTATTTCAAAATTGCTTGCGCGAATGCACTAATGGTGAAGAAAAATTTGAATGTACCTGTCACACTGATATCAGATTCTGGTACTGTTAACTGGGGTAAAACAGCCCTGGGGGAAGAATTTGTAAGTAATTGTTTTGAAAAAATCATAGAAGTAGATAGAGATTATTTATTTAACAATATAAGAAATTTTTCTGATACATCATATAGTACAAAACCATTACAATTCTATAATTGCAATCATTGGGCTGCCTACGAATTATCGCCTTATGACGAAACATTGTTTATTGATTGCGATTATCTAATTATGAGTTCTGCTCTTAATAATTGTTGGGATAGTAATTATGATGTAATGATCAATCATGATATCTACACACCATTTAATGATATGAAGCCTTTTTCTAAGAAGATAGATGAATTAGGTATTACATTATATTGGGCGACGGTAATTTATTTTAAAAAATCTTCTCTTGCAAAACATATGTTTTCTCTAGTAAAACACATTCAAGAGAATTACGGATATTATAGAGATCTCTACGGTTTTTCTAGCGGAATGTTTAGAAACGATAATGCGTTTAGTATAGCAGTACATACCTTAAATGGATATAATACAGAAGAGCCTAGTATTCATCAATTGCCTATTCCCGGACTATTAATGTCGTGGGACACAGATGATATTCAGAGAATAAATGGAATAAATGATATTACTCTTTATGCAGAGAAATTAGGTAAAACCGGCGAATATATTTTAACCAGATTAAAAAATATAGATGTCCATATTATGAACAAATGGTCGATTAACCGTCATGCTGAAAAGTTAATTAATCTCTATAAGGATAACACATGTCACGCGGATATTTAATTCTAGCACAGAATACTAAGAAAGATGATTATACAAAACTTGCGTATGCTTTGGCATTAAGTATTAAAAATTCTCAAGGTGTAGTCAACAAGGTAGCACTAGCTACAACATCTGCTAATGTACCGGATAAGTATATAGATGTATTTGATGCCATTATAGATGTGCCTTGGACAGATCAGGCTGAACACTCTAAATGGAAGATAGAAAATAAATGGAAATATTATTATATGACTCCATTTGATGAAACAATTATTTTAGATGCCGATATGTTATTTCCTGCTGATATTAGTCATTGGTGGGATATCTTATCACAGAAAGATATATGGATTACAGATAAACCCAGGACATTCAGGGGAGAAATAATAACATCAACTGAATATAGACCGACTTTTGTGTCGAATAATCTACCCAATGTTTATACAGCATTTATGTATTTTAAGAAAAAACAGACTTCTTTAGAATTGTTTAAATTAGTAGAAATAATTTTCGAAAATTGGGAAAGATTTTTCTATAATTACTTAGATGAAACTCGTCCTAAACACCTGTCTGGCGATGTTGCTTATGCATTAGCAATTAAATTATTAGGTATCGAGAATGAATGTTTCGGTAATTCATCATTTATACCATCCTTTGTTCATATGAAACCTTTGTTGCAGAATGTAGATAAAGCTCTTGTATCTGAGGATTGGACAAAAAATTTCCCTACTCATTTTGCAGATGACGGGACATTTAAGATTGGTAACTATGAACAGACTTTACCATTTCATTATCAAACTAAATCGTGGTTAACAGATAGTATGATTGAAACTTTAGAGAAAAGGCTTGACTTATGAAACCTTTAATATTAATGTATGTATTCTACGATAAGAACGGAGACATCAAAGCAATTACACCTATACTAGATGAAAATTATGATGTTAATTTTTCTGTGGCAACTTTTCCTTTATCTGAAGTCGAACTGTTTCTAACAGCACAGAAAAATACGTTTGATTATAGTGTGAAGGCAGTTGAAAAAATTACCGGCACAGCCTATGTACTTGTTAACAAACATTCGAATATAAATCGTGTAAGAGCACTTAATACATATTTAACCAAGGTTGAAACAGCCGTATCTAATAACAATATTATTCTTATTACAAATGACGCAAACAAAGGTGGAATATTTATTCAAATAAATAAAACACTGAAAGAGATATATGTCGAAGGATTGAATCCTGAAACACAATTAGATATATTTGATAGCATATTAAATAGTGGTCCGTCAACAATATATTTAACTGAAAAGAATAATCCCTATCATCTATTATTTTCATTCTCATTTTTACCTAAATCGTTGCTCGATGTAGATAAACTATTTTTCCCGTATAATAACAAATATACAAACACAAGTGTATATACAAAAAAAGTAGTAGATGGATACGGATATACAGAAATAATAACAGTTTAGGATAAATTAAATGGCATTCACACCAATGAGCGAATTATCGGTTATTTTTATTAGTTATGATGAGGATAATTGCGAAGAAAACTGGGCTGATTTACAGAATAAGGTGCCCTGGGCGCAACGTGTTCACGGTGTTAAAGGATCTGATGCAGCACATAAAGCGGCAGCAAATTTATCAGATACAGACAGATTTATTTCTGTTGATGCCGATAATATTGTAGACCCCGATTTCTTTGATATGGAATTAGATTACGATCATCCTAAATTATCAGGTAAGGCAGTTAGTTGGGCAGCGAAAAATTATGTAAATGGTTTAGAGTACGGCAACGGCGGATTAAAGTGCTGGCCTAAGCAGTATGTCCTGAATATGCGTACTCATGAAAATTCAGATAGTGCTGATGAAAGAAATCAGGTAGATTTCTGTTGGGAAGATAGTTATGTACAGATGACAAACCAGTATAGTACTACCTATCCTAACGGTAGTCCAAGGCAAGCATTTCGCGCTGGGTTTAGGGAAGGTGTTAAGATGAGCTTAGACCAGGGTGGTAAAGTGCATCCGGATGATTTTAAGAAAACTATTTGGTGGGGCAACTATAAACGTCTTATCACATGGTGCAGTATAGGCGCTGATGTAGAAAATGGGTTATGGTCTATGTACGGTACTCGTTTAGGTTGCCAAATGACTAATTTAACTGACTGGAATTACGTTAATGTTAGAGATTTTGATTACTTGAATAATTTATTCACAAACGAAGTTATGCCCAAATTTGAAACAAATGCAGATGAAGCCAATGCAGAAAAGTGTTATAAAACAGGGTATGTATGGGATACACAAAAATTACAAAATTCGATAAGCGAATTAGGTACTGATTTAAGAAAATGCCTCGGATTAGAACTTGCCGAACTAGATGAGATAGGTAGTAAATTTTATAAGGCTGCTCAGTATAATACTCCGCGAATGAATAAAATGTTCACAGAAGAAGAGTTATATGAACTCCGGCGGATTAATGGTAAATGATAGATTCTTCGTTTATTATTAAATACACAAATGCACTGTATTCCACCCCAGCTGAATTTGCGCCTAGATATGACGAATTTCGTGATATGTTTAGTTCAGGTCAAATTCTTAGTAAAGAGTGGATTGTAGAACAACTATACAACATAGATCGTACATATTATAATAAAAAATTAATCATTGTTGGTGCATGGTATGGCACATTAGGTATGATGATTAAGAAAAGATTTTCTAGTACAAGAGTGACAATGCTAGACATAGATCCAAGATGTGAAAAGTTTATTCATAACATGATTTATGATAATCCGGATTTAAAAAGCATAACCGCAGATATGTATAGACATTCTTACATTGAAGATGTTATAATAAATACAAGTTGCGAACACATAGATAATGTTCAGGAATGGTTATCTTTAATCCCAAAGGATAGAATGGTTGTCTTACAATCAAATAATTATCTTAAAGGTAATGGGCATGTTAATTGTGTTAACAGCACAGAAGAATTTATAGAACAAGTAGATTTATCAGATATTTTATATTCGGGCGAATTAATAATGCCGATGTATACAAGATATATGATAATAGGTAGAACATAAAGGCGAAAAATGGAACATAATTATATTAAATTAATTCATTCAAATCCAGTACATAGTGATTGGTTTGTTATTAATTGGTGTTTAGGCAATACATGCAATTATAAATGCTCTTATTGTCCTAGTGCATTGCATGATGGATCAAATAAATGGCCAGATTTAGCAACAGTTAAGAATTTTATCGCCAAGGTTAAGGATCAATATTTTCAGAAAAATATCTACTTTGAATTTACTGGTGGTGAGGTCACAACATATAGACATTTTATTGAAGTGTGTCAGTACTGTACCGAACTAGGAATTAAGGTGGGTCTTATCAGCAATGGATCAAGGACACTTCGATATTGGGAAGAGAATAAGCAGTTCTTCGATCATGTATGCATGAGTTATCATCCGGAATTCTCCGATGAAGCACATTTTATTGATGTAGTTAAAATATTGCATAATGATTTAAGGACTCATGTTAACATCATGATGAGCCCTGAAAAATTTGATCACTGCTATGCTGTGGCAAACAAGGTAAAGAATCTAGGAAATATATCAATGGCTCTTCAACCATTGATTCACGACTTTGGTGATACCATGTTTGATTATACAGCAGCCCAGAAGAATATATTCGATAAACAACATGAGTTAATAGTAAAGCATATTAAATATACTCGATCGTACGATTATTATCGTGGTGCTATGCGTACTGTATTCGACGACGAATCTACACAAGTTTCAAGTTCTCACAGATTTATTAGTGAAAAAACAAACGACTGGTCGGGATGGAAATGTAGTGCCGGAGTAGAACAATTAATCGTAGATATGGATGGTGGTATTTATCGCGGATGGTGTAAGGTAGGCGGCCGAGTAGGAAAAATTTCCGATGCAAATCTAGTTTTGCCAGCAGAGCCTATTATATGTAATAAAACTATGTGTCACTGTAATTTTGATATCATGTGTACTAAAACACTATGAATGATAAATTAGATCCACTTAGCACTATATGCGACCTTAAATGGAATTACCCCATATTCAATATGGACCGTGGGGAATTTAGAAGCTGCTGTCGTACACCGGCAGTTAAAATAGATGAAGCAAATCTAGTATTAAATGGGAGTGATACCTTCTTAAATTCTGTCGAGCAGAAGCAAAGTAGATTAGATTTAATTCAAGGTAAACAACACATCGACTGCCAAAGTTGTTGGAATATAGAACAGGCAGGTATGGCTAGTCCAAGGCACGGTCCTAATCAATTTTGGGATCATTTACGTAATCGCAATTTTGTTGACTCTACAATAAAATTCAGTGAAGATAAACTACTTAATCGATTAAGTGAAGTATCTGATATTACTGACCCGATACTTTCGTCATATAAACCATATATGGTGGAAATTAATCTCGGAAGTACGTGCGATATGAAATGCATGTATTGTAGTCATCATTATTCTACTCAGTGGGCAGCAGAAAGAATTAAATATAAAGAAATCAATCAAGATCAGTATGATATAGAATTCCCTAAGGCGCCACCTAGTTTTGATAAAAATTTCTGGGAATGGTTTAATACTGTTGGTAGAATGAATGTTTCGAGACTCGGGATTATTGGTGGTGAACCATTAATTATGCCGGAATATTATGTATTCGTTGATAAGCTTATTGAAAGTGTATCCGAAATACAACATCTAAGAAAGAATAAAATAACCTTATGGATTGTTACTAACTTAAATACTCCGGCGAATTATTTAGAAAAATTCTTTAAATATCTACCTAAATTAACTGAAGTATTTAATGTAGAGATTTTAGTTAGTATGGAGTCTGTAGGTGCAAGGGCTGAATATATACGCAATGGGGTCAATTGGGAAAGATTTACTCTTAATCTAAGCAAACTATTATCGAAAAAAGAATTAGTGTTTGAGTTTGGATTTATACTATCGTTAAATATTTTAAATATAACCTCGTTAAAAGATTTTATAATGTTTACTGAACAATTATATCATACATACGGGCGCCCAGCTGCCCTGAAGCAGAATATAATTAGTTTCCCGGATTGGCAAACACCAATGTTATTGACCCCAGATTTTGCAGATTATTTAGATGAATGTATTGCGTATATGAAAATTAAAGCACCCGATATGCCTAAAGTTGCTGATAAATTAGCCCGATGGGATTCATATATTATCTTCTTGCAGAATCTTTCAGATAGTATCAGAAATAATAAGACGGATAATACGGTTTTACGAAAGAAGTTTGCTGAGTGGTTCAGTATGTATGATGATCGACGGAAATTAAGTTTTATAGAAACATTTCCTGAATATACTAATTTCTTTAATCTATGTAAAAGTCTATAAGATACATTATTAATACAAGGAATAATAAATGAAAATTGGAATATTTGGATGTAGTTTTGCTGATGTAAATAGTTGTCATTACCCTGAACTTAATAAAGGACAGGCCTGGTCGGATATCTTAAGTAAGACATTTAACCACGACATAACTAATTATGCCGTATCAGCCAGCAGTTTTTATTATTCATACCAGCTATTTAAAAAGGAATATAATAAATTTGATAAAATTATATTTTTAGGGACGTGGCCAGGGCGACTATATTGTCTTAACTTAGAACAACACCATATTACACCCCGACATACCGACCCTAGCAATAGGTGGACAGTCAACAACGATAAAGAATATAAACTTATATGTGACTATTATTCTTTATTATTTAATATGGATGAATCAATAGAAATGAAGCGATTAATGGCGGCGGATATATTATCGTACGATAATACCCTTTATATAGACTCCGAAAAAACATTAGGTTATGTCACTATGATGGAAAATATCGCTTATAATATTACAGATATGCAATATACTGATTTTCGAGAGAATAGATATTGCCATATGAGTAATGAAAATAATTATATATTAGCAACCAATATTGATAAATGGTTAAAAGGCGGGACATATGACTTTTCTCTTGATATGTTTAGAGTACCACTATTAGCAGAAAAGATGGGGTATTTTTATGCAGCCTAATCAGAAATTACCGGGCTCCTTTTGTTCTATGCCATGGATAAATCTATCAACTGATGTAACAGGGTCTCTGCGACCATGCTGTAAGTTTGCTCAACCTGATACTAAAAACGAATTTCAGCTGCCAAACATGAAAGATGGTAAGTTGGATGAATTATGGAATCATATAGAATTTCAACGACTACGTACAGCATTCCTAGATGGTGAAAAACCTAAGGACTGCAAGGCATGTTGGGATGAAGAGGCTGCTGATCCTACCAACAACAATGTAAGTTATAGACAAAAATTTGCAAAAGCACATCAACTGAATGATAACTTAGACTTTCAACCGGTAATAGAACAAGGACCAATGGCCCTTGATTTAAAATTGAATAATGTATGTAATCTAAAATGCAGAATTTGTGGTCCCACTGCCAGCAGTACCTTCACTAAAGAAGTTGAAAATCGTTTTAGTATTAAATTAGATGGATCTGAATATTGGTTGCAGAATAAAATAATCGACACCGAGAATGAGTCTGTATTTAGAGAATGGATGCCAAATATACAGCATGTAGAAATAACTGGCGGTGAGCCGATGAATAGTCAGGAAAATTTAAAGATTCTAGAACTGCTAAGTGAATCTGGCTATGCTTCGAATATATCTGTGTTGTTAAATACAAATGTTTCAGTACTTAATAAGAAAATTATTAATTCATTAATAAAATTTAAAAAGGTACGAATTCATCTTAGTGTAGATGACTTAGGTAAACGAATAGAATATCAACGATTCCCGTGTGTATGGTCTACAATAGAAGATAATCTTACAAAATATAAAGAGTTACATAATGAATATCCACATATTGAATTAGTGTTGTTCTGCACAGTGAGTAATCTTAATATATTCTATCTTAATGAATATTTAGAATGGGCAGAACCAACTGGTATCGAATACTACTGGAATGTACTTCATAATCCTCCCGAATTTAGTATTAAAAATTTATCTACTACTGTCAAAGATACTATAAATCAAAAATATAGGAATAATATAAAGTTACAGCCTGTTGTTGATTTCATGAATATTTCTCAAGAGCAGGATATTTTTGAGAAATTTAAAAGTAAAATTTCTGATTTAGATCGAGCCCGAAAGCAATCGTTTGCTGATGTATTCCCTGAATGGTCAGCAGCCTTAAACTATAAAGATATCAATTCAAATTTTGAAGAATTTACAAACGATGTTAGATACTTAATAGCTTGTCATAAGAAAGATGGCATTGCCTTGCCACACGATGCTGCTACCGCACTGATAGATATAGCAGAAAATAAGCAAACTTCTCTGACTAAAAAATTAAAAATATTAGTTAAGAACCAAGATTATGTAAGAGTGAATATACTTGAAGGTGAGCATCGTGAAAAGATGATACCTGATAATTTTTGTTTATATCCATTTCAGTCTATGAATTTAGATCCAGATGGATCAGTTCGTCCGTGTTGTAAATTTAATGTGTCAACAAACGAATGGCACGATATCACCAATAAGACACCGACAATGTCTATTGACCAATTATTTAATCAACCATGGATACAAGAATTGAGAGAGGAATTTTTAGCCGGAGGTAGACCTAAGGCATGTAAGGCATGTTGGGACGAAGAAGCAGCCGGTATGACCAGTATGCGATTATCATTAGATAACGCTGGCCGCAAATCCCCATTGACTACAATAATGTCATATATTGACCAACCTTCGCCGAAATTTCTTGACTTAAAGTTAAGTAGTATATGTAATTTAAAATGTAGAATATGTAATGGATATCTATCTACACGTTGGTTAGAAGAATCAACAAAATTAGGATTATTAGACGACTTTAAGATTAGGCAATACAAAAATAATGCTAGAGAAAAGTTTATTGAAAATCCGCATAACCTTGAAATTATTAAGGAATGGGCAAAGACATTGGAGAATATACAATTCTACGGTGGTGAACCATTATTACAGACTGAGCACGATATTATTCTTAAAACTATTATCGAAACTGGACATGCTGGTAAGATCGAAATTTGGTATAATACAAACACAACGATTTGCAATAAAGAGTTATTCGAACTATGGAAACATTTTAAATGTGTTAATCTCTCATTAAGTATTGATGATATAAACGAAAGAGCAGAATACGAAAGACATCCTATTAAGTGGTCAACAACTGAAGAAAATGTTAAAAAATTTGTTGAATACCAGAGTGAATTCAACGTGCGGGTAAACTGCCAGATTGTAACAACCGTAAGTGTATTTAATGTATTATACTTAGACGAATTATTTGAGTGGAATAAGACACATCAGAATTTAACATTTATATTAAACATGGTTCACTTTCCTACTCATTTTTCTATCAAGAATTTTCCCGAATCCTTTAAGGCAGCGGCAAGAGCTAAATTAGAAAGTTATAAAAAATACAACTATATGCTACGCAATAATAGTCCTACATTTGATAATCTAATTTCCTATCTCGAAGCACCAGCAGATCCCGAACTAATATCTATCTTCAGAGATAGTATACAGGTGCATGACGAATTTAGAAAAGAAGAATTCAATAAGACATTTCCATTATTATCAGGAATTTTAGATGAATAAAATAAGCGATAACGATCGTAATAAATTTAATAATAAAAGACAAGAATATGATAAGTCTCGGTGTGTCAATACACAGAGTCCGTGTAATGCACCATTTAATAATATGTATTTTACCTCAGAAGGTCATGTTGCACCGTGTTGGCTACTGGTAGGCCACCTCGAGAAATGGGGACCTAATCGTTCAATGAACGATATATGGAATGGTGATAAATTTAGGCAGGTAAGAGAAGATCTTATAAACGGTATATTTAAGTCTAAATGTGATGTATGTAAAGGAAAGATAGAAGCAGATACATGGCCGTTGGCGTTGGCATACGATGGTTTCAGTCTTAAGACTCATCCTACTTTATTAGAATTAGAACTTAGTAATCAATGTAATCTAGAATGTATTATGTGCGAAGGCAGATTAAGTTCGGGGATTAGAAAAAATCGTGATAAATTACCGCCATTAAAAAGTCCGTATGACGAGTCTTTTATCGAACAATTAAAAGAATTCATACCGTATTTAGAAGAGCTACGATTTAATGGTGGGGAACCTTTCTCACAAAAAATTGTGTATGATATCTGTATGATCGTTGCTGAATTAAATCCCTCATTACGGATAAACATTGCCACAAACGGGACTGTATATAATAAACAAGTGCAGACTATTCTTGATAAGTGCAATATTCATCTTAATATAAGTATTGATAGTTTAGAGAAAGAGGCATACGAATCTATACGGGTTAACGGAGAATTTGATCAACTAATGAAAAATTTTGTTATATTCAATTCTTATTGCAAGTCAAATAATCGCGGGCTAAGTGTTATGGTAAACCCGATGCGTAATAATTGGCGAGAAATGCCATCTTTCTTAAAATTCTGTAATGACAATGCCGTGTTCTTATGGTATAATACAATACATCACCCAGCGCATCTTGCTATATGGAATCTGAGTAAAGAAGAATTAGGAGAAATATTTACCTCATTATCTGCTACACTAAGTAGCATGGACAAAGATGATAGATATGGAAACTGGGATAAATTAAATCATTTTATCAATCATCAAATTAAAAATTGGTATGAGACAGCCGTTACCTATAAGATAATATCAATAAATACAATATGAAGAAATTATTATTTAATGGTTGTAGTTACACGGCCGGCGATGAATTAGTATGGGATACTTATTGCAAAGATATACTTGGGTATTCATCAGAATGGGGGGACTGGTCGGGGAAAAAAGATAATGTAGATTATACTATACTCGCTAGATATGTAAAATATCGCAAACAACATAATCTAGGTGGGATATGTAGCTTATCTTGCAATACAGAGGTGACAGATTTATCCTTAGATGGAAAATCTAATTCATGTATTGCTATTACCACAATCAACTATTTATTATCGTTAACCCCCGATGAAAGAAAAAATATACATGTCTGCATCGGGTGGACATCTCCGGAGAGAAAATTTATATGGCTTGAGCCGCATGGATTTCAATCTATAAATCATCACCTACTTGAACAAACTAATAAGAAACAATACTACTCTTTTATAAGAGGGGCAATTATTGACAGATCTGACTTTGATCACTTACTAGATTATGTTTCTCAAGTGATGCTGCTAGAAAATTTCTTAAAGGCAAATGGTATAACATATACCTTCTGGCGATCACTGGGGTTAATAATCGAACCTAGTAAAGTTTTTAACAATACAATATTAATGAACAATAAGATATCGAACAACGAAAATTGGATTAAATTCGATAACGATAGATTATCAATTAACGGTAATGCATGGTTATTTTGGCTATGGCACGATATTGATAATTTTATTAGTGAAAAAAATAAACATCCTAATTTAAAGGCGGTGAACGATCTGTCAATTAAAATTATCAATCACATATCAAGCCACAGTAATTAATAGAGATAAAATACAATATGAAGAAATTATTATTTAATGGTTGTAGTTACACAGCTGGCGACGAATTGGTATGGGATACCTATTGCAAAGAAGAGCTAGGCTATGTAGTGAAGTGGAGTAATTGGAATGGTGCAGGTAAAAATGTAGATTATACTATCTATAATGGGTATAAGGTATATCGCAAACAATTTAATCTAGGCGGACAGTGTGCGTTATTATGTGGCACCGAAACAATAGAATTAGCAGAAGACGGTTATAGTAATGCAGGTATTGCTATTACCACAATCAACTATTTATTATCGTTAACCCCTGATGAAAGAAAAAATATACATGTCTGCATCGGGTGGACAGTGGCAGAAAGAAGATTAGTATGGAAAAACGATGATACCGGGTTTATT
>SERZ01000511.1_pt1 | contig 26027 bp, 21 predicted proteins | sample 3171461 | NCBI WGS metagenome assembly SERZ01 (sample SAMN06051861, study PRJNA518727) | freshwater metagenome | biome: subpolar coniferous forest; feature: holomictic lake; material: water; isolation source: holomictic Lake 227, 6 m depth | place: Canada: near Kenora, Ontario | collected... | reverse complement strand
TCCAAGATGGATTCTTTTTTGCAAACTGTTTTTTCCATCACGATGATGAGTGTTAAATACGTCAAAACTGCTTAAAAGAGAAATGGAACCAATCTAATGAAATTTACGGTAGAAGACACAAACACTGTAAAAAAAGTACTTCACATAGAAATCCCCCAAGATGAAGTTTTTAAGGAAATTGAAACTGCCTACAAAGAATTGAACAAGACTGCCAAGATCAAAGGGTTTCGTCCAGGGAAAATTCCAAGATCGGTCATTGAACGGCTTTATAAAAAGGATGTTTATCAAGACGTGACCTCCCGGCTGATTAAGGATTCTTTTGCGGATGCCATTACAGAGTCCGGTCTGAACCCACTGCGCCATCCTGATATCACTCCGCCTGAACTTGATCCAGCCGCTCCTTATCGATACAGCGCAACGATTGAGATCAATCCTGATATCCCTAATATCGATTTTAAAGGGCTTACCTTAAAAAAACCGCTTTATAAACCTTCTGAAGCTGAGATTGAAGCCCAACTGAAAATGCTCCAGATAAATCTTTCTGAACGCAAACCGGTTGAACCCGAACGCACGTCTCAGGACGGCGATTTTGTCGTTCTGGATTACGAAGGCTTTAGAGACGGAGTCACCCATCCGGAACTCCAGAAGACAGAAAACATGACTTTAAAAATCGGGGCAGCCAATATTTCCAAAGATTTTGATGCCTGTATCGTTGGAATGATGCCAGGAGATCATAAAGATTTTTCAATTAAATTTCCCGGAGACTACCATAACACTAACCTTGCAGGTCAGGAAGTGACATTTCATGTTCGTATTCATGAAATCCGTGAAGAGATTCTTCCGGAAATCAACGACGACTTTGCCAAAATAATTGGGCCATTTAATACAATTGAAGAGGTAAAAACATTCATTCGAAACAATCTGCTGCAGGGCTACAACAAGCGTGCTGAGCAGGAAATCAATGAACAGATTTTTTCAGCCTTGATTGAAAAGGCTCCGTTTGAAGCACCAGACACACTGATTGACATAGAGCTTGCTGGAATTATTCGGGAGATTGAGCTCTCATTTGAACAGCAGCAAATCACAATGGAATCTCGTGGCGTGAGCCTTGAATCGCTGGCCAGAACATATCGCGATACTGCTGAAAAACAGCTTAAGCGACACCTGATTCTTGAGAAAATCATTTCTCAGGAGAATTTGATTCTTGCAGACAAAGATTTGACAACCGCCCTGCATAATATGGCAGTATCTTATGGCAAACCAGTTAATGAAATCAAATCGTTTTATGACCAGCACCCTGATAAACTGATGCTTTTCAAACAAACATTCCTTGAACAACAGGCAATCAAACTTATCCGTGACAGCAATACCATTGAGGATGTTGAACCTGCACTGGAAGGCCGGTTATTGTCCTCACAAGATGAATAATAATTAATACGATAATTGCGTACTTAACTATGATGGAAAGAGTAAGAATCTCTGTAGCCACAAGTAGCGGGTTCCTGCCTTGCCATCGCTTGATCAACCAAACAGTCCAACTTCAGACAACATTTACGTCACCACATAAGGAGAATTTCAGTGCCATTAATACCCATGGTCATTGAACAGAGCAGCCGCGGAGAACGCGCTTACGACATTTATTCACGGCTTCTTAAAGACAGAATCATTTTTCTGGGAACTCCCATTAATGATGAGGTCGCCAATCTGCTGATCGCCCAATTGCTCTTTCTGGAATCGGAAGATCCCGGAAAAGAAATCAATTTCTACATCAACTCCCCTGGCGGATCTGTTACGGCCGGGCTTGCTGTTTATGATACCATGCAGTATATCAAGCCAGATATCACTACCGTGTGCATTGGCCAGGCAGCCAGCATGGGGGCTTTGCTGCTGGCAGCCGGCTCAAAAACCAAACGCTACTCGCTCCCTAATTCCAGAATCATGATCCACCAGCCCATGGGCGGATCTCAGGGGCAGGCATCGGATATCGCCATTCAGGCAAAGGAAATCCTTCGAATGAAGGACAATTTAAACGATATTCTGGCTTTCCATACCGGAAGAGATCTGGAACAGATTCAAAGAGATACAGACCGCGATTTCTTCATGTCCGGCCAAGAATCCAAAGAATATGGAATTATTGATCATGTCATCGCCAATAGGGATGATTTGGATCAACTGGCCAAAACGGAGGCATAAATATGGCAAAAAAAGATGATATAATGGACAACCTCTTCTGCTCTTTCTGCGGAAAAAACCAAAAAGAAGTGGCCAAGTTGATTGCAGGTCCCGCTGTCTATATCTGTGATGAATGTATCCAGTTGTGCAGCGAAATCATTGAAGAAGAAACCGAGCAAAACACATCTTCCCAGCAGCGATCCATGGTACCCAAACAGATCAAGGAAATACTGGATGATTATGTTATTGAGCAGGACCGGGCCAAGAAAATCCTTGCGGTTGCGGTCCACAATCATTACAAACGGCTGGATTCTTTAGTCAGTCAGAATGATGTAGAAATCCAAAAAAGTAATATCCTTCTGATCGGGCCGACCGGAAGCGGGAAAACCCTTCTGGCCCAGACCCTGGCCAGATTTTTAAATGTTCCGTTTACCATCGCTGATGCAACCAGTTTGACAGAAGCCGGATATGTGGGAGAAGATGTCGAAAACATCATTTTGTCTCTGCTCCAAAATGCGGATTACGACTTGGACAAAGCCAAGCGTGGCATTGTTTACATTGACGAGATAGACAAGATTGCTTCTAAATCAGACAATCCTTCCATTACCCGTGATGTATCCGGCGAGGGGGTTCAGCAGGCTCTGCTTAAAATCATTGAGGGAACGACGGCGAGCGTCCCGCCTAAAGGCGGCAGAAAACATCCTCAGCAGGACTTTGTAAAGGTGGACACTTCCAACATCCTTTTTATTTGCGGGGGAACATTCAATGGTCTCGAGAAGATAATCCAGCGCCGGTTAGGATCTAACCTGATGGGCTTCGGCGCCAAGATTATCGAAAAATCAAATCATAATGTCGGCGAATTGTTGAAAATGGTTCGGCCCGAGGATCTAATCAAATTCGGCCTGATTCCCGAGTTTCTGGGCAGACTTCCGGTGGTTGCCACACTGGATGAACTCACCGAAAGCTCGCTGATTCGAATTCTGAAAGAACCTAAAAATGCACTGGTCAAGCAGTTTGCAAAATTGTTCGAGATGGAAGGCGTCAATTTGCGTTTGACCGACAGCGCCCTTTCAGCTATCGCCAGTGAGGCGCTCAAACGGAAATCCGGTGCAAGAGGCCTCAGGGCCATACTGGAAAACTGCCTATTGAACATTATGTATGAAATTCCTTCTCTTGAAGACGTTAAAGAATGCGTTGTCAATGAAGATGTCGTCCTCAATAACGAATCACCGATATTGCTTTATGAACCGGTAAAAAAACAGGCATGATGGTTTCCTTATATAATGATTAATTTAACAAAAAAATTCAGACAAGATGGTCCGCCCCCAGGGATTACCCTGCTGCCGCTGCTGCCCCTGAGAGATATTGTGGTTTTCCCTCACATGGTTGCGCCGCTGTTTGTCGGCAGATCCAAATCTGTCAAGGCTTTGGCGGATGCCATGAACAACGAGAAAAATGTTTTTCTGGCAACTCAAAAAAAAATCGGCGAAGAAAATCCCGATATTAGTGATATCAGCCTCGTTGGCACCATTGGCAAGGTGCTGCAGCTCCTGCGCCTTCCTGATGGGACGGTCAAGGCCTTGGTTGAGGGCAAGTCCAGAGCCCGAATCAGACGATTTATACACCAGGAAGATTTTTTCCAGGTTGAAATTGAACACATTACTGAAAACTTTGTTGAAGATGCCGAATGTCAGGCACTGGGCAGAGCAATTGTTACCGCCTTTCGCGAATACGCAGACGTTGCCAAAAATATCTCCAAAGAACTTCTGAATACCATATCGACTGTCGCCAGCCTTTCCCGGTTGTCCGATACCGTTTCTGCTCATTTTTCGTTCAAGATTGAGGATAAGCAACTCCTGCTGGAAGCAGATTCCCTGAACGGGCGCCTCACGCTTTTACTGAGCCTGATCAAAATGGAAATAGATGCTTATCAGATGGATCAGCGGATCAAGACTCGGGTCAAGGAACAAATGGACAAGACCCAGAAAAGCTATTATCTGAATGAGCAGATGCGCGCCATCAAAAAGGAAATGGGTACCGAAGAGGACGCAGGAGATGAACTCAAGGAGCTTGAAAGTAATATTCAGCAGAAGCAAATGTCCAAGGAAGCCACCGAAAAGGCCATGCATGAATTCAAGAAACTGAAGATGATGGCGCCTATGTCGGCGGAAGCAACTGTGGTTCGAAACTACATTGACTGGATGATCAGCCTTCCCTGGTATGACCAAACTGAAGTTCAGGAAGATCAACTCGAAGCTGAAAAAATTCTGAACGAGGATCATTACGGTCTGGAAAAACCAAAGGAACGCATTCTGGAGTATCTGGCGGTTCAATCCCTTGTGAAAAAAGTGCGTGGCCCGATACTGTGTTTTGTCGGCCCGCCTGGCGTGGGAAAAACATCTCTTGCCAAATCCATCGCCCGTGCAACCGGCAGAAAATATATTCGCCTTTCCCTTGGAGGGGTAAGAGACGAAGCGGAGATCCGTGGTCACCGCAGAACCTATATAGGCGCCATGCCCGGAAAAATCATTCAGTCATTAAAAAAAGCAGGTGTCAACAATCCGGTTTTTTGTCTGGACGAGGTTGACAAGATGAGCATGGACTTCAGAGGAGACCCGTCTGCTGCTCTGTTGGAAGTCCTGGATCCGGAGCAAAATTCATCTTTCAATGACCATTATCTGGATGTGGATTACGATCTGTCGGATATCCTTTTTGTGACTACAGCCAACACCCTTCCGGACATTCCCCTTCCCCTTCAGGACAGAATGGAAATCATTCGTTTGTCTGGCTATACTGAGTATGAGAAATATCGTATTGCCAGAGGTTTTTTAATTGCCAAACAAATTCAGCAAAATGGTCTTGAAGGGAAAACTGTAGAATTTACAAAAAATGCCATTTTATCCCTTATTCAACGCTATACCCGTGAAGCAGGCGTTAGAAATCTTGAGCGGGAGATTGCTTCCATCTGCCGCAAAATTGCGCGTAATATTGTAAAAAACAAATCCACCGACGCCACAACCGTCAATTCGCGCTTGATTCAGAAATATCTTGGCCCACCAAAACATCGACATGGTTTGATTGAGGAAAAGGATCAGATCGGGCTGGTAACCGGGTTGGCATGGACACAGGTAGGTGGCGAATTGCTGAATATTGAGACTCTGATCATGCCGGGTAAAGGAGAGCAGATCGTTACCGGCAAGTTAGGAGATGTCATGAAAGAATCCGCCCAGGCCGCTATCAGTTTCGTCCGATCCCGCGCAGAACACCTGATGATTGACAGGGATTTTCACAAACAGTTTGATATTCACATTCATATTCCGGAAGGGGCTATCCCCAAAGATGGCCCATCCGCTGGAATCTCCATGTGTACTTCCATTGTATCGGCGCTAACCCGCAGGGCTGTTGATCGTCATATCGCCATGACGGGTGAAATTACACTGAGAGGACGGGTCCTTCCGGTCGGTGGTCTTAAAGAAAAGATTTTGGCAGCTCATCGGGGAGGAATTAAAAAAATTATTCTCCCTAAGGAAAATGAAAGAGACTTAAAAGATATTCCGGAAACCATCGCTAAGCAAATGGTATTTATTCTCGTAGATCACATGGATGAAGTGCTTACCCATGCATTGATTTTGACGCCTGGAACTCCATTGTTTAATGGTAATGACATGGCTTTTGACATCATCTCTCAGCAATCTCTGGAATCGCATGAGGCACATCATTTAGTTTGATTTTGTGGTTTGTTTTTTTTCTTGACATTCTTTGTAACTTTCTGTATAAGTTCAATCTCTTTGTGATTGAAGAAAAAGGGCGGGTAGCTCAGCTGGGAGAGCATCGGCCTTACAAGCCGAGGGCCACAGGTTCAAGCCCTGTTCCGCCTACCAGATCATTTGTGCTGGTTCTGGTACGGCAATCCGCAAAGAAACGGGGGCGTAGCTCAGTTGGTTAGAGCGCCGGCCTGTCACGCCGGAGGTCGCGAGTTCGAGCCTCGTCGCTCCCGCCACTCGATTACCAGAGGGGTTACACATTGCTGTAATCCCTTTTTTAATTATGTCTCAAATGAAAGGAAGGCGTCAATGGCAAACATTACCGCTCACTGTGAAGGCTGTATAAAAATTAATGCCAGTGGCGACTGTTCGGTTTATCCCAATCCTGCGTTTATGATGCGGTGGGTGGAAGATAAAAAAATCAAAGTTGGCTGTGCATTCCATGCTGCGAAATTTTCCGAAACAGTTTCCAAAGAGAAAGTCCGTGTCGGTCAACAGAAACAAAAGAAAAAATAACCGGATTAACGGTCATGTTTCGTTTTTCATGAAGACGGTGTAGTGGTGCCATGCGAATGTGCGCCTTACACCGGACTATTTTATTTCAGTTTATCTGACTTCTCCTCCAGATTCAGACCCTTCTTTTTTCATTTGAAAGGTTATGAAAACCAATTTTCCTCCCCGTATAGCTGTACTATGCGGCCCCACCGGAGTCGGTAAAACTTCGGCTGCCATTGAAATTGCCTCTGTACTGAATGCTGAAATCATCAGCGCCGATTCCATGCAGGTTTACAGATACATGGACATCGGAACCGCTAAACCATCGGCTCTTGAGCAGGCGCGTATTCCCCACTACATGATCGATATCGTCGATCCTGATGATCCCTTTGATGCCCAGCGTTATGCAGACATGAGTCAGAATATTATCCTTCAGCTTGCAGAACAGGGCATCCCTGTATTGGTCGTAGGTGGAACCGGTTTTTATATTCGCGCCTTGATTCATGGATTGTTTGAGTCCGGTTCATCAAATTTGGAGATACGCAATTGGCTGGCAGAAGAGGCACGTAACAAGGGGACTGCCGAACTCTATCACCGACTACGTGAATGTGATCCAATAGCCGCAACCAGAATTCATGTCAACGACACATATCGGATTGTTAGGGCGCTTGAGATTTATGAAACAACCGGCCAACCCATTTCGTCCTGTCACCAGAAACACCAAATGGCGCCCCCTCTGTTTGACGTTCTAAAAATTGGACTTTCCAGACAAAGAGAAGTATTATACGAGCGGATTAACTATCGGGTGGATTTGATGGTGGAAGAAGGACTGTGCAGTGAAGTCAGATCCCTTCTGAAAAGAGGGTACACATCAGTGTTAAAGCCCCTTCAATCCATAGGATACCGACATATTTTGGATTTTTTTGAAGGATGTCTGAACTGGGATGACACCCTTAAAACGCTGAAACAAGACACACGGCGCTATGCCAAACGGCAACTGACCTGGTTTAATTCTGATTCACAGGTAAAATGGATTGATGCGAACCATATTGATGAAATTTTCGACAATGTTAAGGCGTTTTTGTCTCCCTGAGATGTTACAGTTCCACGATATGATAAAAAGCAAAGTTTATGCATATACTGTTGTCGTTTGTTTGATCGCGATATTTGGGACAGAACTCATCTGCGCCAGCCCTGGTAATTGTTTGGCCGCAAAAATCGCTCCAGCAGAATTTAAATACTTTTTGGAAAGAAGACTGAATATAAAAGATACTGATATATCTGCTCTTTCCCCTTACATTTACTATCATTCCGTGATATCATCTTTTTATGAAAAATGTGATTTCAAACCATTATGGACGATTGATACCGGTCTTACGCCGCAGGCGGAACAGCTCGTCCACTCCATTGAGGAAGCTGATCTGGATGGACTGATATCAGAGGATTATCATTTATCCCGGATAAAAACCTTGATTGATAATTTCAAAGAAGCGCTGCTTCAGAGACAGTCTTTTGATCTTGAAAAACAGGTTGATTTGGATATTTTGCTCACTGACGCATTTTTACTTTTCAGTTCTCATCTTCTCACAGGCAGAGTAGTTCCTGGCTCTGTAGATTCAACCTGGTTATTTTTCAATCCACCAACCGACATTGCCTCAATTCTGAATTCTAATGCATATTCAAGCGGGATAGAATCGTTTTTTGAAGGGCTTCGTCCGGTGCATTCCGCCTATTACCGATTGCGGGATGCGCTTCAACATTATATCTACATTCAGAAGAAAGGCGGCTGGCCTTCTATTCCTCCAGGATCAAGCTTGAAAATCGGCGATGTTCACGATCGGATAGACAAAATCCGAAAGCGCCTGATCGTAACCGAAGACATTGGTCCACATTCACATAGTGTCAAACCCACCGAGTTTGACGAATCCTTGATGAAAGGGGTTCAGCGATTTCAGATACGACATGGAATTGAGCCTGACGGTGTGGTGGGCCTCGGTACCCTGATAGCGATGAATGTTCCGGTTGAAGATCGAATACGCCAGATCGAGCTTAATTTGGAACGTTGGCGCTGGATCCCCCGTGACCTGGGTTCCCGATATATACTTGTGAACATTGCCGATTACAGTCTTGCGGTTGTGGAGAACCAAGCTACGGTTCTGGAAATGCGGGTGGTTGTAGGAAAGGCTTATCGCCGAACGCCTGTTTTCAGCGAAAAAATGAAATATCTGGTTTTGAATCCATTTTGGACTATCCCGATAAAGATTGCCATTGAGGACAAACTTCCCATTATCCGGAAAAACCCGCTTTATTTAACTCAACATCACATCAAAGTATTTGGAAACTGGGGTGAAGATGCTCCAGAAATCAATCCGGTAACGATCGACTGGTATCGGGTGACTTCCACTAATTTCCCCTACAGGCTTAGGCAGGATCCCGGTCCATCAAATGCTCTGGGCAGAATTAAATTCATGTTTCCCAATAAGTTTTCTGTCTATCTTCATGATACACCCCAACGCGGTTTGTTCAAAAGGGCCTCCAGAGATTTCAGCTCCGGCTGTATCCGTATTGAAAAACCGGTTGAACTGGCAAAATACCTCCTTCAAAATGATCCACAGTGGTCCAGCCAAAAGATCAAGGAAACAATCGAAAGCGGTGTAGCAACAGTGGTTCGCATAAAGGATCCCATCCCGGTACACCTCCTTTACTGGACAGCCTGGGTAACCGAGACGGGCACTGTTCACTTTGGAACTGACATTTACGATCGGGATCCGCCACTTTCAAGGGCTATTAAAGCAAAACTTAAGGATACCTTCCACTATATTTCAGCGGATAATTTACCCGATCTGAGAGCAACAAACTAACTGCATCACCAGCAGCGAATATCCCCAACATCCACATGAACAAAGTTTTCTGAAGGATAATATCCGACCCCGCCTTTTTTCAGCGATACCGCTACCCGTCTGACAGCAGAAATTTTTCGATCCGGTAAGCGAATGTCAACTGCTTTGCCTTGTATATGCAGGCTGTTCTTGGCAACATTTCCACTTTCCCGACAAAGTATGGCGTTGGTTTCAGGAGTTCTGTATCCGGATACTATGTGAAACGGGGACGAGCGGGTTTCCAGCTTGAGGGACATGCCATAAAGGTAGTCGAGAAGATGCGGATCAATATTTTTAATGCTTCCCGTGCGGTGATCTCTGAATAAATAACTAACATCTTTCATTGCTGCTGGTGAATATCGCCCTTTGGCGAAATAGGACACATCCAGTTTTTCACCGGTATGGGGATTAAAAAAATGCAGCGCTTTGGATTGCCCAGCTTTTGCGGTTTTGGCTTTTTGGGGAACTGCGGAAAGAGCAGACACCGGAATCATCCCCAGAAAAGCAGCCAGTACACCCATTTTGAGAAAACCCCTTCTATTAATTTCAAGTTCGCCTTCTTTTTGTGCCTCGGTTAAAAAAGAAAAGATATAACCACCTCCTCAGAAATATTTCAAACTGATACTATCGTATATACTAAATAAAAACACCCGATCTTGTCAACCCAAATCTATTCGTCACATTGCTGTCCATGCGTAAGCGTCAGACACCCCCTCCCGCTGAGAGGGGGTATGAACGCTTACGTCCATGCGCGAGACATGAATTTCCCATATTCCGTATTATTCATTTTATCTGCCACGTCCCAAAAAGACTGCCGGAAGCGTTTTTAAGATAATGGAAATATCCAGCCACAAAGACCAGCGATCTATATAATCCAGGTCCATATCCATCCACCTGTCAAATGGAATATCATTCCGATTGGGCTGGATTTGCCAGGTGCCGGTGATGCCTGGCTTCATGGAAAGTCTTCGGCGCTGCCACAATTCATATTTTTCAACTTCAGATGGCATCGGAGGCCTGGGCCCCACAACGCTCATTTCGCCCCGGATGACATTGATAAACTGAGGCAGTTCATCCAGACTCAGTTTTCTAAGGAAGGTTCCGATATAGGGAATAATGCGAGGATCTTTTTTAATTTTAAACGCCGGACCACTGGCCTCATTAAATTTTGCCAGGCTTTCGAGTTTTTCTGTAGCATCCTGGACCATGGTTCGAAATTTATAGACCGCGAATTTCCTGCCGAACTGGCCGCACCGGATCTGTTTAAAAAAAACAGGTCCTGAAGATGACTGCCTGATTAAACAAGAAATGATGATAAACAGCGGAAAACCAAGAATCAGAACAAGAACTGCCAGAAAAAAGTCCAGGATGGATTTTATTATCAGGGCATCCTGTCTTTCCTGAATAGTACTTAAAACAAGTGACGGTTCCGACAAAAAACGGTCAACCTGGAATGCGTGAGCATTCGGCTGCATAGAGATAAATTTACGGATATACCAGTTAGGGATAATACGAATGGTGATTCCAAAGGTGTTAATGAATGACAGATACCATTCAGAATTTTTGATTTCATTTAATGGCATGGTTATCAGGACTTCATCAATAACCTGGCTAAGCAAAACATTCCGAAGATCATCCAAAGTGCCAATAACACGAACCCCGCAACTCACGATTTTTCCAACATCCTGGCGGTTCAGATCCAAACATCCCACGAATTTGATATTGGTTTCCTTGTTGCCGGTAACCATCTGGATGAGATCCTGGGCTGTAGCCCGACTTCCCAGTACCAGCACATAGTGATTATAGAAATCTTTGCTGCGTTTAGTGGAAATATATTTACGCATCACCCATCTGCTGAGATTAAGCGCTACCATATCCAGAAAATAAAACATAAATAGAAATAACCTGCTGATATCCTTTATTTTTAAAATATACAGACACAGCACCAAAATAACGACGCTGATGGTGACCCCTTTAAAAACTCCCATAAGCATGGGGCCTGACATTTTGGCGTTATAACTGTATTCGTTATTGAGAAAATCCAGAGTCACATACCAGATGACGGTAATCATCATAAATATGGGTATATAATTGGTATTCGCAGCAAGGCCGCCAAAAGCATCATCCGTCAAGTATTTTTTAATCGTGAATGCAATGATAAACGCAAGTAATGTCAACAGCACATCCACCAGAAGTTCAATTCGTTTAAGGAGTTTTCTGTCCGAATTCATAAGGCTTCAGTTTCCAATGCTCTTTTGATACAGGTGGTCATGCTCGCTGTAAACCATATCCCAGTTGAATCGGTCTGAAATCAGACTGATGGCCGCTTGTTTAAAATCATCTAACTGGCCTTCAGTCATGGTTTCAATAATATCCAGACAGGTTGAGATAGCCTGAATATCTCCTACCGGAAATGACAGCCACTGAAGGGTTTCCATCACTTCCCTGTGGGGGCAGATGTCGCTGGTAACGCACATCGCGCCGTAAGACAATGCTTCAAGAAGAGTGATCGGAAGTCCTTCCAGCTCGGATGCGGTAATAAAAGCGCGGGTATTGGAAAACAGCTCCTGCAGAACTGCTCCAAACTGATATCCTGTAAAAATGATGGCGGCATTATTTTCAGCCAGTTTCCTTAACCCGTTCATATACTGTCCGGATGCGGCATTGTCTCCAACAATAACTAATTTGCTTTTTCTGGGCATCAGCAAATATGCTTTTATGATATCTTCCAGGCGTTTTTCCGGAACCATGCGGCCAACACACAGAAAATACCTCCTGGCCGACAAATCCCACTGCTTGATCAGGTGTGGAGATATATGGGGAAGGGGTGTCATACCATTGGGGATATAGACAGTTTCAACCCCATGTTCAGAGTTGAAATAATCTTGAAGTTCACGAGAGACCACAATCCGGTATTGAGCGAATAAAATGGCGCTCAGCTCTCCGAGATAAATTAACCTGGAGGCCCACCACGGCCATTTTTTCCGCTGCCAGTCAAGTCCGTGACAAGTAAAAAAAACCTTCATCCTTGGCCTGAAAACCTGGGGCATCCAACTGAAAAAACAGGGACCGATGCCGTGTATATGAACGATATCTGGATTGGTGAACAAAATATGAACGGTGGATATCAGCGTATGCAGCAAGGCATCGGTATATTTGAAATTCAGGGTTGGCAGGCGCTTGATCTTCATACCTTTGTACCTGGTTATTCCCTTTGAAATATAGTAGCTGCGGGCGTAAATGGTAACGTCATATCCCTTTTCAGCCAGCCTGGAATAAAGGTTTTCACAATGATGTTCGATGCCGCCCCATGTTGCAGGGACACCTCGAAAACCGGTTACGGCAATTTTTGTCATGGCGCACGAAGCGGGCTTAGGGTGAACATGGTTATTTCCAAAGTGCGATGAGTTGGGTGATTGTTTTATCGATGTTGAACTGCTGACAGACATCCTGATAAGCATTTTTGCCATAAGCAGCAGCAATCTGCGGATGATTCAGCAAAAACGAAATAGCTTCTGCAAGTTTTTCCGGGTTGCCAGGAGGAACCAGAAGGCAATTATGTTCGTGCCTTAATACATTGCGGTTTCCGGGGATGTCGGTTGCAACAATGGGCTTTGAACCCGCCATGGCTTCAAGAAGCGCCATGGATGTTCCTTCTGAAATGGATGGCAGTACAAACACATCGGATAATGCCAGAATGTCCGGAACATCGCTCCGGCTTCCAAGAAAAGAAATGACATCCCGAACCTTAAGGGCCAGACTCAGTTGTTCAAGCGACTCCTTCAAGTCTCCATCACCTGCCAGAAGCAGTCTGACATTGTCAACCTGATGAATCAGATGCGGCATGGCGGCGATAAGATAACCATGCCCCTTGGGTGGCATCAGGCGCCCGACCGAGGTGATCAGTCGCTGACCATGCTGGACGCAACAAAGAGATGGCACAAGTTCAGGATTGGGCTGGGTGCGGTGAATTGCTTCTACATCAATGCCATTGATGATAATTCTTATTTTGGAAGGAGTCAGGTGAAAGACGTTCTTCAATTGCTGCGCCACGTCATCAGACACTGCCACAACGGCAGTTGCAACACGATACAGCAAGCGGGTTGCAGCAATTCTGAGATAATTGCGGATATCTCCAGATTTACGATCAGGCAGAAGCGCAGGATAATGCACGGTGGAAATGATTCGCCTGGCGCCATAAAGCCATCCTGCCATGATGCCTGTAAATTCGGCATCAGAGAGATGGCAATGAACCACATCCACCCGATGCTGCCTGCAAATAGACATAATATCCCGGATGTTGGAATAAAAATATGAGATAAAATTTCCAGGGTAAAAAATGCTGGGCCTTGATCTGTTAAAGCAAAAGACAGACACCCCTCTGGATTCGATCCGGGATTTCAGGGTGAGATCGGGTTGAATGACGCAAACAAGGGTCTGATATGCGGACTTGGGCGTTTTATCCGCCAGAAGTACAATCAGCTCCTGAGCACCGCCAATGTTCAGTGCATCAATTACATGCAGGATCGACTTTTTTTTACCAGGTACGCTGACCATCATCCCATCATTTTGTAAAGATTCTGAGGTATGGGGAACTGTCGATCGTTTAAAATCACCCCGATTGAAGTAATTCCGAATTTCTGGAGCTTATCAATAGCCAGTTTGCTGACTTCCCGGCGGGAGAAACCATATCGGCAGACCAGGGCAGTCATATCCACCAATCTTGCAAATTCAATCATGACAGGGCTGGCGGTTAAAGGCTGACCATCAATAATGGTAATGTCGAAATTTGTTCTGCAATAGTTCATCAGAATTTCGATGGGTTCGCGCGACAGGATGTTGCCGCCGGCATTTTTTGCAATTTTCCCGGATCCCGAAGGCAGCAAATACAGCCCTGGATATTCGGTTTGAACAATCAGCGAGGACAATTCCTTGTTTTCAGCAACAAATGAATACAGTCCAGGCAGATTCCGGATTTTCGGGATGACAGCATGCTCCAGATTTGAATCCACATACAGAATTTTCATACTGTATTCTCTCGATAAAAACATGGACAAGTAAAAGGAAATAAAAGTGTTTCCTTCTTTTCGGGTTGCTCCGCAGACAAGCAGTGTTTCAACATCCTGTTTGGTTTGAATCAGGATATTGGACCAGATATCCGAGAGTTGAGTACTCATTTTGGAAAGAATTCCTGGATAGGACGCAGAAAGCTTGTCTGCTATAATTCGCGGGCTGAACCGGCTTTTCACCGGTTTTGAAAAAGCGGACGGTTGCGGAGCCCGACCCTGGACTTTCTGATGAACAGGCTGCGGTCTATTGGTTTGATAAAACATATCTTCAAAAGATCCGGGATCCGAAGACTTTGTTTGAGGGGTAACAGAATCTGGCGGGACTGAAAGTTTTTGATGCAGCAGTTTATCCGTTTGCGGATAAGCCTGAACACTTCCGCCTTCTTTATGCTTGGAATATGCTTGTTCCCATATCGTCATACATGCGCCTTCGGTTGTTGCGTTATCGTTTAACGACCTGACTGTTGATGCCTTTTTTCTGAAGTTCCTGATACAGAATTTCCGCCTCGGATTTTTTTTCATAGGCACCCAGGTACAGACGAAAACAGTCTCTTCCTTTCTGGATTGTATAAGGGAAATACCCGGATTGCTTTAATTTACCGAACATATTCAAGACATCGGTTTCATTTGAAAATTCACCGACCTGGCAGGCGTAATCGGTTTTTTGAACAGTTGCATTGGGCAGTCTATAACCTTTCAGGATGCTTCGGGCTTCCTCCTCTGTCGAGTACAGCCCAATGTATATTCGCCACCAGACACCCATATCGCCCAAATCCACTTTAACCAGATAAGGGGACAGTCCCAGTTGTCTGATTTCGGAAATTTCCGCAAGGGCACGATCCGACTGCTGATAGCTTGAAGATCTGAGCGAAAAAGGATGATAGGCAAGGGGTTCAACATGTCCAGATGAAACGGCTTCGGTTTTGGAAGATGTCTGAATATCCATTCCACCAGTCGGTTGTGGCTTAGCATCATCCGGCTCTGATGTCATGACCTCGGTTCGGGCTGTGGCGACCTGAATTCCGACGGATGGCTTATCAGTAACTTCTTCACGCAGGGTTGGAACCTGAGCGACAATTTTATCAGGTTGGGCAGGTGAAGTCTGCAATTTTACAGCTTCAGGCGGTTGTTGTGCGAGTTGGTTCGCCAAATTTGTCTGTTCCGTCTGGGATCCGGGTAGGGGGAAAAAAGTTGAAATCTGGGTGTCATTCAAGAAAAGCCTGGACAATACTGCCCCGGAGAGCATCAACAGAATGGCTGTCACGGTAATTATTGCTGCTTTTCTTAGTTTTTTTCCAAAACCCGAAGCCGCTGGACGGGAGTTTTCCGGCTTAACATCATCTGGATCATCCATCAGTGTTGAAAATAATGGTTCTCGATCGGCAACAGGAATATCGTCTGAGATGGAAAAAAAGGTTCCTGCTGCATTTTTTGAATCAAACCTGGTATCGGCTTCTGTTTTGTCTGCGATTTCCGTCAGGCTGCCTTCAACCAGTTTTGTAGCCTCATCCACAACATCCGGCGGAATAGTGGACAATTCCTTTGAGGCCCCAATCAGCAAACAGGTATCGCAGATATTGTTGATCAGACGTGGTACGCCGCCGCTGTAGTCAAAGATTTTTTGAAGCGTTTCTTCGGGAAATGCAGGTATGCCCGTAGCGCCGGATTTGAGGAGCCTAAAAAAAATATAATTTTTGGTTTCCTCAAAACTGAATCTGGTTAAGTGATATCGTCTTTTAATCCGCTGATTGAGTGAGCTTATGGCCGGGGTTTTCAGATCTTTCAAAAAAGAGGGGTGCGCTATAAAAATCATGATGATCGGAAAGACCCCGTTGTGACTGAATGTAGATAAATGTTTCAGCTTGGTCAGGGTTGGCATGTCCAGTTCGTGGGCATCATCAATAATCAGATAAAACCGGATATTTTCAGCATCGGACCTGAAATAATCATAAATCATATCCTGAAGAATCCCCTCATCCTCAGGGACCGGAGAAATTTCCAGCCTTGAGGCAATCCGTCGTAAAATTCCGCCATAGCCTTCATTTGGAGTGGGAATATATTCGGTGGGGCGTTTGGCTTTTTTCTTTAACACCTGAATCAGCCGCAGGCAGAGCAGGGTCTTTCCCATGCCGTATTCGCCGGTCAACACCAGAAACGGCTCCTGGGTATCAATGCCAAAAAGCAGATAAAACCATGCTTCCTTATGAGTGTTGGAGATAAAAATAACATCCGGGTTGGGATGCGTGCTGAAAGGCTCTGTTTTTAAGTGATAGAAGTCTTTAAACATGTTCGAGTGAATTCCTCACTGGCAATTTGATCTTCTGACCTGATTCCATAGCACGTATATACAAGCCATCAGCCAAACCTGCAAACAAAAAAGGAACTGCATTGACAAAAAGAGTGTTTGAAGGCTCGACAAACAGATTGTTGTTCAGGTAAACACACCAGATAGCAACAATTGCAATACGCAGATTACGCCCCATGATGCCCGACTCGGGTAATTTTCCAGTCAGTTGCGCCATTCGTCGCAGGATAAGGATTATAAAGGCCAGATATACTATAATTCCTTCCAACCCCAACTCTGTTGCGATTCCCATCAAGTGATTGTGCTGAAACTGAGTGCCTGCTTCTTCAGCGATAAACGCTGTTCGCCCTTTATACGCACGGGTGGATGCAGGGATGAACTGGGCCAGCCCGATACCCATCAGCGGGCGCTCCGAAAACATAAAATAGGACTTTTCCAGCAAGGCCATGCGGATATTTACTTCATCAACCTGATAGACGCCACCTTCCCTTCTTTCCTTCGAAAGCAGCCGTGGAGAATTAACAATTCCGACAATCAACACCAGAGCCAGGGGGAGCGAAATCAATTTCCATTTTGAAAAAGAAGTTTTATACCATCCCAGGAAAATAATAAGCGTTATAAGCAACCCCAGATACACGGACCGAGTCAGGGTAAAAAAAACAGCCGGGAAAAAAAGCAACAGCGATGCCTGATAAAAGAATCTGGTAAATCCGGTTTTTTTTTCGAGAAGATGCAGGCCACAGATAAAGCCGATCAAAATCCCGACTCCGTTAAAAGCCGCATTCAGAAAAGGCCCCCTGGCGCGTTCCATATGCAAATCCGAAATCGTAATATCGTTGATATATCTTGGAAAAACAAACTGTCGCAGGTCAAAATATTCAAAAGGAGCGATCAGACAAAGATAGATACCGAAAAAAAACAAGGTGTGAAGAATCGGCTGAACCTGATTTTCATCGCGAAGATAGTTTTTGGCATAAACATAAACGACAAAGGGAAATAAATAGCCGGTGATAAACACAAACCATGGGGAGGGGAAATACGGGCTTGTACGAAGAAAACCGGTGCGCATCATTGAAATAATACAGATCAAAACAAAAACCATCATTGTCATTTCAATGGTAATGCTACTTCTAAGGTTCACTTTTCCGTTAAACAGCCCTGCACCAAGAAATGCCAGTACCACAATGAACAATAGCCGCTCAATGGTAATATCAAATACCCCACCCATCCGCAGAATAAAGAAATGTGGCCCCATAACTGCGCTGGCGACCAGCCAACATGCCATAAGAATAGCCGGAAGCTTGGAGACATCGCCTTCCGCATTATGGCTTTTCTGCTGTTTTCCCCGAAACCACAGGAAAATAACGACGGCAGAGATAACAACAATCAGAATAAGGGGGAGTATATCCATAAATTACTTGAGTAGCTTTCGTGTCCTTCGTGGTTAAAAGAAAAATCACTGTCAAATTTTCTTGTCAACACGCTGTCATGGTTGTTTAAACACTGGGAATTGACCCCAGAACCGGAACATTCAAATGTGTTTCAATGTCATACAGCGTTTTGATGCTGTGATCAAAATGATCGACAGTCAAGGCACCAGCGATTCCCAGAAAAATTCCCGAAATCAGTCCACCGACCGCTATCAGGATTCGATTGGGCTTAAACGGTTTTGCTGAAACCACGGGTTTATCAATCAATGTCAGGAACTGTTTTTCCTGATTCAGGGACTGCGCCATCCTGGCCTGTTCCAGTTGTGCCATGGCTCGGGAATAGGCATCCTTGGCAAGATTGTATTCCTGCTTCAGATTTTCATAGCCTGCCTTTTCCCTGGCGGTTGTCTGGATTCGCTCCTTAAGGTCACGGATAATCTTTTCGATCTGCCTGATTCTGGCTTCAATACTTTGAGCACTGATTTTTTGCGCACTAACAGATCGAGCCAATTCTTTTTTCAGGGAATCCACACTTAGATTCAGCTCTTGTTCAACCTGTTTAAGGGGCTCATAATTCTCCTTGAACTGGGGCCTCATTTCATTCAATTGTATCTGCAGTTGAGATACTTTGGTTTTAAAAACTGTGATGGAACGACCGGTAACCTCCATTTCCAGAGGAACAACAGGTATTCCTTTTTTATTAACCTCCCGTTCCAGGGATTCAATGTACATGTTAAGACCGGCCAGCTCAACCTGAAGTTCGTGTAAATTTCGCAAAAACTGACTTAACAGCATGTTGGGGCCAAGCTCCACATTTGATTTTCCGGGATCCAGGTTCATAATTTCAAGTAAAGCCAACGCCTGTTTGATTTCAAAATCACGAAGCTTGTTTTCCTTATCAAACATAACTTTATTCAATTTTTGGGTTTGTTCAACAAAAAATGAGTGCGAATAATCGGTCTTTGACCGGCTGATTTCAAGATATGTATCCAGATACCCCTGGGTAACGGCGCCTGCAACCTGTGCAGCCCTTGCTGGATCAGGATCAATATAATCCACGTTAAACACGTTGGAGCCCTCGAAGGTTTCTCCGCTGGGAGGTGTTACATCCAAATTCGTTCGAATTTTATTAATCAGCTCGGCCGGCGCAGGCTGCTTTGTTCCGGGATTCAAAATCTGAAACACTTTTTCCAGTACCCGGTTGGACAGAATCAGTTCTTTTTGATCCTGGAGATATCGTCTCATCCGGTTCCGGTAGTCAATAGAGTTTTCCTGCTGTAAAGGGTCAAATCCTTGCGGAATAACCAGGGAAAATTTGGCTGTGGAACGGTAGATGGACGGAAGCGTTACAGCGGTGACTGTCGAAAGGATAAAAACAGTCAGAAACACCATAATGATCAGCTTCATCCGATCGAATAAAATGAATACAAATTCACGGAATATGTTCTGCATGATAAAATCGTCCTATTGAAGAACTGCGACCCTGTCCAGTTGGTAAGTGACGCCCAGACTGGTCGTAAAAGGCAATACAGCCCAAATACCTTTTGTAAAGATTCTCTCGATGGTATCATTTCTCTCATCGATCCGGGTTTTGGGGACATAAATAATATCCCCCGGTTTTAATTTGATATTGGTCAAGGCAACGCCTGTTCTTAAAGCTGTCTTGATATCCACTTTAAAGGAAATAGGTCTTTCCAGTCCTTCGTTTCGGAATATTGCTATTTCTTCCAGTTCGCCGCTTTTTTTAAAGCCACCTGAAAGCGTCAAGGCATTAAGAACATTGGGCACGGAAGCAATGTCGTAGGCTCCAGGTCTTTCAACTTCGCCAAGAACATAAAGTTTGGGATGATGTATTTCCAGAAGAATCAGCGTGATATTGAGGTTTCTAACCTGTTTGGCATAACTTTCATTAATTGTTTTTTCTACCTGGGCCACTGTAAACCCCTGTACCTGCATTCCACCGATCAGTGGGAAGGAAATGCGCCCATCGGGAGAAACCGGGGCGATCTTGCTCTGCCCTCTGGCTGCAGTGGTGATGGCTTTCTTCAACTCGGCAACTTTCACATTGAATTCTTCAAGCGCAACAGTAACAGCAGGTTGCAAAAGATATTTTTTGTATTCACGATTTAATTCAGCAGCAAGTTCCATGGGGGTCTTGGATTCAGCGTTTAAATCGCCGATGAGCGGGGCTGTAATTTTCCCATCGGATCGAACCAGCACGGATGAACTGTACTGAGGGTGATAGGGAAGATTGATGCTGATTCTGTCCTGGACTTCCAGCCGATAATCATCAGGCGTTTTTTCATATTTCAGATGGTAAACTATTTCAAGCACATCTCCTGGTCCCATCCGGTACTCGGGAATATAGGGAACTGCGATATTGTTGATGACCTGATAATCCGGATGCAGAGCAGCTTTTTCGGGTGTAACTGTAAGCTGAGTTTCAAGTTGCCTCAACTGGTTGACATCCTCGGCGGTTTTGATGGAGGCATCAAACCTGGAAAGACCATCCGAATTGTGGGAACATGACGGAAAAGACATAAGATAAATCAGAAATATCCCGTAACAGAAAAACGTCCGGATGCGGTGTATCGTAAACGACATCATCAGGGAACCTCGCACAAAAGAATAAAAGAACTGTCAGTCTGTGTGTTATTAAGAAAATACTAACGAACAGATATTAACACAGATGATATTTTTTTGCAGTAATTTCATTAAAAGTCAAGCGCTTTGTATTATGGAGATGTTAAGACAATGAGTTGTGAATGTTCAATCCAGTTGAATCTCTTGCCGCCAGTTTTCAGTTTCTTCCCATTCGGGTTGGACTGATTTTTCAAACAGGCAGTTGTTAATGACCAGCCAGTCCATCTCCGTTCGCATAAAGCACTGATAGGCATCCCGTGGCGAACAGACAATTGGCTCTCCGCGAACATTAAAACTGGTGTTTACCACAAGGCTGAAACCCGTCAGTTGTTTAAACGCCTGAATCAGTTCCCAGTATCTTTTATTGGTTTCTTTGTGAACAGTTTGAATCCTGGCTGAAAAGTCAATGTGCGTGATAGTCGGAATATCTGAACGGTTACTGCTGCGGAAATGACGGATCATGTTTTATGCGAGTGAATCGCTCTTCATGGGCGGCCGCAATTATTTCCTGCCCATGAATCACAACCGCAGCACTGTAATGATAAAAAGCGGATATTCCCAGAAAACAGTTTTCGATCATTGGGTTACCGGAGAAGCTTTTGAGGCATTCAGATAGCCATGAGTGTTCAGATACTGATATATGCTTTGCGCATAAACATCGGTTACCATATCTCCCGGATGTCCGTCTGCGGGATTTGCCCACAGTTTCCGGTTGGGGAGATGATGTAGCTCCTTATAGACATCCGGATACAGATTTACATAGTCAATATTGGCATTTTTCAGCAAGGGAATAATTTGTTCAAACCGCTGTTGTAACCATGTATGGTGATTTTCCGGGGTTATTACAAAGAGCATTCGCTTATGGTGGGCATCGCAATATTCAGACATATTTTTCAACAAGACCTGATATTGTTTAAGATTGTTTTCTGAATACACTTTATTCAGCCAGTTGGTATAACCATAGTCAAAGAATGAATTAAAAAAAACATTGACCAAATCGACAAAAAATGAAATTGCGTTGGGGAATAAATACCTGCTGATGGGTTGGACAAAGAGCCTGTCTATGATTCCACCGCCATAAATAAAAAGCTTTATGTTACTTTCATCCATAACCGGATCATTTACGACAAAACCCACCAGAAGAAGATCGAAATCATGGTCAACGCCATAGGATTTCAGAAAACGATATTCGTCGAGCGTTGACCAGCCAGGTTTTCCCCAATTAAGAATTTCGGACCTGATTCCGTTTTGGTTCAGCATATACTCTAATTTATGCGTCCAGATCACCCGATCATCAACACCGACACCCCAGATAAAGGAGTCTCCCAAAACAGCTATGCGGGTGACACCGGGGGATTTACGGGGGGAATGTTCTTTATCGTTAAACCCATAAGAATTCAATTTGGCCTTGTCTTGATGGATTTGATTGATCTGGTTGTTAAGCATTTTTTGCTTGTAGGGTATCCATATTGGCGAATCTGTTTCCAGATTGGAAGGGACATGATTTAATCCGATTTCCAGCACCCAGAATGAAAAGAAAATCGAGCAGATAACAATTAGTAAATTTTGCAGAATGGTTTTTTTATATCGGAAAATTAAAAGCCCCAGAAATATCAGAAAAATATCAACGATGGCCAGAAAAATCTGTTTTTCCGTTTCGGCAAACTTGACTTGTCCCTGAGATATTACTTTGATGGTCCATTCGTTCAAAACAACACCGGATATAATCAGGGAAATGCCCAAAATTTTATACAAACGATTCATTGAATAGCCTGTTTTGAGATGTTCAGTTCCATGAGGCTGTTTTATCGCATTAAAACAAGGTATAAATAAATGGTGTCAGCGCGGACCCGCTGGAGAAAACTATCAATCCGCCAAACATCAGCATAATCAGGATGATCGGAAGCAGCCAGTATTTTTTTCGCACCTGCATAAATCCCCAGATATCTTTAATAATATCCATTATATTTTCCTCTGTTAAAAAGGTGTTGTCAAATCATTCGCCACAAATGTATGATTTCTTATAAAAAAAACAGAATCAGTTCCTTTTTTCCATTTTTTTCGCATCATTGGATCAAAACCCAAACATCTTCGGACCAGGCTGACCGGTGTTATGATGCCAATAAAAATAAAAGATAGAACGATTCGGTTGGAAATTTTCCCCAGGAAAAGAGAAAAATAATACCAGATCACAGCCGCAGGCAGAAAGATCATTGGGATCGTCATTGCTGCGATCAGTATTCCAGCAGCAGGAAGAATCAGAACCAGATTGTTCTTCCAGTGAGCTGTAAGAAGCAGTACAAGGACAATAACCAATCCGGTGTCTCTGGAATAGTTCTGTGTTGGGTGAAATATGCGTTTCATGGAATCATGTTCCGGGAAGTATTCTTTCGGGTGAACAAACAGGGTAAAACCGCCATAATGCTGACAGTCGATTCTTTTTTCAGAGCAGATCACCATCTTATGCTATTGTCCGGCATTTGGGGACCACTACACTTTTTTTCATGTGAGAAACAGCTTATGAAACTGTGATGATTCTTCTTTTATTGCAAATAGTTCAGGCCATGTCGTTATCAGGGAAACTGTAGAGACTCTGTCAAGGAAGCCAGGGAAGCGATTGAGTACCATAGGGTGAATCTCGTTAAGGTAATTCACGCCTGAGCTGGAAGTAAAACCAAGCTGATACCCGCATTTTCTGGCGGCATTCTGAATAGAAAGTGGGACGTATTGGTACCTTCCAAACGGATATGAGACTGATTTGACGGATCGTCCCGTCGCCTGTTCCAAAAGCTGTTTGGACACTGTCAATTCCGTTTGGTGCAACCGATCGTCCAAAGATGATAACGCCTGATGTGTATGGGTATGTGAGCCAATGGTCATCATATGTTCAGCCATCTCTCGAATTTGATCCTGTGTCATCAACTCCCTGTCCTGCAAATCATTTGACGGAAGATCAATTTCGCAGGCATCAGAAATCAATTGAATATATTTATAAATATACTCAACCGGATAGAATTTCAACTGGAGTTGAAAATCGGCAATCATAAGCTGGCGATTATCCTGAATCAGGTATTCTGTGTCGTTGATGACAATAAAGGGTTTTTTACAGCTTTTTATCAGATACGCCAAGATATCCCACCAGCGGAGTTTGCGTTCCCAGATCATTTCGGTGCAGATGAAAAAAAATGCCGGTATTTGCAGGGATTTTAAAATGGGGAAGGCTTTGGAATAATTGTCGAGATAACCATCATCAAATGTGATGGCGACCAAAGGAACTTTTTGTTCTTTAACACTGCATGAATTCGTAACAATTTCGTCAATTATCTCCTCTTCCGACAGAATCCTGGAATGCCTTTTCAACCACTTCATCTGTTGAAAAAACACATCTTCCGTTAGATTAAAGACACCATCATCAAAAGACGTTGGAAGCTGTATCGAAGCAGATCTGATGCGATGGTAATTCAATATCACCAGCTTGTTGTGTTCGAAAAAACGACTAAACACATTTACCAGACTGGTGTTAAAAAGCATATCCGCCAGCAGTACTCTTTTCCCTTTCAACGAGTTCCTCCTCAAGTAATAGATGATTTTTTACATCACACTTTCCTGATTTATTTTGTATTTACCCCAAGATTATCGTCCCAACTTCTTAACGTTACTGGTTCACTGTCTCAATTGGCAACCCGGCATCCTGCCATAGGGTCCAGCCGTTGACCAGTACCAGGACTTTTGAAAAACCCAGATTTTCCAGAAACAGCGCCAGATCCTTGCTCAGATTACAGGAATCTCCATCGCAGTAGGTAATGACCAAGACATCATTTGCCATATCAGCAGTGGCATCCATCACGCGCTGTTCGGCTTCGTGCCACGGAAGGCTTATTGCGCCCTGAATATGACCCTTGGTGAATTCCTCCAAAGGTCGTGCATCCATAAACACTGCGCCCCTGGATTGGTGCAGAACTTTTGCCGCACCCAGGGAAATGGCCAACTGCCGGCCGGATGGGGATACCAGCTGCGCTTCCTGTGACCAGTTTCCCACCAACTGCAGCGGTGACGGCCGGAAATGATTTGAAATCAAGGCAATTGCAACGGCTGCCAGTACAATCACTAACAGTTGCCGGATGGATCGAATCCACGGATGATATTGGGCATCTCTTGTCATGATACGATAAGTTCCTGAACCCTACGGCTTGCATGTCAAATGGCAGATGCCAGTGGGCGTGGTCAACGTAAAAGGGAAATACTTTTTCTTGAACCAGAGCGCCACATTCACCAGAGAAATCAATACCGGCACTTCCACCAGCGGGCCGATCACTGCGGCAAATGCCTGTCCGGAGTCGATGCCGAACACGGCCACGGCCACGGCGATGGCCAGCTCGAAATTGTTTGATGCGGCGGTAAAGCTCAAAGTGGTGGTCTGCTCGTAAGTTGCCTTGAATTTCATGGACAGATAAAAAGATACGAAAAACATGATGAAAAAATAAATGCAAAGGGGAATGGCGATCCGGATCACATCCAGCGGCAGTTGAACAATGTATTCACCCTTGAGGGAGAACATCACCAGAATGGTAAAAAGAAGCGCAATCAGCGTGATTGGGCTTATTTTAGGGATGAATCGCTCTTCATACCATTTTTTGCCCTTTGTCTTTATTCCGATCCAGCGGGTGATCATCCCGGCGATAAAGGGAATTCCGAGATAAATAAATACGATTTCGGCAATCTGACCGATGGAGATATTGACGACCATGCCTTTAAGCCCCAGCCATTCAGGCAACACCGTGATGAATACCCAAGCGTACACTGAGAAAAACAGGACTTGAAAAATGGAATTAAAAGCCACCAGGCCCGCGCAGTATTCAGTATCCCCGGATGCCAGTTCGTTCCATACAATGACCATGGCAATGCAGCGAGCAAGACCGATCAAAATGAGTCCCACCATGTATTCCTGATGACCGGATAAAAAAGCGATGGTCAGAAAAAACATAAGGATGGGTCCGATAATCCAGTTCTGAACCAAGGAAAGGAGTAAGACCCGGGTGTTTTTAAAGACTTCTTTCAACTCTTCGTATTTTACCTTGGCCAGCGGCGGATACATCATCAGGATCAGGCCGATGGCAATGGGGATGTTAGTGGTTCGCGCTTGAAACATGTTGATGACATCCCTTACGCCCGGAAACAGATAACCCCAGGATACCCCCACGAACATGGCCAGAAAAATCCACAGGGTGAGAAAACGATCCAGAAATGAGAGTTTTTTGATGGCTGACATA
>SERZ01000510.1_pt1 | contig 26049 bp, 28 predicted proteins | sample 3171461 | NCBI WGS metagenome assembly SERZ01 (sample SAMN06051861, study PRJNA518727) | freshwater metagenome | biome: subpolar coniferous forest; feature: holomictic lake; material: water; isolation source: holomictic Lake 227, 6 m depth | place: Canada: near Kenora, Ontario | collected... | reverse complement strand
CAGACCGCGGCAATGCTGAACCAGATCGATCGCATCGTGTGCCACCTGCTGGGCCAGTTCGCGGGTGGGGCAAACAATCAGGGCGCCAGGTGCAGCTGGTGCGAAATGACGGGGATTGGTCGGGTCTTTGCGCTTGGCACGCTTTGGAGGTGCCTCGCCTTTGGCAGCAGCGTCAGCCACGGCTTGCTCAAAATCAGACTTCTCTTTGGCTTCGGCTTGCGCCATTTGCATCAGCAGGGTGTGCAACACGGGCAGCAAGAAGGCAGCAGTTTTGCCGCTACCGGTTTGGCTCGATACCATCAAATCGGTAAAGCGGGCAGCTTCGTCAGCAGCGCCGTGGCCTTGCATGGCGATAGGAATCGTCTTCAATTGCACTGTGGTGGGCTGGGTAAATCCCAGGTCTTTAACCGCCTGGATCAGCTCAGGCGCCAGGCCCAGCGCCACAAAGCCGTTAGGCAGTTCAGCGACTGGCTCGACGGCCTCAATAGCGTCAGCTTGCTGGACAACGTTTTGCGTCATCTCGGCAGTGTCATTGGAAAAATTTTCGACAAGCGATACTTCGCCCGTCGCTTGAATAGCGTCAGTCATGAATTTACTCACACGCGAGCGCCGCAGGGACTGCGACTGCTCCGTCAATGGTTAAAAAACATCAACCATCAAACGGAACCTGCTCTGACTCACAAGGAGTTCTATCAGCGCTGGGGGCCCTTTTATGCAATGCCGCTAATGCGTACTTGCTTTGGACCCTGTGAATGAAGGGAGATGTACAAATTTGCGCTACAACAAGTAGCGCAGCCTTCGATTATGGCATGGATTCGGGTTTCTACCTAATTACTTAATTTAATGAAGTGTTCCCGGTAGTGTTCCAGCTCATCAATGGACTCGTGCACATCGGCCAAAGCGGTGTGGCGCTGCTGCTTTTTAAAGGAACTGTAGACCTCGGGCCGCCAGCGCTTGGACAGCTCTTTAAGCGTGCTCACATCAAGGTTTCGGTAATGAAAAAAAGCCTCCAGCTTCGGCATGTACTTGGCCAGAAAGCGCCGATCCTGCCCAATGCTGTTGCCACACATCGGTGAGCCTTTTTTAGGAACGTATTGACTCAAGAAATCGATCAGCTGTTGCTCGGCGGGCGCTTCCAGCAGGGTTGACGCCTTGACCTTGTCAATCAGGCCGCTCTTGCCGTGGGTGCCTTTGTTCCACTTGTCCATTTTGTCGAGCTGTTCGTTGCTCTGGTGAATCACCAGCACCGGGCCTTCCGTGCGGCTCTCAAGCTTGGGCCCGGTCACGATGACAGCGATCTCAATGATGCGGTCCACTTCAGGGTCGAGACCGGTCATTTCACAATCAAGCCAAACCAGATTTTGGTCAGATTTCGCAAGTAATACGCTTGCATTCGGGGTGTTCGTCGGGTTCATGCTTTGAATTGTCGCTGATGGCCTAAACTCGGTCGCCATGCCAATCCTGACTTCATCTATCCCCTTCTCATTGGTAATGACCTTTGCCTTTGCTTTTACTTTGTTGGCCGGTGTGCTGCTGAAATTCTGGCTGGGCTCACGCCAAATTCGGCATGTGGCGCAGCACCGCGCTGAAGTGCCATCAGCCTTCTCTGCCACCATCACCTTGGCAGCGCATCAAAAAGCCGCCGACTACACCATCACCAAGGCACGCTTTGGCATGCTGGAACTGGCTTTGGGCACCGTCGTCCTGATGGGCTGGACACTGCTCGGCGGCCTGTCTGAACTCAACCAGTTTTTGCTGGGCTGGCTGGGCGGTGGTATGGGGCAACAAATTGCCTTGCTCGCCGCATTTATTCTGATCAACGGCGTGATTGATTTACCCATCACCCTGTACCAAACCTTTGTGATTGAGGAGCGCTTTGGTTTCAATAAAACCACTCTCAAACTCTGGGCTCTTGACTTGCTCAAATCCAGTCTGATTGGCGCGCTCATTGGCTTGCCCATCGCTGCACTTATTCTGTGGATGATGGGCGCCGCTGGCAGCCTCTGGTGGTTGTGGGCATGGGCCGTCTGGATGGGGTTCAATTTATTGCTGCTGGTGATTTACCCCACCTTCATCGCGCCGCTCTTCAACAAGTTTGAACCGCTGGAAGACGAAACACTCAAGGCCCGCGTCACCGCGCTGATGAAGCGCTGCGGTTTTGCAGCCAAGGGCTTGTTCGTGATGGATGGCTCAAAACGCAGTGCCCATGCCAATGCTTACTTCACCGGATTTGGCGCAGCCAAACGGGTGGTGTTTTATGACACCTTGCTGGCCAAACTTTCAGCCAATGAAGTGGATGCAGTGCTCGCGCATGAGTTGGGGCACTTCAAGCACAAGCACATCATCAAACGCATCGTATCCATGTTCGCGATGAGCTTGCTGGGCTTTGCCTTGCTCGGCTGGCTGGCAACGCAGGTCTGGTTTTATACCGGTTTGGGCGTTCAACCCAACCTGGGGGCGCCCAACGATGCACTGGCCCTCTTGTTGTTCATGCTGGCCATCCCGATTTTCAGCTTCTTCATCGCTCCCCTGTTTGCCCAAATCTCGCGCAAGCACGAGTTTGAAGCCGATGCCTATGCGGTGCAGCAAACCAGTGGCCCGGACCTCGCCACCGCGCTGCTCAAGCTCTATGAGGACAACGCATCAACGCTGACGCCTGACCCGCTGTATGTGAAGTTTTATTATTCCCACCCACCGGCATCCGAGCGCCTGGCCCGGATGATGGGCTGAGACCTGCACCCAACCCTGTTTATATGACAAATAACCCTCTAGCCCCCGTCAGACGTGCGCTGACAGCTACACAAGTAGTAGCAAAACTTGCGCAACTGGAGGGCTGGGCTTTGAGTGGCGATGGTGCGGCCATCGCGATCGAGAAGACCTTCACCTTTGCCGATTACTACAAGACCCTCTCCTTCGTCAACGCAGTGGCTTTCATCGCGCACACACAGGACCACCACCCCGACTTATCGGTGCATTACAACCGCTGCGTGGTGCGCTTTAACACCCATGAGGTGAGCGGCATTTCGATCACCGATTTTGACTGTGCAGCGCGCGTTGACGCCCTGCTGGCATGACGGTTTATTACAAGGCGACAACTTGATGGAACGTGCAACGCTCGACAAAGGCCTGATTGTGGCCAACTATGGCCGCCACTTTCTGGTGGAAACGCCCGAGGGAAAGCGCCTGATCTGCCACTCGCGCGGCAAAAAAAGTCAGGGGCTGGTGGGCGACCGGGTCTTGTGGCAAGCGTCGCGCGACGAGGGCACGATCGAGAAGATTGAAGAACGTAAAAACGTGTTTTACCGCCAGGACGAGATTCGCACCAAATCGTTTGCGGTCAATCTGGACCAGATCCTGATCCTGATCGCGGCAGAGCCGGAATTCTCCAGCAGCCAACTCTCGCGCGCTTTGATTGCGGCCGAGGCCGAGCACATCACGCCTATCATCGCGCTCAACAAAAGCGATCTGGTCGAGCCTTTCGCCCGGGCTTGGGAATGGTTGCGACCCTACCGGCAGATGCATTACGGCGTGTTGCCGCTGTCGCTCAAACAATCCGGCGAGGTTGATCACGCCGAACTTCTCAAACTGCTGGGCGGCAAAACAACCCTGGTATTGGGACCTTCGGGCGCCGGAAAAAGCACTTTGATCAACCTGTTGGCACCCGGCGCGCTGGCGCAGACCGGTGAAATCTCCCAGGCCCTCAACTCGGGCAAACACACCACCACCAGCACCACCTGGTACTGGGTGGACGACAGCAAAACCACCGCCTTGATTGACTCGCCCGGTTTTCAGGAGTTTGGCCTGAACCACATCGACCCGGCGCAGTTGGCGGCCTATATGCCGGACCTGAAGCCGCACGTTGCAAACTGCAAGTTCTACAACTGCAGTCACCTGCATGAACCTGGTTGTGGTGTGATGGCTGCGGTTAAACCCGACGGTAGCCCAGACGGAATAAGCGCCAATCGCTATAAAATTTATAGCGATTTGTACGCTGAATTAAGCCAAGCCCGTAAATACTGACGCCAAGGCCTGCAGCAGCGCGTCGCATTGTGCCGGGGTGCCAATACTGATGCGCAGATAGTTCTCAATGCGGGGCAACTTGAAATGCCGAACCAACACGCCGTGCGCGCGCAGACCCGTAGCGATACCCGCAGCGTCATGCTGCGAATGCGAGACAAACACAAAATTCGCCTGTGACGGCAGCACCTTGAAGCCCAAATCTTCCAGCGCTAGGACCAACCCTTCGCGGCTGCTCATGACGGCTTGGCGGGTCTGTTCAAAATAAGCCACATCCTCAAAAGCGGCCACACCGCCGGCTATCGCCAGACGGTCCAACGGGTAGGAGTTGAAACTATTTTTTACCCGTTCCAAAGCGTCAATCAGGTGCCGCTGTCCGCAGGCAAAACCGACCCGCAAACCGGCCAGTGAGCGCGACTTGGACAGGGTGTGAACCACCAGCAAATTGGGGTACTGCGCAATCAGCGCAATGGCGCTATCACCCCCGAAATCGACATACGCTTCGTCCACCAACACCACACGCGTAGGATGCAAGCGCAGGAGTTGCTCAATGTGGTGCATAGGTAGTCCGATGCCGGTCGGGGCATTCGGGTTGGCAACGACGACGCCCGCCACAGAGAGACCCTCCAGACGCGCATACGCAGACACATCAAGCTGCATCTCATCGGTCAAAGCGACCTGCTCGACCGGGATGTCATACAGCCCGCAATACACCTTGTAAAAGCTGTAGCTGATGTCGGGCATCAGCAACGGGCAACCTTGCTGAAAAAAAGCGAAGAAAGCATGCGCCAGCACTTCATCGGAGCCGTTGCCCATGAAAACGTGTTGCGCGGTCAAGCCATGGTGGGTGGCGATGGCTTGCTTGAGCGCCATCGCTTCAGGGTCCGGATACAACTCCAAACCGTGTTGAGCTGCCGCCTGAATCGCCGCAATCACGCGCGGAGAAGGCGGGTACGGGTTTTCGTTGGTATTGAGTTTGACGAGACGGTCAAGTTTGGGCTGCTCACCCGGCACGTAGGGCACCAACCGTTCGACGATGGGGCTGCAATAAGTAGACTTCAAAAGGGAATTCACTATTAATTTTATAGCTCACTACGCAAGCCACACAAGGGCTACAGCCCTATTCGGCATATAACTAACCCAAAAGTCGTGCCAGCGTCAAGAGGGCCAGCAAGACCATCCACATCACCACGGTACGCCAAACCAAGCCCACAATGACGGCGAGATGCGCCAGTTCAGGCGCCTGCCCAGACGATGTTTCCTGAGTCGACTCCATGGCCCCGGCCATGACGGGTGGCACATCTGCTGGATAGGACGCTTGACTGGCGGCATCCCCCAACCTGATATTCACCGCGCCGGCAGTCGCGGCCAAAATGACACCATCGTTATCGCCAGGAAAACGCGGTTCGTAGTTGCGCCAACTGTCCACCACCTCTTCAAAGCTGCCCACGACGGCGAAGCTGATGGCCGTGATGCGTGCGGGCACCCAATCAATGGCTGACCAAGCCTGCGCTGCGCATGTTTGAAGGGCCTCACTCACCGGCAGATGGTGAGTTTTAGTTTTGTGCTGCCAGTAGCGAACCACAAACTCACTCAGTCGGTACATCACCGCACCCGCCGGTCCAAAACCAAAGGCCGCCAGCACGGAAAACCAGGCCAGCACACCAAAAACGTGGCGATGCGCAGATAACACTGAATGTTCTATGACGTGTCGAACAATTTCACTGCGCGGCAAGTCGCTCGCGTCAATTTGCTGCCATTCGGCCAGCAGTTCACGTGCGCGGTCTTCGTCGCCATCCGCCAGGGCATCGCGAATCTGGGTGAAATGAAAACTGAATTGCCGAAACCCGAGCGTGACGTAAAGCACCGCCACACTCCAAAGCACCGCCACCGGCCAGCCCACAAAAGCATCAAGCAACCAATAAATCGCCAAGGCGGCCAGTGACGGGCCACCCACCGCAAAACCCCAGGCCAGCCAGCCTTGAAACGATTGGCCCGCATCAAAATTACGGGTGCTCCAGCGCACCCAGGCGCGCAGACTTGCATGCACCAGGTTGCCTCGGCTCAGAGGACGTGCCTGCTCTAAAAGCAGGGCTAAAAGCACAGAGATAAAGCTCATACAGTCATCATAGCGGCACCGTGCGTCAGGCTGACAGCAAACGATAGAAGTTGCGCAACATACCTGCTGTAGCCCCCCAAATAAATCGCTGCGTGGCATCGTCCTGGTAGGGCATTGAAAACCATTCCCGGCGCACACCTTCCCACTCAAAGGAATGACGTTGGTGGTGAGCCGGGTTCATTAAGAATGCCAGCGGCACCTCAAAAACATCGGCGACTTCATTGGCATTCGGCGTCAAAGTGAACCCCGGCTCAACCAGTGCCACCACAGGCGTAATGATGAACGAAGACCCGGTGACATAGTGCGGCATCACACCCAGAACCTGAACAAAAGAGGGGTCCAAACCTACTTCTTCCTGCGCCTCGCGCAATGCGGTGGCAGCGGCATCAACATCGTCTTCGTCGACCTTGCCACCTGGAAACGCAATTTGTCCGGAATGGGTGGAAAGATGCTGGGTGCGCTCGGTGAGCAAGACGGTCGGTTGCTCGCGCATCACGATGGGTACCAGCACGGAGGCATGCATCGGTGCCCGATCCATAAATTTCTTCTCGGCCAGTAACTCGGGTGCCCACACAGGCGGGAAGGCGAAGCGTTGCCGCAAGGCCGCTGGCTGCAGCGAGGCCAATGGAACCGCGGCCAAATGCGAGTCGACGCCCTCAACCGGGATCAGGCGGGGATCAAAGTTGGGCAACTTGGACAGCAAGGACTGAGGCGATGGAGAGGTCACGAAAGAATGCAGAAAATAGGATCAAAAAAAACCGCCACAAGCAATTGCTGGGGCGGCTTTTTCTAACTAAACAGATCGCGTTATGCGGCGATTGTTTTGGTTTTCTTGGCTGGCAATTTTTCTTTAATACGAGCCGACTTGCCGCTGCGGTCACGCAGGTAGTACAGCTTGGCACGACGCACGTCACCGCGACGCTTGACTTCGATGCTGGCGATCAGCGGGCTGTAGGTCTGGAACGTACGTTCGACGCCTTCACCACTGGAAATTTTGCGAACGATGAAGCCGCTGTTGAGGCCACGATTGCGCTTGGCAATCACGACACCTTCGTAGGCCTGAACGCGCTTGCGAGCGCCTTCAACCACGTTAACGTTCACGATCACGGTGTCACCGGGCGCGAAAACGGGAATAACTTTCCCAAGACGAGCAATTTCTTCTTGCTCAAGAATTTGTATCAGATTCATGATGGCCTTTAATGATCTTGGACGCGCAGTGTCGGGATTGACACAATAGTTTCAGTGTTAAGACAAAGAAACGGCCAGCCAGAGGATCGGTAAGCCTTCTATTATAACCCGAGCAAGAGTTGTGGACTTTAGTCAGACGTTAGAAAAGTCGGGAAAGAAAAGTTTCATCGGCAGGACTTAAACGCCCGTCCTGCCTCGCCTGATTAATAAGTTCCGGCCTCAAGCGAACCGTGAGCGTCAAACTTTGCTCACGCCGCCAGCGCTCGATATTGACGTGATGACCCGTGAGCAAGACCTCCGGCACGACCCTTCCCGACCAGTTTTCTGGGCGGGTGTAATGCGGGCAATCCAACAAGCCATCCAACTCGGGGTTAAAGCTGTCTTGCTGATGGCTACCGGCTGTGTTCAATACACCAGGCTGCAAGCGAGCTACGGCATCCAACAGCGCCATGGCAGCAATCTCACCACCTGACAAGACAAAGTCACCCAGACTGATTTGTTCAGTGACATGCTGCTCAATGAATCGCTGATCAATGCCTTCGTAGCGACCACAAATCAGGATCGCCCCCGCGCTTTCGGCCCAGCGGGACACCATAGCGTGATTGAGCGGCTTCCCGACCGGCGAAAAAAGCACGACAGGCACCGGATCAGTTCGTTGTGACTGAATGTGGTGCAGGCATTGCGTCAAGGGCTCGGCCATCATGACCATGCCTGGGCCACCACCAAAGGGTCGGTCATCGACTCGCTTGTAATTACCCACCGCAAAATCGCGTGGATTCGCAAACTTGACATCCACTTGGCCCGACTCGAAGGCGCGGCGCGTGATACCGCTGGTCAACAGCGGTGCAAACAACTCAGGAAAAAGCGTGACGATGTCGAACCGCATGGGAGCGACTGTCAGAAATCGGGTTGCCAGTCCACCAGAATGCGCCGGGCGGGAAGATCGACGTTGTCGATATAAACCGACACAAATGGAATCATGCGTTCTTGCACTTTGCCATCTTGTTCATAGTCCATCACCAACACGGTTTGGGCGCCGGTAGAAAGCAATTCTTTGACGGCTCCGAGCGCAACGCCTTCACGATTGACCACGTCCAGACCGATCAAATCGACCCAGTAATACTCGTCAATCTCAGCTTTTGGAAAGTTGGATCGGGATACGAAAATTCGAGCGCCACGCAGAGCTTCTGCAGCAGTGCGGTCATCCACACCCTTGGCAGATGCAACAACGGTATTGGAATGAATCTTGGATTCGGTAACGGTCAATTCCGCAACGCCTGTGAATGTTTTTGCGCCTCGTTCGGAGGGCATTAAAAACCATCGTTTGGAAGAAAAAAGCGCCTCGGGATCGGCGCTGTGCGGCAGGACTTTGAACCAGCCTTTGATGCCCCAGGCATCCGCAATGCGCCCAACTTCGATGGCATCCGACGGCAAGTCGGCGGCTTCAAGGCCAGGCAGCATCACAATACGATCAAGCAGCTTTTTTGGCAGCTTGAGCAATCAGACGTTCCACAGTAGGAGATGCCTGAGCGCCGACGCTTTTCCAGTAAGTCAAGCGATCTTGCGCAAGGCGGATGCTCTCTTCATTGGCTGTAGCAATCGGGTTGTAGAAACCAATACGCTCGATAAAGCGGCCGTCACGACGGGTACGCTTGTCAGCCACAACAATATTGAAGAAGGGGCGTGCTTTTGCACCGCCACGAGCCAGACGAATGACAACCATGATTTATCCTTTGGGGGGCGGAGTTTAATTCCGCCAATTAATTCTGAACTTAACCCAGCGCTTGAGACACGCGACATGACCAACCGGCCAGCGACACACTGAATAACCGACTATTATAACGTTTACATTTTTATGATCATCATCCGTCCAAGCCGCACCGAAGACATCCAGGCCATTACCGTCATTTACGCCCACCATGTGCGCGTTGGGACGGGCACTTTCGAGACGGATCCACCTACAGAAGCGGACATGGCCCAACGCCGGGCAGATGTTTTGGGCAAAGGTCTTCCTTTTCTGGTCGCAGTTGATGGTGAAAAAGTTTTGGGGTTTGCCTACTGCAACTGGTTCAAGCCACGACCCGCTTTTCGTTACTCAGCCGAAGATTCGATTTACCTGACACCTGACGTTGCTGGTAAGGGTTTGGGTCGCGCGTTGTTGACGGAGTTAATGGCGAAGGCCGAGCAAAGTGGCGTGCGAAAATTAATTGCTGTCATTGGTGACTCGGCCAATGCCGGCTCCATCGGCGTTCACCAATCGGTCGGATTTACCCATGTGGGCGTTCTCAAATCCTGCGGTTGGAAATTTGACCGTTGGCTGGATGTGGTCCTGATGGAAAAAGCCCTTGGTTTGAGTGACACCTGTGCGCCATGCCCATAATTGAAAACCATGAAAAATAAAACTATTGCCGCTTGGCTGGCCTTTATCGGGGGCCCTTTTGGCTTGCATCGTTTTTACTTGCGCGGCCCGGGTGATCTGCTAGGCTGGTTGCTGCCCGTACCCACCCTCTTCGGTTTGTATGGCCTGAAACGAATTCAACAGAATGGGATCGACGATCCATTGAGCTGGTTTTTAATGCCGCTCCTGGGGTTCACGATTGCGGGTTGTGCCCTGACGGCCATCGTCTACGGTCTTATGTCGACAGAAAGCTGGAATGAGTGGTTTAACCCAAGAGCTGCCCCAGATGCAGCGCCTGGCAAAACCAATTGGCTCACCATTGGGGCGATTGCGCTTTCGCTACTCATCGGAACTACCGTTTTATTGAGCAGCATCGTGTTCAGCTTTCAGCGCTACTTTGAACTTGAGAATCAGATTGCAGAAGCTCAGGCTGTTTCTCATAAGAATTAGCCTCATGCCCCCGTCAATCTTGACTGAATCGCTATTTTTAATATAGCACTAGAAAACCTGCAAACTTACCCAGTAAGCTATCGCCGCCACAAACGCACTGGCTGGAATGGTAAAAATCCAGGCCCAGATGATGTTCGCGGCCACGCCCCAGCGCACGGCGCTGGCACGGTGCACCGAGCCTACGCCAACGATGGCACCCGTGATGGTGTGGGTGGTTGACACCGGAACACCCAGAGCTGTTGCCATAAAGAGCGTGATGGCACCCCCGGTTTCAGCGCAAAACCCTCCCACCGGTTTCAATTTGGTGATCTTCTGGCCCATGGTTCTGACAATGCGCCAGCCGCCAAACATGGTGCCAGCACCAATCGCCAGATAGCAACTCACCACCGCCCAGGTAGGGGGGGCTTTATCGCTCACGCTGGCATAGCCGGTGGCAATCAAAAGCATCCAGATAATGCCGATGGTTTTCTGTGCATCGTTACCGCCATGCCCCAAGCTGTAGGCACCGGCTGAGATCAACTGCAGTCGTCGAAACCACTTGTCTACTTTCATGGGTCGGGTGCGCCGGAAGATCCAGGCCACCACCACCATCATCAAGGATCCGAGTAAAAACCCCAACAAAGGCGAGATGAAAATAAAGGCCACAGTTTTAAGGATGCCAGCAGCGATCAACACGCTCGCCCCCGACTTGGCGATGACGGCGCCCACAATGCCACCGATCAACGCATGCGAAGAGCTACTGGGAATGCCGTAGTACCAAGTGATGAAATTCCAGCTGATCGCCCCCATCAGGGCACCAAATACCACGTGGGTATCCACCACGCCAGGCTGCACAATGCCTTTACCCACCGTGGCGGCCACGGTGTAGTTGAAGACAAAAATAGCGATTATGTTGAAAAAAGCTGCGAAAAGAACGGCCTGCCCGGGCTTGAGAACACCGGTGGAGACCACGGTGGCGATCGCATTGGCCGCGTCATGGAATCCGTTCATGAAATCGAACAGGACCGCCAGCACCACCAGCATGATCACCACCCACAGGGCTGTTTGTACGTTGTCCATCGTCAAGTCCTGAATCAGGAATTTTCGAGGATGATGCCCTCGATGACGTTGGCGACGTCTTCGCATTTGTCGGTGATGGTTTCCAGCAATTCGTAGATCGCCTTGAGCTTGATCACTTCGCGCACGTCCGGCTCTTCGCGGAAGAGCTTGCTCATGGCGCTGCGCATCACGCGGTCGGCATCAGATTCCAACTGGTCGATTTCTTCGCAGGTTTTCAGTGCAGCTTCTGCGGTGGCAGGATCGGCAATTTTGGCCAGTAAATACACGGCATCACGCACTCGCTCACAACATTTCACGCTCAGATCCGTCAAGCGTGAGATTTCTTGCGTCATGTGGTGCACGTCATACAGCGCCATGGTTTCGGCAGAATCTTGAATCAGATCCGCAATGTCGTCCATGGTGTTGATGAGCGTGTGAATCTGCTCACGGTCAATCGGCGTGATGAATGTCTTGTGAATGGATTTATTCACTTCATGCGTCACGCGGTCAGCGGCACGTTCGGCGTTGTCAACCTCCTGGTTGTATTTCAGGCGTAAAACAGGGTTGCTGTAGTTAGCCACCAGCTTGGAAAAAGCATAGGCCGCCTCAACAATGCGGTCTGCGTGCTGGTTAAACATCACGAAATAATTGCCTTCGCGCGGCAACAACTTGCCAAAAAACATGGCGAACTCCTCAGGGGATCATGTCAAATATATGACGGTATCAAGACTGCGGGCAGTTTAACCGCCCGACCTGCAGGCTCAAGCCTTGGCCTTCAGGCGCTGCGAAAAATAAAAAACACGGCCCCCACCATGCAAAAAGCCGCCCACAAATAATCCAGCTTGAAGGGTTCCTTGAGGTAGATCATTGCAAACGGCACGAAAACAGCGAGCGTAATGACCTCCTGCACAATCTTTAACTGTCCCACCGTAAAACCTGCTTGCTGAAAACCGATCCGGTTGGCCGGCACCTGCAAGGCATATTCAAACAAGGCGATGCCCCAACTCACACCAGCCGCGATGTACCAAGGCGCTGTGGCGAGGTTTTTGAGGTGCCCGTACCAAGCGAAGGTCATGAAAATATTGCTGCCGACCAGCAACAAAATGGTCTGCAAGGACAAGGGAATGGATTGGAACGCGTTCATGGCGTCAATTATCCCGCAGCACTTTTCTGCCTTTCAGATGACAAAGCGCCCCGCAACCTGGGGGTTGAGGGGCGCTTTAAAGCTTTAAAAACCCGGTCGAAACCGGGCTGGGTCAAGCGTGATTAAGCCGTGACAGTCGCGGCTGCGTCTTTGTAATCCTGCACCTTGTCAAAGTTCAGGTACTGGTACACCTTGTCGCTGGCGGCCGTCAACACCACCATGTCGGCCATGTATTCCGCTTTGGTTGGGATGCGGCCCAATTTGGAGCAGATCGCAGCCAATTCAGCGCTGCCCAGGTAGACATAGCTGTTTTTACCCAGACGATTCGGGAAGTTACGCGTCGAGGTCGAGAACACGGTAGCGCCCTCTTTCACCTGCGCCTGGTTGCCCATGCACAAGCTGCAACCGGGCATTTCCATGCGGGCACCGGCAGCGCCGAGCACGCCGTAATGGCCTTCTTCGCTCAACTGTTTGGCATCCATCTTGGTCGGTGGTGCCATCCAGAGCTTGACCGGGATGTCGCGCTTGTTTTCAAGCAGCTTGGAGGCTGCGCGGAAGTGACCAATGTTGGTCATGCAAGAACCAATGAACACTTCATCAATCTTGGCACCGGCGACATCAGCCAATGTTTTCACATCATCCGGGTCGTTCGGGCAGGCCACGATCGGCTCGACGATGTCAGCCAGGTCGATTTCGATGACGGCAGCGTACTCCGCATCCGCGTCGCCTTTGAGCAACTGGGGATTGGCCAACCAGGCTTCCATCGCGGCGATGCGGCGGTTGATGGTGCGCACATCGGTGTAACCCGAAGCAATCATCCACTTCAACATGGTGATGTTGCTGGTGATGTACTCGATGATGGGTTCTTTGTTCAGGTGCACGGTGCAACCGCCGGCGCTGCGCTCGGCAGAAGCGTCGCTCAACTCAAACGCCTGCTCAACCTTGAGGTCTGGCAAGCCTTCGATTTCAAGGATACGACCCGAGAAAATGTTGACCTTGTTCTGCTTGGCAACCGTCAGGTGACCGGCCTTGATGGCGTACAAAGGAATGGCGTTCACCAGGTCACGCAAGGTGATGCCGGGTTGCAGTTTGCCTTTGAAACGAACCAGCACGCTCTCAGGCATGTCCAAAGGCATCACGCCGGTGGCAGCACCAAAAGCGACCAAACCGGAACCAGCGGGGAAGCTGATACCAATCGGGAAACGGGTGTGGCTATCGCCGCCGGTGCCAACGGTGTCGGGCAACAACATGCGGTTCAACCAGCTGTGGATGATGCCATCACCCGGACGCAGCGGCACGCCGCCACGGGTGCTGATGAAGTCAGGCAACTCGTGGTGCATCTTCACGTCCACGGGCTTGGGGTAAGCCGCGGTGTGGCAGAACGATTGCATCACCAGGTCAGCGCTGAAGCCCAGGCAAGCCAGGTCTTTCAGTTCGTCGCGGGTCATCGGGCCGGTGGTGTCTTGTGAACCCACGCTGGTCATTTTGGGTTCGCAATAAGTACCGGGACGCACGCCCTGGCCTTCTGGCAAACCGCAAGCACGCCCGACCATTTTTTGTGCCAGGGTGAAACCTTTTTTGGTGTCCACGGGGTTTTGCGGCAAGCGGAACAGGGTGCTGACGGGCAAGGCCAGTGCTTCGCGCGCTTTGGAAGTCAAACCACGGCCGATGATCAAGGGAATACGGCCACCGGCGCGCACTTCGTCAAACAGCACTTCGCTCTTGACGGTGAATTCGGCAATGACTTTGCCGTCTTTGAGGGCTTTGCCGTCATACGGACGCAGTTCAACCACGTCGCCCATGTTCATGGCGCTCACGTCCAACTCGATCGGCAAAGCGCCTGAGTCTTCCATGGTGTTGTAGAAAATCGGGGCAATTTTGCTGCCCAGACAGACACCACCAAAACGCTTGTTCGGCACGAAAGGAATGTCTTCGCCGGTAAACCACAGCACCGAGTTGGTGGCTGATTTACGGCTTGAGCCGGTACCGACGACGTCGCCGACGTAGGCCACCAGGTTGCCCTTGGCTTTGAGTTCGTCAAAGAACTTGACCGGGCCGCGCTTGCCGTCTTCTTCCGGCACGATGCCAGGACGCGCGTTTTTGTGCATCGCCAGCGCGTGCATCGGGATGTCGGGGCGGCTGAAAGCGTCGGGAGCGGGCGACAGGTCGTCGGTGTTAATTTCGCCTTCGACCTTGAACACGGTCAGCGTGATGGACGCAGGCACTTCTGGGCGCGAGGTAAACCATTCAGCATCGGCCCAGCTTTGCAGCACAGCTTTGGCTTGGGCGTTGCCCTTGTCGGCTTTTTCCTTGACGTCATGGAACTGGTCAAACATCAACAATGTTTTCTTCAGGCCGTTGGCTGCCACTTCAGCCACCACGGCATCGTCGAGCAAGTCCACCAGCGGGCTGATGTTGTAGCCACCGAGCATGGTACCGAGCAATTCCGTGGCTTTTTCACGCGAAATCAGCGCGCATTTTTCGGTGCCATGTGCAACGGCAGCCAGATAGCTGGCCTTGACCTTGGCGGCGTCATCGACACCGGCCGGCACGCGGTGCGTGATCAGGTCAACCAACGTGGCTTCTTCGCCTTTGGGTGGGTTTTTCAGCAACTCGATGAGTTCACCGGTCTGCTTGGCAGACAAAGGCAGCGGGGGAATCCCGAGGGCGGCGCGTTCAGCGACGTGGGCACGGTACGTTTGCAACATGGACAACTCCTATTCAATCTAAATTTATAATAAAACAGGCTCTAGGCCTTACGGGACGTGCGTAACCAGCTATTTATTTAATAGCAACTTCAACCTGGGTATCGAGCACACTGGGGGCTGGATTTGTGAGCAATTTTTGGGCCATCGCGGTTTGATCGGGATTCATGCAATCGTCGGCCAGGCGCTTGCCCAGTTTTTGATTCATCAGCATGGATTTATTGCCCAACTGCAACCACACGGCACCCGCCTTGTGGTCTTCAAGCCGGATGGCACCGGTGGTGGTTTCAACCGGGAACATGTGGAATTTTTGTTTACCAAGCTGCACATCGAAAAAACCGGGTGCTTTGGGGTCGGCCTTCAAGCTGACAAAAGCACCCAACTCGCAGGGCAATTTACCTTGGTAAACCCGCTCTGAAATCGCCAACTCAGCGGGCGTCAAGGCCGCTTCTGCTGCCATCACCCCTGAGGCCATTTGGTTGGCCTTGGTTTTGACTTCCTGGCGGCTTTTGCCAGGCGTTTGGGCCAGCAATGCCACCGGGAGCGCCATCAGAAAAACAACGGCCAACAGCTTTTTAATCATGCTTTACCTTCAAAATAGTGGGGCAAGAAACCGACATCAGGCAGCGAAAAAAGCCAGCGCTTCCGCCGGCAAATGCCGACCCGTCTGATGAGCGCGCTCCAGCACTTGCCAAAAATAACGGTAGCTGGCGCGGTCATGCAACTTACCGGAAAAAGAGATCGGTGCCCAATCTGCTTTTTGCGCAGCCAACATGATATTCGTCGCCAACTCAATTTCTTGCGCCAGCGGTGCAAAAGCCTCAAGAATAGGCCTGATTTGCCCCGGGTGAATGCTCCACATTCGGGTATACCCGAAGGCCCGCGAGGCCCGGCTGGCGGCGCCCAATAAGGCAGCGGTGTCGTTGAACTCCGTCACCACGCAATGGGCAGGTACCTTGCCATGTGCATGACAGGCTGAGGCAATGTCCAGTTTGGCGCGAACCACCAAAGGATGAGAAAACTGATCCAGGGCGGGTTGTCCAGGGTCGGTATTGAGCCCCATGGCACTGGCCGGAATGGCACCACCGTGGGCCGATACAAAGTCCATCAATCCAAAACTGATGGATTGCACCCGGGGGTGCGCGGCAATCTCAAACGCGCGATGAACGGCAGCGGGGGACTCAATCAAAACGTGCAGTGGCAAGGCATCGGTTCGACCGGCACGGATCGCCACAAAATCAACCAGTTGTGCGGCGCGATCAACATCGGCCAACGTTTCAATCTTGGGAATCATCAGGTGGCACAGGCTTGACGCGGCACCACCCACAATCAGGGTCACATCTTGCTCAAAGGCGGGATGATCGACCGGATGGACTCGCGCCGCGACACGGGGAGCCACACCATTAACGACATTTTTAATAGCAGCTTGCGCTTGATTGGCAAGGGCTACGACCATATTGGCATGGTCTTTTTCACCCCCAACCGGGGCGCCGTCCTCACAGTCCAGCGTTACGTCAAAGACGCAAGCACCGAACTCTTGGGACATTTCCGTTTGCAAAGCCAGGCTTTTGCGCATTCGCACCTCGACGCCGCTGTAGTGATCACACACCGGCAATGAAGCCGCTGTGGACTGAGCGCCGAGGAGAACTTCACGCGGATGCCTCACAAGCCTGACTCGCTATTGCCTACTGATTAGAGCAGGTGAGCAACGCCGGCTTGCTCGTCTTGCAACTCTTTGAGCGTCTTGTTGATGCATTCCTGGCTGAACGCGTCGATTGGCAGGTCTTGCACCACGGTGTATTCGCCGCCTTCGCAGGTCACGGCAAAGCCGAACACGGTGTCTTTAGGAATGCCGTACTGGCCGTCCGATGGGATGCCCATCGTGACCCACTTGCCATTGGTGCCCAGCGCCCAGTCGCGCATGTGGTCAATCGCAGCGTTGGCAGCCGAAGCAGCCGACGACACGCCACGTGCAGCAATGATGGCTGCGCCACGCTTGCCAACCGTTGGCAGGAACACATTGGCGTTCCATTCCTGGTCGTTGATCATGTCCTTGACGCTGGCGCCGTTGATGGTGGCGAAGCGGTAGTCAGCGTACATGGTTGGGGAATGGTTGCCCCACACGGTCATTTTTTCGATGTCAGCGACAGCCTTGCCGGTCTTGTCGGCCAATTGGCTCAAAGCGCGGTTGTGGTCGAGACGCAACATGGCAGTGAAGTTCTTGCGTGGCAGATCTGGCGCGCTCTTCATGGCGATGTAGGCATTGGTGTTGGCTGGGTTACCAACCACGAGCACCTTGACGTTACGGCTGGCCACGGCATTGAGTGCCTTGCCTTGGGCGGTGAAAATTTCTGCATTGACAGCGAGCAACTCAGCGCGCTCCATGCCAGGACCGCGAGGACGCGAACCGATCAACAAAGCGTAGTCCACATCTTTGAATGCGGTCAATGGATCGCTATGGGCTTCAATACCAACCAACAAGGGGAATGCACAGTCTTGCAATTCCATGATCACGCCTTGCAATGCTTGCTGAGGCTTTTCAAAAGGCACTTCGAGCAATTGCAAAATCACTGGCTGGTCTTTGCCCAACATTTCGCCGGAAGCGATGCGGAACAGGATTGCGTAACCAATTTGACCAGCTGCACCAGTGACGGCGACGCGGACGGGCTTTTTGCTCATGAGAAGAACTCCAGTTGTGTTGTGAAACGGTTGCTGGTGGCGGCTCTAAAGGGTCGATGGAGCCCCACAATTCGCGGCAAGTTTACTCTGGAAAACCCTAGCGAGTCAACACGTCTTATGTCTTATATAAGAGATATGATTCACTTTGTCCAAACCCTTGCATGGGGCTGACTAAATATGTCCGAAACACCCCCTCCTTTTGCCGAAAAAGTCTTAGCCGACGTCGTCAGCACGGCCTTTGCCAGCCTGCCGGCGACACCTTCGTTCAGCCCTTTGTACCAGCAGATCAAGGGCCTGATCCTGAACAGTCTGCGCTTGAGTGAATGGAAACCGGGCGAGGCCATCCCCAGCGAAATGGAACTGGCCACCCGCTACCGCGTCAGCCAGGGCACCGTGCGCAAGGCCATTGATGAACTCGCCTCCGAAAATTTACTGGTGCGTCGTCAGGGCAAGGGCACTTTTGTGGCCACGCACGCGGCGCAGCAGGTGCAGTTTCGGTTCTTGAAACTCGTCCCAGACAGCGGCACCCCGGGCAGTGAGGGGCCGGCCCAACGCAACATTATTGAGTGCCGGCGCACCCGTGCCAGCGCCGACATTGCGCGCGCACTGGAGCTCAAAACAGGTGACGCTGTGATGCAAGTGCGCCGGGTGCTGAGTTTTGCCGGCACCCCCACCATTCTTGAAGACATCTGGTTGCCCGCCACCCATTTCAAAGGGCTGACCGCTGAGCGACTGATTAATGACAAAGGCCCGATGTACGCCCTGTTTGAGGCCGAGTTCAATGTGCGCATGGTGCGGGCGGAAGAAAAAATTCGCGCCGAGCCCGCCATTGACGGTCTGGAACTGCTGCTGCAAGTCAAACCAGGAACGCCTTTGCTGAGCGTGGAACGCATCGCTTACACCTATAAAGATGAGCCGATGGAGTTGCGCCGCGGCTACTACCGCACCGATACGCACCACTATCACAACACCTTGGGTTGAGCGGTGGGGTTCAAAGGCAACAAATCATCGCTGCCAAGCAAAACTTGCCAAACCTGCGGGAGAGCGATGACCTGGCGTAAAAGCTGGGCCAAGAACTGGGACGAGGTGAAATATTGCTCCGATGCCTGTGGTGCGAAAAAAACACCCCCGCCCGGTACGACGTCAGTAGCCGACAAAAAATAAACCGTATTTTGCCGCGGGGTATCCCCTGAAGCGCTCGCTAAAGACAATCACCGCAATGAATGAAATTCCCTGCAGGCATCTGATTTTGATTTTGGGCGACCAGCTTGACGAAGACTCCTCCGCCTTTGACGGACTCGATGACCGGCAAGACGTGATCCTGATGATCGAGGCGCACGAAGAATCCACCCATGTGTGGTCGCACAAAGCGCGCACCACCCTGTTTCTCTCTGCCATGCGCCACTTTGCCGCGCGCCTCAGACAACGTCAGTGGCGGGTTGAGTACCGGGCGCTTGAGACCGCTGGCGACAAAACCCTGGCTGACGGACTGCGTGCAACGGTTGAAAAATTCAAGCCTGCGCGCGTCATCGGCGTCGAACCGGGCGATCTGCGGGTTCGCCAGCAACTTGATGACGCTATTCATTCAATAGCTACTCACGCAGATGACACGGGGGCTAGAGGGCTAAAACACCATATTGAATGGCGCGAAGACCGTCATTTTCTTTGCTCCCTGCCGCAGTTTCGCCAATGGGCAGGGCCAGCCACCCACTTGCGCATGGAGTTTTTTTATCGCCAGATGCGCAAAAAGTACCGCGTACTGATGGAGGGCGACCAGCCGCTAGGCGGGCAGTGGAATTTTGATGCCGATAACCGCAAAGGTTTTGGCAAAGCAGGGCCTCAAGCCGTGCCACAAGCGCTGGTGTTCGAACCCGATGGCATCACTTCGGAGGTCATGGCGCTGGTCGAGCAACGATTTGACCAGCACCCGGGCAACCTGAGCCGCTTCAACTGGCCGGTCACACGGGAACAGGCGCTGCTTGCGCTGAATGATTTCATCACGCACCGGCTGCCGCACTTTGGTGCCCATCAGGATGCGATGTGGACCCACATGGATTTCGGGTGGCATGCACTGTTGTCGAGTTCCCTGAACTTAAAACTCATCAACCCGTTGGAAGTGATTCAGGCGGCAGAGCAAGCCTTCCACACCCGTGGTCTGGAACTGGCCAGTGTGGAAGGATTTATTCGCCAAGTCCTGGGGTGGCGTGAGTTCATCCGGGGCGTTTATTACTTGGACATGCCCGACTTGAAAACGGCCAACCACTATGGCCATCAAAACGCCCTGCCCGCCTGGTATTGGAGCGGTGACACGAAGATGAACTGCATGCGTCAATGCATCAGCCAAACCCTGGCCAACGGCTACTCACACCACATTCAGCGCTTGATGGTCACCGGCATGTTTGGCATCACGGCGCAAATCAACCCCCAGCAACTCTGCGACTGGTATTTGGCGGTCTATGTTGATGCGGTGGAATGGGTGGAGCTTCCCAACACCGCCGGCATGGCGCTGTTTGCAAACGGCGGCCGGTTCACCTCCAAACCGTATATTGCCAGTGGGGCCTACGTCAAGCGCATGAGCAACTATTGCAGCGGCTGCAGTTACGAGCCAGAAACCCGATTCGGCGCGAAGGCCTGCCCCATGACCACGCTCTACTGGAATTTTCTGGACCAGCACGAAGCAGCTTTTGCCATCAACCCCAGAACCGCACTGATGGTGAAAAACCTGCAACGCATGACGCCAGAGGCGCGCCAGGCGATTCGTGTCCGGGCGGACGAAATGTTGATCAAGCTCGATGATTTGTAAACATTGCGTCAGGCTCGCCAAGTCAAACTCGCCAGACCGTTCCAACAAGGAGAAAAATGATTTTTTTATGACAAAATTCCGCGGCCTTTTCCTGCTCAGGCAAAGAACGTTGCTGCATTGCAATAGAATTTATGGGTAATCCGTTTAGCAGGTTACCGAGCAGTTACCAAAACATAGAAAGCAAAGTATGTCCGACTTAGCGTCAAGCGCATCGAAAAAGCGCCCCGAGTTCCGCAACATCAACGCCTTCAACGACCTCCCAAGTTACAGATTGCCCATCGCAGGTATTGTCTCGATCTTGCACCGAGTCAGCGGAGCCATCATGTTCTTCTTGATGCCCTTCATCATCTGGATGTTTGACACCTCCATTTCGTCGGATATCTCCTTTATCAAATTCAAATCCGCCTTTAATTTAGGCATGCTGGGCCTGCCGGGCTTCATCTGGAAGCTGGCCGCACTGGCGCTGATCTGGGCTTACCTGCACCACGCCATTGCCGGCCTGCGCCACCTCTGGATGGACACGCACCACGACGCTGTCACCAAAGAGTTTGGCAAGTCCTCTGCCATCTTCACACTGGTCGTTAGCGTGAGCCTCGCAGTCGTGCTGGGCGCCAAGTTGTTTGGCCTTTACTAAATAAATCTTTCGGGACATACCGCCGCTACGCATTAGCTTGGCTGGCACTGACCCAAACTTATCAAGGAATACACCATGTCTGTTAATTACGGCTACAAGCGCATCGTTGTCGGCGCTCACTACGGTCTTCGTGACTGGCTCGCTCAACGCGTAACTGCCGCGCTGATGGCTCTCTTCACCGTGCTGGTGATGGCGCAAGTCATTCTCAGCAAGGGCCCCATCGGCTACGACCAATGGGCTGGTATTTTTTCATCGCAGTGGATGAAGGCCCTCACCTTCGCCGTCATCATCGCCATGCTGTTTCACGTCTGGCTTGGCATGCGCGACATCTGGATGGACTACATCAAACCGGTCGGACTGCGCTTGACCCTGCAAGTTTTCACCATCGTCTGGTTAGTGGCTTGCGCTGGTTGGGGCATTCAAGTCCTGTGGCGCCTGTAAGACGTTTTATCAAACGTTTTTAAGCTCTTTTTGCCCGCATTCGACAACCAAGATTGAATAAAGAATCATGACCGCAACTTCAAAACTCCCCAAGCGTAAATTTGACGTCGTTATCGTCGGTGCCGGTGGCTCCGGCATGCGCGCCTCGCTGCAACTGGCCCGCGCAGGTCTCAACGTCGCCGTGCTTTCCAAGGTATTCCCGACCCGCTCACACACTGTGGCTGCACAGGGTGGTATTGGCGCGTCTTTGGGCAATATGTCCGAAGACAACTGGCACTATCACTTTTACGACACCGTCAAGGGTGGCGATTGGCTCGGTGACCAGGATGCCATCGAGTACATGTGCCGCGAAGCGCCCAAGGTCGTGTACGACCTGGAGCACATGGGCATGCCGTTTGACCGCAACCCTGATGGCACCATTTACCAGCGTCCGTTTGGCGGCCACACCGCCAACTACGGCGAAAAGCCCGTGCAACGCGCCTGTGCTGCGGCTGACCGCACCGGCCACGCCATGCTGCACACGCTGTACCAACAAAACGTCAAAGAAAAAACCAGCTTCTTCGTTGAATGGCTCGCCATGGACCTGATCCGTGACGAAGCAGGCGACGTCGTCGGCGTGACCGCGCTCGAGATGGAAACCGGTGACGTGCACATTTTTGAAGCCAAGACCACGTTGTTGGCCACTGGCGGTGCAGGTCGTATTTTTGCAGCCTCCACCAACGCCTTCATCAACACCGGTGACGGCTTGGGTATGGCTGCTCGCGCAGGCATCCCGCTTCAAGACATGGAGTTCTGGCAATTCCACCCCACGGGCGTGCATGGCGCGGGCGTTTTGCTGACCGAAGGCTGCCGTGGCGAAGGCGCCATTTTGCGCAATGCCAATGGCGAGCGTTTCATGGAGCGTTATGCCCCTGCCTACAAAGATCTGGCGCCACGTGACTATGTGTCGCGTTGCATGGACCAGGAAATCAAGGAAGGCCGTGGCTGTGGCCCCAATAAGGACTACATCAACCTCGACATGACCCATTTGGGTGCAGACACCATTTTGAAGCGTCTGCCTTCGGTGTTCGAAATTGGCCATAACTTCGCCAATGTCGACATCACCAAAGAGCCTATCCCCGTGGTGCCCACTATTCACTATCAGATGGGCGGCATTCCAACCAACATCCATGGTCAAGTTGTCACGCAAGATGCAGACAACAAGAGCAAGGTGGTGAATGGTTTGTACGCTGTTGGCGAATGCGCCTGCGTGAGTGTGCACGGCGCCAATCGCCTGGGTACCAATTCACTGCTGGATTTGTTGGTTTTTGGCCGCGCTGCCGGCAACCATATTGTTGAATTCAACAAAATCAAATCAGAGCACAAAGAGCTCCCTGCTGACGCAGCCGCTTCGACACTGGCCCGCATCGCACGCCTGGACAACTCGACCTCCGGCGAGTATGCGCAGACGGTTGCCGATGACATCCGTACCGCCATGCAACAGCATGCAGGCGTCTTCCGCACGCAAGCCACCATGGACGAAGGCGTGACCAAAATCGCCGCCTTGCGCGACCGTGTTAAATCCATCACTTTGAAAGACAAGTCCAAGATTTTCAACACGGCACGCATCGAAGCGCTGGAAGTCGAAAACCTGATTGAAGCGGCACAAGCGACCATCGTTTCGGCCGCCGCACGACGCGAAAGTCGTGGCGCGCATACCGTCGACGACTACAACGACACGCCCGAGCATCCGAATGGCCGTAACGACGCTGAGTGGCATAAACACACTCTTTGGTACAAAGATGGCAGCCGATTGGCCTACAAATCGGTCCAGATGAAACCACTGACCGTCGAGTCTGTGCCGCTTGCCGTGCGCAGTTTCTAAGTCAAAGCCAACAAGATCAGCGAGAACACACCATGTCAAAACGCACCTTCCAGATTTACCGCTACGACCCTGATACCGACGCGAAGCCTTACATGCAAACCATCGAAGTTGAACTCGATGGCAGCGAGCGCATGCTGTTGGATGCCTTGATGAAACTCAAGGCGCAAGACCCGAGCATCACCTTCAGGCGCTCGTGCCGCGAAGGCGTTTGTGGCTCTGATGCCATGAACATCAACGGCAAAAACGGCTTGGCCTGTCTCACCAACATGCTCACCTTGCCAGGCACAATTGTTTTGAAACCACTGCCAGGTCTGCCTGTGGTACGTGACCTGATCGTCGACATGACGCAGTTCTTCAAGCAATACAACTCGATCAAACCCTATTTGATCAACGACAACGTGCCGCCTGAAAAAGAGCGTTTGCAAAGCCCAGAAGAGCGCGACGAACTCAATGGTTTGTACGAGTGCATCTTGTGCGCCAGCTGCTCCACGTCGTGCCCGAGCTTCTGGTGGAACCCAGACAAGTTTGTCGGCCCTGCCGGCCTGCTGCAAGCCTACCGTTTTATCGCCGACAGCCGCGACGAAGCCACCGGTGAGCGCCTGGACAACCTGGAAGATCCATACCGTCTGTTCCGCTGCCACACCATCATGAACTGTGTTGATGTTTGCCCCAAAGGACTGAACCCCACCAAGGCCATTGGCAAGATCAAGGAAATGCTGGTCATGCGTACCATCTGATCAGGCATGCACACGACACCTGTAGAACCTGTTGATGCGCTCATTGATGAGCGCGCACTGAGCAAGCTCAAGTGGCGTTGCCGCCGGGGACTGCTGGAGAACGATATTTTCATAGAACGGTTTTTTAACCGTTTCGAAACTGTTCTCACCGTCAATCAGGCGCAAGGTCTGAGCGCTCTAATGGAACTCAGTGATAACGATTTGCTGGATTTACATCTGGCACGCAAATCGCTAGAACAAGTTGACGCGAGTCTGGTTTGCAAAGACGTGTCTGAAGTTTTAAGTATGTTACGACAACCCTTTGAGAGGTAGAAATGAAATTATCTGACAACAAAGCCACCCTGTCGTTTAGCAACGGCAGCCCCAGTGTTGACCTCCCCGTTTATCAGGGCAGTGTTGGACCAGATGTCATCGACATCCGTAAGCTCTACGGACAAACCGGCATGTTCACGTACGACCCTGGATTTTTATCCACGGCGGCATGCCAATCGGCCATTACCTACATCGACGGCGACAAGGGCGAATTGCTGTACCGCGGTTACCCCATTGAGCAATTGGCGACCAACTGCGACTACATGGAAACATGCCATTTGCTGCTGTACGGCAACCTCCCCAATGTGGGCGAAAAAGCGGCCTTCGTCAAACGTGTGAGCAACCACACGATGGTGAACGAGCAGATGCAATTTTTCCTGCGTGGTTTCCGTCGCGACGCGCATCCCATGGCGATCATGACCGGTCTGGTAGGCGCCATGTCCGCGTTCTACCATGACAGCATCGACATCAACAACCCGGAACACCGCGAAATCTCGGCTATCCGTTTGATCGCCAAAATGCCGACGCTGGTCGCCATGGCGTACAAGTACAGCGCGGGTCAGCCTTACATGTACCCCAAAAACAACCTGAGCTACGCTGGCAACTTCATGCACATGATGTTTGCGACACCGTGCGCCGACTACGTGGTCAACCCCGTGATCGAACGCGCTGTGGACCGTATTTTTGTGTTGCATGCAGACCACGAACAAAATGCGTCTACTTCGACCGTTCGTTTGTGCGGCAGCTCCGGCACCAACCCGTTTGCCGCTATTGCAGCTGGCGTGGCTTGCTTGTGGGGCCCCGCGCACGGTGGTGCGAACGAAGCCTGCCTGAACATGCTGGAAGACATCCAGAAAATGGGCGGCATTTCCAAGGTCGGCCACTTCATGGAATTGGTCAAGGACAAGAACTCTGGCGTCAAGCTGATGGGCTTCGGTCACCGTGTTTACAAAAACTACGACCCACGCGCAAAACTGATGCAAGAGACTTGCAAAGAAGTGCTTGCGGCCCTCGGCCTGGAAAACGATCCTCTGTTCAAGTTGGCGATGGCGCTTGAGAAGATTGCCCTGGAAGACGACTACTTCGTCTCACGCAAACTCTACCCCAACGTTGACTTCTACTCCGGCATCGTTCAGCGCGCCATTGGTATTCCTGTCGGTTTGTTCACTGCGGTTTTCGCATTGGCACGCACCGTGGGCTGGATTGCCCAACTCAACGAATCCATCAGCGACCCAGAACACAAAATTGGCCGTCCACGCCAGTTGTTCACCGGTTCTGAAACACGCAATGTGTTGCCTATTGCCCAGCGCTAAATCGGTTTAATTCAAAACGCCCGCCGATGGCAACATCGGCGGGCGTTTTGCATGGGCCAGCACAGAGCCATCAGCTCGCCGCTTAAAATATTGGATTGCCAAGGAATAAACATATGGGACGCACCCTCTACGACAAACTCTGGGACGAACACGTTGTCCACACCGAAGAAGATGGCACCGCCATTCTCTACATCGACCGCCATCTGG
>SERZ01000508.1_pt1 | contig 26110 bp, 25 predicted proteins | sample 3171461 | NCBI WGS metagenome assembly SERZ01 (sample SAMN06051861, study PRJNA518727) | freshwater metagenome | biome: subpolar coniferous forest; feature: holomictic lake; material: water; isolation source: holomictic Lake 227, 6 m depth | place: Canada: near Kenora, Ontario | collected... | reverse complement strand
AATGAAGTATTGTCGGAGTTTTAAAATTGTTAAACAGATTCCACTTCGTTATCGGTGATAGTGAAAAACGCTAATGGCTGGTTTTCTGGAATATTATCCAAACGCAAAAGATCGCGGTATTCATGAATTGACAAACCTAAATCTGCAATTGTTTTATATTCGACTTCGTAGCCTAACAAACGCTCTAAGTCTTCATACAAACCATCCATTAAATCAACAAACAATTCAGTGTTTGTATTTTTTCTATCCGTACCAATTACGCTGTTTTTTACACCACCAAACCAACTAGAAATCATGTCAGTAACGCTACCACCTTTCACTTCCAATTTAGCACGCATTTTGTCTAGTTTTTCTTCGGCATCTTGCATTTGTTGAAGCTCTTGACGATATGCTGAATTATCAGAACTTTTATTCAAGTATTTACCCATTCTTTTGACGAGGTTCGGTTCTGCATTTACAAGTGTTTGGCGATGTTGCTTTTGGACACGATTAAATTCTTTTTCTAGCAATTCGATATAGTTTAAAAATTTGTCATTGTCTTCCGATGGCTCTGATTTTGTGTCTGGAAATCCTTTAATACGCAACAGCTCAACAACTTCGTCCGCTCCATCAAACTCCGAATCAAAACGTTTGACCCAAAAATCCAACCGTGACATTGGCATAATGTCTTTAAATTCATTACTGAGCAGAGTTTGATAAATTTTAAAGTCTGAATTTAGAGTGAGTTGCCCCAATTGATTCAACAAAGAAAAAAGTTTTGAATGCTCTTTTGCTAAATTTTCACCCGCTGTTCGTGAATCATTAGCTTCCGCGCTAATTGATGCACTTAATGCACAAGCGACAACGGATTGACGCAAAATAAACAGTGCATCAATCACACAATCATCAACACAAAGAGACTGCTTATCTTTCATCCAAGTAACAGCTTTTTGCATTTCTTTTTCGGTATGCAATAACAGCTTTTCTTTAACCATGCTGGCTGTATGGAACGCATTTTCTATGCGTGTCATACGTTGTGGGTTATTTAGCTCTAAAAATTGGCAAGTCCACGCCATATTTGCAGCACTATTCAACTCACTTGCCAACTCGATTTCGTGGAATTGTTTAATGTCGTCAATAGCTTGTAATGTGCGAACAAAACCGAAATCTACAGACCATTGAACATCTTGCACACGGTCTTCAAGTTCCCCCAATTTTGAAATAATGATTGTTGCTTTGCGGTTTATTTGCCCTATATTTTTTTCTAACCGTCCAAGCGTTCGATTTGCTTTTTTCACACCCTGCTGTAGCACATCAACCTTTGATTCCACACGTCCCAGTGTTTGATTTGCTTTATCAACACCTTTTTGAATGTCGCTAAGACGCTCAAATGTCTCATCCCCTTTTGCCATTAAATCAACCGCCATGCCGAGTAGAACATCTTGTTTGCCACTCATTTCAGCTAATCCAATTTCGAGATTCCCCAGTTTATTTAGAGTCGCCACACCGAAAGCGACTGTAGCTCCAAGATTTAAAACACTGGCAATACTTCCAACCATCGACAGATTTGAAAGTAATGGATTACCGTGACTTAAAAAATTGGGGGAACGTGGTGAAATACCTGTTTCTTTCATCCACATGACTATCTTTTTACGATTAGTCGCGTGCCTGATAACACCGCCAACTCTTTCGTATTCTCCAGTTAATAACTTTGCAGCTACATTTTGTGGAATTTCAAAATCAACATTTATTTTCATTGCAATACTCACCTTAGTTTTAAATTTAACGTGTTTGATTATAAACCACACCGATGACAGGTTATGTCATTTTGGAAATGGCGGCGAAAATAATTATTCGTCGTTGTTTAAATAATCCCGCAACCCTTGAAACAACGTGTGACGCAATTCATTCGGACTAATCACTTCCACATTCGGCAACCAATATCGAATCAGTGGCAAAATTTGGTGATCGTGTGCAATCCGCGATGACACAATCAAACTTCCGTCTTCCAACGTTTTGTCAATTTGTTGATTCGGTAATAAATCACGGCGTTTGAAATACTGCGCGACAGAACTATCGATTTTCAAAACCACTTCACGTTTATTTTCAGCAAACCAAATGCTGTCTTCTTGTTCGATAATTTGATGGGTTGCCGCGTCGGGCGTAAACGTGTCGCTTTCGATAACGATGCCTTTGAGTTGGGTAAAACAAAACGCTTTCAATACATTTTCGACTTTCGCGGCGAGATACCAAATCGCTTTGTGATTCACCAGTTTGTAAGATTCGGCGCGGTAAATTTTTTCTTTGTATTCAAATTGAATAATTCGATGCTGCAAAATCGCTTGTTCGAGTTGTTTAAATTCGTGGCTTTTTTTCGACAAATCTTCGTAATGATGCCCTTTGACCAAATAGGCTTGAGAAATACGCGAATCGAAAAGTTCACGCAAAAAGTCATCTTTCAATTTTGGAAATAACGCTTTGATGCCAGATAAACAGGCGAAACGTTCAACATCTTTTAGGTTGAGCTTGCCCAAATAAAACGATTCGAGATAAAACAAATTGCCATCTTTTCGCAGCGGCAAATAAGCGAAGCGTTCAAGCAAATCGCGTTGAATGGTGCGGACGGTAACGTTGAATTTCAGAGCGAGTTCTTTAGGGTCGAGTTTTTCACCTTCGTTAAACATTTTCAGAATTTCGGTTAAACGTACGGCAGTTTTATCGTGTTCAGTGGTTTTGGTCATAGTGATTTTCAGTAAATTTGAAAGAATGACAAAAACGATAACACACGCCTACGACAGGTTATGTCATTTTGAAAATGGCAGGGCAAATAAATTGCACTTGCTACTTGAATTCGCCGTGTACAATCGCGCCCATTATGAAAAATTAAAATTTATTGAGGCTATGTTAAAAAAATACTTTTTTTTGAGTTCGTTAGTCATTATCACAGCGTTAGTTGTTGTCATTACGCAATGGTTTCCCGTCATTGAAAAACACGCGCGTGAAAAACCACCCGCCACTGTTTTCAGTAATGCTGATAATGCGAATGTTGAAAAACCCTGTACGAATGACCACGTTGAGTGGCGCGATGCACAAACGATTGAAGGTGTTGAAATCGCTGCGGCACCTGCTTGTGAACCAGATAATCCTTATACTATTGCGACGGCGGTTAAAGGGACAAATAACGTGTCGATGATGACGTTGATGGAAAGTCATTTAGCGCAAGATGCGGTGGTTATGGGTAAAGATTTGGATGGTGACGGCGATCCGGATGAGGTTCACATTAAATTAGAAGTGGTTGAGTTGAATGGTTTCAGTCCAGACGGTGATTATTTGATGAACACTTATAATATCGCCCCAGGTTTACAGCCGTCATTGTGGGTTTTTGCGCCGAAAATGCAGGGAATGGCGGTGAAGAATTTTAATTCTCGCGTCGCACATCCGTTATTGCGTGCGCCTTCGCCCGTTATTCGTGTCGAACAAGGCGATAAAGTTTTTATCACGCTAGAAAATACGCATTATTTACCCCACACGATACATTTGCACGGTGTCGATCATCCGTGGCTGACGGCGGCGGGGCATGATAATGATGGCATGGAAGAACACGCTGTTTTCCCTGGCAAACAACACACTTACGAAATTCAACCGCGTCACGCTGGCACGATGCTTTATCACTGTCACGTTCAAACCGCTCAACATTTTATGATGGGTTTAAATGGCATGATTATCGTGGAAGAAAATGCGCCCAATAATTGGGTGCAAACCATTAATATCGGGGCAGGGCAGGTGCGTCATTCGGCTGTCAATGTTAAGAAAAATTACGACCAAGAATACGATTTACATTATCAGTCGCTGGATAAACAATTAACCAAAATCCCACAAGAAGCTAACGATCCGCGTTTAATTAGTCAGCGCATGAGTCGTGATTACAATATGAGCGAATCGCATGAAAATTATTTTTTACTCAATGGGCATTCATTCCCTTACACCTTGCGCGATGCCATGATTATTGCGGGGGAAAATGAGCGTATTAAGTTGCACATCGCAAATTTGCAACGTTCGCCAATTGCGGTACATTTTCACGGTCACAAAGCCACGATTATGGCTTATGACGGCGTAGATGCGCCGTTAGGTTTACAACTGACGCGGGATGTTTTCGACATTTCACCAGCACAGCGGTTAGATTTGTCGCTCACCACACAAAACGATGGATTACACAGTTACGGTGCGGGTTTGTGGATGTTTCATGACCATGTTCCAACAGGAACGACAACTGATGGTATGGAACCTGGTGGAAATATGGCAATTTTGGCGTACAAAAATCTGCTTGATGAACAAGGAATGCCCAAAATGCACGACGAGTTATTTAACGATGTTTTCAACAAAGAATACTATACAAAACAACGTCCAATTTGGGCGAATGGTGATTTTGCTAACTTTTTTGGTGATGCGGGAAAAGTGATTCCAAATTACACCGAATGGATGGTGTTTTGTACGGTGATTGGATTGTTAATTGGCGCATTTATTTTGACACTACACATTTATTTACAAAATAAAAATCATGAAAAAGACTAAATTTTTACTCGCATTAATATTTTTTATTTCACCAGTCAGTTTGGCGAGTATGCAAATGGATGAAAAAGGTATGGTGATGAATGCTAATTCGGATAATTTACCGAAAGATTGTCCGCAAATTTCTGAAACTGTAGATTTAACGGTTCACGCTGGACACAAATATGCCGCCAAATTTAACGGTAAAATGTTTGCATTTGATCAACAAGAATGGAATGTAAAGCCATGCGCGAAAATTAACATTACCTTTATTAACGACGACCAAATTCGCCATCAATTTATGATTCACGGCTTGCCTGGGTATTTGTATCCTGATGGAATGCTGCATTTAGAACTTTATGGCGAGGGTGAGTTAAAAGCGAGTTTGATTCTGCCAAGTCAAAAAAAGACATATTTGGTGCATTGTGAGCTGGCACAACATGCAGAAAAAGGAATGAAAGCTCAATTAAAAGTGGGTGGAGGCGATGGTAATTTGCCTAGTATTCCCGCAATCAGTGCGCCAATAAAAACCGACAATTATTCGTTCGATTGGACTGTATTAAAGTGGGGCAGTATTATGATTTTATTGACGGTTACGCTAGTGATAGTGAGTGGTCGCTGGATATTATTACATTATTTTTGGTTGCGTGAATGATTGAAATTTTGAGGTTAAATTTAACAACTAAAAAGATTGTGTGTCATTTAGAAAATTATTTAGAGCATTGCTGTTGACAACAAAAAATGAACTGGTAGACTTGCGTTCGACAGATGGAGTTGCGACATTTTGACGCAGTCATTAGGCTAAAAATGCGGGAAAAGGATGTGAAAAACACGACTCCCGAAAAATCGGGGATTTAGTAATTTTAGGAGGTAGAAATGGCAGCTACAACTGAATCAGTGAAAGCTGATGCTGCAGAAGCACCGCTTTTAAACAAAAAAAATATGTTCGCAGGCGCAGCACTTTATATTGTGTTCTATGGCTGGGTTCGTTGGTATGAAGGGGTTTACGGCTGGTCAGCTGGTCTAGATTCATTTGCACCTGAATTTGAAACATACTGGATGAACTTCCTCTACATTGAAATGGTTGCTGAAATTGTGACCGCCTCTGTATTGTGGGGCTATATTTGGAAATCTCGTGATCGCAAAGTGATGTCTATCACACCGCGTGAAGAGTTAAGAAGACATTTCACACATTGGATCTGGTTAGTAATGTACGCAATCGCTATCTATTACGGTGCGTCTTACTTTACAGAACAAGATGGTACATGGCACCAAACAATCGTTCGTGATACCGACTTTACACCAAGTCATATTATCGAATTTTACTTAGCATACCCTATTTACATCATCACTGGCGTAAGTGCTTTATTGTATGCAAAAACAAGATTGCCAGCTTACCAACAAGGTCTTCCTTTGATGTATTTGGTAGCGGTAATTGGACCTTTCATGATTTTGCCAAATGTTGGCTTAAACGAATGGGGTCACACCTTCTGGTTTATGGAAGAATTGTTTGTTGCACCTTTGCACTACGGTTTCGTATTCTTCGGCTGGGCATCTTTGGGTGTGTTGGGCGTTGTGAACATCGAAGTTGCTGCAATTTCAAAACTTTTGAAAAAAGACTTAGCTTAATTTTAAGTCTCGGTTGTAATTACTATCTCCCGCTGCCTTATCACTTTAGGTAAGGCAGTAAGAGGCAGACTGTAATAATAAAAATAATTTAAATCCTTTAGGAGGTAAGCTAATGAGCGCATCTCAATCAGCTGTACGGTCACGTGCTGAAGCAGTAAAAGTTTCACGCACATTTGACTGGATGATTTTGTTTACGTTGTTCTTCGTAGTATTAGGCGGTTATCACATTCACTATATGTTGACTGGTGGTGATTGGGATTTCTGGACAGATTGGAAAGATAGACGTTTATGGGTAACTGTTGCACCAATCGTGTCAATTACTTTCCCTGCGGCTGTTCAAGCATGTTTGTGGTACCGCTACCGTTTGCCTTTCGGCGCGATAGTTTGTGTGTTAGGTTTGTTGTTAGGCGAATGGGTCAACCGTTACTTAAACTTCTGGGGCTGGACATACTTCCCAGTAAACTTCTGCTTCCCATCAAACTTGATTCCTGGTGCTATCGTATTAGATGGCATTATGTTATTAGGTGGCAGCATGACATTAACTGCTGTTGTTGGTGGTTTAGCATGGGGTCTATTGTTCTACCCAGGTAACTGGCCAATTATTGCTCCATTACATGTTCCTGTTGAATACAACGGCATGATGATGACTTTGGCTGACTTACAAGGTTATAACTATGTAAGAACTGGTACACCTGAATACATTCGTATGGTAGAAAAAGGTACCTTAAGAACTTTCGGTAAAGACGTTGCGCCAGTGTCTGCATTCTTCTCTGGTTTCGTAAGCATCATCATTTACTTCTTGTGGCACTTCTTCGGTAGATGGTTCGCAAAAACTGATTTTATCAGCAGCGAAAACCTTTAATCTAAGAATTACATTTACCACATAGGGGGATATATGAAATTATTAAAAGACAAAGTTGCTAAGTTGTCCTTTGTCGCATTGTTAGCTGCGTCTTCTGCTGCAATGCTTTACACACCAACAGCTGCGGCTCATGGTGAAAAATCACAAGCAGCGTTCATGCGTATGCGTACTATTCACTGGTTTGACTTGAATTGGTCAAAAGAAGAAGTGAAAGTAAATGACACAATGACTGTTACTGGTAAGTTCTACGTTTTCGCAGGATGGCCAGAAACTGTTGACAAACCAGAAGTCTCGTTCTTGAACGTAGGTATTCCTGGTCCTGTTTTCATTCGTCAAGGTTCTTGGATCGGTGGTCAACTAGTACCACGTTCAGTGTCTTTGGAACTAGGCGAAACTTATGAATTCAAAGTATTGTTGAAAGCACGTCGCCCAGGCGATTGGCACGTTCACTCTATGATGAACGTTCAAGGTGGTGGTCCAATCATCGGTCCGGGTAAATGGACAACCATTACTGGCTCTATGAAAGACTTTGTTAACCCTGTTACCACTTTGACAGGTGAAACCATTGATCTTGAAACTTACAATTTAGATAACACCTACTTTTGGCACGCTTTATGGTATGCCATCGGTTTAGCGTGGTTAGCTTACTGGATTCGTAAACCAATGTTTATTCCACGTTCAATTGCTATTGAATCTGGAAAATCAAATACATTGATTACGGCTACTGATAAAAAAGTTGGCATGGCATTCACAGCTGGTACTATCGCACTTGTTGCTTTTGGTATGACCTCAACAAATGCTAAATATCCTATAACAACACCACTACAAGCTGGTTTGTTACGCGGTATGAAAACATTTGAAATGCCTGCTAAAACTATCACTGTTAAAGTTGAAGATGCAACTTACCGTGTACCAGGTCGTGCAATGCAAATGACCTTGAAAATCACTAACAACGGCGATTCAGCTGTTCGTTTAGGTGAATTCAACACAGCTTCTGTTCGTTTCTTAGACTCAGCAGTGTTAGAAGATACAACTGGCTATCCAGATGACTTATTGGCTGAAGATGGTTTAACTGTTAGCGATAACAGCCCATTAGCACCAGGTCAAACAAGAACTGTTCAAGTTACAGCGTCTGACGCAGCTTGGGAAGTTTATCGTTTAGCTGATTTGATTTACGATCCAGATAGTCGTTTCGCTGGTTTGTTATTCTTCTTTGATGCAGCTGGTAAACGTCAAATGATTACAGTTGATGCTCCTTTAATTCCTGTATTCATCTAATCGTTTAGCGTAAGCTATCTGAAAAGATAAACCCCCGCTATGTAAATGGCGGGGGTTTTTTTATTGCCCAAATTTTTTCACTGCTATTTTTTGCGATAAAAATAAATACCACCCAAAAATGAAAATAATCCCGCTGTGCCTCCAGCAATCAGTATTTTTCTTTCTTTAAGCCATGCAAATGGATTTTCACCTACATGAAATGAAATTCTTAATTTGTCTTCGTCAGAAATAGCCTCTTCTCCACCAATAAGCAAAATTAGTGTGTAATCCCCCTTTTTATCTAAATTAGCTTGTGCTTCAACTACGCCAGTTGAATATATTTTGGGTTCAACATGAGTTAATTCTCGAATTTCTTTGAAATCACTCGGTTTGGAGCCTGTTTTTTCTATTTCAATTATTCTGATACCAATCGGCGTTTTCCGAATATCACGATCAATTAAATCTGCAGCAAAAAACGCTTTACCCACGTCGGGTAATTCTTGGCAGAATGGTTTTAATAACGCATTACGATCATCACCTTGTTGTGGTGTTGTTGGTTTTAAATATGCGCTAAAATGCACTGCATAAAAGTCGTTTGCAACCAAACAACCAACACTGTTAACGTCAGCAATTTCAGGTGGTGTACCCAGTTTTTCTGATATATCGCAACCTGTCAATGCGCCGGCGACTAACGCGCTTAAAATAAATTTTTTCATGAATTATGGTTTGATGGTGAATTGAAATTTGCCGGTAACAATGTGTGTATCAATCGAAACAACGCGATAACGCACTGTGTAGGTATCAGCAGGTAAATTTGGAATAGTGCAGTATAAATGCGAGCCGTCGAGCATTTCTTGTTGCACATCTTTGTTATCAACGCGATTACCCTTGCTATCTATGACTGCAACGGCTTTGTATTCGCCTCCCACTTTATCGTTAAACCACACATCAATTTGTTTCGGTGAAACGGCAAGGATCGCATTTTGTTCTGGTTGCGATTTAACCATAATCGCGTGAGAAAATGCCGACAAAGATGAAGTTGCAGCAGCAATAAAACACAATGATTGTAAAAGTATTTTTGTTGAATAAAATTTCATAAAAAATGATTACTTGAAGTAGAAAAAGGGTTCATTATAACCCAACTAAACTTCAAACTTTCTAACCTAATCGCTATGAAAACTTTAAAAATAATCACTCTCTTTTTTATCTTACTGAACAACATTTCTGTGCGAGCAGATGATGACACTTTGCCCGATTTTAGTTTTCCAGATAGTGACGAAAAAACGCAGAACATTTCAAAATGGAAGGGCAAAACATTGGTTATCAATTTTTGGGCAACATGGTGCCAGCCATGTTTAAAAGAAATTCCTGAATTTGTGCAATTACAAACGCAATTTTTCAAACAAAATGTGCAGTTTATCGGCATTGCAATTGACGAATTACCAGCTGTGGCACGCTACAAAAACATGACAAATATAAATTATCCCGTGTTAATTAGCAGCGAATGGGATGGTTTTAATTTAGCGCAACAACTTGGAAATAGCGCGAACACAGTGCCTTACACAGTTGTGGTGAATTCAGCGGGGCAAATTATTTATCGTCACGCTGGCGCGGTGAAAAAGGACGATTTAATGGCGATGATTACGTCGAAATAATAAAAAAATCATCAGCATTGGTTGATGCCATAAAAATTACTTTTTTTATAAACTTTACCTAATTAAAATTGAGCGTTCATTCTAAATTTCCCCACAAATTGCTACAATCAACAAACAGTGGTTACACCACACCCAATTAGTGGTGATTTATGAAAATACATGAAAAAATACGTTCAATGCGCGAATCCCAAAATTTGTCACAACAAGAAATGGCGGCAAAACTCAATATGTCGGTGAATGGTTATTCCAAAACTTCAAATGACGGCTAGCCACAAAGATGAAATTATTGATTTTCAAAAACGCGAAATTAAGCACTTGGAAGTAATTATTGAATTGCTGAAAATGGCACACGCGAATTAAGTTTGTTCAATTATTAAAATTAGCAGGCAATACCGCCTACAATATCCGCTTTATCCCCAATTTACCCTACACCTAATCAGAACACCATGACAGAATCCACTTCAACACCCGCCACCGTCGCCGAATTATCGGATTTTTCGAGTTTCAATCTGCATTCTGCATTACAAGAAGCATTAACCAAAAACGGGTTTGAAAAACCCACGCCCGTTCAACAACGTACGATTCCAGCGAGTTTGACCCGCCAAAATTTGCTCGTCAGTGCGAAAACGGGCAGCGGTAAAACCTTGGCTTTTTTATTGCCGACGCTGCATAACTTACTTATCAATCCAAATTATTACGCCGGTACTCGCGCGTTGGTATTAGTTCCAACGCGCGAATTGGCGCAACAAATTTTCCTGCAATGCCAACAATTACTCGACGGCACCGCGTTAAACGTCGGGTTAATTACCGGCGGCGAAGACTTCAAAAAACAGCAAAATATGTTCCGTAAAAATACCGCCGTCATTATCGCCACACCCGGTCGTATTTTGGAATTGCTGACGCTCGATACCGCGCCATTCGAGAATTTAGAAACCTTGATTCTCGACGAAGCCGATAGAATGCTCGACATGGGTTTTAGCGAAGACGTTTTGACGATTGCAAAAAACTGTAATGAAAATCGCCAAACGTTGTTATTTTCCGCGACCTTGACGCACGCGGGTGTGTTGAAAATGGCGGATAAAGTTTTAAAAAAATATGAACTGATTGCGTTAAATACGTTGCGCGATGAATTGCCACACATTCAACAGCAAATCGTTTTGGCGGATGACAACGCCCACAAACAACAATTGTTGGCGTGGTTACTGAAAAATGAAACGTTTGAAAAAGCTCTGGTGTTTTCAAATAGTCGGCTGCAAGCCACGGCGTTATGCGATCCATTGCGGGCGGCAGGGGTTCGCGCCACGGTTTTACACGGTGACATGGATCAAAAAGAACGCCAGCGCGTGATGAAATTATTTCGTGATGGCGTGGTGAATGTGCTGGTCGCCACCGATTTGGCGGCACGCGGTTTGGATATTAAAGGCATTCAAATCGTGATTAACTTTGAAGTGCCGCGCAACGGTATTAACTATATTCATCGCATTGGACGCACGGGACGCAGCGACGAAACCGGTTTGACTATTACGTTGGTAAAACACACCGAATGGAATTTGATGGCGGGCATTGAACGCTTTTTGCGCCAAAGTTTTATTCGTCGCAATATCAAAGAATTGGCGGGAAAATTTCAAGGGCCGAAAAAATTGAAAGCCTCCGGCAAATCCGTCGGCGGTAAAAAGAAAATCGAAGATAAAAAAGAAAAAGTCGAAAAAGTGAAAGTGCGTGATCGTGACAAAAAAAATGTCGGCAAACGTCGTGTGCCAACTATCCCAAAGATAGCGGCAGAATAATCGCAAACACCGTGCGTCCTTTTTCACTGCTGCATTCAATCGCGCCAGAATGTTGAGCAATTAACGTTTGGGCAATCGACAAACCTAAACCCGTTCCTTCGGCGCGTCCAGTAATCATCGGGTAAAAAATCTTATTTAACATATCGGGCGAAATTCCTTCACCGTCATCGATAATTTCACACCGCAACGCCAGTTTATAATGCTGGCGTTCAATGGTGGCATGACGACAAATGCGCGTTTTCAAAGTTACATTTCCCGATTCAGGAATCGCCTGCACCGAATTCCGCACGATGTTCAACACCGCTTGAATCAACTGATTTTTATCGCCTAAAAATTCGGGAATACTCGGATCGTAATCGCACTGAATTTTGATATTTTCACCCACTTCTGTTTGCACCAACCAGCGCACACGCTCCAATACTTCGTGAATGTTTAACCGTTGTTTATTCGGCAATTCATTCGACCCCAACATTCGATTAACTAAATCTTGCAAACGATCCGATTCTTCAATAATAACCTGCGTATATTCTTTAAGTTCCGCGTTGGGCAATTCCAAATCCAGCAATTGTGCCGCACCACGCAATCCACCTAGCGGATTTTTAATTTCATGCGCCAAACTCCGCACCATCAAACGCGCCGTGTTTTGTTGTGTGTGCAATTGTTCTTCTTGTGAAATCCGCAGACGATTATCAATCGGCACTAATTCGACAATCATGTCACCGGCGAATTTTTCAGAATCGGTGGTAATGCTGATATTCACAAAAACGCTGTGATTACCAATGCGATTTAATTCTAGCGCGTAATCAATTAACGATTCGCCCGCCGCGCGACAATGTTTTAAATTGCTGACAAACGCCGTATCGGATAATTTAAACAACTGCTCGGCTGAAATTCCCACCAATTGCCGCGCACTATCCGCCAATATAATCTCCGCCGCCGTGTTCAAATAACACAATTTTAAATCAGCATCGAACAACAAAATAGCGGTATTCAAATTATCTAACAGGTGTTTGTACATAATTTAAGCCAACGTTTGAATGTGTGAAATAGCACGCTCTAAACGCGCCAGCGTTTTTTCTCTGCCCAATAATGAAAGTGTACTGTCAATCGATGGTGAAACGCCTGACCCACACACCGCCACGCGCAACGGTTGCGCGATTTTTCCCAAACCCAATTCCAGCGTTTCGGCGGTATTTTTAACCACATCATGCAAGGCTTCTTTTTCCCAATGTTCAAGCTGTGCAAACGCATTTTTTAGATGCGTTAAAACCGTGTCGCTGCCTGCTGAAAAGGCTTTTTTCGCGGATTTTTCTTCATAATTTTCAAATTCGCGGTAAAAATAAATACTCGCGTTTGCCATTTCCACCACCGTTTTACAGCGTTCGCGTTGCGCTTTGACCAATTCGACGACATCAACACTTTTGTCTCTGTTCGCATCAATGCCCAAACCTAATTGCGCCAAATGCCAAACCAAATGCGGCACGATTTCAGCCGGTTCGCTGTGCATCAAATAATGGTGATTCAACCACAATAATTTTTCCATGTTGAACGTGGCAGCCGCACCATTCACATTTTTCAAATCAAAAAATTCAATCATTTCGGCAATCGAAAAAATTTCTTGATCGCCGTGTGACCAACCCAAACGCACCAAATAATTCAACAACGCTTGCGGCAAATAACCTTCGTCGCGAAATTGCATCACGCTGACTGCGCCGTGACGTTTCGACAATCTTGCGCCATCCGAACCTAAAATCATCGGCAAATGTGCGTATTCTGGCAACGGCACATTTAACGCATTGAGAATGTTAATTTGGCGCGGCGTGTTATTGATATGGTCGTCGCCCCGAATAACATGCGTAACGTTCATATCCATATCATCGACGACGACGGTTAAATTGTAGGTCGGTGAACCGTCGGTACGCGCAATCACTAAATCGTCGAGTTCTTTATTCGCCACGGTAATGTCGCCTTTCACCAAATCGGCAATCGTAATCGCGCCATCCATCGGCGTTTTAAAACGCACCACCGTTTTGTCACTTTGCGGTTTATTCGCGTCGCGGCATTTACCGTTGTAACGCGGTTTTTCTTTGGCTGCCATTTGTTGTTCGCGCAAAATTTCTAATTCTTCTTTGCTGCAATCGCAATAATAAGCGTGACCTGTTTCAAGCAATTGTCCAATAATGGCTTTGTAACGCGGAAAATTATGCGTTTGAAAAGTCGGTTCGGTGTCGTAATTCAAACCGAGCCATTCCATACCGTCAAAAATCGCTTGAACCGATTCTTCGGTGGAACGTTCTAAATCGGTGTCTTCGATGCGTAAAATAAATGTGCCAGCGTGTTTACGCGCATAAAGCCATGAAAACAAAGCGGTACGCGCTCCGCCAACGTGTAAATAACCGGTTGGGCTGGGGGCAAATCGTGTAATAACTGTCATTGTAAAAAACTCAAAAAAGTGAAAAATCAAAAAGAAAGTGTCAGCCGTAAATCTGCGCCAACGTGTCGCACGTCGCGCCATTGCAGCATTTTTTTATCGGTCATCGATTGTAATTCGGGCAACGCAAACGCGCCACGTCCTTTATCACCCAACACGCACGAAGCCATGTAAATCAACCATTCATCCACTAAACCGGCTTCGAGTAACGCGCCATTCAAGGTTGCGCCCGCTTCGATAAATACGTTGTTAATTTCTTGCGTGGCTAAAAAATCCATCACGGCGGACAAATCCAAACGCCCGTTTGATTCGGGCAAAATGTGAACTTCAAAACCCGCACTTTTTAAAATCGTGTGTTTTTGTTCATCCGTCGAACAGGTCAAAATTAATATTCTTCCCGTCGTGTTTGCCATTGGCGAATCGGGTGGCATTTGTAATTTGGAATCTAACACCACGCGAATCGGTTGCACGATTGGAAAATCCAGCCGCGCATTTAACGACGGATTATCCGCCAAAACAGTGCCGATTCCCGTGAGAATCGCTGAACTTTCCGCTCGAAAACGATGCACGTCCGCGCGAGCTTCTGGCGACGTAATCCATTGACTTTCGCCATTTGCCAACGCCGTTTTACCGTCCAAACTCATCGCAATTTTGCTAATCACAAACGGGCGATTTTTAGTCATGCGCGAAATAAAACCACGATTTAATTGTTCAGCATCAGCGCGTAAAACGTCGCCAATAATTTCAATTCCAGCGGCGTTACAACGTTCCAAACCTCGCCCAGAAACCAATGGATTCGGGTCACGCATTGCCACAACTAGCCGTTTAATTCCTGCCGAAATCAGCGCGTCGCAACACGGCGGCGTTTTTCCATGATGGCTGCACGGTTCTAACGTGACGTAAGCCGTCGCGCCGGTTGCGTCTTCGGTGGTATTTTTTAAGGCGTTAATTTCCGCGTGTGCCTGCCCTGCCCTTTCATGAAAACCTTCGCCAATAATGCGCCCATTTTTCACCAACACACAGCCGACGCGCGGATTCGGGTCAGTGGTGAAACGCCCGCGTTCCGCTAATTGCAACGCTCGCGCCATAAATTCTAAATCAGTTTTCATCGTGCAAATTCGCAATCACGTCGTTAAATTCACTCACATCTTCAAAGCTGCGATACACCGACGCAAAACGCACATAGGCAACGTGGTCGATATTTCGTAATTCATTCATCACTTTTTCGCCCAAAAATTGGCTGGCAATTTCGCTGTCGGTTTTGCCAATTAAACTGCGTTTGATTCGGCTAATCGCTTGTTCGATGGTGTCACGATTCACGGGACGTTTTTCAAGGGCTTTTACAAAACCAGAACGTAATTTGTCATCGTTAAAAAGTTCGCGCGTGCCGTTGTGTTTGACCACGTCTGGCAAACGTAATTCGGCGACTTCGTACGTCGTGAAACGCGCTTTACACATGCCACATTCGCGGCGGCGACGCACTTGATCGCCTTCGTTTGCGAGGCGCGAATCTAACACGCGGGTTTCGTGTTCGTTACAAAAGGGACAGCGCATTATGTAATCCTAAAATCTAACATTTATTTTTTACTTCCCAAAACCAAAAAGCCAAAACCACAATTCTGTAAGGGCGGGTTCTAAACCCGCCCTGCCATTCGCGCAATTCCATTATGGGAACTTTGTGTATTTGAGGGCGGGTTTAGAACCCGCCCTTACAAATCCGCCCACCCGACAAAATCCACAAGCCAAAACAAAAGGTAAAAACACTGTCGCTACCTAACCAACCGAACAAAACTGCCACTGAGCTTATCGCTGCTGTAAGAATCGCCGCCGTCGAAGTTGACACTCCACGCACCGTAACTAAAGTTAGCACTAGGCGAGGAAGACCAAAACAAATAGTTCGTGTTCGGAAAATAGTTCGCGTCAATGTAGAGTTTTTCATTAAGCGGCTGATTGACAGTGCTTGTTGTGGTCAATAATCCTTTCAATTCATCTATCGTCGGCATCCGCCAATCATTGTTGCCACACAAACCTTTTGTATTGACGGCATTAGTGAAGGCGTAAGTGTCGCAATCGCTACCTTTGCACCATTCGGGATGACCGTTGCCATTTTGATAACCCTCGAAACCACCATTATCACCTTCGGGCTTGTACCAGCTGTAATAACTTTTCCAATCCCGCAAACCACCGTCGGTAGTTTTCACTTCCCAAATCAAGCCCGTTTTGTTGTCTTTCGTACACGCCCAATCGGTAGGATTTGCGCCGAGTTTGGCAGAATCTGAAAGAAGTGAACCGTTGTTGGCAATTTTGGAATAGCCGGTGGTTTTAGTCACGGGCGACACGTCAGCAACTTTGGACACGGTGACGGTTTTAGAAACAGTCAAACTGGTTGCGTCCAGCGAATCGTAAGCGGTGGCTTTCCAACTGAACGAACCGGCAGCAGCGTAACTGTGTGAAAACGAAGGCGTTGCGCCGGTTTGCGAATCGGTAAACGTGTCGCCCCAATTGATGTCGGTTCGGCTTAAATTTCCGTCAGAATCGCTAGCAGAAAGTTTGACGGAAACCGCCCCGCCGGTGGTCGCTTTGGTGTCGCCGCTGACAAAATTGAGCGTGGGTGAAACGTTAATCGGCGCAGGTTCCACGACTTCAAAATTGCCGGTGAGTTGGTTGCTTTTTAAAACGTTTTTGTTGTCGTAAATACCGACGGTGTAAAGCCCTGAACCTAAAGACGTGGGTGCTGCGGACAAATTAAAACTTGTTCCAGAACCGTTCATTTGCACTAGCCCGTTGCCGTAATTGATTTTGACAGTGTAACCGGTTGGCAAAGACGCGCTTAACGTGGTTGAAAAGGTGGCGGCGTTGCCTTGCGTGATGGAATTGGGCGCGGCGTTAATCGTTGACACGCTCGGAACTGTCACAGAAATCGGTTGTTTGGTGGTATCGGCGACGGTAATCGATTTAGAAAAATCGTCGCTGCTCGCTTCCGCGTCATCAAAGGCGGTGGCGATTAAATTTTGAATGCCAGCGAATTTGTAAGTGTGTGAAAACGTGAGCGTCGCACCATTCGTGGCGGCTTTAGAATCGTTGGCGGAACCGTCGCCCCACGTCACTTCGACGCGGTCTAAATTGCCGTCGTCGTCCTTGGCGTTCAGTTTGAGCGTGTACGTTTTATTTTTAACAATCGAATCTGCGCCGCTGACAAACGACAACGTGGGCGCAATGTTATTTAATTCGGGTTCAACATTAGCCAAAATGGTGATGGAATCATCAAGCCGTTTTTGTTCTTCGTCGTTTTCGTCAAACACCGCGATTTTAAAAGAAATCGGCGTGTCGTGAATGCTGGTCGGTACGGTGAAAGCGTGTTGATAACTGTAATCCAAACCCGTTCCCGTCATGATTTTCCAACCGTCGCCCACATCAATTTTGACACTTTGACCGTCAGGCAATTCGTCCGTCAACAACGCACTAAAATTAAACGTGCTACCGTTCGCAGCTTCGTGTGGCGCAACGTCAATGCTGTCAATGTCTGCAAATTTTTGCACCACTGAAAATTGATTGATATTGACTTGCTTTCGGACAACTTGACTGCCGGTGCTGGCGTTTTCAGAACCTTGAAAAATCAAACTTCTGTCGCCAGTTTTGCCAATCGCGACCACTTGCCAGAAATACGAATTTTCTTTTTGCAAAAAAGCGTGCGTTTTCGCCATCGGATAACTGGTGGCTTGAGTAATGAAATCCGCGCAAGGCGTGGCTTTCACACATTGACCTTTGCCTAAATCGTAATTTGAAAACCGTTCATTGTTTGAAATAATTAAATGATATTGCTTGATAGTGGTGGGATTTTTCGCCTGCCAACTAAATTTTAGCGGCTGTTTGAGTCCCACAATTTCGTTATTTTGCGGCGTAATCAACGACGGCGACAGTATTTTTGCGTGCGCGAGGGGCGAAATACTGACCAGCGAAACCATCGTGGTAATAATGAGTTTATTCATAATTTTTAGCCGTTGCCTTTCATGTTGTAATCAATAATTAGTGGCGCGTGATCGGAAAAACGCTGGTCTTTGTAGATACTGACGGTTTTAACGCGGTTTTGCAATGACGCGCTGATGATTTGATAATCGATGCGCCACCCGACATTTTTTGCCCACGCTTCGCCCCGATTTGACCACCAAGTGTATTGTTCTGCGTCCGAATTCACCAATCGAAACGCATCAAACCAATCACCATCGGCAAAAACGGCATCCAGCCACGCGCGTTCTTCAGGCAAAAATCCAGAATTTTTTTGATTGCCGCGCCAATTTTTTAAATCAATCGCTTTGTGGGCGATGTTCCAATCGCCGCAAATAATGGTTTCGCGACCCGTTGCCGCGCAGCTTTTTAAATAATTGTTGAAACGTTCCAGCACGCTAAATTTAAAATTTTGCCGTTCTTCCCCCGACGAACCCGAAGGCAAATAAAGCGAAATCACGCTTAAATTACCGAATCGCGCTTCGATAAAACGCCCTTCGCGGTCAATGTCTTCAATGCCCATTCCAACAATAATGTCGTCGGGTTTTTGGCGACAATAAAGCGCGACACCGCTGTAGCCTTTTTTTTCAGCATCGTGATAAAAACAATGGTACGGTGCGGGAAAAAATTTCTCATCGAGTTGTGAAATTTGGGCTTTCGTTTCTTGAATACACACCACGTCGGCGTTTTGTTGAGCGAGCCAAACGAAAAAACCTTTGCGTTCAGCGGCGCGAATTCCGTTTGTATTGACAGTAATAATACGCATAAAAGTTTGAATCCATTGCGATTTGTGAGTTAAGTCCGTAAAATACGCATTTTTAATATCAACCGCCCGTTGGGGCAATGCGAAAAATCATGAAACCAGAAATTCATCCTAATTATAAACAAATTACCGTTACTTGTGGTTGCGGCAATACTTTTGTGACCGGTTCTGCGTTGGCTAAAGACTTAAACATCGAAGTTTGCTCTTCTTGCCATCCTTTTTATACAGGGAAACAGCGCGTTGTAGATACGGCGGGTCGTGTCGATAAATTTAACAAAAGATTTGCGCGATAAGTTACTACTTTTTGCGTACAAAAAAGCCGATACGTTTTGCGTATCGGCTTTTTTTATGACCGCAAAACGGTGTTTAATTAACCGTCAGTAGGTTCTTTTGCACGGCGCGAAGTTGAACTCAAGCGTTTTTTGCTTTTGTCGCCTTTCGGTTTATCGTCGTCAAATTTCGGAAACTTTTTACCTTCCGATTTAGTTTCTGATTTACTTTCCGACTTATATTCTGCTTTACTGCTGCCGCCTGACACACTCGAAATGTTTAAGAGTTGTCCGGCAACGCGCACTTTCCGTAATTCATTTAACAATTCTTTCGGCATGCCAGCGGGTAATTCGACCGTGCTGTAATTGTCTTCAATCCGAATTCGCGCAATGTGTGCGCCTTCAATGCCGGTTTCATTGGCGATTGCGCCGACGATATTGCCGGCTTTGACACCGTGCGCGTTGCCCACTTCAATACGGAATGTTTCCATTTCGATATTGGACGCACCAAAATCACGTCTTGGCGGACGGCGTTCGCTGGTTTCACCACGATTTGGGCGGTCATTTCGGTCACGCGAATTACGACCTTCTGGGCGAGAATCACGTTCTCTGCCGCGTGAAGGCGGTCTATCATCACGGTCACGCTCGCGTTCAGATACTTTTTTAGGCGGTGCCATTAACAATGGATCGTCGCCTTGCACCAATTTTGCTAATGCAGACGCAACTTCCAACGCGGTGACATTGTGTTCACGTTCATATTGTTCAATCAATTGACTGAAGAAACTCAATTCTTCTGCTGCCAACGTGTCGGTAATATTTTGCTTGAAACGCGCAATCCGTTTGTTGTTAATAATTTCCGTTGAAGGCAAACCCATTTCTTCAATTTTTTGTTTCGTGGCGCGTTCAATGTTGCTCAACAATTTGCGTTCACGCGGCGCAATAAACAAAATTGCGTCGCCAGTACGACCGGCGCGACCCGTACGACCGATACGATGCACATACGATTCGGTGTCGTAAGGAATATCATAGTTTAAAACGTGCGTGATTCTGTCCACGTCCAAACCACGCGCGGCCACGTCTGTTGCAATCAAAATGTCTAACTTGCCATTTTTCAAATGGTTAATCGCCCGTTCGCGCAAGTTTTGCGACATATCGCCGTTAATTGCCGCAGCAGAATAACCACGCGCTTCCAATTTTTCAGCCAATTCAATCGTGGCAGTTTTGGTTCGCACAAAAATAATCATGCCGTCGAACGTTTCAGCTTCCAAAATGCGCGTCAACGCATCGAGTTTATGCACGCCACTCACCAACCAATAACGTTGACGAATGTTTTCCGCCGAAGCCGTCGTGACTTTAATCGTAACGTGTTCAGGTTTGTTCAGATATTTTTCGGTCATTCTGCGAATCACCGTCGGCATCGTCGCAGAGAATAACGCAATCTGACGATTGTCAGGCGTTTGTTCTAAAATCCATTCCACGTCGTCAATAAAGCCCATGCGTAACATTTCATCGGCTTCGTCGAGAACGAGGAATTTCAAATTAGCCAACGACAACGTGCCTTTACGCATGTGATCCATGACGCGACCTGGCGTGCCAACCACAACGTGTGCGCCACGTTTCAACGAACGTAATTGCGTGCTGTAATCTTGTCCGCCGTAAATAGGCAAAACGTGAAAGTCTTTCAAATGTGACGCATAACGTTGAAATGCTTCTGCTACTTGAATAGCCAATTCGCGTGTTGGAGCTAAAACTAAAACTTGTGGGTCTTTTTGTTTTAAATCGATACGCGACAAAATGGGCAATGCGAATGCCGCCGTTTTGCCTGTTCCAGTTTGTGCCTGACCTAAAACATCTTTGCCGGCGAGAATGTAAGGGATGGTTTCTGCTTGAATGGGCGACGGTGTTTCGTAGCCGACATCTTTTAATGCTTTAAGTAGGGGTTCAATAATTCCTAAGTCACGAAATGACAGTAAGGATGAAGTCTCAGTAGACTCAGTGGTATCGTTAGACATTTATTTACCTGTTGTAAAATTTGAGAAAGCGCGATCGCGCTGGGAGGGTTATTCGTTTTTGGTAGTCCAATTATAGCGCATTTGCAAGCTATTCTGCTAATTTAGCCATTTTTAAGGATTTGCTTGTTATAATAAACGTAACGAAGCATTTATTATCAACCTCATCGAGAGCTTTCATGATTCAAGGTAGTATCGTAGCATTAGTCACTCCAATGGATAAATCGGGTGTCATTGATACCGACAGTTTGGCAGCATTGTGTGAATTTCATATCGAACAAGGCACCGATGCGTTAGTCGCTGTTGGAACAACAGGCGAATCCGCCACATTAAACGATGAAGAGCATTGTCGAGTCGTTAAATTCGTTGTCGATAAAGTGGCTGGACGCATTCCAGTTATTGCCGGCACCGGTTCAAATTCTACCGCCGAAGCGATTAACTTAACGCGCAAGGCAAAAGAAGCAGGCGCGGATGCCTGTTTAATCGTCACGCCTTATTACAACAAACCTACGCAAGAAGGGTTATATTTACACCACAAAGCGATTGCCGAAGCGGTTGATATTCCACAAATTTTATACAACGTTCCTGGTCGAACCGCGTGCGATATGTTGCCTGAAACAATTGGACGTTTAGCCAAAATCACGAACATTATCGGCGTAAAAGAAGCCACAGGTGATTTAAACCGAGTGCAACAAATTCGTGATTTAACCTCCGCAAATTTTGCTATTTACACCGGTGATGACGCGAGTAGCCGTAAATTTTGTTTATTAGGTGGTAACGGCTCCATTACCGTAACTGGCAATGTCGCGCCCCGTTTGGTTCACGAAATGATTGTCGCAGCAATAGCTGGCGATGCTGAAAAAGCCGCCGAAATCGATCAAAAATTGATTGGATTACACAGCAGTTTATTTGTTCAATCTAATCCCATTCCAGTGAAATGGGCGGTGGCGGAAATGGGTTTGATGAAAGAGGGAATTCGTTTGCCATTGACGTGGTTAAGCGAAGATTGTTTTGAAATCGTCCGCGCCACGATGCGTCAAGCGGGTGTAATCTAAAATGAAAGCGTCATTACGAGTTAGTTTTTTGATTGCTTGCGGTCTAAGCGTCAGCGGCTGTAGCACGATTCAAAGTTGGTTTCCCGACAAAGAAAAAGACTACCAATTCACCACTGAATTGCCACCGCTAATTATTCCGTCGGATTTAGCGCAAAAACCGTCCGTACCAAGCCGCGCGACCACCACAGCCGAACCAGTTATTGCAAAAACGGTTGAGTCGGCAACGCCTCCAAAATCAACAGTGAAAAATGTTTCGCCTACAATTGAACCTATTTCTGAACAAAAAGCCGTGAATCGCCCTGCACTGGCTGACGCGGAAACAGAATTATCACGCAACGAAATTCAAATCAGTTTGACACATGAAAACGCACCGACGTTGAATTTGAATGTGCCAGCGGTGCGAGCTTGGCGAATTATCGGTAAAGCATTAAGTCGTAGCGGTATCGAAATTACAAATCGAAATCAAGAAAGTGGACAAATTTACATTCAAATTCCGAATTCAAAACCGAAAACAGAATCTGAAAAATCATTTTTAACGGACACACTGTCTATTTTCGATGGTTTTGTAAGTGATGAAACAAGTGCGATTTTACAATTCCACGAATCGAACGCAAAAACCGCTGTCACGCTGTTAAATGCCGAATTAAAACCGCTCACCGACGGCACCGATAATAAAGTGTTGACCCTTTTATTCGATGCAATCAAAGCCGATTTAAGCAAATAGGCATGAAAATAAAAACGCCGTTATTTATGGTGATGATGAGCGTTTTTAGCGCGGTAACGAATGCTGAAGCGGTTTATAAATGCGTCACGAATGGGCGTGATGCAAAATATCAAAATTCACCGTGCGACGAAAGCAAACAAATTGCCGCCACCGTTTTTGATATGCCCGTGACCGCTCGAAAACAAATAACGCTCAAACAAAATAACGGTCATTATTTAATCGCGGGGGAAATTAACCGTGTAAAACTGACGTTTCTTATTGATACCGGTGCGTCCACCATCGCAATTCCTCAATTATTCGCCAATCAGGCGCACATTATTTGCACCAATCAATTTGTCACCATGAACACCGCGAACGGCAAAGTTCAGGCGTGCGTGACGACGGTGTCAAAACTAACGTTAAGCCCGTTTGAGTTTAACAACGTCGAAGTTTATATTCATCCGAATTTAGAAACGCCATTACTCGGCATGACCATTTTGCAGAAATTTAATATCGAACAACGCAACGGTGAAATGCACATTTCTGAACGTTGACCCACTCTTACTTTTCCACTCATTTCTTTATTACCTCTTTAATCACCTTCATAAAAAATTCTATGAAAACACTCCACAGCACCTCCGCGTTATTTGAGTTGTACAATGGATAACGATGCTATTGAAAAGTACACCGATATTGTCGAATCCATTCGCGCAGAATATCTATCAGAAGATCAAAATTATCCTTGGATAGTTGGTTTTTCAGGTGGTAAAGATAGCACTTTAGTTGCTCACGCTGTGTTTGATGCGCTACTTTCTATTTCACCATCAAGAAGAGCTCGCGATGTTCACATTGTCTCAAATGACACGTTAGTTGAAAGTCCATTAGTTGTCGCGCATTTGCTGGCAACTCAGTCTGTGATGGAACAGGGCGCAAATAATTTAAGACTTCCCGTTAAAGTTGTCACGACACAACCTGACCTTGAACAATCTTTTTGGGTTAATTTAATTGGGCGTGGCTATCCAACGCCCAACCAAACTATGCGTTGGTGTACCGACCGTTTAAAAATTCAGCCAAGTACACGCTATATTCTCAATTCAGTTTCACAATGTGGCGCGGCAATTATTTTGCTTGGTGTACGCTTAGACGAAAGCCAATCTCGTCGTGCTAACATTGAAAAACGTCAAAACATCGTTGATAGCAATCTTACGCCGCACAACACGTTAACAGGTGCATTTGTGTATCGCCCAATTGTCGATTTAACAACGGATGAAGTTTGGGAAATTTTAGCGTCACAAAATCCGCCTTGGGGTGGTACACATCGTGGATTGATTCAGCTTTACCGTGATGCCGAAGGGGGCGAATGTCCAGTTGTACTTTCTAAAGACGACGCGCCTGGTTGTGGTACAAATTCAAGTCGTTTTGGTTGTTGGACGTGTACCGTTGTTGAAAAAGACAAAAGTCTGCAAGGTTTTGTGGATAGCGGTAAGTTAGAATATAGCGGATTGATTGATTTTAGAGATTGGTTAAGATCGATTAGAAATGATTCCGCAATGCGCCAAATTAAACGCCGAAATGGACAAATTAGTTTTAATTTATGGCATAACGATAGAGAAATTAGTTGACGACTATGATAAAAAATTTGTCTTATTATTTGCACTGCTTTGATAATCTTAGACGTGACCGTAAAAATGGTGGTGCGCCCCACAAACCCATATTGCTCATTAGTTTGATTCAATTATTTGAATTGCACCGAATTGATTCCAATGAAATTTTTGTAACACCTGAAATTGTAGGGATGTTTCAATCTATCTGGAATAAATTGGTTAAATCTGAGCATCATATGTCGTTTGCATTGCCTTTTTATTTTATGAAAAGTGAGCCATTTTGGAAGTTAATTCCTAATCAAGGCTGTGAAAAATGGGTCGCAGCAAAATCTGCAATGCGAACATTTTCTAATTTAAACATTGCAGTTAAATGTGTAGAAATAGACTTTGAGTTGTATCAATTACTCAAAGAAAAAAGTAACCGTGACGTTTTAATAGCTTTTTTGTTGAATGCCTATTTTTCTATTTCTGAAAAGAGCTATAAGTTTGAACAAGCAGATGATATTTTTTCAATAGTCTCAAAGGACATTATCGAAGGCTCGGCTGAAAATTATGAAAAGACAATCAAAATGCTAGAAAAAAATTTAGACAAAGAATCTTTTGAAGAAGAAATTTTTGTTAGAAGCAGTATTTTTAAGCGAGAAGTGATTAAGCTGTACGACAACACTTGCTGTATAACAGGGTTAAGAGTTGACACGACAATCAACGCATCACTATTAGATGCTTGTCACATCATTCCATTTTCAGTTAGCCATAACGACACGATTACCAATGGTTTATCTCTATGTCCAAATATGCACAGAGCTTTTGATAGAGGCTTGATTTCAATTGATGAAAATTATCGTGTAGCAGTGAGTAATAAATTTAACGAACCTAAAAAATCTGTTTATAGTATTGATCAATTTAAAGGTTCTCAAATTCTTTTGCCAGAAAATATGAAACACCATCCTTCTCAACAAAATTTTGAATGGCACAGAAAACAGTATGGTTTTTAACTTCTATTTGGATGAGTATTTTTGAGCAAAAAATTAAACTCGATTGGGAGCGGCAAAACACAGGATTAGACGCAACAATTAAAAATGAACGGGCAACTTTGAACGCGAAAATGAAAAATACATTTTTTCGTAACAGCTTTGTTTGCAGGTTTAGCGGACGTTTCTGCTTTCACAAGACAAGGAAGTTGACGAAAACTTAATGCAAACTATTCGACCTCATCTTTACAAAACCTATTTGTTGGAATCAACGTTAGTTGAAGATGGTGTGTATCAAACAGTCGCTAAAGAAAACACCTATTTTGAAGGCAAATTATGAGTGAAATTGAAACAACAAAAGTTTGGCTAGCTAACTTTACCACCAGTGCTGAAGCTGCAAAACTAAGTAAAGATTTTTTAAATTATTTAGGCTTTACCGCTAATTATCAGTCAGCGCGTTTGGCAATTGGGCGTTCATTGGGTGAGGCAAATTTTCCTGAAACTGCACCCGATGCTAAGAGCATGAGCATTAAAGGCAATTTGTTATTTGATGATGAAACCAAAGGTGGTTTACTTTGGTTAG
>SERZ01000506.1_pt1 | contig 26137 bp, 19 predicted proteins | sample 3171461 | NCBI WGS metagenome assembly SERZ01 (sample SAMN06051861, study PRJNA518727) | freshwater metagenome | biome: subpolar coniferous forest; feature: holomictic lake; material: water; isolation source: holomictic Lake 227, 6 m depth | place: Canada: near Kenora, Ontario | collected... | reverse complement strand
TGATTCCTCAATGCCAGTTGGAGTCCAGGTCGCCACCGCTTCTAGAACGCCCCGCAGTTCCTTGAGTCGATCAAGGCCGCTTGGAGTTCCAGAGAGCAACGCCTTCTCAACTTGTTTGGATTTTTCCCAAGCTAATTCGTCGTCACCCAGTGCAAGCCAGCGATTGCCGCGGAACAATTCATCCAATGTTTTGCTTCGCTCATGGCTTGCAGCAACAAGCAGATCAAATTGCGCATCGGTGATTTTTTTCATGAACTCTGGGTGGTAAACCTCTCCGTGAGCTTTCACAAGAACACTAAATTGCTCGCGCGACAACTTTTGAATGGCGTCCAAGTTGAACGCAAGAAGCTTGACGCGGTCAAACTTGGCGGCGGTTTTTTGCACGCGGTCAAGTGCGAAGTTGGCGCACAAGTACGCGTTATCAAATTTCTCCAAGTCGTTGCCAGGACCCCATCCATTCAACGCAAGAAAATTGCACATGACTTGCGGCAAATAGCCGGAGCGGCGAAAGTCGTCCACATTGATCTCGGGCAATTCAATGTTCAATGCGGCGGCCATGGCGGTCGCTTCGGTGAAATCAAGTTGGGAATTTTTGTCGCCCATCCATGCTGTAAATCGCGCGGCGTCCACGGTATTGGCTGGGGGCGCGGTCAATTTTTTATCCTGAGCCGCCTTTCGCAATGCCTTGTCTTTATCGCGCTTGCTCATTTTGCTTCCATCAGGATTGAAGATCAACGGCAAATGTCCGTAGGTCGGCCGGCGAAATCCGAGCGCGTCTTGCAACACAATATGTTTTGCGGTGTTATTGAAATGCTCTTGCGCCCGCAATACTGTGGTCACGCCCATCAATTCATCATCCACCACAACGGCAAAGTGATAGGTTGGAAAACCGTCGGCTTTGCGAATAACAAAATCATCCACCTCGCCAGCTGGCAATGTGGCATCACCCAAAACTTCATCGTGAATTGTGATGGCCCCCGCTGGAGTTTGAAAGCGAATCACCGCGGGTTTGCCTTCTTTCAACCACGCTTGCACTTGCGCCGGCGAAATCCCATCCGTGCGACTTCGGTCATAGCGATAGGCCTCGTTGCGCGACTTGGATTCCTTGCGCGCCGCGTCCAGTTCCGCAGCGGTATCGAAGGCGTAATACGCCTTCCCTTGCTGAACAAGTTGATCCAAATACTTGTTGTAAATATCAAGACGCTCACTTTGAAAGTAGGAACCAAAGTCCCCGCCGCCGCAACCTTCAAATTCGGGTCCTTCATTCCAATCAATACCGAGCCACTTCAAGTCTTTTAGAAAGCCAACACTGGCCGCGTCGCTGGAGCGCTTTTGATCCGTGTCCTCAATGCGAAGAATAAATTTTCCGCCGCGACCTTGCGCGTAGGCCCAATTAAAAAGCGCCGTGCGCGCGCCGCCCACATGAAGGTGGCCGCTGGGACTTGGTGCAAAACGTGTTCGGAGCGAAGGCGTTTGAATCATGTGCAAATCCTAACCAACTTGCCACCCACCAACTTTCACGCCACCATGCACATGTGAAACTTGGCATTCTTTCAGACAGTCATGGTCGCCATGAGCGCACGCACAAAGCCGTGCAACTGCTGATGTCCAAAGGCGCCAACCAACTCGCCCACTGTGGCGACATTGAAACTGAGCAGGTCATTGATCAACTCGCAGGAATCACAGCGCATTTGGTGTTTGGTAATTGCGATCCAGATTGGCGTGTTCTTAGCCGATATGCGCTTGGATTAGGCGTGCTTGTGCAACATCCCCTGGCGCGCTTTGAATGTGGCGGCCGCACTTTTGCAATGACGCATGGACATGATTCGGATTGCGTCGCGGCGGCGCTGAATGAGGGCGTGGATTATTTGCTGCATGGACACACGCATGTTTGCCGCGACGAACGCCACGGGGCCACTCGCATTATCAATCCTGGGGCGCTTCACCGCGCCAGTGAGTTCACTGTTGCTTTGCTGGACACGGAAACGGATCAATTGCAATTCTTGGTGGTGGCATGAGGACTTTGCGCGCGTCGGGTTGCGTGCGTAGGATTTTGCAGATCAACAATAATCGCGGCGAACACAATCGAGAGTGAACTACTTTGGCTAGACCATGCATCTCTTTCAAATTCATTTCAATCGAAGGCGCATCATTTGACGAACTCCATTTCCATGACGCTTCTTCTTGTTCAAGCCGCCGCTTCGCTCTATCTCATGGGCTTGATTTGGCTGATTCAAATTGTGCATTATCCACTCATGAGCCAAGTGAGCCGCGAGAACTTTGCGCAGTACGAACAACTCCACTCGCGCTTGATCACACCCATCGTGGCAATTCCAATGTTGATGGAACTTGCGTGCTGCATTCTTTTGGTGGTGAATCGTCCGCCAGCTATTCCCGCGTGGCTCACTTGGTGCGGACTGGCTTTGGTGGTGGTGATTTGGCTGAGCACGTTTTTGCTGCAAGTGCCCTGCCATACGCTTCTTTCGCAGGGATTTAATGCTGATACGCACGCTCAACTGGTTGCGACAAATTGGATTCGAACAGTGGCATGGAGCGCGCGCGCCGCGGTCGCCATGGGCATGATTTATTTGTTTTGGAAATTCACCGCCCAAGTGATTGAGTGATTTCACTTGCGGAGTTAGCCTGCCACCATGCAGATCTTCTCAAAAAGAAGTGAAAACGAATTGGCAATGCCCAATCTCAATCTTCCTCCGGGCACGCTGATCATTGATCCAGAGTCCCCAAAGCCGGTCCTCACGGTGTTTGGATACTCGCCTGAAAGTTTTGAGGAGCGAACACTGCAGCACCCAGATGAGGTGAAAGAGTTCATGCAAAAGTGGCCGCTCATCTGGCTGAATGTAGATGGTCTTGGCGACGAAGCGACGCTGAGATCGATCGCGCAAATTTTTAATATTCACCCATTGGCGCTAGAAGATGTTGCCGACACGTCCCAACGCGCCAAGGTTGAACAGTACGACGGCCACGCGACATTTATTGTTGTGCCCATGCCGCACCCTGTTGAACATCAACATGAATTCACGACCGAGCAATTGTGTTTGTATTTAGGCGAACGCTGCGTGGTCAGCTTTCAAGAAACCGCCCCAGGAGATTGCTTGGAGGTCATTCGCAATAGAATCCGCCAAAAAAAGGGCCGCGTGCGCATTAGCAACGCGGCCTATTTGGCGTACGCCTTGGTGGACACGGTCATTGACGCCTTCTTTCCAATTGTCAGCAACATGGGTGATTCGCTTGATGCGTTGGAGGCTCGCATTATGGAGGAGTCAAAAAATTCACAAATCTTTGACATACGCGCCGTGAAAGTAAATTTAATGCGGGTGCGCCGCGCCGTCTGGCCCATGCGCGACGCCATTTTGAATATGACCACCATGGAGCATGTGTGGGGGCAAGACTTGCGCCCCTACTTGCGTGATGCCGCGGATCATGTCGCTCGCTTAATGGATTTAATCGAGACCGACCGCATGATGGCCAGTGACTTGATGGAGTTGTATCTCAACTCCGCCAGCAATCGCCTGGGCGAAGTCAATAAATTTCTGACCGTCGTCGCAACTATTTTTATTCCTGTTGGCGCCATAGCCAGTATTTACGGAATGAACTTCGACATGGAAAAAAGCGCTTGGAACATGCCAGAATTGAAATGGACTTACGGTTACCCCTTCGCGTTAGGATTGATGACAACTGTTGCTGCAATCTTTCTGTTTATTTTTTGGCGCCGCGGATGGCTTGGCAACCAGTTTGACGGCCACAAAAGAAAACGCAAATAACACTGCTTTTTTCTGCCTATTTACTACATCCACTAGTCGACATGAGTGCCTAGGATCATGGACACATTGTCTCATGCCGATGCGTTTCATTTGATCCTTTGACCATCAACACAATCACCATACCAATGACAACAGCCATACCCGACCCCACAACACACTCCAAAGATCTTCCCCGCACACTGACCGGATTGATGAAGTCTGGCTGGCGCAGCCGCACTGTGAAAGAAGAGTTGCGCGAAAATATGACCCGCATGTTGGCGGCCAAAGAAAATCTATTCCCCGGCATTGTGGGTTACGAAGACACGGTGTTGCCAGAAATTGTCAACGCAATGATTGCTGGCCACGACATGTTGTTCCTTGGCGAGAAGGGTCAGGGCAAGAGCAGACTCATGCGCTCGCTGATTCGATTTCTAGATGCTGAACTTCCTTACATGGATATTCCAGGCTGTCCCGTTCACGAAGATCCCACCAAGCCCATCACACAAATGGGCCGCGCCATGTTGGCCAACACGCCAGCCGACAAGATTCCAATCGCATGGTGGAGACGCGAGGATCGCTACGCGGAGCGTTTGGCACCAGGCACAAAGTTTGCCGACGTGGTGGGTGAGATCGATCCTGCAAAGATGGCCTTTGGGGCCGGAATGGGCAGCGAAGACGCGCTTCATTTCGGCTTAATTCCGCGCACGCATCGTGGAATTTTTGCCATGAATGAATTGCCCGACTTGGATGAGTTGGTGCAAGTTGGCTTGTTCAATGTGCTTGAGGAACGCGACGTGCAAATTCGCGGATACCCCATCCGGTTTGATCTGGATGTTTTGGTTTTGTTCTCCGCAAATCCAAGCACCTACAACCGCTCGGGAAAAGTCATTCCACAATTGAAGGACCGAATTGGAAGCGTCATTCAGACTCACTACCCGCGCGAGCGCGCGCTTGGAATTCAAATCACCCGCCAAGAGGCCGACATTGATTTAGGCGGCGCGTATCCAGTGGTGGTGCCACCATTCATGGATGAGATCATCGAGCAGATTTCCATTCAAGCCCGGGCCAGCCGTTTCATTGATTCTTCCAGCGGAGTGAGCGCGCGATTTTCTTCAAGCAATTGGCGCACCATGGTTGCCAACGCGCGTCGCCGCGCAATTCAACTTGGCGAAACTCCAGCGGTGCCGCGCATCAGTGACCTTGCGCATCTGTATTCAAGTTCGGCTGGCAAACTTGAACTTGATCTCATGGGCAGCCACCAAATGAACGAGAAGCAAGTGTTGGACTCCATCATTGCGGAGGCCGTTGGCGTGGTGTTTCAGGAATATGTGGATGAGCACGGATTGGGCGAAATTGCCGAGATTTTCGCCAAAGGCGTGAAGATTGAGGTTGGCGATTTGATTCCAAGTTCCACTTATGCCGAGCGCCTACAACGCGTTCCGCCGGCGTGGGACAAGGCCTTTGAAGTCAACGCATCCAAGGACCCCGCCGTGCGCGCCAGTTGCGTTGAGTTTGTGCTTGCGGGATTGCATGCCACCGATCGAATTTCGCGTTCACAGAAACATGGACGGACTTCTTACGAGGTGAAATAAGCATGCCCGCCAAGAAACCCTTGAGCGATGATGCCGTAGCACAAAAAACTCTTGGCGGGGTATTGCACACCTATTTAAAGTTTGATCCGATTCAATTTCCGCCACCGCGATCAGAGGCGCCCGACGCAGTTGGTGCGGCATTCAACCACATGATGATGTACGGTTCCATGCGCCGCTTCACGCCCGAAGAACTTGCCGACGCGATCGAGATTGACCCCGCTTCAATCAATGGCCTTGGTCCAAGTTTGGAATCACTGCGACGCATGTTGCAGGAGCGCAAAGAAAAAATACTGGCAACATTTCAAACGGATTCAGTGCGCGAAGAGACCCGCAAAATCTTTCAAGACCTTGCCGGCAAGATTGCAGCACCCGAAGAGTTGCAAAAAAAGTTCCGTGAGCTGGTAAAGGAAGAGCAACTACGCGACCTGGAAAAACTTTGGTACCGCGTGGAGGAAAAGAGCTTGTTTGCGCGGCGTTTACTGCAACTTATTGAACGCCTTGGCGAGCGCTATCAAGTGGAATCACTGGCCTCCAAGTACGCGTTCACCGGCGCCACAACAATGAATGTGGAGAAAGCGCTGGCCATCAAGGAGGAGTTGGAAACCATCGATCGTCTGCTTGCGCAAATTGAAGAGGCCATGAAGAACGCCAAAGTTGCCAAGATTGACATGGAAGCGCTGAGTCGTTTCGCGCAAGAACAAGACGTGAGTGATTTGCGCGAAATTGCCAAGCGAATTCAGGAGCAAGCCAAACTACTGGCCGAGCAACAAGGTCTGGAACAAGATGGCAAAGGCTTCAAACTTTCTCCCAAGGCCATGCGCATTTATCAAAGTCGCCTGTTGAAAACAATTTTTTCATCACTGCAAGCCGCGCGCTCGGGTCGACACGAAGGCGTGTTGACCAATGATGGAGCGGTTGAACTTCCGTCAACACGCGCTTACGAATTCGGAGACTCCCCCGCCGCGATGGATATTCCGCAAACATTCATCAACGCGCTTCTGCGTGAACGCTCCAATCAAACTGGACCGCGCACGCCTGGCCCGCTGCATATTCGCAGCGAGGACATTGAAGTGCATCGCACTCGCCGCGCGCCCAAGGCGGCAACCGCCGTGCTCATGGATATGTCGGGATCCATGCGTTATGGCGGGCAATATGTGGCCTGCAAGAAAATGGCGTTGGCCTTGGACGGGCTGATCCGCAGCGAATATCCCGGCGACTTTCTACAACTGATCGAGATGTATTCGCTGGCCAAAGCCGTCGCAATTTCCGATGTGCCCGCGCTCATGCCCAAAGTGGTCTCAATCAATAGTTCCGTGGTCAGGCTGAAAGCAGATCTATCCGACCCACGTGTGACGGAATCAGATCTGCCGCTTCACTTCACAAACATTCAGCGCGCCATGCAACTGGGTCGCCAATTTCTTTCCGCACAAGCAACCCCCAACAAGCAAATCATTCTCATCACGGATGGACTTCCAACCGCGCACTTTGAAGGCAGCACGTTGTTCCTTCTTTATCCGCCAGACCCACGCACGGAAAAAGCCACCATGCGCGAGGCCATGCTCTGCCAGCGCGAGGGAATTACCATCAACATTATTTTGCTGCCTTCATGGAGCCAAACAGAAGAAGATGTTTCATTCGCACAACGCATGGCGCAAACTACCGGCGGACGAGTCATGTTCGCGGGCGGTGAAGACTTGGACCGATTTGTAGTGTGGGACTATGTGAATCGGCGGCGCAGTATCTTGGGCTAAGTCCATTCATTGCGGGGCACTCAGCCGCTTCCATTGCGCACTATTCAACAAATACGCTTGTTTTATATATCAATTCACTTGCCAACATTGCTATTCTCTCAATCCATGTGGCTCCCACTTTGGTGGCCAATTTGGATTGAAATGAACATCAACAGAAATTAGGAAATGACATGTCCCAAATGCGCACGTCGAATCACAATTCAGCCATGATCAACAATGTCCGCGCCAGCGATGTTTTTGGAACGCTGACATTTTGCGGCGACACCATGCTCAAGCGTTTGCCAAGCGATGTGTACGCAAGCATTCAGCGAACCATTCATGATGGTCGCTCGCTTGATCCCGCCGTGGCCAATACTGTTGCCGTTGCAATGAAAGATTGGGCTGTTGAAAATGGCGCCACGCATTATTGCCACTGGTTCCAACCACTCACCGGAATGACCGCTGAGAAGCACGACGCCTTCCTGTCCATTTTGGGAGATGGCACGGCGATTGAAAAACTCTCCGGCGAACAACTGATCCAAGGCGAACCAGATGCCAGCAGTTTTCCATCTGGTGGAATTCGCGACACCTACGAAGCCCGCGGCTACACCGCGTGGGACGCAACCAGTCCAGCCTTTTTGCTGCGAAATCCAAGCGGCGTCACCACGCTCTGCATTCCAACCGCGTTCGTCAGTTGGACCGGCGAAGCGCTGGACAAGAAAACTCCACTGCTGCGATCCATTCGCGCGGTGAACAATCAAGCGCTGCGCGTTCTGAAATTTTTCGGCACCGACACCGGCGTGACGCAAGTCATTACCACGCTTGGTTGTGAACAGGAATATTTTTTGGTCGACCGCGAATTGTTCAACGAGCGTCTTGACTTGGTCATCACTGGCCGGACGCTCATTGGCGCGCCCGCGCCCAAGGGCCATCAACTTGATGACCATTACTTTGGCGCCATTCCAGATCGCGTGATTCGTTTCATGACCGACGCCGAGACGCGCTTGTTTGAACTTGGCATTCCAGTGAAGACGCGCCACAACGAGGTCGCACCGGGTCAGTATGAAATTGCGCCGACATACGAAAACGCGAACATTGCCGCCGACCATCAAATGTTGTGCATGCACATTCTGCGCATGACCGCGCGCGAGCACGGCTTTGAGTGCTTGATTCACGAGAAGCCTTTCGCCGGCGTCAACGGCAGCGGCAAGCACAACAATTGGAGTTTGTCCACCAACACGGGCGTAAATTTGCTTGATCCACGCGAGGAAACACACAATAATTTGCAGTTCCTCACATTCTTGTGCGCCGTCATCCGCGCTATTGACACGCACGCCGATCTGCTGCGCGCCAGCATTGCGACGGCCGCCAACGACCACCGCTTGGGTGCCAATGAAGCGCCGCCAGCGATCATGAGTATTTATCTGGGCTCCATGCTCACGGACATTTTGGATCAACTTGATTCTGGTGCGCCAAAGAAAACAATTCGCGGTGGCAACTTGGATCTTGGCGAGAAGACACTGCCACTTCTTCCACGCGCGGCAAGCGATCGCAACCGCACCAGTCCATTTGCGTTCACAGGCAATAAGTTTGAGTTCCGCGCCGTGGGCAGCAGCCAAAGCGTTGCTTGGCCAAACACGGTTCTCAACACCATGATCGCTGAGAGCTTGGATTTTGTCGCCACAGAACTAGAGAAGAAAGCCGGCAAAAATCCATCCGAAGCGAAAATGGAAAGCACCGTGCGCAGCGTGCTGAAAGATATTGTGAAGAAGCACCGCCGCGTGTGCTTTGACGGCGACGGATATTCAGAGGCCTGGCACAAGGAAGCTGCCAAGCGCGGTTTGCCCAACATGCAAAGCACCGCGGAATCTCTTCCGTGCTTTGACACAAAGAACGCGCGCGATTTGTTCGCCAAATACCATGTTCTTTCAAGCGTGGAATTGAACGCGCGCTCCGAAGTGTTGATGGAAACCTATGTGAAAGTTGTTCGCATTGAAGCGCGCACGCTGATCACCATGGTGAAGAAGAGCGTGCTTCCAATCGCAAGTCAATGGCAAGCAACATTGGCTGACAATGTTGGCGCATGCCATGCGGCTGGCGTGGAGTGCCCGGAAGATGAAGCCGCGCTGAAGTCGTGGATGAAAAATGTCAGCAGTTTGCGCGCCGCGCTTACTTCTTTGGAGCACGCCGAAAGCAAACAGATCGCCGACTATGCCAAGCACATGCGACAGGTGCGCGATGAAGTTGTGCCAGCCATGGCGCAAACTCGCCTGGCTTGTGACGCCATCGAACCATGGGTTCCAAATGAACTTTGGACCCTTCCAACCTACGCCGAGATGTTGCTGAATCGTTAAACCAGAATTATTTTGCGCTGATTTGAAGTTTTTCAGAACATTCCACGAATTCTTGCACGAACCCGTCCCTCAAGACGGGTTCGTTTTCATATACTTTCCCACCCTCAAGCCTTCGCTTGAATTCATCAAAGAGAGATACCAATGAGCACATCAGCAGCAACCGTCGAATCCAACCAAGTCAAAATTGAAGACGCGGGTCCAGCCCGCAAGAAAATCACGGTCACTGTTTCGGCCGCCGCCGTGAAGGCGCGGCTTGAGACCGGTTTCGGCTCATTGAAAAATGAAACCGCCCTTCCAGGTTTCCGCAAAGGCCGCGCGCCGCGTGAACTTTTGCAACGCCGCTTTGGCGACGCGCTGCTGAAAGAAACTCGCGATCAAATTCTTTCGGAGGCCTATGGGCAAGCCATCGAAGCCAACAAGTTGCAACCCGTTGGCAATCCAGAGATGACTCCTGAGTGCCGCGACGTGGCGCTTGAAGTTGGCAAGCCTTTCATCTTCAGCATTGAAGTTGAAGTCGCTCCTGAATTCACGCTTCCAAACACGGACGGCATTGAAGTCAAGCGTCCCATCTTTGAAATTAAGGATGAGCATGTCGACCTTGAAATTCGCCGCCAAGGCTACCGCTTTGGCAACGCGACGCGCATCACTGGTCCATTCCAACCGCTTGACCGAATGTTGTGTGAAGTGAAGGCGTTCAAGAACGCGGACGCTGAACCGTTTTTTACCAATGATCGCGCGCTTGTGGTTGTGCCTGACACCGCGGATGAAGGCAAGGGTCAACTTCTTGGTCTTTTGGTTGAAGACCTTGGCCCACGCGTTGAAGGCAAAAAAGTTGGCGATGCAATCACCGTTGAGACAACTGGTCCAGAGCAGCACGAGCGCGAGGATTTGCGCGGCGCGAAGATTCGCGTTGAACTTATTGTCAAAGATGCGGATCGAATTGAGCCACTGAATGATCAAGGCCTGGCTGAAAAACTTTCACTTGATACGGTCGACAATCTGAAGGGCCAAGTCCGTTTGGCGCTTGAACGTCAACGCGATTCCGAGCAGAAATCCGCCGAAAGAGAGCAGGTTTACACTTTCTTAGCCGAGGCCGTTGACTTCCCGCTTCCGGAAAAAATGAGCCAAGCTCAAAGCACTCGCAATGTGGAAATGGCGCGCATGGATTTGCTGCAACGCGGCGTTGATCCAAACGATGTCGAGACCAAACTCGCAGAGATTCGTGGAGAGAGCGACGCCAACACACGTCGACGTTTGAAATTGTTCTTCATTCTTGCACGCCTTGCGGAAGAGATGAAGATTGATGTGACCGAAGCAGAACTCAACGGCCGCATCGCCGGCATTGCCATGCAACGCGGCACGCGTCCTGATCAACTTCGCAATGAAATTGACAAAGCCGGCAAACTGGGTGAACTCGCCCACTCCATCCGTGAGCACAAGACCGCCGATCGAATTCTGGAAAAGGCGAAGTTTATTGATGTGCCAGCCGAGGAATGGAATGAACAGCAGAACAAAGAAGTAGCCGCCAAGCGCACTTCCGGTAAGAGCGCTACCTCTGGTGAAAAGCCCGCCAAAACATCGAAAGCGAAGAAATAATTCGCGCGGCATAAATCATGTTCTTGACATTGGCCTCGAGTGATTTGTTCAATCAGATTGCCCCGTGGCTTGGTGGTCTTGTTGTGGTTGCGGTGATTGGTGGCTTGATCATGGTTGCGGCACGTCGAAATGCAACCAACAAGCAGGCGGATACTCATTCGACCGGCTTCACACTTGCGGATTTGCGTCGCCTCAAAGAGAACGGCGCAATGGACCAATCTCAATATGAGCGCGCAAAAGCTTCGCTGATGAAATCCCCCGAAATGGCGGGACATCTTTCTGCAATATCGAAGACTCAATCAACCATGAAAGCACAAAGAAAAAAGCCGTTTCAATCACCCCCTCCACCAGCCAAATGAATGCGCCAAAATCTGCGCGTGCATGCCACAATCAATTTCCGCGATCAACAAATTTCTTCTGATTACTCAGTCCAATAAGGGCGCTCTGTTCCGTTCATTCCGTCTTTGAATTTAATTTCCAATGAAGTTTCATTGACCTAGTAGACTCTTGTGACATAATCCAGACACGCCCTTTCCACAAACAAAAATGAATTCAAAATCACAACCACAATCGTCTCGCTCGCAACTTGAACCTACAAACGCTGGCGGTTCTGGCCGCAATAAAAGAGATGGAATGGATTTAACTTCTGGTTCCGGCTCTGGCGGAAACTCCGGTGGTGGTTCTTCCGGGGGTAACGGCGGAAACTCTGGCGGTGGTTCTGGGGGCCCTACTGGCGGCGACGGATCTGGCTTCAAAGGTCGCAAAGTGACCACGTGTAGTTTCTGCGGAAAGACCAGCCGCGAAGTTGGTCCCATGGTTGAGGGCCCAAGCGATGTCTACATTTGCTCCAACTGCACGGACCTGTGCCAAAATATTTTCAAACAAGAAACGCGACGCGTGCGCGGATCACGACCGCAGTTTGGACAAATTCCAACCCCGCGCACCATCAAGGAATTCCTGGATCAATATGTCATTGGACAAGATCTGGCCAAGAGATCGCTTGCCGTCGCGGTGCACAATCATTACAAGCGCCTAACGCAAATCGACGCGGAGAATGCCACCGTTGAATTGGACAAGAGCAACGTGATGTTGGTTGGTCCAACCGGCACTGGAAAAACGCTTCTGGCGCGCACCCTTGCGCGCATTTTGAATGTTCCATTTGCCATCGGCGACGCCACCACATTGACCGAGGCCGGTTACGTGGGTGAGGATGTCGAAAATCTTCTACTGAAACTTTTGCAAGCCGCCGACTTTGATTTGGAGAGCGCCCAGCGCGGAATTATTTATATTGACGAGATCGACAAGATTGGAAAGACCAATCAAAATGTCTCCATTACGCGCGATGTCAGCGGCGAAGGCGTGCAACAAAGTTTGCTGAAGATGCTCGAAGGCACCGTGGCCAATGTTCCTCCGCAAGGCGGACGCAAGCACCCTGAGCAACAATATATTCAGATGGACACCACGCACATTCTGTTTATTTGCGGCGGTAGTTTCAACGGCATTGAAAACATTGTGAAGAAGCGAATTGGCCAACGCCGAATTGGCTTCTCCAATGATGTCGCTAGCACCAATCATGAAGCCGAGGTTGCCGCGCTGTTAACGCAACTCACTCCTGATGACATTCTTGAATATGGAATGATTCCTGAACTTGTTGGTCGTCTTCCAATTCTTTGCCCACTCATGCCGCTTGATCGCAAGGCCATGATCAATATTTTGACGGAGCCAAAGAACGCGCTCATTAAGCAATTTCAACACTTCTTCAGGCTTGAGGGCGCGGACCTTGTGTTCACGCAAGACGCGCTTGAACTTATTTCCGATCGCGCCTTGCAGAGGAAAACTGGAGCACGCGCCCTACGCGCCGTACTGGATGAAATCCTTCTTGAGTTGATGTACCACTTGCCAGAAATGGACAATGTGAATGCCGTCTACACCATCACTGCCAAGGCAATCTTGGACAAGTCGTCACTGAAAGCGATTCGCCACTTGTCAAAAGAAACCGCGTAAGCATGCTCGCATCAAAGCGTCCGTGGAAAGAAATTCAAGAACTGCTTGAAGTGCAGATTCAAAATCAAATTCAGGATGCAACTGATCCTGCGCAAGCGCGACTGAGCTCCATGAACGTGTTCATCGCGTCTTTGTGGCCACGCCTAAAGGAACACGGTGTAAGTTGGATTGGTTTTTATCAAGCAGATCTTCCATTGCCAAACACAACCTGCATGCTTCTTGCGGCACGCGAACCCAAACCTGCATGCAGCCCAATTGGCTTGCATGGCGCATGCGGAAATTCCTTCAAATCTGGAAAGCCAATGGTGGTGCGAGATGTGGCTGAACTTGGCGGCGACTACATCGCTTGCGATCCACGGGACAAAAGCGAACTGGTTGTCCCCTGTTTTGATTCCGAAGGGAAGGCCTGGGGAGTGATTGACCTAGACAGCTTTGATGTTGGCAGTTTTGACGCGCTTGACGCTTTGAATGTGGCCAACTTGCTCAAAGTTGCCCGCCTGAGCAAGTAAATATGCAATGTTGAGCGCAAAATATCTTCTTGCCCTTGCACAAAAGCGCCTCTATTTGTAGACTCATCGACCCAACTGAGGAGATTGAACCATGCCACGCGTCTGCTATTTCACCGGATCAAAAACAACTTCTGGAAATGTTCTCAAGCGTCGCGGCAAAGCGAAATATCTTGGTGGCGTTGGTATTAAGACAACCAGCGTAAAAAAGCGCACTTTCAAGCCTAATTTACAAAATGTCACGGCTGTGATTGATGGCAAACCAATGCGCGTCAAGGCAAGCGTTCGAGCCATTCGCTCTGGACTTGTTGAGAAACCATTGCGTCGCAAGTTCGTGTACACGCGTCCACGAAAAGCCGCAGCAGCTGGTTGACGTTCCAAACTCGCCCGCACTTTCAAGTGTTGAACACGGTCAATAACGCCGTATTCGTTATATTTTTAATATTTATCACTGTATTTCAGCGATTATTAGAAATTATCAATTGACTTCCTAGAAATTTGGCGTAACTTTCCTCGTCCCTCGGCGCTACAAGGCTTCGTTGAATACGCAGGATCAAGGTTGATCCACGAACGCGTTTCACAAGCAAACCTGCCAGCCGAGAGAATTGTGGACCCAATTTGAAGGTCCGTTTGGTCCGGTGGTGTAAGTCTTGAATGCGTGCATTCATGATTTTATTCCACAGGAAACTGCCGCATGATGATTCTCATCTGCGGAGGTTTTGCAAGGTCGCGGCCTTGTAAAACTATAGGTGGTTCCGCGGCAAATCCCATGGATGGGCCTTGCGTCGCAGGTGGTTCTTTCACTGAAAGCAAACAATGGTTTTATCGCAACAAAGCGATCGCGATCGCATTTTGGACGCAACTGATCTTGTGTCCCTTGTTGGCGAACACGTTTCTCTGAAGCCAAGAGGCCGAGAGCACGTGGGACTTTGTCCATTCCATGAGGACAAATCGCCAAGCATGGCGGTTGTGACGCACAAAGGAAATGCTTTTTACAACTGCTTCGCGTGCGGAGCGGCTGGAAACGCGATTGACTTTGTCATGAATTTCCACAAGATGGAATTCCGCGAGGCCTTGAAATATTTGGGTCAGCGCTGCGGCATTGAATTGCGTTCAATGCGCGAAGAAGGTCCCAAGGATCCAGCCACAAGCAAAGAATCGCTGCGCAAAGCCATGGCCGCGGCCGCTAAATTTTATCAGCGCTGCCTGCAAGATGAGACTCTTGGAGCCACGGCGCGCACGCACTTGAATGAGCGCGTGCTCAACGCACAGACCCGTGAAGATTTTCAACTCGGCGTGGCACCTGAAGGCTGGGACCATCTCGCGCGTCACATCGAAAAGTTAATTCAGCACTCCGCGAATTCCACAGACAAAATTGCGCGCGAAAGTTTCGAGGCGCTTGGACTCATTCGCAGCGGTCAACGCGGTCCAATTGATGGCTTCCGCAATCGCTTGTTGTTTCCTATTCATGACGAATTGGGAAATGTCATTGCGTTTGGCGCGCGTCGGCTTGACCCGAATGACGAACCAAAATACTTGAATAGCCCTGATTCCCCGCTATTTTCAAAGGGACGCACCCTGTATGCGCTGCACCGAGCGCGTCGATCCATTATTGATTCCAAGCACGCAATCGTGGTGGAAGGCTACGTGGACGCCGTTGCTTTGCATCAAGCTGGCGTGACCAATGTCATTGCCACTTTAGGCACTGCGCTGACAAAAGATCATGCCAAGGCATTGCAGCGAATGGCGGAGCGAATCACCGTGGTGTTTGATCCGGACAACGCTGGAGAGCGCGCCGCCGACCGCGCCGTGGAAACTTTCCTGGCCGTCCCTGTCGATGTTCGCATTGCCACACTGCCCGATGGTCTTGATGCGGATGAATTATTGCAGCGCCCAAATGGCCTGAATGATTTCAACACCGCGCTTGAAAATGGCGAAGAAGCATTGTCGTGGATGGTGCGCCGCTTCAAGGCGAATCTTGAATCCGTGGAAAGCATGTCTGGAAAACAACAGCGCTTGCAAGAGTTGCTGCGCAAACTTGGCGAGCTTGGTTTTCGATCAGTTGAACCACTACGCAAAAGTTTTGTCATGAACGCGCTTTCAAAATTGACCGGCGTTCCAGTGCGAACACTTGAACAAGCCATGCCGCAAGCGCGCGCCGAATTGAAATTGAACGAGACAGCCGCAACCCAAACCACTGCTCCACAACTTGTGCAAGAGCCTCCATCAAGCCCTCGACACAAAGCTCGACGAATGGCGGAGAAAAATTTATTGGCGGCCATCATGGCTGATCCGCACGCCGCGCAAGTACGCGTGCAAGTGGGAACAGAAGGGTTATTGCCCATTTCAGAAGCTTTTTCACCTGAACACTTCGAACGAACCGATCTTCGAGAACTATGGAGCTTGCTTCTCATGCGATTTGAATCTGGATCCTCATTCCATGTCCAAGACATTCAAGCCGAATGCCAAGAGCCTTCGCTGAAAGCGCTGTGCGGAGAATTGTTTCACATTGGAAGTCAACGCAATGAACACATGGACGCTTCCGAAGCCGTGCGCAACGCCGCCGCTGACTTTGACAAATTCCTGCACGACGTAGACATGAAACACGATGCGAAACATGTAATGAACTCCGAGGATGCGCTTGCTCGATTGGAACAAGTGCGCCGAGGGGGTCATAACCCCACTGCAATCGCGAAAAATATGCGTAATTTGAACCGAACTGAAACCGTAGCGAAAGCGTCTGCGGATCTGTCTTGACTGTTTTTTCCCACTTACAAAGAATTGGAGTTGAACCGTGAGTCTTGCCATTAAAGATCTGAAAGCCACTCTTCGTCGCCTTGTTGAAAAGGGTCGCCAGCAAAAGTGGATTAGCTATGAAGAACTCAACACCTGCTTGCCAGATGAGTTCGTCAACGCCGATCGTATTGATGAGCTCTTCGTGTTGCTCAGTGAAAATGGAATTGACATGGTGGATGAGATTGAAGTGCAGCGCAACAAGCTCACTCCACTGGACGCGCCATTGCAAACCAACTTGAAGTTTCACCGCGACAATCCCAAGCACCGCAAAGATGCGTGCTCGGTTCCAGCCGCGATTCAAGGTCCACCTCCGGCGCCTATTTTAAGCGCTGGTGCTCAGCCAAAAGTTCTGAAGCAAATGAAAGATATCGTGGAGATTCCATCCACGAAAGCGGGTCCTGAAGCGGCGGACCTAGACGATGAAATTTTGGATGACGAGGAAGCCATGGCTATCGTGGCGCAGGCATTGGCCGAGCAAGGCAGCAAGCGAATTGACGATCCAATTCGCATGTACCTGACGCAGATGGGAACAATTCCTCTTTTGACCCGCGAACAAGAAATTCGCTTGGCCAAGAAAATTGAAACCACCCGCATGATCTTCCGTCGCAAATCACTTGAAAGTGATTATGTGGCGCGATTGGCCACTGAGACTCTCAAGCAAGTGCGCGACGGCAAATTGCCGTTCGATCGAACCATGCGCATTTCCACCGCTGAAGAGGATGCCAAGGGCAAGATCGCGTCGCGTATTCCAGGAAATGTTGAGACCATTTCTAAATTGATCGACATGAACGAGCGCCAATGGAATCAACTTGAGGATTCCGAAGTTTCGGAAGATCGCAAAGTTGTCATCAAGGAAGAGCTTCGCCTTCGTCGCCGAAAAGTTGCAACACTTCTTGAAGAGTGCTGCTTGCGAACAGGTCGTATTCAGCCGCTGATGCGTCGTTTGCAGTCCATCCATCGAAAAATGGTGGACTTGAAGCGCCAACTGCTCAAGGCGGAAAAATTTCCAGAACGATTTGATCCCGAGGATCAAATTGTCATGCGTGAAGAGTTGGTTGGTCTTCGATCCATTGTGTTTGAATATCCAGAGGAACTTGAAGCGCGTATGAAAGCCATTATGCGAGTGTTTGGCGAGTATGAACAAGCCAAGCGCGATCTGTCTGGCGGAAATTTGCGCTTGGTGGTCAGCATCGCCAAGAAGTATCGCAACCGCGGACTGCCATTCCTTGACATTATTCAAGAAGGCAACACCGGTTTAATGCGCGCCGTGGACAAGTACGAGTATCAACGTGGCTACAAGTTCAGCACGTATGCGACATGGTGGATTCGTCAGGCGATCACGCGAGCGATCGCTGATCACGCGCGAACCATTCGTGTGCCTGTGCACATGATTGAAACCATGAGCAAGTTGCGCAACATTCAGAAGCATTTGCTTCAGGAGCTTGGTCGTGAACCAACCGGTGAGGAGATCGCGGCGAAAGCCAAGATGCCAGCCGAGGAAGTTCGCCGCGTGATGAAGATCAGTCGCCATCCAATTTCGCTTGATCGGCCTGTGGGCGAAAGCGAAGACAGCCACTTTGGAGATTTCATCGAGGACGAGCGACAGTCCAGTCCGTCCGAAGCCGCGAGCAATGAGTTGCTTCGTCAGCGCATCAATGATGTGTTGAAGACACTCACCTACCGCGAGCGTGAAATTTTGAAATTGCGCTACGGCATTGGCGATGGCTACACCTACACCCTTGAGGAAGTCGGTCGAATCTTCAAGGTGACCCGAGAGCGCGTGCGCCAAGTTGAAAGCAAGGCGTTGAAGAAGCTGCAACATCCTGTGCGAAGTCAGCGCCTGTCCAGTTTCCTGGTCTCGCAAGATGACGCGGATGACGCGGGCGAAGGCGAAGTGCTTGACATTGGAACGGATATCACGGACGACGCCGAGGATTGAAGCATTTGAAAGGTTGAATTCGCACGGGGTGGTCACACGACCACCCCGTGTTTTATTTACATTTTGAATGCGAAATGCAAAACGCAATGCGACGAAGTACACTTGTTCTTCCTGCGGATGTGGCGAAATTGGCAGACGCGCAAGATTCAGGTTCTTGTGGGGTCACACCCATGGAGGTTCGATTCCTCTCATCCGCATTGAAAAAGTCCGATCCATGTGGTCGGACTTTTTTGTTGATTGGCGCAAAGTGTCCGCCACCCTACTCTTAATCTGTGATCTATTTGGACAACAACGCAACCACCATGCCGCTTGCGGAAGTTGTGGATGCCATGCGCGAATCATTGGCTAAGAATTGGGGCAATCCCAGCAGCGTTCACCGATTTGGCCAAGCGGCACGCGCTCAATTGGAGCACGCTCGCGAACATGTCGCGCAACTTGTCGGCTGCTCCACGCGTGAAATTATTTTTTGCTCCAGCGGAACAGAGTCTGCGTCGCTGGCATTGCGCGGCGTTTTGGAAGCGCATCCACAGCGGCGAGTGATTGTCACCAGCAAATTGGAACACGCAGCGGTGCGAACTTTGGCGCAACACCTTGAAACCACGGGCCAGTGCGAAGTGATTTGGGTTGAGCATGCGCACAGCGGCGAAATACATCTTGACCACTTGCGGGAGGCGCTAAAAAAACGCGCCGATGAAATTGCGTTGGTGTCGCTGATGTCGGTCAACAACGAAACAGGCGTAATTCTTCCCATGCAAGCAGTTGGTGAAATATGCCGAGAGAGCGGCGTTCTTTTTCATACTGACGCCACGCAGTCCGTGGGTCGCCACCCCTTTGATGTGGCGAATACCCCGATTGATTTTGCCACATTCTCCGCGCACAAACTACATGGCCCCAAAGGAGCGGCGGCATTGTTCGCGCGCCGCGGTGCTGGTATTTCAGCGCAACTTGTGGGCGGTCCGCAAGAGCGTGATCGACGCGCTGGAACGGAAAATGTCCCGGGAATTGTTGGCTTTGGCGTGGCTGCACAATCCGCCCGTAGATGGTTGGACGCGGCGGATATGAACCACGCCGCGGAGTTCAGGAATCAATTTGAAACTTTGATACAAACGGCAATTCCCGATGCGATCGTGAATGGCGTTGCCACAAAAAGAATATGGAACACAACCAATATCGCGTTTGCACATTTGGAAGCGGAAGCCATTTTGCTTGCGCTTTCCAATGAGAATCTGTGCGCCAGCGCGGGCGCGGCGTGCAGTTCGGGCTCTCTAGATCCTTCGCCCGTACTATTAGCCATGGGGGTTCCACCCGTTCTAGCCCACGGAAGCGTGCGCTTCAGCCTGTCACGCATGACAACGCGTGAAGAAGTTGTTCAAGCCGCCACAATTGTGTGCGATTGCGTGCGCAAACTTCGCGCGCGCACGGGTGCGGCGATTACGAATGTGAAATGAACAACTTTGCAAGTGCTTGCACCGATGCGATTTCAAATGGACGAAAGCGCTCGGTCGCGCCTTTTTCCTCGCTAAAGATCAACGCACGCTCGGCGCCCAAACGCGACGCAGTGGGCGTATCCATGAGATAGCTGGAATCATTTGCGCTCATTTGCATCAAGACGCGAAAATCAAATTCACGAAGCGCGTTTCGATCAATGCAGCGCTGCAAACTTGGCGCAGTGTCAGCCCACGCAAATACATGCACGCCAACTGCGGGACCGTCACGCAAGATTGCGCCAAGCACCTTGTCGGGTTTTGGTGGACCATCACTTGACATTGAAAAATCATCCTCGTCTTTGCGCAGCGTGCGATAGCGCTGAAGACCGTGAACCATGAGCAAAATAGGCGGCTGATCTTGTCGCCCATCGGCGATGCGTTGCGCAACTTCTTGTCCAAGTTGAATAATCGCGGCGTCGCAATCGCGATAGTTTGGAAGGTCCGCGTTGAGCTTCAGGGTTTCAATTGTGGATTGCAACGCTCCAGCCGTGGGAGAATCTGGTGTGGTTCCGTCCAGCAAAATCACGCGGCCCGAAAGATGACGAGTGACCACGGCGAAACTTACAAGAGCGGCCACGCTTAAACCCGTCGCAACATCTTCGCGTTGACCAACAACAATAATGTTGGCGCCAGATTGCCTACGAAGCGTAATGACGCTGGCATTGCGAATGGCCACTGGATTGCCTAGAAAAATCTGCAAAGCGGGCACACCTTTGGTTGTCGGCTGCTGAATTAAATCAAGAAGTGGCTGACACGCTTCAATGCGCGCCGCGGCGGTGCCGTCAAACACAATCATCTTTCGATCCGAAACTCCTTTGGCGCGCGCCGCGATGGCCAGTTCTCGCACGCGTTCATCACGCTGAGCATCGGTAAGCCACACAACTTGAAATGGGCTATTGCCCTCAATCAAACCACCAGCGTCGTTGTAAATAGCCTCGCCGGGGCGCGAAAGAAGACGCGCGGCTGTGTTGTCGTCAGACAAAATCATGGCCGAGTCCGCCTCGTTGCATTGCAGCGCGATACGAATTCCCATTTGTCCCATGGTGGTGCGAGGCAACGCGTAGGTTCCGCCAAGCGTTTGCGAACCAAGAATGACATGCATTCCAAACGCGCGTCCTTGTCGCACTAAGCGGTCAAGCAACAACGAGGAATCTTGAGCGACCTTGTCCTCTTCCACAAATAATTCTTGAAATTCGTCAACGATTAACAAGGTGCGCGGCATGGGCTCCGTCTTGCCAAGCAATCTCCACGCCGCCAAATCCTGAACACCTGCATCTCGAAATAAATCCCCGCGACGCTTCAGTTCCACATCAAGTCCTTGCAGAACACTGAGTCCAAATTCACGATCGCTTTCCACCGCCACCGCCCGCGCGTGCGGCAAAGCGTGGGTTGCATAGGCCTTAAATTCAACGCCTTTCTTGAAATCGATCAACCACAATTCAACTTCGTCGGGTGAATACCACAGCGCGACATTGGTGATGAGCGCGTGCAGCAAGGTGCTCTTGCCGGAACCTGTTTTGCCCGCAAGCAAAACATGCTGCCTTGTGCCTTCGCCAATTTCAATGGATTGCAATTTATTTGCGCCGCTTCTACCCACAGGCACGCGCAGAATTTTTGCGCTTGAACTTGTCCAGCGCTGATCAAGTTTGGGCTCAATGGCTTGAAATGGAACCTCCACCCTGGATCCAGCTTTGGCTGCACGCCCAATTTTTTGCAAGATGGTTTGCAACACCGCCGCGCTCGGCATGGTGGCCGGAGTGAATGGAACATCTTCAAGACCAGGGGCATCCACAACAAAACGATCTTGTTCCCAGCGAACCCTCATGCAACGTTGCAGCACTTCATTTTCCTTGATCAATTCAGGAAGCGGTTTGGTTGGATCACGAAGCAGCAAGAAATGCACGCCACAACGCGCGCCAGATTGAAGCAGACTGGCAAAGCGCTTGCTTCCAGCATCTGTCAATCCCTCTGGAAAATCCGCGAACACAATAATGCGAAGTGGCTCGGCCAACTCCCCCGCTTGCTCGTTGTAGTCAGCGATGGTCGCGAATTCATTGCGCAAATATTTCTGAATGACGGTCTCCACATACTCGGTGAGATCCGTCAATTTTTGCTCAATATGGCGCGACTCGCTCCAAATTCGCTCGCTCACCAATGACTCCATCTCGTCAGCCAGATGCATGAAGCCCGCGAAATTTTGACCAAGTCCAACTGGATCAAAAAAGTAGAAACGAACTTTGCCAGCAGGTGTCTGCGTTAAAAGACGAAGCGCCGCGCTTTGAATCATTTCTAGTGCTTGGGAGCGGCCTTGTAATGGCGCCTCCACCAACAAGGACGGAGTATTTGGAAGTGGGCGAAAGGCGGGAATAGTCCAAGCTGGAGCGGTCTGTGAAAAATTGGGCCACGCGCAATCTGGCTCTGTTGGTGTGGAATGTTCTATTGTGGAAAGATCCAACGTGAGCGCGCCGAAAGACATTCCCTCTGACATGTGCTGCGTCAGATTGCCTTGCACCGTGGACTGTTCCCACGGCGCCATTAGAACTTTTGATTTCTCACCCATGGACTCCGTCCACTGATAAAAAGTATCGCGCTCCGTGCGCCACATGGAGCGTCGATCATTCGCGCGCGCTTCTTCAAGGGCATCGCATTTCATTTTATTTTCAAGAGCTCTTTTTTTCTCAAGCGCTTCTGCGGAACTTGCCGTACTGGCCACCTGTTGGCGAGTGGCTTGCGCCACTTCAAGAGCGCGCTGCAATAATTTTGCTTTTTGATTTTCAATCTCAATTTTTTTTTGGTTTCGCGCCTGCTTGACTTCCTCAAGAATCACGCGACTTTTGGCTAGTAAATCATCTAAAATAGGCGCCCATTTTGCCTTTGCCACTTTGACTTCGTGATCGCGTGTGGCAATGGCCGCGGCGGTTGTGGCTCGCCGATGTTCGACAGCGGCTTGCATTGCAATCTCACCCGCAAGAAGACCAATTTGGTGCGCTTTGGAAATTGGAATCCATGCGTGGTGCACTTGCTTGCGGGCAAGAAGCCACAACACCATGATTCCAACCATGCTCAAAAGAATTCCCGCGCCCACTGCGGCGACAAGCGCAGCGCCTCGAATGCCCGCAAGTGCGGAAACCCCCGTCAGTGTTCCAGTGACCATGATGGAAGGAACAAGCAAAATGGGCCCGCGAAATAAACCCGCCAATTTTAATTTACGAAATCGCGCCAATGAATCCATGGCTACGGCCGCCTGCATTGACAAGATTCCTTCACAAGACTTTGGAGACAAATTGCGATCAATGGTTTGCGGAGCCGGTTGCGCCTGGCGATATCGTTTCAATTGCAAGCAAGCCGCTTCAAAGGATTCATTCAGCGTGATTTGCATTTGCGCAATCCGAGTTCGCGCCTCCTCAAATTCAACCCGCGGAGCGGATTCGCCAGTTTCCAACACGCTGTCAGCCATCCAAATCGCCTCCTCCAAATGCTGCTTGGCGGATTGGGAGTTGTCCTTGAATTTATTTTGAATTTCCTCCTGCTGAACTCGCGATTGATCCTCAATATTGCGAAGCTCAAATTCCGCCATCGTCACTGCTTGATCTTGCGCATGTTTGAGAATGTGCTCGCATTGAGTTGAGGATTTTTCCCGCTCACTTTCAATCCGATTCATTTCCAATTGATGGCGGGACAATTCCGCTTGACGCATGGCGTGAATTTCTGTTTGGGAAAGAGCGAGCGCTTGAGCGTGGGCTTGGCAGGCGTTGCGCAACGATTTCCACCGGGCGCCACACTCCTCAAGCGGGTCTGTAATTTCAGAGTCCATGTTGGAGTTGCTCACTACTTTCTATCGTACAAGTGGAATGAAATGAAATCATGCACGCCTATTGAATTGAATTTGGATCATTGCATTCGCTGCGGATGCGCGCGATTAAATCCCGCATAACTTCCATGGCTTGCAAAGCTGATTTTCCACCATCTTCAAGTGGCTGCACATATTTTTTTTGCAACATCTGTGATGCTTGATCATTCCATTGACTTTGCGATTCCGCCCACTTTGTGCGGAATTCTTTCAGCGCGCCATACAAACGTTGTCGCCCACCTTCAACGCTCATGTTGGTCGCTCCCAGGATTGCTGTTGCGAAGAGTCGTCCGCGTTGCCAGACTTCTGTTCTTCATCAACGGCGCGCTTCATGTTGGCCGTCTTGTCGCTTTGCGCCAGTTCCACTTCCAGCATTTTAGAAAGGTCCGGTGGCTCGTCGCGAACATAGCGCTCGATTGCAACCACCATTCTTCCCAAAGCCAAAATGGCCGCCGGCAATTCGCGCTCATGCATGGAAGCGGTCAAGGCGGTCGCGCCTTTGAACAACGCTTGCTCGCGTGGAAAATTCAGCGCCCACGTTTTGGTTCGCGCGGCTCGACGCTCCGCGTCTTCAAGCATGTCCTTCACTTTGGCAAGCGCCTTGCGTTCATCCACCGTGCTGGGCTTAGAATCCTTGCTGCTGGTCACGGTTTCCTTGCGAAACAAAGCGCTGCGCGCGTTGTTCATGTCTTCACGCAGACGATTCACGCGGCCACGCCAATACATCACTCGATCATTTTGAAGCCAAGTCACCAAGCGATCCACTTCGCTGTCCGCCTCCGCGATGGCAAGCCCAACATCCTCGCGGCAACGAATGAACGCGGCGCGAGTGTTCTCCAGAACATGAATGGATTGAAGATTGGCTTGCTGCGGATCCATAGTGTGCTTCAATTACCTATGCGGTCAACGCTGATTGAGATATTCCTCTATGCGCTCCGCCTTGCGGACAAGGAACGGAATATGCGTGTCGCAGGCTTTGACAAATTTTTGAAGAGCCCGCATGGTTTGCTCAAACTCCTCGGAGAATTTCACTTGCTCTTGATCACGCCACGTCTGTTGCAGGCCGCCAAGCGAGGCGCCAACGCGCGTCATTTGTGTTTGCACATCGTTGTTAAATTTCTTCAAGTCGCCAGCGAAACGGCGGAGTTCATTGGGATCAACAATTGCTTTGGCCATAGGGTTACCTCTTTCATAAGTGTACGCTTTGGGGACAATGGAAACACGTAATTTGATCGCAGGTCGATGGACAGATATTTCTTCAAGTGGATCGATTGAAGTGGTTGATCCCGCAAGCGACATGGTGATCGCGCGCGTGCCCATGTGCGGCGCAAGCGAGGCTTTGAGCGCGCTCAACAGCGCTTATGAATTTCAGCCCCAGTGGGAAGCCACGCCACCCGCTCAACGCGCCGCGGTATTGCACGCCACAGCCAAGCTTTTGGTTGCAAGAAAAGATGCATTGGCGCGCATCATCACGCAAGAGTGCGGCAAACCACTCGCCGAGGCCGCGGGCGAAGTTCAGTACTCCGCGGATTATTTTTCATGCGCCGCCAATGAAATCCACGCGCTGAATGAAATGGAAATCGCCCTTGATCGACCAGGCGTGCGCGGGGTTGTGCGCCATAGAGCGATTGGCGTGTGCGCGGCTATCACGCCCTGGAATTTTCCGTTGGCCATGTTGGCGCGCAAGGTTGCGCCTGCCCTTGCCGCGGGTTGCGTGCAACTGGCTAAACCCGCCGAGGAAACACCGCTTTCTGCTTTCGCGCTTGCCGAAATTCTTTTGGAGTGCGGACTGCCCCCGCAATGCTTGCATGTGTTGACAGGCGACGCCAAATCCATCGCCACAACTTGGCTGATGGATGGCCGCGTGCGCAAACTCAGCTTCACAGGAAGCACGGAAACTGGACGTTTACTTTTGCGCCAATGCGCGCAGGAAATTGTCCGCTGTTCCATGGAACTTGGCGGACATGCGGCATTCATTGTTCTTGCGGACGCGGATCTTGAATTGGCGGTGCAAGGCGCCATGCAAGCCAAGTTTCGCAATACGGGTCAAACGTGCATTTGTCCAAATCGATTTCTTGTGCATGAAGATATTGCCAGCGAATTCACGGCGCGCGTGGCCGTTGCGGCGGCGCAATTGAAGATTGCGCCTGGCATGGAAGCGGATTCAAAAATTGGTCCGCTGATTCATGATGCGGCCGTTGACAAAGTCCGATCGCATGTGACGGATGCGTTAGCTCGTGGCGGAAAATTAGTGTGTGGCGGACGGACGAAGGAAATCCCCGACCACCCCGACCGCTTCTATGAACCCACCGTAATTGCTAATTGCAATCCCAGCATGTTGTGTTTTGAGGAGGAGACGTTTGGTCCGGTGATTCCAATTATGAGCGTGTCAAGCGAACGCGAAGCAATTGAAGTTGCCAATTCAAGTCCGTTTGGATTAGCTGGCTATGTGTTTGGCGGCAATGACAAGACCACTCTTGCCGTGGCGCAACAATTGCAGTGCGGCGTGATTGGTGTAAATG
>SERZ01000503.1_pt1 | contig 26305 bp, 27 predicted proteins | sample 3171461 | NCBI WGS metagenome assembly SERZ01 (sample SAMN06051861, study PRJNA518727) | freshwater metagenome | biome: subpolar coniferous forest; feature: holomictic lake; material: water; isolation source: holomictic Lake 227, 6 m depth | place: Canada: near Kenora, Ontario | collected... | reverse complement strand
TCACCCAGGCTGGTCTGCCCCTGCCGGTAGCGCTGGTGCTGGCGATCCTGGTGCCCGCCATCGTCGGCGTGGTGCTGGAGAAGCTGGCGATTGAGCCGGTCAAGGGCGCTGAGACCGTCACGCTGATCATCATCACCATTGGCGCCTCGCTGGTGATTCGCGGCCTGATCCAGGTCTGGCTGGGCAAAGGCACGCACAGCCTGCCCGCCTTCTCGGGCGACGTGCCGATCGCCATTTTGGGCGCCACCCTGATGCCGCAAAGTCTGTGGGTGCTGGGCGTCACCGCCGTGGTGGTGGTGGCCCTGTGGTACTTCTTCAACCGCACCCTGCACGGCAAAGCCATGCTGGCGACCTCGTTCAACCGGGTGGCCGCCGAACTGGTGGGCATCAACACCAGCTGGGTCCTGTTCATGAGCTTTGCCATGTCGGCGGCCCTCGGTGCGCTGGGGGGCATTCTGGTAACCCCGATCACCCTCACCTCTTACGACGTGGGCATCATGCTTGGTCTCAAAGGCTTTGTCGCCGCCGTTGTCGGTGGTTTGGGCAATGGTCTGGGCGCCGTGCTGGGCGGCTTGCTGGTCGGCATTTTGGAGGCGATGGGCGCCGGTTACATCTCCTCGGCCTACAAGGACGCGATTCCCTTCGTGCTGATCCTGTTCATGCTGTTCTTCATGCCACGCGGCCTGTTTGGCGGCAAATCCACTGATCGGGTCTGAGCCATGTCTAATAAAGCTTACCGCGGTCTCTACCTTGTGATCGCCATTTTGTTGTTGCTGCCCTTTGTGCTGCCCAACAGTTTTTACCTCGATCTGGCGATTCGCATGGCGATCAACGCCGTCATCGTGCTGGGCCTGAATCTTTTGATCGGCTTTGCCGGCCAGATCAGCATGGGCCATGCCGGCTTCCTCGGCATTGGCGCTTATGCCTCGGCCGTGCTGCCGACCCACTTTGGCTGGCACCCGCTGCTCGCCATGGGCGCTGGCGCCTTGGCAACAGGCTTGCTGGCCGCTGTGCTGGCGCGTCCGATCTTCAAGCTCAAGGGCCACTACCTGGCGATGGCCACCTTGGGCCTGGGCATCATCATCAACATCGTGCTGCGCAACGAAGCGGCCCTCACCGGTGGGCCCGATGGCATGCCGGTACCCACACTGGGGCTGCTGGGCTTTGAGTTGTCCAGCGACAAGCACTGGTACTGGGTGGTGGCTTTGCTGCTGTCAGTCAGTGTCTGGGCCTCGCTGAACCTGATCAACTCCCCGTTTGGGCGCGCCCTGCGGGCCTTGCACGGTTCTGAAGTCGCCTCGCAAGTGGCAGGTGTCGATGTGGTGCGTTACAAGGTCTCGATCTTTGTCATCTCGGCCGTCTTTGCCAGCCTGATGGGCAGCGTCACCGCCCATTACGTCGGGTTTGTCACCCCCAACTTTGCCGACTTCTTTCATTCGATTGAACTGGTCACCATGGTGGTGATTGGCGGCATGGCCTCGGTTTATGGCTCCTTGGTCGGCGCCGTGTTGCTGACCGCCCTGCCCCAGGCCCTGACCTCGCTCGAAGGCTGGGAGACCGTGGCGTTTGGCGCCATTTTGATGAGCTGCATGATCTTCATGCCCAAGGGTCTGGTACCCACGCTCGCCGCTAAATTTGGCAAAGGAGCCTGAGCATGGCACTGCTTGAAGTCAAACAACTCAGTATTCAGTTCGGTGGGGTCAAGGCGGTACAAAACGTCAGTTTCAGCATCGAAGCCGGTATCGTCTACGCCGTGATCGGCCCCAATGGCGCGGGCAAGACCACGCTCTTTAACCTGATCACCGGCGTCTACACCCCGACCAGTGGCACCATCTTGCTCGACGGTGAAGCCATCCAGGGCAAGGCGCCCAACGAACTGGCCCGCCGCGGTGTCGCCCGCACGTTCCAGAATTTGCAGATCTGCATGAACATGAGCGCGATCGAGAACGTGATGGTCGGCGCCCACCTGCGCCTGGACCGCAACCCGCTCAAAGCCGCGCTGCGCTGGCCCTCGATCGTGCGCCGCGATGCGCAGTTGCGCGACGAGTCGGCCGAGTTGATGCGTTTTGTCGGGCTGGAGAAATACATTGAAGCGCGCGCCGACAGCATGTCGTACGGCGCTCTCAAGCGTCTGGAGATTGCCCGCGCCCTGGCCTTGAAGCCACGCATCATCTTTCTGGACGAGCCCGCGGCCGGGCTGAACCCCAAAGAAACCATTGAAGTCGATGAGTTGGTGCGCAAAGTGGCGGATTCAGGCGTCACCGTCGTTTTGGTGGAGCACGACATGAAGATGGTGATGAACTTATCGGACCGCATTCTGGTGCTCGACTACGGCAAGAAACTGGCCGAGGGCACGGGCGAAGAGGTCCGGCGCAACCCCGACGTGATTGCCGCCTACCTGGGTACCCACGCATGAACCACCCGACTTCCACCCCCCAAGGCCCCCGCATGCAAGCACTGCGCATCATCAGCGAAGACCACAGCAACCTGTGGCGTCTGGCGACCACCATCGACCATGTGGCCGAAGAAATCGAGGCTGGCGAAAAGGTCGACCCGGCGTTCTTCAGTTCCGTCTTTGATTACATCGAGCAGTTTGTTGACCGCTCGCACCACCCCAAGGAAGATGACTTCCTGTTTCGCCTGCTGCGCCTGAGAAGTGACAAGGCGGCGGCCATTCTGGACCCGTTGCAGGAGGAGCACCGCGAGGGGCCGCACAAGCTGCAGGCTTTGCGCACCTGTGTGGCGCAAGCCGCCAGTGGCGCGCTGGAGCCGACTGAGCTGGCGGTGCTGCTGCGCGCCTACACCGCCGGGCTTAAAAGCCACATTCGCAAGGAAGAGAAGTTTGCCATGCCGCTGGCACGCGAGGTCTTGACGCCTGAGGATTGGGCCGAGATTGATGGCGCCTTTATGGACAACGATGACCCGCTGTTTGGCGAGAAAGCCAAGGCCGAGTTTCGGGAGTTGTTTCACCGCGTCGCCAGTCTGGCGCCGGAGTCGATCGGACTGGGCGGACAAAGCAGTGGCCAGTTGCAAGCGTCTGCCGCCCCGGCCAAGGCCGATGTGCTGTTGCAGGTCACCGGAATGGAGAGTTGCTATGGCCGCATCCAGGCTTTGAAGGGCATCACGCTGGAGGTGCGCCGGGGTGAGACCGTGGCGCTGGTGGGGGCCAATGGCGCCGGCAAGACGACATTTTTGCGCACGCTCTCGGGGGTGCAACCGATGAGCGGGGGCAGTATTCAGTTTGACGGGGAAGACATCAGCAAGCTGCGCTCGGACATGCGCATGCGCCGCGGTATTTGCCAGAGCCCGGAGGGGCGTCAGGTGTTTGGGCCACTCTCCATCGACGATAACCTGCGCCTGGGGGCTTACACGCAACCCAAGCACCAGGTCGAGGGTGACTTGGAGAAGGTGTTTGCCATGTTTCCGATTCTCAAAGAGAAACGCCTGCTTCCGGCAGGCACCTTGTCGGGCGGGCAGCAGCAAATGTTGGCCATTGGCCGGGCCTTGATGGGGCGGCCCAAGTTGTTGTTGCTTGATGAGCCGTCGATGGGCCTGGCGCCGCTGCTGGTGCAGGAGGTGTTCAACGTCATCAAGACGCTCAAAGCACAGGGCATGACCATTTTGTTGGTGGAGCAGAACGCGTTTGCCGCGTTGGCAATTGCCGACCGCGGCTATGTGCTGGAGACCGGTCAGGTCACCTTGACTGGCACCGGGCAGGAATTGATCAGTAACGAGCAGGTGCGCGCGGCGTACTTGGGTATGTAATGAAGCTTGATCCGAGATTGTCCATTAGCTTTGCTTGCGTCACCTCCATCGTCGTGGTGAACCAGTTCGAACTTTCGTCCCTAGACCCTGCCCTGGCTGTTGATTTTTTCAACATAGAGCTTAAACGTCTGAATTCTCGATACGGTCGATCAACCTGAATTTTTGGATTTTCGGTATGTCCGGCTTTAGAGCGTGTCTATTGCCATCGACGAATGATCGCCTCCGCATTACGAAAAAATGTGCTACCTCGACAGACGTCGAAGCTGACGGCCAACAAGTTCACGAAAACTTGGACTGTGCAGGCACACGCCACCGATCAGCCCAACCACTGACCCCAGCACGGTGTCGATGAGGCGGGCCTGCAACAGCGCGTCCGGCAAGCCCTGCCCAAGTCGGGTGGCTTCGGCCAGAAAAATCGTCATCGGGGTGATGAATATCACCGCTAGGCCATAGTTGCGCACCACCAAAATCTCGATCACAAAAGTCAGTGCCATCATCATCAGTGAAACACGCCACTGGTCCAGTGGCAGTGTCAGCAAACCCCAAGCCAGCATCAAGCCGACACCGGTTCCGACAATACGGTGGACCTGCTTGTGCCAGACTGCGCGCAATGACGCGCCCTGTATCACGGCCAGGCAGCTCACGGGCACCCAATACGATCTATCGAGTTGCAGCGCCTGGGCCACGACGAGCGACAGGCCCACGAACAAACCAATCACCACCGAATCAAAAATCACGAAATCAAAGGTCGCCGGTGGCAACGCCTGTACCGGTTGCGGCGCCTGTTTGCGCAACACATAGAGGCTGTAAAAAAATGCGATCAAGCAGGCCTGCAGACAGCCCATCGTGAGCAACCCGACAAACAAGGGCACCTGTTCGACTTCGATCGGAGAGTAGGCACCAATGGCAGCGGACATGATAAAAAACAGGCTGCCCGGTGGGCCGATCACATAAAACCGGCACACCATCGTGACCACAATGGCGATAAAGGTGAGCACCGGTACCAGTACCAAGGGAAAGAAATGGCTCATCAGCCCCAAGGCGTAGCAGGCACTCAAGCCGAAGGCGCTGGTCATCAGCGTCACCATCCGGTGCGACAGCGGCGTGTTGGGGGAGTAGAGAAAGACCAAGCCACCCATCGACGAGACAAGCCCGTAATTCAGATGGTCAAAATAGGCCCCGACCAAGAGCGGCAAGCCCGACGCAAGCGCCGCACAGAAGGGCATGAGCCAGCGCCGGTCGCTGGTGCTGATGGTCGCCAACTGGCTTAGCTCCGTTCGAATCAGGGCCTGAAGCTTGCGCCCTACCTGCCAATTGACCATGAATATGCCTGCTAAAAAAGAACCGAGATCGGGAGGATTGTCTTAAGTCTATGGGAGCAGTTTGCCAGGCGCGGGTTCGTCACGCTCGTTCAGCAAAGTTTCAATTTTTGCCACGGCCAACTGTAATTCAGGCAGGTAGCGCTGCGCCGCCTCGGGCACCTTCATCGCCTTCTTCAGGAACACAACGTTGATGCACGCCAGAATGTTGCCCTTGTGCCGCACCGGCAGAGCGATGGCGCCGATCTTGGCTTGCTGACTCCATTCGCCGTCGTTGCTGGCATAGCCCTGGCGGCGAACCTTCTCCAACATCTGCGTTACGAGAACGCGATTACGGGCAAAACTGGCATGCTCATCATCACCCGCAATGATCTGCCGCAGAATTTGCTGCCGCTCTTCTTCGCTGCAGTAGGCCAGATAAGCCCGCCCGGCGGCGGTAAAAAGCACCGGCATGCGTTGCCGGATCATGGCCCGGTGGAATGACAGCGGGCTGAAACGGTGCGTGGTCTCTCGCACCAGCATGCAGTCGCCGTCAATGGTGCATAAATCAGAAGGCCAGACCAGCTTTTGCAGCAACTCACCTAGCACCGGGTTGGCCACCTCGGAAATCCACTCGTCGTCGGTAAACCCATCGCTCAACTGGCGAATTTTTTGGTTCAGGCTGTAGTTGTCATCTGACGGATTGCGGCGCACGTAGCCCTCGGCCTGCAAGGTTTCAAGCATGCGGCGAACCGTGGTGCGGTGCAGCTTGGTGGCTTCACTCAAATCGGAAATGCTGGACCACCCATCGGCCGAGCAACTGATGGCGTGCAGGACGGCCAGACCCCGGCTGAGCCCCTGAACGTGCCGATAAGTTGCACCACTTGATGGACGCATCGTCATCTCCTTTGCGAGTCAAAAGCTCATCTTAAAACAAGGTTGTGCACATTGTGCACATTTGAAAACAAAATTTTCCCAAATGTTTGCTTCTTCCTAAACTTGATTTACCAGACCAAAAAACAGGGTACAACCCTCGCACAAAGTGGCGTTGCTGGTACTTGAAACGACAACCATAAAACTGAGAGACACAGGAATATTCATGAGCATCAAACTGAAATGTCTGTCCCACACGCCCTTGCGTGGTCTGAACGACCCCGGTGTTGATGTGGTCCAGGAAGTCGACGCTGTGCTGGCCAAGTGCCGCGCCGAAGTCGAGGCCTTTGATCCTGAACTGATCGTGGTGTTTGCACCTGACCATTACAACGGCTTGTTTTATGACCTGATGCCGCCGTTTGTGATTGCTACCGCCGCCGAGTCGGTCGCCGATTACAAGACGCTGCCCGGCCCGCTGTCGATCCCCAAGGACCTGGCACTGGAGCTGGCCCGCTTCATTCTTGACAGCGACATCGACATTGCCATTTCACATCGCCTCCAGGTGGATCACGGCTGCACCCAGACGCTGGAAGAGATGACCGGCAGCCTGACCCGTTACCCGGTGATCCCGATCATCATCAACTCGGTGGCGCCTCCATTTGGTCCTTACCGCCGAGTGCGCAAGTTGGGCGAAGCGGTCGGCCGCTTCTTGGCCAAGCTGGACAAGCGGGTGCTGATTCTCGGCACCGGCGGTCTCTCACACGAGCCACCGGTGCCCCTGCTGGCTGACGCGGCAGACGACATTGCCAACTTCCTGATCGCCGGGCGCAATCCAACCCCCGAAGGACGCGCCGCCCGCCAGGCCCGCACCATTGCTACCGGCAAGGTGTTCGGGACGCCTGAGTGCGCGCTCACGCCTCTCAATGCGGCGTGGGATCTGGCCTTTATGGACACCTTGATGCAAGGCCGCCTGAGCGAGATAGACGACTTCAAGATTGAAGAAATTTCCAAAGCCGCAGGCCGCTCGACCCACGAGGTGCGCACCTGGGTCGCCGCCTTCTCGGCCCTGGCTGCGGCGGGCAGTTACACCGCCCACAAAGATTACTACCGTCCGATCAACGAATGGATCGCCGGTTACGGCGTGGTGAGCGCCGAACAAAGCTGATTCCGTTTATTCAGGGCCCACAGCCCAACCCCTACAAACACGGCACAGAAATGTGTCCCCAACCCAGGAGATATATAACCCCATGACTACGATCAATACCTCAATCCCGACAGAAGCTGAAGTGGTGGCGCGTGCCCACGCCATGATTCCATGGCTGCGCGAAAAGGCCGATGCCGTTGAAAAAGCGCGCATGGTGCCGGTTGAAACCATTCAAGCCTTCAAAGACGCTGGTTTCTTCAAAATTTTGCAACCCAAGCGCTGGGGCGGCTACGAGATGAACCCCAATGTCCTGAATAAAGTGCTGATGGAGTTGGCCCGCGGCTGCCCTTCAAGCGCCTGGAACGTCATGGTGCTGGGCGTGCATCCGTTTGAAATTGGTCTGTTGCCACAGCGCTGCGGCGACGAGTTGTGGGGTGAAGACAATACTGCGCTGGTGTCATCCTCCTACGCTCCTTTTGGAACCGTCAAGTGTGTTGAAGGTGGTTACGTGCTCAATGGTGAGTGGCTCACGTCGAGTGGTTGCGACCACGCAGCGGGCGGCGCTTTTCTTGGCGGGCGCGTAGCAGACAAAAATGGCGAAATGGCCTTCCGCTCTTTCTGGATCAATGCACAGGACTTCGAAATTGTTGATGACTGGTTCGTGGTGGGTCTGGCCGGCACGGGCAGCAAGAAGCTCCTCGTCAAAGAGGTCTTCATTCCTGAATACCGCAGCCACGTCATTGGTGCTTACGACGAGGCCTCTCACGGCCATGTGGACAACCTCTACAAAATGCCGTTCTTCTATGTGTTCTACGCTGCCGTATCGTCGGTCATCATTGGCATGGCACGGGGCATGGTTGATTTGTATATTGAGCACATGGTGCCGCGCCAGAATTTAAACCAGGCCGTCGGTGCTGCGGTTCAAGACCCGTTCATCAAGGGCCGTTTGGGTGAGGCCTATTCCAAGATCCTAGGTTCTACGGCACGCGTCTTGATGAACACCGACGAAGCCTGGAGTTTCGCTTCTCAGGGCCAACTGGTTCCGCTGGATATTCGTGTTCGCCACTTTGCGACCAACCAGTTCACCGGGGGCGAATGTTTTGACGCCGCTCACATGGTTTTCAAGAAAACATCCACCCGCGGTGTTTGGCTGAATAGCCCGATGCAGCGCCAAATGCGCGACATCCTGGTCGGTGCCAACCACATCACCCAGAACCAGGACAACATCGGCGACCTGTTGGGTGGCTGCCTGCTGGGTAACCCGCTGCCTGCTGCCAATCCTTTTGGCGCCAAACCCTGAGTTGGAAATATAGCCATGACTAAAGAAATCAATCAGTTGCTGGACTGGAAACCCAACGCCAAACTCGCCGCCCTGCCCACGGTCTCTTCCGAGGAGCACCGCTATGGCATGCGTCACTTTGCCGTCGGTGTCACGATCATCACAGCGTCTGACGGGGAAACCCGGGCCGGCCTGACGGCGACGGCGGTCTGCTCCGTCACGGCCTCCCCACCGCGACTGGTGGTGTTTGTGAACAAAAATGTAGCCGCCAGTGAAATCATCAACAAAAGCGGCGCGCTTTGTATCAATGTGCTGGAAGGCGAGCAAGAAGAAATCGCCAAAGTATTTTCCGGCATGGTGGTCGGTGTGCACGGCGAAGCCCGTTTTGACCATGGCCAGTGGCGTGAACTGGCTACCGGCGCACCAACGCTGGATGGTGCCCTTGCCAACCTGGATTGCCGGGTGATGAAGGTGTACGACGAGAGCACGCACCATGCTTTCCTGTGCGAGGTGCTGGCCACCTGCGAACGCAATGATGGTGAAGCACTGATCTACCTGAACGGTGCTTTTCGCCGAATTCCCCAATAAGAAAAATGCCTGACAGCGTTTACCCATAGTTCCAACCAACGAGGAGAAAAGACATGAAACTGAATAAATTATTTACCCTGACTATTACCACCCTGGCCTGCGCACACGCCTTGGCCGACATCAACGTGGGCGTCATTGCCTCGCTGACCGGCCCGGCAGCGGCGCTCGGTGCCGAGACCAAGAAGGCAGTCGCCATGTTTCCGACCACCGTCGGCAATGAAAAAATCAACTACATCCTGCTGGATGATGGCACCGACCCGACCAATGCCGTCAAAAACGTGCGCAAGTTGATCAGCGAAGACAAGGTGGACGCCATTCTTGGACCGAATCTGGTCAGCACCGCCACAGCGATGGCCGATGTGGCCAACGCCGAAAAAACCCCCATGATCTCGGTTGCCCCGCTGGACGTGGCGGGCGACAAGCGTGGCTACATTTTCCGCAGCGAGCCTTCGGCCGACCTGATGGTGCAGCGTATCGTGAACGACATGACCGAGAACGGCGCCAAAACGGTGGGCTTCATCGGCTTCGCGGATTCCTGGGGTGAACTGTTGCTCAAGGCGCTGACCAAAGCCACCGCAGGCAAGCTCACAATCGTGGCAACCGAGCGCTACGGCCGCGCGGACCCCAGCGTGCAGGCGCAAATCCTGAAGGTCATGGCCGCCAAGCCGGATGTGGTGTTTGTCGGCGCCTCGGGTACACCGGCGGCTATGCCCCAAATCACGTTGCGCGAGCGCGGCTACAAAGGCAAGATTTACCAATCTCATGGCGTGACGAGCAAAGACTTTTTGCGCGTGGGCGGCAAGTCGGTTGAAGGCGCGTTGATTCCCGTGGGCCCGGTGCTGGTGGCCGAGCAACTGCCTGACAACCACCCCGCCAAGAAAAATGCGGTGGCTTTCGTGAAGGACCTGGAAGCCAAGAACGGCCCGGACTCACGCTCGACCTTTGCTGGCGCTTCCTGGGATGCCTGGTTGCTGCTGCAGAACGCCATAGTCGGCGCGCAAAAGGGCAAAGCCAAGCCTGGCACGCCTGAATTCCGGACCGCGCTGCGCGACGGTATCGAAAAAACCAACAAGCTGGTCGGCACCAACGGCATTTACACCATGAGTGCGACAGACCATGCCGGTTACGACGCCAGCGCCATCGTCCTGATCAAGGTTGAAAACAACCACTGGAAACTGGTGAAGTAATGGCTAACGACGCACTACTCAGCACCGAGAGCGCTGCGGCGCTGCTTAAGGCCGCTGTCGTCAGCGGCCAGCCGATTGCGCCCTTGCGCGAGCGCCTGGCGCGCAACGACCCAGATGCGGCCTACGCCGTTCAGGAGCTCAACACCCTGGCCTGGCTGGCCGAAGGTCGTCGCTTGGTGGGGCGCAAGATCGGCCTGACCTCGCTGGCCGTTCAGGCCCAAATCGGGGTGAACCAGCCCGACTTTGGCATGCTGTTTGCCGATATGGCCGTGGGTGACGGCGAAGCAGTGGCCGTGGGTCGCTTGATCCAGCCCAAGGTCGAAGCTGAAATTGCCCTGGTGATTGGCCGCGATCTGACCCAAGAGCGCCACACCTACGCCGACATCATTGGCGCTACCGAATATGCCCTGCCCGCCATTGAGATCGTGGACAGCCGCATCGAGAACTGGAACATCCGTTTCATTGATACCGTGGCCGACAACGCCTCCAGCGGGCTCTTCGTTCTGGGCGGTCGTCCAGTGAAGTTGAGCGATTTCGACATCACCGATTGCGCCATGGAGATGAAGCGCGGCGACGAAATCGTTTCACGCGGCAATGGCCGGGCCTGCCTCGGCAGCCCGTTGAATGCAGCGATCTGGCTGGCCGATGTGATGGTGCGTTGTGGCCGTCCGCTGCGGGCGGGCGACATTATTTTGACCGGCGCGTTGGGCCCGATGGTCGCGGCCAAGTCGGGCGAGCGTTTCGACGTCAGCATTGCAGGACTGGGCAACGTCAGCGCCCTGTTTGCCTAAAACCAGCAAACCTACAAAGAACATGAACATGAAGAAAATCAAATGTGCCCTTATCGGCCCCGGCAACATCGGGACCGATCTCCTGGCGAAGCTGATGCGCAGCCCCTTTCTGGAACCCGCCTGGATGGTGGGCATTGACCCCGAATCTGATGGCCTGAAGCGTGCCGCCGCAATGGGCATCAAAGTAACCGCTGACGGCGTTGATGGCCTGTTGCCTCACGTGCTGGCCGACAACATCCAGATCGCTTTTGATGCGACCTCGGCCTATGTCCACGCCGAAAACAGCCGCAAGCTCAATGAGCTGGGCGTGATGATGATCGACCTGACGCCCGCCGCCATTGGCCCTTTCTGCGTGCCACCGGTCAATTTAAAACAACTGGTGGGCCGCAAGGAAATGAACGTCAACATGGTCACCTGTGGTGGTCAGGCGACCATTCCTATGGTGGCAGCCATTTCCCGCGTGCAAAAAGTCAGCTACGGTGAAATCGTGGCCACCATCAGCTCCAAGAGTGCTGGCCCCGGCACCCGCAAGAACATTGATGAGTTCACACGCACCACCTCGGGCGCCATCGAGAAAGTGGGCGGTGCCGCCAAGGGCAAGGCCATCATCATCATCAACCCGGCCGAGCCACCGCTCATCATGCGCGACACCGTGCATTGCCTGACTGAAGACGCACCGGATCAAGCCGCGATTACCGCCTCGGTCCACGACATGATCAAGGAAGTGCAGAAATACGTGCCGGGCTACCGCCTGGTGAACGGCCCGGTATTCGATGGCAATCGCATCTCGATTTACCTGGAAGTGTTGGGGCTGGGCGACTACTTGCCCACCTATGCCGGCAACCTCGACATCATGACCGCCGCAGCGGCCCGCACGGCGGAAATGTTCGCCGAAGAAATCATCAACGGCACGCTCAAACTTGAGCCTGTTCAAAACGCCAACGCGTAAGGAGAGACAACATGACTTTACGCGGCAAAAAAGTGACCGTTCACGATATGACCTTGCGTGACGGCATGCACCCCAAGCGTCACCTGATGACGCTGGAGCAGATGATCAACATCGCCACCGGTCTGGATGAAGCGGGAGTACCCCTGATTGAGGTCACGCATGGCGACGGCCTCGGCGGTTCCTCGGTCAACTACGGTTTTCCGGCCCATACCGATGAAGAATACCTCGGGGCCGTGATTCCGCAGATGAAGCAGGCCAAGATTTCGGCCCTGCTCATCCCTGGCATTGGCACCGTCGACCACCTGAAGATGGCGCATGAGATTGGCGTTCACACCATCCGTGTGGCGACCCATTGCACCGAGGCCGATGTCTCTGAACAACACATCAAGATGGCGCGCAAACTGGAGATGGACACGGTCGGTTTCCTGATGATGGCGCACATGGCGACGCCTGAGAAACTGGTCGAGCAAGCTAAGCTGATGGAGGGCTATGGTGCCAACTGCATCTATGTCACCGACTCCGCAGGTTACATGCTGCCCGATGACGTCAAAGCCCGACTCGGTGCCGTACGCGCTGCGCTCAAACCTGAAACCGAACTAGGCTTTCATGGCCACCACAACATGGCGATGGGCGTTGCCAATTCCATTGCCGCGATCGAAGTGGGGGCCAACCGTATTGATGCCGCCGCCGCCGGTCTGGGTGCTGGGGCTGGCAATACGCCGATGGAAGTGCTGATTGCCGTGTGCGACCGCATGGGCATCGACACCGGCGTTGACACCTTCAAGATCAGTGATGTGGCTGAAGACCGCGTCGTGCCGATCATGGACCACGTGATTCGCATTGACCGCGATTCGCTGACGCTGGGCTACGCCGGGGTGTATTCCTCGTTCCTGTTGTTTGCCAAACGTGCTGCTCAAAAATACGGCATTTCGGCGCGCGACATTCTGGTGGAACTGGGCCGCCGCGGCATGGTGGGGGGTCAGGAAGACATGATCGAAGACACCGCCATCACACTCGCCCGCCAGCGTGGGCTGATCGTCTAAATTAGTTTTTCAGGTTGTTAACGACCTGTCTGATTTTTTACTGTTTTGATCCTCGATTGCAGCGATGCGCCCTTGGCGTCATCGCTGTCGTCGTACTGGAGTCCTATCTTGGATGCTCAAATTTTTGCACTGCTTGGCCAGGATGGCGTCACCAATGGCGCGATCTATGCGCTGCTGGCGCTGGCGCTGGTTCTTGTTTTTGCAGTCACCCGAATTATTTTTATTCCCCAGGGCGAGTTTCTGGCCTGGGGTGCGCTGACCATGGCGGCGCTGGAAACCGGTCATATCCCAGGCACTATCTGGTTGCTGATGGGTGCGGGCGTTCTCACGCTCGGTGCCGACGTGATCGATGCCAAGCCGGGGCGCCGACAGTGGGCCAAGTCCCTGCTCTGGAATATTGCTTACCCGCTCGCCATGGCGGGTCTGGTCTGGCTGCTGCCCTTGCAAGACCTGCCGCAAATTGCAAAAGCCTGCCTGACGCTGGCCATTGTTGTGCCGATGGGCCCCATGCTGTACCGCGTGGCTTTCCAGCCCGTGGCAGAGGCGCCGGTGTTGGTGCTGCTGATTATTTCAGTGGCTTTGCATTTGGTGATGGTTGGTTTTGGTCTGCTGACCTTTGGCCCGGAAGGCTCACGCACGGCGCCCTTCAGCGAGGCGCAAATCGAAATCGGCTCCCTGATGATTGGCGGACACACGCTGGTGGTGCTGTTGGCCTCGCTGCTGCTGATCGTTGCCCTCTATTTGTACTTTGACCGCACGCTGGCTGGCAAAGCCTTGCGCGCCACCGCCATCAACCGCAATGGTGCGCGCCTGATGGGCATTTCTCCGGCGCTCGCCGGACGGCAGACCTTCTTTTTTGCGGCCCTGATCGGCACCTTGTCTGGTTTGCTGGTGGCACCGCTCACCACCATCTACTACGACAGCGGATTTCTGATCGGGCTCAAGGGTTTCGTCGCCGCCATCATCGGCGGGCTTGCCAGTTATCCGCTGGCCGCCGGGGGTGCGTTGATCGTCGGCTTGCTTGAGTCGTTCTCGTCCTACTGGGCCAGCGCCTTCAAGGATGTGCTGGTGTTCTCGCTGATCATCCCTGTGCTGATCTGGCTATCGCTGACCACCCGCCACGTGGAAGAGGAAGAAGCGCCCCATGTGGCCAGCAAATCGGCCCGCGAGGGCTGGATCAGTCCGCGTCTGGTGTTGGCGGTGTTTCTGGTTTGCCTGGCTACGGCGCCACTGCTGCTGCCTGACTTCTATGTCACGCTGCTCAACTACGTGGGCTTGTCGGCGCTGGTGGCGCTGGGTCTGGTCTTGCTGACGGGGGTTGGCGGGTTGACTTCCTTCGGGCAGGCCGCCTTTGTGGGCATTGGTGCCTACACCACCGCGTGGTTAACAGCGGGCAGTGAGTTGCCAGCCTGGTTATCTTTGATCAGCGGCTCGCCCTGGGCTGCGTTGCTGGTCGGTCTGGTGCTGACGGCCACGGTTGCCGTCATTATTGGATCGGTCACGCTGAAACTATCGGGGCACTATTTGCCGCTGGGCACGATGGCCTGGGGTATCAGCCTGTTTTTCCTGTTCGGCAATATGGAGTTTTTAGGGGGGCACTCCGGCCTGTCCAATTTGCCACCGATCAGCATTTTTGGCACCGAGTTGCTCGACAACCGTTACTACTACTACCTGGTCTGGGCCTTTGTGCTGGCGGCGCTGTTCACCACCAAAAACCTTCTTGACTCTCGCGAAGGTCGCGCTATTCGGGCACTCAAGGGCGGCATGGTGATGGCCGAGGCGATGGGGGTGAACACCTCCCGCGCACGCATGGTGATCTTTGTGATTGCCGCACTGCACGCCTGTGCTGCGGGCTGGTTGTATGCCCACTTGCAGCGCTTCGTCAACCCAACCCCCTTCGGCCTGCACATCGGTATTGAATACCTGTTCATGGCGGTGGTGGGAGGTGCCGGTCAGGTTTGGGGTGCCTTGGTGGGCGCTGGGGTCATCACGCTGCTCAAGCAGTGGTTGCAAGAGATATTGCCCAAGCTGTTTGGTAGTGCCGGTCACTTCGAAGTCATCGTGTTTGGCCTGATGATGATCATCTTGCTGCACCGTGCGCGTGATGGTTTGTGGCCCTTGCTGGCCCGACTGGTGCCGGTCCGCGCTGACCTGAAGGTGATCGACACGGGTGCCGCTGCGTTGCCGAAAAAACCGCAGCCACCGCACGGCGAAGTGATTCTTGAAGCCAAGGGCGTGACCCGCAAATTTGGCGGCCTGGTGGCCAACAACAACATGAGTCTGCATGTGCAGGCTGGTGAAATTCTGGCGCTGATTGGCCCGAACGGCGCTGGCAAGAGCACGATGTTCAACCAGTTGTCCGGCGTGGACACCCCGACCTCGGGTGAAATCCTGTTCCGGGGCAAGTCGGTGGCGGGGCACAGTTCGCGCGAAATCGCAGCCTTGGGCATGAGCCGCACCTTTCAGCATGTGCGCCTGTTGCCCACAATGTCGGTGCTGGAGAACGTCGCCATTGGCGCTCACATGCGTGGCAGCCAGGGCGTGCTTTCGGCCGCCTGGCGGCAGGACCGCGTGGAAGAGGCCCGTCTGCTGCGCGAAGCGGCGATTCAGGTCGAGCGTGTCGGTTTGGCTGAGTTCATGCACGCCGAGGCGGGCAGTCTGGCCCTAGGTCAGCAGCGCATTCTTGAAATTGCCCGCGCCTTGAGCGCCGATCCCTGCCTGTTGCTGCTGGATGAACCGGCCGCCGGTCTGCGCTTGAGAGAAAAACAGGCGCTGGCCGAGTTGCTCAAGCGCCTGAGCAGCGAGGGCATGGCGGTGCTGCTGGTGGAGCACGACATGGACTTTGTCATGGGCCTGGTGGACCGGGTGGTGGTGATGGAGTTTGGTGAAAAAATTGCAGAAGGCTTGCCCGACGAGGTTCAGCAAGACCCGGCAGTGCTTGAAGCTTATTTGGGAGGTGTGTAGTCATGAGCAACAACGTACTTGAGGTCAAAAACCTCTCGGTAGCCTACGGCAAAGTGGAGGCGGTGAGCAACGTGAACCTGACCGTTGGCGAAGGCAAGATCGTGACGCTGATTGGCCCCAACGGGGCGGGCAAGACGACCACCCTGTCCGCCATCATGGGCGTGCTGCCGTCCAGTGGGCAGATTAGTTTTGACGGCAGCATCGAGTCTGTGCCGGAAGTCGAGCGCATGGTAGTGCGGGGCATGAGTCTGGTGCCGGAAAAGCGCGAGTTGTTTGGCACCATGACCATCGAAGACAACCTGCTGCTGGGCGCCTTTCAGCGCCACCGTTGTGGTCATCGTGATGAGGCCCAGACCATGGAAGAGGTTTACGCCTTGTTCCCCAGGCTCAAAGAGCGGCGGCTTCAGGCGGCCGGAACAATGTCTGGCGGCGAGCGCCAGATGCTGGCGGTTGGGCGCGCCTTGATGGCCAAGCCCAAACTGCTGATGCTCGATGAGCCCAGCTTGGGACTGGCACCACTGATCGTGCGCGAGATTTTTCGCATCATTGCCGAGCTGCGCCGACGCGGCGTCTCCATTCTGCTGGTTGAGCAGAACGCCCGCGCCGCACTGCAGGTGGCGGACTACGCCTACGTGCTGGAAAACGGCGGCATCAAGATGGAGGGCGAGGCCCAGAAGTTGCGCGACGACCCGCGCGTGATCGAAAGTTATCTTGGCCTGGGCAGCAAGCACCAGGAAATGCTGGCCACCTGAATCTATTGCGCGTCCCTACCGGAGAAAAATCAATGAAAGCACTTCGTATCATTTCTGACGAGCACCAGTCGCTGGCAGGCATCCTGCATGCGGTTCGCTTCATGCTCAAGGAAATTTCTGCCGGCCATCTGGTGCCCGACCTCAAACTCTTTCAGGCCATGGTCCATTACCTGGATGCCTACGCCGAGAAGCGGCATCACCCCAAGGAAGACCGCTTGTTCACCTACCTGGCGAAACGAACGACGGAAGGAGCCGAGGCGCTGGCCAAATTGGCCATGCAACATGCTGCTGCACCGCAGCGCATCGCCCATCTGGAAAAAGCGCTGGCCAATTTTGTAGCCAACCCGGCCTGCTTTGATGAACTCTCCAAGGCCTTCAACAGCTATGCCGACTTTTACCGGGGCCACATGATGCTAGAAGAAGAAGTCGTGTTGCCGCTGATTCGTCGCCACCTGACCGAGCAGGACTGGGCTGACGTTGACCAGGAATTTCTGGCTGAAATGGATGCCAAGTCGGGCAAAGATGGCTCGTCAGAAAACTTTGCGGCGATGTTCACACGACTGGTTGAATGTGCGCCAGCCCCCATTGGTTACGGCCCTCGTCCTTACACCGACTAATCGATTGCAACCTCTCCCAACACCCCTTTAGAAAATACGACCATGACAACCCCAACACCCGTGCTGACAGAAGCCGCGACCAGTAAATTCGTTCGCATCAAGGAGGGCGACCTCGACCTGCAGTTGCACTACAACGACGCCGGGGCAGGCACTGAAACGGTGGTGATGTTGCACGGCTCAGGACCGGGCGCCAGCGGCTGGGCCAACTTCAACCGCAACGTGGCGCCGCTGGTTGCGGCGGGTTACCGCGTGATCCTGATGGATTGCCCGGGCTGGAGCAAGAGCGACCCCATCGTCTGCACCGGTTCGCGCTCTGACCTGAATGCCCGCGCGCTCAAAGGCTTGCTCGATGCGCTTGGACTGGAGAAGGTCCACATCATTGGCAACTCCATGGGCGGCCACAGCGCGGTGGCCTTTGCGCTGGCGAACCCAACGCGTGTTGGCAAGCTGGTGATGATGGGTGGCGGCACGGGTGGCCCCAGCCAGTTCGTCCCCATGCCAACCGAAGGCATCAAGCTGATTGGCGCGCTGTACCGTGACCCAACGATTGACAACCTGAAGAAGATGATGAATGTCTTCGTCTTTGATGCCAGCAGCCTGACCGATGAGCTTTACCAGGCCCGCCTGGACAACATGCTTAATCGCCGGGATCACCTGGAGAACTTCGTAAAAAGCGTGACGGCCAACCCCAAACAATTCCCCGATTACGGCCATCGCCTGGGTGAAATCACCGCGCCAGCGCTGGTGATCTGGGGCCGTGATGACCGCTTTGTGCCGATGGATGTGGGCCTGCGCCTGCTCTGGGGCATGCAAAATGCCGAAATGCACATCTTTAACCGTTGCGGTCACTGGGCTCAGTGGGAGCATGCGGACAAGTTCAACCGCATGGTGCTCGACTTTTTAAACAACTGAGCTTGAGTTTTTCCGGCGACCAGAATGAACCCTGGCGCAATGCCAGCATCCACCCGATCCTGCTTTGGCACAATAAACGGCTACTTACCGGCAACGAGCATTCCGGTCAATCAGTCTTTTGAAATGCCTCAGCCAAACCGGCCTTTCAAATATGCCTCGGATGGTTGGCAATCTGGGATCGATTTCCTCAGACTGCGTTCTCACGCATCACATCATGCTGAAACCGGGGTTGCTATTGGCTTTCTGCTGTCTGCACAAACCGGTTTTCAGCGCGCTGATCTTGCAAACATGCAGATACGCAAATCGGCAGCATTTTCCGGGAGTTCCGGCAACGCATTACCCCTGATCAGGGTCCAAAGCGCATATTTCCAGAACAACTCCACGTAGCCATCGATGGGCCGGATCGGCATGAAACCGGGGATGCCAGAGCAGCGATACGGTGAACTCGGGCGTCGTAAATGGAAGCGCAAAGGTGTGCATTGCGTCACGCAGATTCCCGGTGTGGCGTTCCGGAACGCTTGCGATTAAATCTGACGAACGGGCCATCGCCACCGCAGTCGAAAATCCACCGACTATTGTGGCGATCTCTCTTTCCAGACCATGCGCAGTCATGGCTTCATCAATGGGGCCCATTTCGAGACCTTGGCGCGAGATGCCAATGTGCCGACCGGTCGCATACCTTGCCGGACTGATCTCGCCTTCACTCAGAGAGTGCCCCATTCGCACGACGCCGACAAAACGATCTCTGAACAGGGCCTGGGTACGCAGTTCCGGACCCATCGAGCTCGCAATCACACCAGTTTCCAGATCGACAGTCCCTTCACGCAATGGTGCGCTGTCTTTGTCTAGCTTTTGCACAAAACGAAGTCGTACACCAGGCGCTTCTGAACTGGTGCGAGCAATCAGGCCTGGTCCGAAATTCTCTGCAAAGCCCTCGCTGGTTCGCAATGTGAATGTTTGGTGCAGATGTTGCAGGTCTGGGATTTCTGCGGGGCGTAGCACCGACTGGGCATCTTGCACCAACTGAGTGACTCGCGCGCGAAGTTCAAGCGCTCTGGGCGTTGGAACGAGACCCCGCCCCGCCCTCACCAATAGCGGATCTCCCGTTGTCTCTCTCAACCTCGCCAGCGCCCGGCTCATAGCAGATGGACTAAGGTGCAATCGCTTGGCGGCACGCGTCACGTTGCCCTCTGAGAGCAGCACATCCAGGGTAACGAGCAAGTTGAGGTCGGGTGCTGACATGCGCTCACCATATCGCAGTTTGGTTCAAGTATGGCGTCAGACGCACAAATAAAGTGCGATTGCTGCGTCTTCCGCAATCACTCTCAAAAACTTATGCTTCATTCATCCCCAACTCAAGGGCAAAAAGAAGGAATCGATATGAAGTCAATCATTGCAAAATCAGAACAAATCGTCGCCGATCGGGAAGTAAAGCCTCCGATTCTTTGGGCACTTGGCAGCTTGTCACTGTCCATGTTGCTGTCCTCTCTCGGCACCAGCATTGCCAACGTCGGCTTGCCCACATTGGCGCAGGCATTCAATGCCTCCTTTCAACAAGTGCAGTGGGTAGTCCTAGCCTACCTACTCGCCATCACCACGCTGATCGTCAGCGTCGGACGACTGGGTGACGTCATCGGCCGCCGACGTCTCATGCTGGTTGGAATCTCGCTGTTTACGGTGGCTTCAGCCCTGTGCGGCATCGCACCAACGTTGTGGCTGTTGATTGCTGCACGAGTGATGCAGGGTTTGGGCGCGGCCATCATGATGGCACTCACGATTGCGATGGTGGGCGAGGCTGTACCCAAAGAGAAGACCGGTAGCGCGATGGGATTGCTCGGAACCATGTCAGCGATTGGCACCGCCCTGGGACCCACGTTGGGTGGGTTTCTGATCGCAGCATTCAATTGGCGCGCCATCTTTTTTGTCAATGTACCGCTGGGTATATTGGCCTTTGTTCTCGCTTATCGCTTTTTACCCGACGACCGCCAGTCTCCAAAGGCCAGCAAGCCCCGTTTCGACACGATGGGCACCCTGTTGCTTGCGCTAACACTCGCGGCATACGCACTTGCCATGACACTGGGACGTGGAAATTTCGGGACACTCAATGTCGCGCTGATGCTCGCCGCTGTCTTCGGCGTGGGTTTGTTTGTATACGTCGAGACGAGCGCTAAATCCCCCTTAATCCAATTGACCATGTTTCGCAATCCGGTACTGAGTGCGGGCTTCGTTATGAGCGCACTGGTGACGACCGTGGTCATGGCAACACTGGTGGTCGGCCCGTTCTACCTCTCTGGCGCACTGGGGCTGGACGCAGCCGGTGTCGGACTTGTTATGTCAGCCGGCCCAATTGTTGCCGCACTGACGGGTGCGCCCGCAGGTCGCCTCGTTGACCGGTTTGGCGCCTACTTTATGGGCATTGTAGGACTGATCGCCATGGCGCTTGGCGCCATCATCCTGCCCCTGCTGCCGACTAGTTTGGGGATGGCAGGCTATATCTGCCCACTGTCCGTCATCACCGCCGGATATGCGCTCTTCCAGGCGGCCAATAACACTGCTGTCATGACAGATATTCGTCCAGACCAAAGGGGTGTCATTTCCGGCTTGCTTGGCTTGTCGCGAAACCTTGGACTTATCACCGGCGCATCAGCAATGGGGGCAGTATTCGCGCTCGGATCTTCCGTGACAGACATGACAACAGCGCACTCAGATGCTGTCGTCTCTGGTATGCGCATGACGTTCATCGTCGCCGCGGTATTGGTAATACTCGCCCTCGCTGTCGCGATTGGAAGCCGCGCTCTTACAAGACGTCCTTTGCTCTCTACGGAGATTTCATGAAGGTTACTCCTCCAAGTGACAAGCTACTTACCGCTTTGGAATCGAATCCGCCATGAAAGCGGATTACGTGTGTTTTGGCAATCTTGCATTTTGAAACCAACAACGATCGAAGCCACATTAGCGCCAATATTTCACGAATAACATTCGTAGCGTGTCTGAGTTTTCGCTTTGGCTGACTCGCAAATGCGTGGGTCGTGGCGCCAGGGCACGCGACCCCGACACAAGAACCCATTGGGGGGTGGGGCATATTTCATCAGGACACCCACCCGCCAAACGAGTCTTCTGTATGCTCAACTCCAATTAACTTTGCGTTCTAACGATTCGACCATGACCCGCCATGCCCAAGTTCGATGAACCCTTTGTGTTTGAAGCCGATGGCAGCAAATCACTCTTCTTTACTTTTGACCAGTTGCAAAGCCGCATGAACAGTGCGCAGCCAACACGACTCGACGTGGACTACACCCGCACCATGATGGGGTTCCTGATGTTCAACCCGCGTCCGGCCCACATCGCTATCCTGGGACTGGGCGGCGGGTCACTGCTCAAGTTTTGTTACCGGCATCTGCCGGCATCCAGGTACACGGTCGTTGAAATCAACCCGCATGTGATTGCACTGCGCGACGCGTTTGCAGTCCCGCAAGACGATGCGCGCATCAACATCGTTTGCGCCGATGGCGCCGATTATTTGCAGAACATGACACGCAACGCGTGGCCCCGCTTTGACGTGCTGATGGTGGATGGTTTTGATGGCCAGGGACAAGCGCCCAGTCTGTGCACCCAGGCCTTTTACGATGATTGTTTCAGCGCACTCTCACCTGACGGCGTCATGGTGGCGAACCTGCACCACGACCACCCCGCACACGGCGTGTTCAGCGGGCGCATCCGACTGGCATTTGAGGGAAATGTACTGGAGATAGCCTCGAAAGAGAAAAGCAACAGTATTCTCTTTGCCCACAAAGGAGGCCGCATTTCAGTAGAGGCATTGCGGCAAAACGATGCCTTGCTGAACTTTGACGCCGAGGTGCGCGATCAACTCAAACATGAGTTTTCGCGCATAACCTGGGAAATGACCGACCCCGTTTAGTTCAAAGGCACGCCGGTCTTGGCTTGCAACTCTTCAAGCGTGACATCGGGTGCCAATTCCACCACTTTCAGACCTTGAGGCGTAACGTCCAGCACCGCCAGGTCGGTGATGATGCGGTTGACCACGCCGACACCGGTGAGAGGCAGAGAGCAATTCGGCAGAATTTTCAGATCAATGGTGCCGTCTTTTTTCTTGGCAACGTGCTCCATGAGCACCACCACGCTCTTGACACCAGCCACCAGATCCATCGCACCGCCCATGCCCTTGACCATCTTGCCGGGAATCATCCAGTTCGCCAGATCGCCTTTTTCGCTAACCTGCATGGCACCCAAAATGCTCAGGTTGATCTTGCCGCCACGAATCATGGCGAAGCTGTCGTGGCTGCCAAAAATACTGGAGCCAGGGATGGTCGTAACGGTCTGCTTACCGGCGTTGATCAGGTCTGCATCGACCTCATCATCGGTTGGGAAGGGGCCAATGCCCAGCATGCCATTTTCGCTTTGCAGCCAGACTTCAATCTCGGGGTTGACGAAATTTGCCACCAACGTGGGCAAGCCAATGCCGAGGTTGACGTAAAAACCGTCGCGCAATTCTTCAGCCGCCTTGGCAGCCATTTGGTCGTGTGTCCAAGCCATGATCAGACTCCTGCTTTCGGGGTGATAGTTCTTTTCTCAATTCGCTTTTCAGGCGTCGCGTTGAGCACAATGCGGTGCACATAAATACCTGCCAAATGGACAGAATCGGGGTCAAAGGTGCCGGTTTCCACAATTTCTTCGACCTCGACGACCGTGATCTGACCTGCCATTGCCACCGCCGGGTTGAAGTTGCGCGCCGTGCGACGGAACAGCAAATTGCCGCTCTTGTCGGCCTTCCAGGCCTTGACCAACGACACCTCAGGTTTCAAGGCAAGTTCCATGATGTGGGCATGGCCATCAAACTCACGCGTTTCCTTGCCCTCGGCGATCAGCGTACCGACGCCCGTGCGGGTGTAGAACGCGGGAATACCAGCGCCACCAGCGCGCAGCTTTTCAGCCAGCGTGCCTTGCGGTGTGAACTCCAGTTGCAACTCACCGGCCAGAAATTGGCGCTCAAACTCCTTGTTTTCACCCACGTAGCTGGAGATCATTTTGCTGATCTGGCGTGTTTCCAGCAACTTGCCCAAGCCGAAACCATCGACGCCGGCGTTGTTGGAAATAACGGTCAGGTTTTTAACACCGGTGTCGCGCAAGGCGTCAATCAGGGCTTCGGGAATGCCGCACAGGCCAAAGCCACCAACGGCCAATAATTGGCCATCGCACACGATGCCTTCAAGGGCCTTGGCGGCGCTCGGATATATCTTGTTCACGGATCTGTCTCCAATAAAAATAACTATGATTGAACGATACTACCTAAGCACATACGTAGTATTTCTTAAAGTACAAACCCTAGGTTGAGAGAATTTGCCCACCCATGGATATTGATTACAAACTGGCATTTGAGCTGGCGCCGGTCGGGCTGGCACTGTCACGCAACCGGCAAATGCAGGACTGTAATGGCTACCTGTGCGAGATGTTTGGCGCCTCGCGCGAACTGCTGGTGGGCCAGTCTTTTCAAGTGCTGTACCCCAGCGCCATCGAGTTCGAGCGCACCGGTTCGCGCATCTCTCCCATTTTGAACCGCAATGGCACCTACGCCGATGACCGGATCATGAAACGGGCCAACGGCGAGACGTTTTGGTGCCACGTCACCGGGCGCGCCCTCAATCAGGCCTCACCCCATGAGGCAGGTATTTGGACCTTTGAAGACTTAAGTTCACGCCGACCCGTCAAGTCTGAACTGACGGCCCGCGAACGCGAGGTAGCGGCGCACCTGATGGGCGGCCTAACCTCCAAGGAAATCGGCAAGGCGCTCGCTATCAGCCACCGCACCGTCGAGATTTACCGCGCCCGCCTGATGCGCAAATACAAAGCGTCAAACACCGGCGATCTGGTGCACAAACTGATGGCAGGTTGAGGCTACCGCCCTACTGAAACAGCTTTTCGACCTTGAACAGGGTGAGCACACCCATCAAGGCAAAGATACCGGCCGCAATCGAGTGCACGAGCTTCATCGGTATTTTTTCAGCAAACTTGTTTCCAACAAAAACAGCCGGCACATCGGCGATCAACATACCCAGGGTGGTACCCGCGATCACCCACAGCGGTGTCGCGTAATGGGCTGCCAAAGCAATGGTGGCAATCTGGGTTTTGTCGCCCATCTCAGCCAGGAAAAACGTGATGAACGTCGCCCCAAACACCCCGAGTTTGTTGGCCACTTGGGTTTCTTCTTCCTCGATCTTGTCAGGAATCAGGGTCCAGATTGCCATGCCGATGAACGACAAGCCCAGCGCCCAGCGCATGGCTTCGGGGCTGATGACGGACGTGATCCAGGCGCCCAACGCGCCGGCCATGCCGTGATTGAGCAAGGTGGCACACAAAATGCCCAAGATGATGGGGACTGGTTTTTTGAAACGCGCCGCGAGGATGAAGGCGAGCAGTTGCGTTTTGTCGCCAATCTCGGCGAGGGCGACAACGCCGGTTGAAATGAAGAGAGCTTCCAAAATGGATTCCAGTGACAGTTAAAAATACTAAACGCTATGCATTAAATAGCTATGTGCGCAGGTGATACGGGGGCTACAGCCCTATTTGATCGCAGATTCAATTAACCCAGTCCTTCTACCACTTCAGCTGCCGAGCGGAAGGCTTCGACCGCAGCGGGCACGCCGCAGTAGATGGTGGCATGCAGCAGCACTTCCTGAATCTCGGCCACCGTGGCGCCATTGTTCAGAGCGCCCCGCACATGGCCTTTGAGTTCGTGCTGTTTGCCCAAGGCGGTGAGCATCGCCACAGTAATCAGACTGCGGGTTTTCAGGTCCAAGCCTTCGCGCTGCCAGACATCGCCCCAGGCATTGCGGGTGATGTGCTGCTGAATGGGCAGCGTGAAATCCGTGACCTTACCCAAGGCATTGGCAACAAACTCTTCGCCCATGACCTGCTTGCGGGTAGCAAGGCCTGCGATGTATTGTGAATCCATGGTTTCTTGCATCTCAACTCACCAGCGCCCGCAGCCTGTCAGGCAGGGTTTTGGCTTTCTGGTTCGGAAAATCGACCCAGATGGTGGTGGCGCCACCAGCCGCATAAATGACGCCGGGCTGGTCAACCAATTCCATCGTGCCCCAGGTCTCAAACGTGGTGCGACCGGGGTCGCTTACATACATTTTCATCAGCACGTCACCCGGAAATTCGAGTTGCTTGTAAAAATTACAAAAGGCATTGACGATCACCACGCCCTCGCCCTTCGGGTCGAGTTGGTAGTCGACTGAGATCAGCCAGTCCACCCGCAACTGCTCCAGATAACGGAAATAAATGGTGTTGTTGACGTGGCCCATGGCGTCCATGTCGCCCCAGCGAATGGGGATGATCATCTCGTAGACGAGTTTTTTCTGTTCCGGAATTTCAATTTTCATGGTCTTTTTTTGGATTATTTGTGGGTTGATAAGGTTTCATTGAAAAAGGCCAGCACCAAGGCTCGGGGTGGGCCGCAAATACTTCCATCACCAGCAAGGGTGCACTACGACGGGTAAAAACCGAACGACGCGCCGGCAAAGCCCTTGCCGCCACGGGCCCATTGGTGGCCTGTTGCCAGCCGCGTGCCACTTGACGACTCAGACGCGTCGCAGGCTTGATCCTGGTAAACGCCAAGGTCGAGCGCGAAATACCAGCGCGCTTGAACAGCACATCTGCCAGCGGCCGCGTGCCCAGTCCCCGAATGGAGCGCCAGGCTCCCAGCGAGTGCACATGCGGCGTTACACTGCGGGCAAAAACCACGGCCACGCCGTCGACCCGCAACACCACCTCGCGCACATAGCCTGCACTTCTGCCAGGCAAGCCCAAGGCAAGAGCTTCATCCCGGCTCAGGGGTTGTCGCCCCTGATTCATCACCTGAACGCTAAACACATCTCCGGCCGCAGCCAGTCGCGCACTCAAGGAGCCCGAAGCACCGAGCCACCGCCGCACCGGGCTGCGGCCCCTGGTTTTATCGGTCCACGTCATCATCGGTGCGCCCTGATGGACGCCAGAATGCCCAAGGTAAACAGCACAGCAGCCGTCAATTGAAGCGTACCGGGCCAAGCTCCGTCCCACACAAACGAATAAAACAAAGCAAACAAGGTCTCACTCACAATCAATTGGCCACACAAACTGACAC
>SERZ01000502.1_pt1 | contig 26312 bp, 19 predicted proteins | sample 3171461 | NCBI WGS metagenome assembly SERZ01 (sample SAMN06051861, study PRJNA518727) | freshwater metagenome | biome: subpolar coniferous forest; feature: holomictic lake; material: water; isolation source: holomictic Lake 227, 6 m depth | place: Canada: near Kenora, Ontario | collected... | reverse complement strand
CAAAATCCCATTGTCGAATGTGCGTCAGCACGCCGCGGCCACCCGCGGTGAATAAACCAATCACTGGTCGAGACACTGGTGAAAGAGTGCGCAGCAGCGCGTCGCCACGATCAAACAATTGCTCGGTGTGGTCGCACAACTTGCTCAACATGTCGCGGTAAGCCGGTAGAAATTCCAAGTCCGCCGCCCAACCGCGCCGCGCTGTGATCAACAAGCGCGATTCAAAATCTGGAATGTCACGCCACGCGTCGCGCGGCAAATACACGCGATCACGCTGCAAAAGATCACGCTTCACATCTTGCCAATGGTTGACCAATTGCAGCGCGGTGCACGTGCAATCTGAAAGTTGCGCCAGGCTTTCGTCGCGCGGTTCACCCAGCACGGCCAACACCAAACGCCCCACTGGATTTGCGCTGAGCGCGCAGTAGCGGGTCAATTCCTCCAATGATTCCCAGCGCGTTTGACGATTGTCCCATTCAAAAGCTTGGATGAGTTCGTCAAATAAATTTTCCGGCAACTCATGGCGCGCAATCACTGGCTTCAGCGCGATAAAGATTGGATGCTTCGCCTGACCGTGATAGCACTGGCGCAATTCATCGCGCCACCACGCAAGAAGTTCAAGCGCTTGCTCTGGACTTTGCGCCTCGTCGCCCAAGTCATCTGCCCAGCGGCAGAACGCGTAAATGGCCGCGAAGTCTGGTTGCGATTTTTCTGGCAGCAATGAACTGAGCACGGGAAAATTTTCACTGCGCGCGTTGGTGAGTTGCGCGCACCATGCGGCGGCCTCGCTGTGGGACATGAGAGACACGGACGACATGGACGCGCACGCGCTTGGCCCCCACTGTTCTAAAAGTTTGGTGGCTGGTTGCGCAAGAATGTGGCTCACGCGTGTTCTCCATCGATATGTCGGCGGCGGCGGCGCGCTGGTTGAATTCCCATTTGCTCACGGTACTTCACCACGGTGCGGCGCGCGATGGTGATGCCACGCTCGCGCAGTTGCGTGGTGATGGCCTCATCCGAAAGCGGGCGCGTCTTGTCCTCTGCGTCCACAATTTCCTGCAGCACGGTACGGACCGCCTCCCAACTTACGCTTTCGCCGTCGGCATTTTCCGTGCCTCCGGTGAAAAACTTTCGCAACTCAACCAACCCGCGCGGAGTCTGCATCCATTTACCAGCGACGGCGCGACTGACCGTGGCCACATGCACGCCAATGCGATCGGCGACATCCATCATTGGAAGCGGACGCAAATGTCCGGAGCCTTCATCAAACCATTCACGCTGCTTTTCAAGCACAATGTCCACCACTTTCAGAAGCGTGTTCTTGCGCTGCGTGATGGCGTCAATCAGCCAACTCGCCGAACGAATTCCATCTTGCACAAATTTTTTGGTGGCGGTGTCGGTTGCATCTTGCTCAACCATGAGCGAATAGCGCGGACTCACTCGCAAAGGTGGCACGGAGCCGTCGCAAATCGCCGCGACATAACGATCCTGCTCCGCATCAAATTCAACCATGACATCTGGAACAATTGGGCGCTCGGTTTCATCGATCAAGTCGCGGCCAGGCGAAATGGTCAAGCGACGCAAGCGCTCTTTGGCGGCCTCGATGCGCTCCACATTCATGCCGCTGCGCGCCGCGATTTTTGGCAAGCGGTTCTCAAGAAAATCCTCGTAGTGATCCTTCAACAAAATGCGCGCGTCGCGCCAGGCGGCTTCATCAAGCGCGGAAGGCCGCTCATTCCATCGCTGCGAATCCAACTTGGCGTCAACTTGAATCAGCAAACTTTCCTGCACATCGCGCGCGGCCACACCCGCGGGCTCCAGCCACTGCTGCAACAGGGGCAACACGCGCTGCAATTCATGCGCGGGCACGGCGGCTCCTTCTTTGGCGCTATGCGCGGCAATTGCCTCTATATCCGCGGAAAGCAAGCCGTCGTCGTCCACAAAATCAAGAATGGTTTTGCCCGCAAGCAACGTGGCCGCGTCGGTTTCAATCATGTCCCATTGATGGCGAAGTTGCTCGCTCAGCGGCTCGCGACGCGCCGCGGTTTGCGCCAACATTTCATACTTCACATCGCGGTCGCCATCCATGTGGCGAGTTGTTGGCTGAGCGCCCTCGCCGTAATCGCGTTCAAACTCGCGCGCGCGTTCAAACGCAGCGCCAGTCTCGGCGGCCTCGCCACTCTCCAGCGGCTTCTCTGGAATTTCCAGCTCCGCTTGTTCTTGCTCTTGCGCGCGATCCTCGTCGCTGGCCTCGGGCTCCACTTGCTCAATGGCAACATTGCGCTCAAGCTCCTGCTCCACTCGCTCTTGCAATTGCGCCAACGGCATTTGCAACACCTCCATGCTTTGAATCAGCCGCGGCGCCAAGCGCAGTTGCTGGGATGTGCGGAGTTTTTGCGAGAGATCAAAACGCATGCGCGCATACTACGGGGGAACCAGTGAAAAATAGTTGAATTGTTGCGCAAACACAGAGCAAACTTGCATTCCATGTGCAAGTCAACTCATGCGTCGGCGACCCGCAATGGCGTCTGCCAAAGCGGCGCGATTGGCGAATTCAATCTGGCTTCCAGCGGGCAAACCACGCGCGAGCCGAGTGACATTCACCCCCAAAGATTGCAGCGGATCGGCTAAAAACAGCCCGGTGCTGTCGCCTTCCATGTCGGGGTTCAGCGCCAAAATAACTTCTGTCACTTTGACACCTTGCGCGTTTTTTGTTGGGTCGGAAATACGCCGCAGCAAATCATTCACCGTCAAACTGTCGGCACCGACGCCTTCAAGCGGCGACAGTCGTCCCATTAAAATATGGTAGACGCCGTGAAACATTCCGGTCTGCTCCAAGTTCCACAAATCTTTTGGCTGCTCCACCACCATCACCATGGACGCGTCGCGGCGCGAGTCCGAACAAATTGCGCACGGATCATCGTCGGTCAAATTCCAACACACGCCGCAGTGGCGCACATCGGTCTTCACATCCGCGATAGCCTTTGACAAACGCATGGCGTCCTCGCGATCAGCTTTGAGCAAATGAAAAGCCAAACGCTCCGCGGTGCGCCGACCCACGCCGGGCAATTGCGACAACTCATGGACAAGTCGCGTGACAGGTTCTGGTTGCGCGGAATTGATGCGATCAAACGACATGGGCAAATGCTACGCCTGCGCCAAATCGGTTGGCGGATTTTCATGAACACGCTGCGCACTGGGTTGCTCCACCTTCACAACGATGGCGTCAAAAGCATCCATTGCGGCTTGAATTAAAGGCATTTGCATTAAGTCTTTATCAAGCCCGTGCATGGGCGTTATGGCTTGCGGCGCCGCTTGAGCGGTGGTTTCAAATTCCAATTTCCAACCAGGTCCAAGCGCGCGCGTGACCATGGATTGCAGCATTTCACTTTTACGCGCGGCGTAATTGGCGGCGCCACCCGCGCTTTCCGCGGCGCGCAAAGTGAGTTGGCGGTCGCGCATGGAAACAGGCACGAATGATTCCGCAAGCACGCGCTCTGGAGTACTTGTGGCAATGGCCGCGACGCGTTGCCACGCTTCAAGCGCGGTGGTGACGGATGTTTGAGTGGCGTTCGCCGTGGCGACCTGTGGCTTCGCAACATTTTGCGCGGGCTGCATTGGAGAAGGCGCGACTGTTTGTGGCGCGGTGATTTGTGGCGCGACGTTTTGTTGCGGGGCGTTTTGTGGCGCTGTGAATATTGGCTCCGCACGAGTTTCAACGCGCAACGGCGCAGCGGCAACACGCTCGGCTACAGGGGCTGGGCTAAGTTGCTTTTTTTTTTCGCCCTCAATGGGCCGGGCGGAATGTGCGGCGGCAATATCCATGCGCTGAAATTCTCGGTGCAAGCAAAGACGCGCAATAGTGGCGTCAAAGATGGTGCGCGGCGAACCGCTGCCGCGCATGGATCGGATGGCGGCTTCGCATACCGCCACAAAATGCACCAATTCATGCGGCTCAAATTGCTTGGCTTGATCCGCGGCCAGACTTCGGGCTTCAGGCGAAAGATCCACAAGTTCGGTGTCTTTTCCGCAGGTTCGAAGCACTAAAAAGTCGCGCCAACGGGCAGCGAAAAATTCCAGCGCTTGTTCAACTGGGCAGCCTGATTCCAGCAATACCGCCGCGGATTCAAGCCCCGCTTTGGCGTCGCCGCAGGAAACCGCCGATGTGACCGCGGCGATCAAGCCAGCGTCGGGCAAGCCCAAAACTTCCTCGGCCATTTTGTTTGAAATATTTCCACTGGCCGCGGCGATCAATCGGTCAAGCAAACTCAAAGCGTCGCGCATGCTGCCGTTGCCAAGCTTTGCCACCAAGTGAATGGCCGCATCGTCGGCCTGCAATTGTTCCTGCGCGATCACGCTGCGCAAATGCTCCGCAATGAGCGCCGTGGAGATGGGCTTGAAATCAAATCGCTGGCAACGACTTTGAATGGTGGCGGGAACTTTGTGCGGCTCGGTGGTGCACAAAATAAATTTCACGTGCGGCGGCGGCTCTTCCATGGTCTTCAACAACGCGTTGAAGGCCGGCGTGGTGAGCATGTGCACTTCGTCAATGATGTAAATTTTGTAGGGACTGCGCGCAGGCAAAATGCCCGCCTTGGAAATCAAGTCGCGCGCGTCATCCACGCCACGGTTGCTGGCGCCGTCAATCTCTATGACGTCCATGTCCTCACCGCGCAAAATACTGTTGGAAATAGCCGCGGACTGCGTTAATTCTTTGGGCGCGTTCAACGCGCGCGCCAACACGCGGGCCATGCTGGTCTTGCCCACGCCGCGCGTGCCACAAAATAAATAAGCGTGCGCGATGCGGTTCATGGCAATCGCATTTTGCAGAGTGCGGGAAATAGATTCTTGTCCGATCAATTCATCAAAGTGCTTGGATCGATAGCGCCGCGCCAACACGGTGTAGCCCGCGGTGGAACTTGTCGCTGAACTGCTTGCGCCTGCGAACAGCGCGTCGGACATTGGCTCATTTGAAATCAAAGCGCCTGGAAGAAGCGTGCTTGCATGTTCGGCGCTGGACGCGTTTGCATCAGAGCTTGTGTCAGCGCTTGTCGCTTTACTGGAATTTTGAACGGTTGATTTTTTAGCCACGATCAATTCCTTTGCACTGCTTACGAGGACGGTCAGGCTTGCGTCGGCATGGATGCCGCTGCTTATGGCTGCTGCGGTCAAGCTCTGACCAGGTTCACATGACACCCACCCAACGGGCCCGACCGTCCTCGAAAGCAGTGAACTTTGAATCCTAGCTTCACCGTCCGCCGCCGTACAATCCAAAGATGGCTCCAGAAACCAACGCGCAATCGCAATCCGACTCGCGCAATGAAATTGAAGATATTTCCCCGCAAAGCGAGGGGTTTTCTATGGTGACCAGCGACCCACCGCTGCCCAGTGTGGAGTCCACCAACGCGCGCTCTGGTCGCTTTCTCATGCAGGTGGTTCGACTTTTGTTCATCACGCTTTTAGTGAGCGTGGCGTTGCTGACGGTGAGCAGCGTAAAAACTACTTTTGACTTCAGCTTTGCCATGATTCTTGGCGTGGCTATTTCCACCACGGCAGTTGGCATCATTGTTGTGGTCATTGACGCGCTGACTCCCAACAAACGCATTGCGGGAGTGGTGGGAATTTATATTGGAGTGTGCTTTGGTTTGATCGGCGCGGTCGCTTTCGGCGCCCTGCTTGATACCGTCGCCAACGCCTGGGAATTTAACGACCCAACAACCAAAATTTATTTGAACTTGGGCAAATCCATTGTTGGATTGATCGTGTGCTACCTCAGCGTCAGCGTGGTGCTGAACACCAAGGATGATTTTCGACTGGTCATTCCCTATGTGGAATTCAGCCGCACGCGTCGCGGTGTACGGCCTTGGCTTGTCGACACCAGCGTGTTGATTGATGGGCGCATCATTGCGCTGGCCAATGCGAAATTGCTTGACGCGTCATTGGTCATTGCCAATTTTGTGGTGGATGAATTGCAACGCTTGGCCGACAGCAGCGACAAAACCAAACGCGCGCGTGGTCGCCGTGGCTTGGAAAACCTTATCAAACTGCGGGAAAATGCTTGGACTGAAGTGACGCTGCAAAATTTTCGCGTCAGCGGTTTGAGCGTTGATCGCCTGTTGCTTGAGGCCGCCAAAGGCGATGGCCTACGCATTCTCACAACCGATTCCAATTTGGAGTCCGTGGGAAAAATTCAGGGCGTGACCATTATTAATTTGGCAACCATGGTCGCATCGCTTCGACCAACCATTGGCGTTGGCGACATTGTCACGGTGGCCATTATCAAAGCGGGTGAAGCCGCGGGTCAAGGCGTTGGCTATCTACCCGATGGCACCATGGTGGTTGTGCAAGATGCCGCGACGCGCATTGGCGCAAGCGTTGAAGCCACCATTGCCAACGCCGTCAACACCAACGCGGGACGTTTGCTGTTCGCCAAACTTGAAGGCATGGCGCCCGCGACGCAAGCCAGCATGGCGGCGGCGGCAACGCAACAACCCAAAGCATCACAAGCGCCGACAACACATGGCGACGCAGATGGTCGACGAAATCCGCGGCGGGGTTAAATAATTTTCTGACGCCACGCGATGGGCTGGATCATCCCGTCCACAATCAGTTACGCGGCATTGCGCAAGGACAGCATGGCTTCCGCCAGTGCTCGAACGTGTTGCGCCGCAACAGGCGCGGCAGGTTGTTTGATTGCGCTTTCCAGAGCATCCAGCGAACGATTTGGGAGTACGGCAAGAATGCGTTCGGCAGCCCACGGCTCTAATTCCAGCATAAATGTGGCCACTTCTTGTTTAGACGCAGATGTGTTTTCCAGACGTTCACCAAGAGCCGCCGCGATCAACGCCGGTTTTTCCGCCACACATTTGTGCAAGGCGCACGCCAAGGGCGCGCTCCAAAATTCAAACTTTCCAAGCGCCGCCGAGCCGTGTTGTTGATTCACATTTTTGAATACCGCGGTCGCCGAATTCGCCAACACACTATTCATCCCATTCGCGGCGCGTGCCCCACGCTTGCGCCACATTGCAATGCCAACTGCGCCACTGATGAATCCAATTGCGCAAAGAAACCATATCCAAGCGGATTGCCGCGAAACGGCGCGCTTGAATTCCACAGTTGCCGCGCCCCATGACGATTGATTGTCTTGATTACCAAGAATTATTGGCGGCGATTGATTCTGCTGGCTCGCGTCGGCGTTGTTTGCTTGTGACTGAAATGTATTCACAGCGTTCAACGCAAGTTGCAATTCTTCTTGTTCACACTCCGCAGCCAAGGCCATATTTTCACGCGCCGTGTTCGATGCGTTTGCATCCAACGCGCGCGCGCGAACACGCGCCCCACTGCGTTCATCAAGCACTTCAATATCTTCCGCGTTCACATTTACAAGCGCCGCACTTAACAATGAACCCGCGCTGTCCACCAATGTCACTGGTAAGGCGCCCGCGCGCATTCGAATGGAAACCACTGCTTTTGGCTTGATTCTGGCAAATTCGCTCTTGTCAGATTGTCCATCTTGCTTCGCGGCCAAGCGCAGCCCCGTTGCTCCTTCGCTCTTGGTCGCGGCACTCTGCGTCTTCAATGCGTCCGCGCTTTCATCAACCAAAATAAATATGGACTCCACATCGCCTCGGCTCTTGAGCGCCATCTCCACTTTTGCAATCGCGTCTTTTGTTTTGCGATCCTTGGCTTGGGCCGTGGTTAAAAATGGATTCGAGCTGCCTTCAAACCAAGCCTGAATTCCACCCAAGGATTGTTCTTGCGCCGATGATGGCGACTGCGCCGAGGAATTCTTGACAACTTGACGCGCGACGATGGCGTCGTTGGAACGCGTTGCGGCAACTTGTTCTTGCGCGGCCATCGTTGAAGATGCGCGCGAGGTCTTCCATACCACTGCACCAATTGGAACGATCGCAGCGAGTACGGCGCCAAGCACCATCTGCGGTTTCCACATCAATGGATTCATTTTAAAAGTCATCTTCACGGCGGGCCTCCATGCCCCTTCATCAGTTCATGCCGCACGCTTCCTACGCGCGGCAACGGCTGACAACAACCGCATCCATTCTTCGGCTGAATTATGCGTGAAACGCCACAAATTCCCGCATGCAGTTCACTGCGTGACTTCGCCCAAATTGCCGCGCCTTTAGGCTCCACGGACAAAATCAGTCGGTCACTCGCACGCCGCACGGGGTTTGGAAAGCCTTCTTTAATCCAAGTCGGATTCCGTTGCCTCAACTCTGGTTCTAGAAATAATCTCAGGAATTCCAGCGCCAAGTGGATTCAGCAAGCTAGGGATTGCGAGCACTGGGGAAAGCAACACCAACCCCTTGAGAAGATTGCGCGCGATGTGTTGCCACCATGCCGCGGGTTCGCCTTGGATTGAAACTACGCGCCCGCCCATTAAACGCTTGCCCAGGCTGCGGCCAAAAATAATTTCCTCAAACATGGAAAATGTAATTGCTGCCACAACCATGGCTATATATGGCAAGGAAATTTCAATGTCGGCGCTCCATAGCGGCGGTATCAGGATTTGGATTGCGTATTCGTCCTTAAAAATAACAAGCGAAGCGATAGCGCACGGAAGCAAATCGATGAACGTTGCCAGAAGACGCCGCCACTTTTTAAATGGCGTCCCTGGCCTTGGCGCAAGCGCTTGGGAATCGATGTCGCCTTCTTTGGAATCCGTTTTTTCTAGTGGATTCAGCGGCGAATTCAGTGCCCGCACCAAGAATGCCGCAATGATGGCTCCCAGCGAAAGCACGCCAAGAATTGGCAAGTGATACCAGCGGCTTGCCTTTGAAATTTGCGCGCGCAGTTCAATCGGCTCTGAAAATTCAGCCGCTCCATCACTGAGCACGGACATCCAAGATTGGCGAAACATAGTGTTTTGAGTTGCATGGCCGGTTTCCGCGATCCACCCAAATCCACTTGCCATGCCAATCACTTGGCCGGCGCTTGCCTTGGGGGGAGATTTGTTAAATGCAATTGTCATGATGGGCGCAAGTTCGCCGGCTTCGACCCAATTCAGCGCTTGCTCGTCATGCGAACCGGTCACGCACGCAAAGCGAGCGGCGTGGTCAACAGCGTATAAAAATTCCCGCGCCTTCATAGGCGACTCGATCCATACTTGTGACTCGGCTTGCGACTCGCGCTTGAAGCGCTTAATGGAATGGTCCGATGATTGTCCAAGCGCGTTCAGCGCGCCCCCCGCCACCACCAACATTCGCGTTTGGCATTCATTAATAGCCGCCGGTAGTTGCACACTGATCCACTGGTCGCCGCGCAACACGCGCGCATCTGGCTGGCCTTGAACAATCGCCCACGGTTCACCATCAAACGCGGCCAATGATTCCAGCGATTCCCCCGCAATACTTGGACATAATTGAAGCGCGCCGCCATGGATTATAAACCACAATTCGCTCGCGGGATTGAATTGCGTCGCGCCCGAGACCACCTCCATCTTATGGCTGAGCGCCTCGAACACTAACCACACCCGCTCGCCATCAGCGGCTAATGAGATCGGTTTTTCAGCGAATGTCGAAGCCACTTGGAATTGCCGCTCATCGTCCGCCGCGGCGTGGTGCAGCAATTCAAATCGGGAGGTGGTCTCATATGGATTCTTGGAAATCCACCAGAAGTGCGTGCCGCTACTGGCGGCTTGCGTGCCCTGCACAAAATGATCCTGCAATGGAGAAGCCGCCACCAAGAGCATGATCAACGCAAAAATGCATCGCACGAAATAATTCATCGCTTTGGTTTGTCTTTCTCCACATCAATCACTTCGGCTGGTCGCATGACGCCGCGAATCACCTCAAGATCAAACAGGCGATCTTTCAAGCGGTCCTCGCGCGCACCAGGTTCGTCCCAAAATATTTGCCACACACCAACATTAGACACTGACTTCAACGTGATCTTGCTCGCAACCATTGGCCGGTCAGCCATGGGCAAGTGGTTCATGTCGGCCATCACGGGCTCGCTCAATTCGCTTTCCGCAAGCACATTGCCTTTGGCATCTAGAAGCCAAATATGGCTTGGAAAACCAGTGTTTGTGTCAACTTGAACGCGGGTCTTCACCCATGCGCCACGGGCTGGGCGATCAAAGTCGGCCCAAAAAGTTCCAGGATGATCCTGCGACAAACCAATTTTTTCTGGCCATGGTTTGGCTGCAAGCAATTCAAGCAACGCGTCAGGTCCGGCAAATGGCAGCAGCGAATCTGGCACTGGCGTGTTGCGCGCACCAAGCCACAAACGACTCGGCTCGCGCTTTGGTTCAAACAACCACCACTGCTTCGCATTGGCGCCAGCCCACGCAAGTCGCTCGCCCATTTTGTCGGCGCGTAAAGAAATCTGCTCGCCACCATTGCGCCATGCAAGATCAACTTGTGCCTGCTCAAAATGATCGCCCTTCTCATCGTGCCAACGCAACTCGGCGCTGCCACGCGTGGCGAATTTTTCCAATCCAGCCACGCGATGATTTTGTTGCGCCACGATGGCCGCGGCATCGAGCGCAGGAGCGACACTCTTCACATTGTCGGAGTTTTCTTTTGTTGGCTCAAGCGCGGGCGCGCCACTGGTCGCTGGCTGCTTGGATGCATCAACCGCTGTGCATGCACTGATCTCAAGCGCGCAAAACAGAGAAAGAGCACAGGAAAATACTTGAAATACGCGGGACATGAAACGGCGCTCATCAACCATCAAAGGCCGCGATTTCACCAAGCTCATCCGCCAACGCCTGCACCGCCGACTCGTCCAATTCTGGACGCAACACTTCAACAGCCTCCGCGCCTTCAACGGCGCCGCGTCGGGCGAACAACCAAAATTCTTTTTCATCGCGATGCTCAACGCGCAACTGCTTCAGCCTGCGCTTGCGCAACAAGATCATGGCAAGCAACCAACGAATGGCGATTCGATTTGGACGGTCATCGCCCGCGAGCCGCTCAAAAATTTCCTCAACAGCCTCGTCGTCAATCACAATGCCGCGCTTGCGATCCGCCTCCGGCATGGTGGTCTTCCAAAAACAAATCATGCCCTCTGGGCGCGCGCCATCAAGCCACGCGGTCATTGAAAAATCAAGGCGCTCAAGATTGTGCGTGGCATTTTCGCGGATCGCGGACATGCATGGCGTGCCCGCCGCAAGCACCTCGCCACTGGCCGCGCAGAGATAGGTTGCCTTGCCGATTGACAGTGGAGTTGCTTCACGATTCATGCTTGAATCCTAACGCTTCGGGCTCGCTCTGGGCGTTGCATGCGTGGTACAGTTCGAATGTGTTTGATCGCATCACCCAACTCTTTCACGGCGGGGACCCGCTCTCCATCACCATTGAATTATTGGTGATTTTCGGCGGAGTCATGCTGATTCTTCGCTTCCTGCAGGGCACCCGCGGAGCCGGCGTGTTCAAGGGAATCATTGTGCTCATCGCGGTGCTGGTGCTGGGCATTCGCTTCGCCGGTCTCTTCAGCGAAACATTTTCACGCCTGCGATTTCTCAGCGAAGGTCTTTTGGGAACCATCGCCATTTTCATGTTGGTCATTTTCCAACCTGAATTGCGACAAGCCATGGTTCGCATTGGACAAACCATGTCTCCCAGCGAGCGTCGACGCATTGATCCCGTTGTCGACGCGCTTGAAGGCTCCGTGGAATTTCTCAGCCGCAATCAATTTGGCGCGCTGATTGTGATTGAGCGTGGAACTTCTCTTGCAGGACTTGCCGCGCAAGGAGTCGCCATGGACGCCACCATGAGCGCCGAACTCATCGAAAGTATTTTTTGGCCCTCAAGTCCGCTGCATGATTTGGCGGTGGTGATTCGTGGCGAGCGAATTGCCGCGGCCAGTGTGCAACTTCCGTTGGCGGATCCGGTGGCGGGAATGAAATTGGGCGCGCGCCACCGCGCGGCCATGGGCGCCACGCTTGAGAGTGATTGCGTGGTTGTTGTGGTGAGCGAAGAAAATGGACTGATTCGATTTGCCGAGCGCGGAGAATTGTCGGAACCCATTCAATTTGATGATTTTGCCGCGGGTTTACGCCGTCGTTTGTCGCGCGGATTGCGCCGACCGCAACAACGATCATTGTTTGGCCGCTTCATCAGCCGCGTGGGCGGCCTTGACGCGCCAATGATGAATTTGCCGGATCACTCTGAACACTCGGAACTGAATGCCGCAGCGACATTAGCTGCGGCACAAGAAGAGGAACGCGCGCAACTTGAGCACGACGCATTGCATCAAGACGACAACGATCAAGCGCATCACGCTGACGGGGATGACAGCCATGACACGCGTCCAACAAAAAGTGATATAGATGATCGCGCAAAAAGGCGGAACACCTAATGGGAAATTGGAGCGCCAATCTTTCAACATGGTTCGTCGCGGCTGTGGCTACGCTTTTAATTTGGACTTGGGCCGCGGATCGAACCCGTGAAACCCGCGAACTCAAAGGCACAATTTCATTTCGCTCATCCGATCCCAAGCAACACTTTGTTGATCCCATCAAAGCATTTGGCGTCACTCTTTCCGTGAAAGCCAGTCCCGCAAGCATTGATCGCATTCAAACCTTGCTTGAGGAAGGCCTGGTTATTCCCAGTGGAACCGCTGGTTTTCCAAATACCGCCGGCGCCTACAACATCATGCTTGCCGACGCGCTGAATAATGTGAAACAAATCATCGCCACCGATGCCACCATTCTCACTTCTCGGCCCGAGTCCGCCAAAGTGGTCATTGGCGATCTCACCACAACGCAATTTCCTCTGGCCGCAAAAATTTCACTGGCGGAATATGAATCCGCGTCCATCAATCCATCCGTTGTCTTGGTCACGCTTCCAACGTCGGCCATTGATGCCATGAAAAATTTGCAAGTGGAAGCCGTGGTCGACACCAAGGATTTGTCGACTGGAAAAAATAATGCGCCAGCGACATTGCGCCTGCCGGATTCAGTCGCTGTGAAACCAGATCAAGTGACCTTCGTGCCCGACCAAGCGATCGTGACCTTCACACTTCGACGCAAAACGGACAACATTAAGTTGGCCACGGTGCCTCTCCAAATTGCCGCGTCACCCACCGACCTGAAAGGTTTCGACATCACATTTCAACAAGATGGTGGCGTGCTGCGCGACGTGGTCTTGATTGGTCCACCCGACGCGTTGAAAGAAATTGAAAGCGGCAAATTCTCCGTGGCAGCCATTGTGCCGCTGAATAGCGGTGATCTTGGAAGCAAGGTTGCCAAGAAATCCGTATCCAATTGGATTCTGCCGCCTGGAGTTCTTGTGGAAAGCGTGGCTGGAAAACAAATTGTGAATCCGGAAATCGCGCTCAAGATTGAGCCGCGCACTGCGGCGCCAATTGTTCCAGAGGCGGAAGTGGAACCCCCACTGCCTGCGCCGAAAGGTCCTTGAGTCTGGCGCGCCGTCTTGGCGCTTGAGCGAATGCCCGGGGCAAAATATAAAATTACTTTTGAGCACAACATTTGAGTCATGCAAGGTGCTTACGCGCGGATGACGGATTATTTATTTGTGCGTCAGATGCAACGCGCTTACACGCAATACTTAGTCCGTAACCCGTACCGCATGCCACTGCTTCTTGCCACGGCGAAGTAAAATGGTTGTGCCATGCAACACATCCTTGCGAGTCAACTTGGCATCGGCGACAGCCTTCTCACCATTCACGCTCACGGCGCCCGCGGCCAGAAAATCTCGCGCCTCGCGCTTGCTTGCGACCAACGGCGTGGTTGCAAGAAAATCAAGCAACGCCACACCGTCGCCATCAAGAACACCAGCGGCGATTGAGGTGCTGGTTAAATCATGCGTGACTTCGGCCAACAACGCCGCGTCGAGCGCGCGAATATCGCCAGAAAACAGCGCCAAAGCCGCTGATTTTGCGCGCGCCACTTCCGACGCGCCGTGGATCATTTCCGTGGCTGCATCGGCCAACGCTTTTTGCGCCGCGCGCTCAGAAGGATTCGCTTTTTGCGCCGCCTCCAACGCCTCAATGGTGGCGCGGTCAAAGAATGTGAACCAGCGCAACAACTTTCCAACTTCCTCATCGGATGCGTTGAGCCAGAACTGATGAAAGCGATACGGCGAAGTTCGCTCCGCGCTCAGCCACACATTTCCAGATTCGCTCTTTCCAAATTTCGTTCCGTCGCTCTTCAACAACAGCGGCGCGGTCAGACCAAATCCTTCGCCATGCGAAAGTCGGCGAATTAAATCAATGCCGCTGAGAATATTTCCATATTGATCGCTGCCGCCCATTTGCACGGTGCACCCATGCGCCTTGAATAAATGCGCAAAGTCATAGGCCTGCAAGATCATGTAACTGAACTCGGTGTAACTCAAACCCTGCTCGCGGCTTTCAAGGCGATTGGCCACGCTGTCGCGCGTGACCATTTGATTCACGCTGAAATGTTTTCCAACATCACGCAACACTTCGATGTAGCCCATCTTCAACAACCACTCGGCGTTGTCCACAATCACGGCCGCGTTGGGCCCAGTGAAATCAAGCAGCTTCTCAAAAATCTTGCGCTGCCCCGCCACATTTTTCTTCACCTGCGCTGGATCAAGCAATTGACGCTCGCTGCTTTTACCGCTTGGATCGCCGATTAAACCCGTCGCTCCGCCCATGACCACGATGGGCTTGTGGCCACAACGTTGCAAGCGCGCCAACAACATGGCGGACACCAAATTGCCAACGGTCAAACTATCGGCGGTGGGATCAAAACCCGCGTAAGCAACCCGACCAGGCGTGGACATGTGCGCGGCCAAACCCTCAGTGGTTTGATGCACCATGCCGCGCCATGACAATTCAGCCACGAAGTCGGATTGATTCATGCGAGAAGTTCCACTTGCAATTAGTGCGCCATCGCAGCGCTCTTGGATTGAATGCTTGCCATTAATTCAGTCCAACTGGCCACGAATGAAGCCGCACCTTCCACTTGCAATTCATTGCCAACTTTCTCAATGGAACATCCGGCTTTCTCAAGCGCGGCCACGGTCGCTGGACCTGTTCCACCATCAGTTCGCAACACGCCATCAAGCGAACCATGATCAAAGAAATCATTCAGCGTTGACTCGGGCATGGTGTTCACGGTGCGCGCCGCGGCGAGCGCCTTCACATACATAATGTCCGCAAGCTTTGGATCCTTGGTGCTGGTGCTGGCGAAAAGGAATCGCTGCGGACGCGCGCCCGCTGCTTGCAACTTCAAGAAGCGATCGCTGGCATACAGCGCGCAATATTCCTTGTAACACACTTGCGCCACGGCAATGCCGGCGGTGTTCTTCAAATTCTCTGGCAATGTTGCCGCAGTCTTCTTGTCCCATCGGCTGACAAACATGCTGGCCACGCTTTCAACAGTGACGGATTTACCCTCTTTCATGCGGCGTTCAAGGCCTTTGAGGTACGCGTCGGCCGCGGCCAGATATTGCTTAGGGCTGAACAACAGCGTGACATTCACGGAAATTCCGCGGTACGTGAGTTCTTCAATCGCTGGCAAACCTTCAGCGGTGCCTGGAACTTTAATAAATAGATTCGGGCGATTCGCCTTGGCGTGCAACGTGACGGCTTGGTCAATGGTTGTCTTGGCGTCGCGCGCAAGCAACGGACTCACTTCAAGACTCACCCAACCATCCACGCCGCCGGTGAGCGCGTGAATTGGCTTGAACAAATCGGCGGCCTTGGTGAGGTCGGTGATGGCAAGCTCAAAGAAAAGTTTTTCGCCATCAATGCCCTTGGAAAGCAGATCGCGAATTTGTGGATCGTAATCATTGGAGCCAGTGATGGCCTTCTCAAAGATCGTTGGATTGCTGGTCAAGCCGACCACGCTGTAGGTGTCGATGTATTTTTTCAACTGCCCCGTCTGCAACATGCTGCGAGTAATGTTGTCGACCCAAATACTTTGACCGGCGATTGAAAGAAGCGCTGTTGCTGTCATGGTGATCTCCTTGTGTGGTTGCGTGCGATTGACTTTACAGATTAGCGCAATTTTTTCCAAGCGCGAACCGCAATGTAAAGATTGCGTCTATTTTTTCTCGCCACTTGATTGCTGCACATGCGCTACCTTTACTGCAACTTCCAAAGGAAATACCAATGACAACAGCAACACCAACAACCGCACCGACCACCGCCCCAATCATGCCTCTTGATAGCCGCCCTGAATGGAAGGCCCTTCTGGCGCACGCCGAAAAAATCAAGGCGACACATTTGCGCGACATCTTCAAGCAGGACCCAAAGCGCGGCGGCGAGTTGGCCGTGAACGCGCTTGACATGCATTTTGATTTCAGCAAGCAACGCGTGACGCGCGAAACTTTGCAACTGCTCTTTGCGCTGACGCGCGCCTGCGGATTGGAAGCGCACCGCGACGCCATGTTCCGCGGCGACAAGATCAACAATTCCGAAAATCGCTCGGTGCTGCATGTTGCGCTGCGCGCGCCACGCAATGCGGTCATCAATTCAGATGGCAAGAATGTCATGCCAGATGTTTGGGCCGTGCTTGACCACATGAGCGCGTTCGCAGAAAGTATTCGCAGCGGAACATGGACTGGCCACACCGGCAAGCGCATCAAGACCGTCATTAACATTGGCATTGGTGGCAGCGACCTTGGTCCAGCCATGGCTTATGACGCACTGCGTAACTTCGCCCATCCGTATGTTGATTGCCGCTTTGTCTCCAACGTGGACGCCAACGATTTCTATGAGAAAACCCGCGGTTTAGACCCTACCGAGACGCTGTTTGTCATTAGCAGCAAGACATTCACCACGCTTGAAACCATGACCAACGCCAACAGCGCGCGTGAGTGGTCCATGAAGGGCTTGGGTGGCGACGCGAAAAGTGTGGCGCGACATTTTGTTGCCGTCAGCACCGCGCACAAAGAAGTTGTGGAGTTTGGCATCGATCCAAAAAATATGTTCGGCTTCTGGGATTGGGTCGGCGGCCGCTACAGCATGGACAGCGCGATTGGTCTTTCAACCATGATCGCGGTTGGTCCCGATGGCTTCCGCGAATTGCTTGACGGCTTCCACGACATGGACGAACACTTCAAGAGCACGCCGCTGGAAAAGAATTTGCCAGTCATCATGGGCTTGATTGGTTTGTGGAACAATCAGTTCCTGGGCGCGGATGTTCTTGCCGTGCTTCCGTATTGCCAATACTTGGATCGCTTCAGCGCGTATCTGCAACAGTTGGAAATGGAATCCAACGGCAAGCATGTCACGCGCGACGGTCAACACGTGAAATGGGAAACATGTCCCGTGGTTTGGGGCCAGCCTGGCACCAATGGTCAGCACGCTTTCTATCAAATGATCCACCAAGGCACAAAGTTGGTGCCATGCGATTTCATTGCTTTTGCCGAGCCTTTGCACGATATTGGCACGCACCAAGACACGCTCACCGCCAACGTGTTGGCGCAGGCGGAGGCGCTTGCGTTTGGCAAGACCACCGCGGAGATTGTGGCCGAAGGCGTGCCGCAATGGTTGGCCATTCAGAAAACCATGGAGGGCAACCGACCATCCAACACCATTTTGTGCAAGAAACTTTCGCCACGCATGTTGGGTCGATTGATCGCCTTCTACGAGCACAAGGTGTTCACGCAAGGAACAATTTGGGGCGTGAATAGTTTCGATCAATGGGGCGTGGAGCTTGGAAAAGTTCTCGCCAAGCGAATCATTCCTGAGTTGTCGGGCGCGCCGGCGAAGTTGACGCACGATTCCAGCACCAATCAACTCATCGAGACCTATCGCTCGTGGCGCGGGCGTTGATGAAGTGATTCGGAGATGCGTTTCACCTTGAATCATCCGCAACCACATTCGGTGCGTCATCGCAAGCTCGACTGTTGTTCATTCACAACAAGAGTGATATCTCCATGATTCCGATCGCACCACCACTCTTCTTCTCCGCATGGCGCGCAACATTTCGCGCGGGAATGACACGCAGCCGTGTTCTGCGCGACATTGTCGCAGGAATTGTTGTTGGCATCACATCCCTGCCACTGTCCATGGCCTTCGCAATCTCCGCGGGCATGACGCCGCAATCGGGTTTATACACCGCGATCATTGGCGGATTTATCGCCGGCTTTGTGGGCGGGTCGCGCTATCAAATCTCTGGCCCCACCGCCGCATTCATAGTGATTTTGCTGCCGATTGTGCATTCAATGGGCGTGGCGGGATTGCTCATGGCCACAGGTCTGGCGGGTGTCTTTCTTTTGCTCATGGGCCTGTTGCGGCTGGGCAAACTGATCGACTTTGTTTCATTTCCAGTCATTGCCGGTTTCACATTTGGAATTTCTCTTTCGGTCATCATTCTTCAAATACGCACGCTCTTGGGCGTGACCGCGCCAGCCACAATTCATATTGTGGACGAGGTCCACATGGTGTACACGCACATGTCCACCCTGAACTGGTGCGACACCGTGGTTGGCGGGTTCACGCTGATCAGCCTGTTCACGTGGCGTCGCTTCATCACCATTATTCCAGGCACGCTTGTTGTGCTCCCCTTGTCAGCCTTACTCGCTGTGATCATGGCGCGCATCAATCCCGCGTGGCAACCGCTTACCGTTGAGAATCATTTCACATCCATAATTGATGGCGTGAAAGTTTCCGGAATTCCAACTGGCGCGCCGCACTTTGATTTTCCATGGAATCTGAGCGATCCAACCAAACTTGCTTTTGACTTTGATCACATCAACTTGATCGTTCGAGCCGCGGTCGCCATCGCATTGTTGTCAGCCATCGAAACTTTAATCACCGCCGTGTGCGCGGATCGACTCACGGGCACGCGCCACAATCCAGATGGTGAATTGGTCAGCCACGGCTTGGCCAACATGATTGCGCCGTTCTTTGGTGGGTTTGCTACTTCAGGCGCAATTCCCCGTACTGCAGCCAATATTCAATCGGGTGGAACAAGTCCGTTGGCGTCGGCGGTGCATTCCATTTCTTTGTTTCTGGTTGTTTTATTTCTGGCAAAGTGGCTTGGCTATTTGCCCATGGCGGGCATGGCAGGCTTGCTCATATTCATCGCGTACTACATGAGCGACTTGGCGAAGTGCTGGAGCATTATTCGCACTTCGGCTCGCGCCGAGGGTTTCACGCTGATCATGTGCGCAGTATTGACGGTGTGGTTTGACATGGTCATCGCCATTGGCGCCGGAGTGGTGCTCACTTCTATTTTGTTCATGCAGAAAATGTCCAAATTGGCGGTGACAGAAAATACATTGCAGGCGCCACAGGCGGAATCGCAACCAGTTGCCCCAGAGATCGAACCTGTGAAAGTCCCCGAGGGTATTTTATATTTCAAAGTGCAAGGCGCTTTATTCTTTGGCGCGGCGCAGCGAACCATGGGAGTGATTGAACCAAAGCCTGGCGCCTTTGGAGCGGTGATTGACATGCGTGATGTTCCAATGATTGACTCCACTGGTCTGACACTGCTCACCACATCAATTGATGGATTGGTCAAAGCTGGATTGACCGTGGTGTTGGTGGGCGTGCAGCCAGAACCCAAGACCGTGTTTGACGCCGCGGGCTTCCGCGAGACCAATCCCAATGTGCGGTTTTTCCTTGTTTTGTCCGAGGCTTTTCGTGTTTTGCTACTGACCAAAGATCAGCACACCAACTACCGCGCTGCGGCTCATACTTCCTCGTAATCCAAATCAACCGCGTAAGTTTCATGCACGCCAAGCAGCGCAAGCATGGAAATCAACATCACGGCAGCAGCCGTAATGACAGCGGCTTTCCATGCGGAGCCTGGATCATTCACAAACCATTTCTCGCTCCACACCCACAATGCCGCGCTACCGCCCGCGCTCCAGCGCACCAAGTTGGGCGCCAGGGTTGCGGCCGTGGCGCGAATGTTGGTTCCAAATTGTTCGGCCGCGCTGGTGGCGAACACCGCCCAATATCCGCTGCCAATACCCAGCACAAAGCAAGACACATAAAACATATTTTGACTATGACCACCAACCAAGAAGTACAACACCATGCCCGCGATTGTGAGAAGGTGGAAAAATAAAATCGCCTTGCGCCGGCTGCCCATCCACTGGCTCAACAGTCCACTGGAAAGATCACCCGCGGCAAGACCGATGTAGCACCACATGATGCTGCGACCTGGATCCGGTTTTGCATTCAGTGGTAAACCCAAACTCGCGCCAATGACGTCGCCATATTTCACGAGCGTGCCCACCACAAACCAAATTGGAATGGCGGTCAACACCACGCACGCAAAGCGCAGCGCGCGCCGAGGCGGCCAGCATAAAACTCGCAAAGAGCCTTTCTTTGTGCTGGATTTCAGATGATTCCACATGCCGCTTTCCGCCACTCCAAGGCGCAGGAAGAGCAGCGACAAACCAAGCACGCCGCCCACAACCAACGACATGCGCCACGTCACCCACTGCGTCACGAAGTACGCCACGATGGCGCCCATGATTCCAAGTGTGGCAATTAAAGTGGTTGCGTAGCCGCGCCATTTCGGCGCCGTGAGTTCGCTGACCAGCGTCATGCCCGCGCCCAGTTCACCAGCCAGACCAACGCCCGCGATAAAGCGCAGAACTTCAAATTGATGAATGGCGCTGCCAAGACCAACAATGTGCAAGAACGAAAGCGGACCATTTGGATCAACATCCGTGATAGCCGCGTTGAGCAAGTTGGCGACGGAGTACACCAAGATGGATCCAAACAAAACTGTGAGTCGACCAAGACGATCACCAAGCACGCCCCACAACACTCCGCCCACAAGCAGTCCGCTCATTTGCAAAATATTGTCAATCCACACACCCCAATCTTTCAACAGCACATCATGTTGATCCGCGGGCAGTGCCGCAAGTTGTTTGGAAAGCACCTCGCGCAAACTGGTTTTGCGAATCAGCGCGAAGAGCAACAAATCAAAGATGTCCACGAAATAGCCAAGCGCGGCCACCACCACAGCAAGAATGACAACCGAGCGTGGCTGCCTGATTTCGCTGTGATTATGGCTTTCCATTTGCGGGCGGAGCGACCGGAGGTGTCGCTGGAGGAACTGCAGGAGTTGTGGTTGGCACAACTGCTGGAGGCACTGCGGGAGTTGTGGTTGGCGCAACTTTCAAAGGCACTGCTGGTGGAACTACTGGAGTCGTGGCCGCAGGAGTTGTCGAAGGCGCGACCGAACTTGTGGTTGGAGAAATTGCCCCAGTTTTGGCTGGCGCAACTGCTGGAGTTGTGGTTGGCGCAAGATCAACGTTCATTGTTGAAACAAGTTCCTGAATCAAAGATCCAACTTGTGTTGAGGCGGACGCATCATTCACCATGCTGGTGCGCTGCTGTCCCCACACGGAGACTTGCCTAGACAACGCCTCGCCGGGAACTTTCATCACGCGCGTCACCAGCAACATCACCGCCAATGCGCGTCGAGGTTGATCCTCGCTTAAAGAAATAAGCACCATCATTTCAACCGGACTTTGATCGGAACATGTCATGCCAACGCTTGACAACGCTTGGGTGAGATTATTTTTTGCAGTCGCATCATCCAAGCCAGGGGCGGCAGTGCGCAACGAAACGGTGGCGGAGCAACGAACCATTTTCAGCGCGCCGATTGCCTTGGACAAATCAGCGGTTGGCAACGTTGTTGGATTTGCGTCAAACGCCCTTAATTTGTCGAATTCCGCGCGACCTGTTGTCGCAAATGCGCGGGCCTCGTCGCGTTCGGCGCGCACGCTTGAAGCATCATTGCGCGCAACAACCAATTGCCGCGAAGCCTCATCCGCTTGGCGAGTGGAGTCCGACATTTTTTTCTGCATCTCCTCCACTTGTTTTTTTGAATCACGCGCGGAAGTCTCAGCCGCGTCGACTTTGGTTGCCACCTCCGTCAGATTGGCAAAGGCGCGCGCGCGATCACGCTCCTTATCGGCAAGCGTGGCCCAAATCACAATCCAAGTCAGAAGCATGCCCGCACCAAACCCAAGAGTCAGCATCACAAGAATCACGCCAACGGAAAGAGTTTTTCTGGCCGCCTGCGTTTGCGGCTTCAGCGACGGCGCTCCATCGCTCCACGGACTTTGATCGGTCATAGAAATTTTCTCGCGTTGGTAGGTAGTCTTATCATTGGCGATATTCTGCGGGTGAATGCAAAGTCTAACCAACTTGCCCTTCCGCTGAGCACCTCCAAAGTCGCATCCATGTCAAACAACACACCACACAATCATGCGCATGAGGACGAGTTTGATCTGTCCATTGACGCGACCATTGACCTGGGTCTTGACGGCGAAACACTGAATGATTCGACGGGCAGCGCCGCTTCGCCGTTGGTTCTTCGCAGTGGAGAGGAACCCACGCGCGATCGAATTGTGGTGTTGGGTCGAACGCGCGCGGGCAAGACTATTTATTTATCGCGCCTCTATGAGCAATGTTGGCATGGCAATGGTCCGCTTCACATGGAAACAAGTTCCGGCAAAACGCATCTTGCGCTGCTGAACGCGGTGGCGGAAATGAGCGAGAAGCGTCGCTGGCCCGCCGCGACTGAGGAGTCTACTTATTTAGATTTTCAAATCACGTGGCAAGGCCACTCGTTCACCATGGTCAGCCTGGATTATCCCGGCGAAGTTTTTCGCAAGGCCTTTGTGCAACAAATCGAGGACGCCAACACCGCGGAATTAATCGACCACGTGCAACGCGCGGCGGGAATTGTTTTATTGATCGATCCCAAAGTGCTTGCCAGCGGAACTATTGGCGACGCCGCTGATGATGATTACGGAATGGTGCAGGCGTTGCGATTTATTCGCGGGCTGCCTGGCGGCGAGACGGTGCCGATTGGTTTACTTCTGACCAAAATTGATGTCAACGCGGATCTCATTCGCCACCACGGCGGATTGCGCGGATTTGCCGTGAAATACTGCAATAATCTGCTGCGCATTGTGCCCACGCTCACGCTGTTTGGAACATGCGCGGTGCGCTCGCGTCGCGACGCGCTGGGAAAAGATATTCCCGACCTCACCAAACCCGCGCGCGGGCTGGAAAATCCAATCGTGTTTTGTCTGCGCCACATCATCGCCAATAAAACCAGGGCGCGCCAAGCGACAACGCAACGCGCGCAACAAGAATTTATCCAACGCGAAATCAAAGAGGATGAGAAAGCGCAAACGCAGGACACCCGCTTTTGGCTTTGGGCCAACATGGTCTTGTTCGCAGGTCTTGCGGCGGTTGGCGTGTTGACCTGGCTAGTTGTGAGACAATTTTTGTGATCCGCGTTTCAACCCATCTCTTTGGATCGACGGATGGGTACCACACGCTGGCCAAAAGCGCGGATGTCAGCGAGGCGGAGGATCACGCGTTGTCTATCTTTGGATTTGGCTCGCCCAAGTCGCAAGAGGAAATTGATCAACTCGCTCAACATCCTTCGGTGGCGGGACGATTGCTACCTGGTGGACGCTTCGCCATCACGCGATTGTTTCCTGGCGAGCCCGATGTCGCGGGGCGCGACACGGTGGAACGGCGCAGCATTCTTTTCTCAGCGCATGATTGGAGGACCGTGGTGCGCTGCGATCTTGAATCACTTTTGCAAGACAACCACGCGTTTGACCGCGAGGCGTTTACAAACGCGGTCGAACATTCTGTGCGCGTGAATGACAGCGAGGACTTGCTGCCTTCATTTGGTGATTTGGAGCGACGCTTGTACGACATTCTGTTGTCCACGCCGCGCCACAATGCGTGCGCGCTTGTGGCGGATGAACTAGCAAATCGCCGCGGATTGTTGCAATTATTGAAACTGCTTCCAGGCAATGAGGCCAGCCAACTTTCATGGGGACTTGGCTTGTTCGCGGCCACGCCTGGAGTCCGTATCGCTACGGCTTCCACGTCTGTTGCGGCGGCGCAGAATGTGCGTTGGCCATCGCTCAGTGGAAATTTAGCGCACCCAGACAAAGTGGCGTTGCTGGGTTTGCAAGATGATGCGCTTGCCACCGCAAGACGCGTTCAATTGAAGGATATTCAAAAACCTCGCGGCGAAGCGCTGGTTGAATTCGTTTTACAACATTTTCGATGGATCGTTTTGACGTGCGCCATCCTTGCACTCGCCTTGGCATTCGCTCTTTATGCATCACGCGCGACCAGGCCAATGACGCCAACGCAACCATCAGCAAGCGCGCCGCAACAAAATATTCCTTCTGTGCAACCCAACGACGCGACGCCGCAAGCTTCGCTTTCAGAAGCAACTGCAAAAACAGATGCGACTGCGACTGGAAAAATCGATGCGACCTCCGTGACGCCTGCGGACACAATTGCTGCGATACCTCCTACCGCTATGCATGCCCCCGAAAGTACTGCTGTCAATTCAGGGGCAACGACGACAACTCCTGCATCTGTTCATCCCGCGCAAACTGCATCTGCAACTCTTGGTTCAGCAAGTGAACAATCAAAAGCTGAAGAACCTGTCAATGCGCTGGCTACAGAATTGGAATTATGGAAAAAAGCCAAAAGCAAGCGTATCTCCGCACAAATCAATCCAAGCGATGGGGGTCATACTGAAGCGTGGCTTGCCACTTACGCAGATGAAGCGAAAGCACTTCTGGATCTGCAAGACGAAATAAAAAATCAAGTGGAGAAGTTGGATTGCAAGGAGACAAATTTTATAAATTTAAACTCCGCTGAACTCTCACCCAAACCAGATCAAGCAGAGAAAGTCTGCTCAGCCTGTATTTTGGTACTTGCGCAATGCGAAATCATGGCCGCGCATTTGGAGATCAACAAACAACTCGCTTCGAATGTGAAAAAATATACCTCTGCGAAAGATATAAATACGCTTCAACATCTCGATGCTGTGCTAGGAAAACTCGCGATGCCCGATTCCATGTGGAAATGGATTTCGCCAAAGAACCCCGCAAGTAAAGAAACTCCAATCGCAAAAATTCAGCAATGGCTCGACCCAAAGCTGCGCGCGTTGTTCAAAAAGACTTTTCCAAATTCAACGGCTGAACTTCCATCTTCGCCATAGTCGCCAACCGCCACCACCATGACCACCATCGGCCTTATCACACTGCATCGGCAAGCCACGCAAGCCGCGCGTCAAGGTGACGCCAGCACGTTCGCGGACATTCGCGCGTCCATTGAAACACTTGACCGACTTGGTGAAATTTCCCGCGAAGAGCTTGATCTTTTGCACATCATGGCCGCCGCTCGCATGGGTGACACCCAGAAAGCCCTTGATACTTTGCGCCGATTTGGCGCGCTGACAATTGCAGAGCAACAATATCTTTTCAACGGACTCAATGCATGTCCAGAAATGGAGCACGCACGCTTTCGTGAATTTGTCTTACAGCTTCGCATCAATGCGCTCGTGCCCAAAAAACGCACAAGTTTTTTGCGCTCGCGCACCCTGAGCATTTTTCTTGGAGCGCTCACCATACTTCTAGCTGGCGCGGTGGTGGTGTTGATTGAGTTCGTGCTTCCCAAGTCGGCGGCCATCAACACTAGAAATATTTTGACAAGCGTGAGTGAGGCGGACTCGAACTTGTTCATGCGTTCCTTGCCAAGGTCGTGGCAAAGCGCTCTTGAAGAAGCGGCCCTGCGAGTTGCCAACTCCCCCGCCGATCCCACCGCGGACTCCACCACGCTGCAAAAATCATTTCGTAATTTGCAAGCCGCGCTGCTCGCCGCGCACACATCGCCGCAAGCCCAAAATATTTGCAAGACCTTGGTGGGCGCAACGGATGACACCGACATTCTGAAACGCTTGGCCGCGGGCGTTGCCGACATTTCCAAAAGTGATTGGATGAACGCGTGGACTTGGAAGGAACGTCTTCCTTGGAAAAGCAATCTGTCCGCTGACGCCATTCTTGTTTGGCGCACGGTCTTAGCGCACGCGCCAATTGCGCAATGGTCGGACAGACTTTTTGACGCGAATCAGCGCATATTTGCGCTTGAACGCAACGATTATTTTGTCAGCGAAACTTCCGTGCAACCGCCCAAGACGTTGCTGCAAGCGCAATGTCACGACGCCTCATGGCAACTGACGTGCGTGCAAGTGGACGGAATTTGGATTCCTGTGGATTGGTCGCAAGATTGGACCAAAGTTGAACCCTGGATCACTGGCAAAAATGCGCCGGCGTATCCGCTGAGCCAACTTGAAACAACACTTGCCGTTCAAGTCAATGGCGTGGCCTCTTGGTTGACACGATCGGCCAACACTGCATCAGCAACATTGCCCACGGAGAAAGAAGCCTCATGGTGGATCGCACGATGAAAGTTCAACATGCGTTTCGATGTGGCGTGATGCTTCTCATGTGCGCGTTGACTTTCAATTGCGCAAAGCAAAATAATCCACCACTTGAAGTGAAACCAACACCCGAACAACAAGTTGAATCAAGCCAAGCACTGCC